>MPMA02053657.1_pt1 | contig 24782 bp, 25 predicted proteins | sample 1617361 | NCBI WGS metagenome assembly MPMA02 (sample SAMN05944807, study PRJNA350692) | marine metagenome | biome: marine; feature: ODZ; material: water; isolation source: 180 m water sample filtered on 0.2 um supor filter | place: Pacific Ocean | collected 2012-04-08 | depth 180m m | reverse complement strand
GACGCTTGTCGAGAACCGATACGAGAAATTCCGCCGCATGGGGTCCTTTTGCGTGGAGGAACCCTAGAGAGGTTCGGATACCGCCCGGGGACCAACGGCGTCACGCAGCAGCCATGATGGATGGGCAAACGCCTCTAGGCGGTATCCGTCCCCTTCCTGTATCCTTCCGGGATTCGCCCCGCAATCCGCCCTTGCGGATTGTCTGTAACTGGTACTAATCCAGCACTTAGGCGATGGCTTATTGGAACCGCAGCCGCCCCGCTGTACTGACAGGGATCCTAGACCCGTGGCAAAGAAAGTATCCAAGGCTTCCACCGCCAAGAAGAAGGCGTCCAAGAAGCGACCCGCTTCCAAGAAGAAGGTCACGAAGAAGAAGGTCACCAAGAAGGCGGTCGCCAAGAAAACCGACACCAAGAAGAAGGTCACCGCGAAGAAGACCACTTCAAAGAAATCAGCGACCAAGAAGGCGGTCGCCAAGAAGACCGCCACCAAAGCAGCAGCTCCCACCACTCCTCGACGCGGCAGACGCCGCACCGTCCTCGAAGCCGCCGCCGTTGGCGACGCCGACAAGGACGGCTACGTCATCATCAACGGACGGCGGGTTCGTCGCATCGCCATCGATCGGGACCAGATCTCCAGCCGCAAGAAGACCGCCACAAAGGCCACCACTGCGAAAGCCGCCAAGGCTCCCAAGCGAGCCAAGTCAAGGTTGAAGCCCGAAGATCTGGATACATTCCGAGATCTGCTGCTGCAGAAACGGCGGGAAGTACTCGCCGCGCTGGACTCCATGGAAACTGAAGCGTTGCGATCGGACACCGGCGAGTCCTCGAATATGCCCATTCACATGGCAGATGTCGGGTCGGACGCTTATGAGCAAGATCTCAAACTCGGCATCTCGGCATCGGAACGAGAACGGATCATGGAAATCGACGCGGCTCTCCAACGCATCGCCGAAGGGAGTTACGGCATCTGCGAGCGATCTGGCAAGGCCATTCGCAAGGCGAGGCTCAAAGCCAAGCCGTGGGCGCGTTGGACCATCGATACAGCCAGAGAGAATGAGCGAACCGGACACCGCCGCTGATGTCTCAAGCCAAATCGGCTGAGCAGACGAGACCTCCACGCCCTGCCCGCACATCGGTCGCCGCTTGGCTGCTGCTGATCATCGTCGCGGGAGGCGGCTTGGCGATTGATATCGGATCGAAACGGTGGGCCTTTGCGAATGTGGCCGGCCACCCGATTCAGATCGACCGCGACCGGGCTATTTCGGACACCGGATACAACCCCATTCCGGCTCATGGGGGCATGAACGCGATGCCCGGCGATCTGCTCGACTTCAGACTCGTCCTCAACAGCGGTGCCGTCTTCGGCATCGGCGCCCACCAGCGGTGGTTTTTCGTTGGCTTCAGTGTCATCGCCGTAGGCGTAGCGGTCTGGATCTTCGGCTGGCGAACGGACACGCGGAGCCGGCTGCTCCATGTGGGCATCGCACTGATCTTGGCAGGAGCACTTGGAAATCTGTGGGACCGGCTGATCTTCGGACGAGTACGGGACTTCCTGCACATGCTGCCGGGATGGGAGTTGCCGTTTGGGCTGGCATGGCCGGGGGGGAATCCGGGGGGGAATTCAGAAGTATGGCCTTGGATCTTCAACGGGGCCGACGTGATGTTGCTGGTTGGGATGGCGATTGTGCTGATTGGAATGAAGGGATCAGATACCACCCAGGGGGAACGCCCGCGTTGAACTCCGTTACGTGTGATGCTCCCCGAGCAACACCTGACGGAGAACCGCAGGCACTGCCACAGCCTCACTCTGATCGACAAGGCCGCCTGATGGCGGCCTCGTCAATCGGGCTGAGAGGATTCGAACCTCCGACCTTCTGACCCCCAGTCAGACGCGCTAACCAAGCTGCGCTACAGCCCGTTTGGTCCATTTGATCAAAGGCGCATGGTAGCAGGGCGGGGAGCGGGCAAGAGGCGAAAACGGGCAATCGACTGCGACGCAGGCCATCGGCTCACGCCGCAACGGACAGGGTGGGATTCGAACCCACGGTACGAAAAAATCGTACACAGCATTTCCAGTGCTGCACCTTCAGCCGCTCGGTCACCTGCCCTTGGAAGGAAGGATTGTAGGTTGGATCGCACCGCGCGGACAAGGGAGGCGGCTTACCCTTCTCCGCATGAGCCATACTTCACCCTCCGCGGCCGGATTCCTTGTGCTAGACAAGCCGGTCGGCCCCTCATCCATGCGAGCTGTCGCTGTGGTGCGAAGACGAGCAGGCGGACTCAAGACGGGACATGGGGGCACACTTGATCCGCTTGCGAGCGGCGTACTGGTACTTGGTTTAGGCAAGGCAACCAAACTACTTGAGCAGATCGTGGCGACTGACAAGGGCTATGAAACCGAAATCGATTTGTCCATCCGAACCAATACGGACGACATGGAGGGCGAACCGGAGGTCGTTGAGGTCGCCGAGCCACCGGATCGAGCTACCGTTGAAACCGCCCTCCGGCAATTCGTCGGAAATGTCATGCAACGCCCGCCCGCCTTCAGCGCCATCAAGGTGGGTGGCCGACGAGCCTACGCCCTGGCGCGGCAGGAGAAGCCGGTTGATCTTCCCCCACGGCCAGTTCGTGTCAATCGGCTGGAACTGGTGGCATACCAGTGGCCCGTGGCCACCATCACGATTGCGTGCGGCAAGGGATTCTACGTCCGCGCGCTCGCGCGAGACCTTGGCCAGGCGCTCGGTACGGGTGGCTGCTGTCGATCAATTCGACGCACCGCCGTCGGTCCTTTCTCGATTGAAGAAGCGATCCCTCTCGATGATGTCCCGGATCCCCTTGAGCCCCACATGCTGCTGAGTGTCGAGTCCGCGCTGACGAGGCTCGACTGATCTCCCTCACCGCCTGCTTTGGCTGGACTTGCGCCCCTGGAATCCCGGAGAGTTGTCCATTGGCCGTCGATACAAATCGCGTGGAGAGCCGCCCCAGCAGGCGGGCATGGGTTCGGGCTCGTACAAACCCGCCATCATCAGATGGAAGATGATCTCAATCGCGCAGTTCGACAGTCCAATAGGCTTCATTCAGGAAAACCCTCCATGCTTCATAGTGACGCCGCCGCAGCCGGATCGAGCGATCCGGGCATGTTCTGGGCCGGCGTGGTTTTCGGATGAGCGTCATACGTGCTTCGCCCGGGGTCTTGTTCCCCTTCCGGGCGTTGCATCGCACACAGGCGCACACGAGATTGCTCCAACTATTCTCGCCGCCGCGGGACTGCGGCAGTACGTGGTCGATCGAGAGTTCAGATGTCGGATACCGCTTGCCGCAGTACTGGCACGTGTTGCGGTCGCGAGCGTACAAGTTGCGGCGATTGAGCCGAACATGATGATCGGGCATCCGTGTGCAGCAATGCACGCGGATGATCCGAGGTACCGCGACGTACGAGGATGCTGTGCGGACCCACTCGTGGGCTTCCGCCTCGTAGCGGCGCTGGAGATCGGCCACTTCAAGCCAAGATGAAAGATTGAATTGTTCCCAGCGACCATCCGTAACAGAGATGACCTCGGCGACATCGCGAAACAGAAGCACAAAGGCCTGCCGAACCGGCACGACGCGAGTCGCCGCGTAGCCACGGTTGAGCACAAGAACCGGTTCATCAAGAAAGCTCGTGAGTGCTGTCATGCCTGAGTGGTGTCATTCCTCGTCAAAGAGAACCCGCAGTGGTCACCTGTATTTTCATGCTACATCGGCCAAACGCCCTCTTGGGGCCTATTCAGAACTCTCCGCCCCCACCATGCCACGAAATCAAGGCCAGATCCACAAAAAACGGCCATGGAAAACGCTGCAGAGTGCCCCACGCTTCTCCTGCACTTGCGAGGAGGGATCCGCCTCGGCGGAGATGGAGGCGTATTCTCTGCCATTCAGCTGCTCGCCTGCGTTACCGCGGCGGAACTGCAATCACGGAAGTTCCAGCAACTCCACATCGAACACCAAGGTCGCGTTCGGAGGAATCGGGCCACCCGGAGTTCCGCGAGCGCCATAGCCAAGTTCCGACGGGATGACCAATTTTCGCTTGCCGCCGACCTTCATCGACCCGACACCTTCGGTCCAGCCGGGGATGACACCGCTGAGCTGGAAATTGATCGGTTCACCACGATCGACGCTGCTATCGAACTTCGTGCCGTCTACGAGGTAACCGGTGTAGTGCACCCGCACTGTGGTCGCAGGTGATGCCGGGGCCTCGCCGGTTCCCTCTTCGAGATCGAACCAAGCCAGTCCCGAATCACTGGTACTGGACACATTGTCACCGACAGACGCTCCGGGAAGTTCGGCAGTGTTCTTTAGGACTTCATCCACACTCATTGTCAGTTTCTCCAGTTTCTTGTTCTGTTCGGCAACTTTCTTGTTCTGTTCGGCAACGGATGCCATGGCTGCTTGCTGCGCTGCTTGCTGCGCTGCTCGCCACGCCGCTTCGCTGCCTCGGCAGCCTTCGGCCTTGGCCTCGGCCTGCTCAGGCGTGAGCAGTGTGACTTTCTTGATCACAATATCTTCCGTCGGAACGTCGTCGTAATGCCCGCCGTTCGGACCATGGGCATGTCCGGTTTGACATGCTTTGATGGCATCAACCACATCCTCACCCGAGACCACTTTGCCGAACACGGCATAGGCGGCACCGTCCCGCTGCTTGCGATCGAGGTTGGGGTTGTTCTTGATGTTGATGAAGAACTGATTGCTCGCCGAGTCGGGCTGGCCTCCGAGCCGCGCCATGGCAATCGTACCCTTGGTGTTGAGCAGGCCGTTCCCCCACTCGTTCTTGATCTGCGGCTTGGTGGGTCGCTTGGCCAACCCTGGCTCGAATCCACCACCCTGCACCATGAATCCATCAATCACGCGATGAAAGATCGTGCCGTCGTAACTGCCATCCTTCGCATAGGCGATGAAATTCTCGACCGTAATGGGGGCAGCCTTCCGGTCGAGCATGATCACCATGTCGCCCTTGCTGGTGTCCATTTCAACGTACTGATAGTCCGAGGTTGCCTTGGACTCCGCCTTGGCCGGATGATCAGCTTTGGTCGGATGGTCACTCGGATGGTCTTGGACCGCCATCGCCACGGCGGTGAGAAGGGTCGCAGAAGTCAGGGTCGTCAACATGTTCAATCGTCTCATACGTGGTCCTTTGTCTTCAATGCCGGGAGGAGCACCGGTCGGTGGAACGGGGCATCCTACGTGGATGTGACCCGAAAGTTCAGGTCAACCGCGCGACGATTTCCTCGATCGTCACCAGCGGCCCGGAACCCATGCCCGGACATGGCGTCTGCCGCTTGACGGCCTCCCACATCTGTGGAGACACCACATTCTCCGCCCAGAACGGCCAAGTGCCGCACTGGCGGGGTCGGGCGGCATAGAGGCGGCATCCTGACTTGCCGGACGTGTCTCGCGTCAGGAAGACACAGTCCAGTCCCTGCGGACTGGCATGCTCGCGAAGCGACCAGCGGCCGTTGATCTGTCTGGCATATGTCCTGTGAAAAGTGGCCTCGCTCACGCCCAGCATGGCCGCCATGGCCTGCCCCTCCTCGGCGGTGAACCACACGGCTCCAGACGGACCGGTGCAGCAATTGCCGCAGCGGGAACACTCAAAGCGAAGTCCATCGCGGTACCACGGCCCAGAGGGCGATTCAGCCATCCCGCCCATCCCAACCTGCAGGTGCCGTCCCCATGACCAGCACGTCATACAACAACACCTCGTCCTGCTCCAGCGGAGGCTGTAAATCGTTCAACGCCACCGGGCGGTCATCAAAGGCGATTCGATCGAGGTTGAGGATCTGCCGAAACTCCCACTCGAAGTCATTGACGATGTGTGATTGCATCAGCCGCTCGATGTCGCGGCGGCAAGTCGCAACACCCCACATCTGCGCGTGTCCGACGCGGCGACCCGCCGGGTCTTCCTGATCGACCAGCACGAGGCCCCGCCACAGCGTGTAGCCGATGTCGCGACCCCTCGCATCAAGGTTGCGATCGGGATCGTCATCGAGTTCCAGCAGCCAACTGGCCTGCAGCGCCAGCAACAGGTGGTCCGGGTCCGCGAGCCATCCCTCGCGTTGTTCAAGAACCGACCGAACACGCACGGAGTTGCCAGATGGAATGGGCTGAATGTCATCATCGTGCCGCCGCTGGACGTTGAATCGCTGAAGCAGGTCCTCGATGCCGCTCGCCCAAGACGGATCAACATGAACGATCAACCGCTTGTCCTGATCGAGAAAGATCTCGAAGAACGGCTCGACTGCATTGACGCCCACTCCGATCGTCGCATCCTCAAGCAGAATGGGCTCAAACAAACCCCACGCCCCCAGAAAGTGGTCCAGATCGATCGGGTGGCCGATGTATACATCCACCTCGCGATACGCATCGCGACTGCCGAGTTCCATCAACCCCGACACACGCGAAGGCAACATCCGCATGAGCTCGTGCAGGAGCGGTCGCACCAATTCATGCGAGACCGCGATGGTGTACGTGACCGTCTCCGGATGCGGCTGGTCCTGCCCCCATACGACCTGCGACCAGCCGGCGGCATGTGGCCGCAGCCCGCCGCCCTCGACCCCGAGTGCGAAGAGGTGACCGTGCTCGATGACACGAGCAAGATCGCTTCGGATACGGAACGGTGCTTCCATACATGCATGATAGAGCCCCTCGGGAAGCTGTCGGCACGTAAATGGTTCCCCTTTTATGATGGCAATCTGTCGATTCCAGCACCGATGGCCGCGCGGAGACCGTAATGAGCACGAATCAAGAGGGCGAGGGCACAGCCAAGGGAACTCGTGGACGGGCACATTGGAAGAGCCGCACCGGCTTCATCCTCGCCGCAGCAGGCTCGGCCGTCGGTCTCGGCAACATCTGGAAGTTCCCATACATCACGGGCGAAAACGGTGGCGGTCTTTTCGTCCTCATCTATCTCGTCTGCATCGCGCTGGTCGGCCTGCCGATTCTGATCGCCGAAATCATGATCGGCCGCGCCGCGCAGGCGCAGCCGGTCGAAGCATTCAAGCGGTTACAGGGAGGCCCGACCGGATGGTCGGCCGTGGGTTGGTTGGGTGTCGTGGCCGGATTCCTGATCCTGTCCTTCTACATCGTCGTCGCTGGATGGGCGATGGACTACACGCTCAAGTCGGTCGTCGGCTTTACCAATCCGATCGGACAGAAGGCCTCTGACACAGCGCTCATCTACAAGGCAACCGAACCTGTGGAGTCCATGCGGGTAGAACTGGCCGAACACGACGCCGCCGACCCGATCGAACATGCTGTCAAGAGCTGGCGCCGCCAATTCGCGCCATCAACATGGAAACACTGGCAGAACTATCAAGAAGCCGCTGCCGCGGAGGGTGTGAACTCGTCCATCCTGCTGGAAGACCCGGCCATGAAGGCGGCTTTCGACACGGTCGAGCCCGCCCTTCCTGCGCGAGATGCCGCAGTGGCCAAAGCACGAGCCGCCGCCACGCTGAAGATCGCAGAAATGTCCGACGAGGATGTTCGCGAAGCGGCCACCACACTGAAGCGTCGCTCCATCATCAGCAGCGAAGTGACGAGCGTCTTCATGGGCCTGCTCAGCGACGGTTGGACAAGCACCTTCTGGGCAAGCATCTTCATGTTTCTCACGATTCTGGTGGTCGCAAGCGGTGTGGGGGCGGGTATCGAGCGAGCCTGCCGTGTAATGATGCCGCTACTACTGCTGTTCATCTTGTTTTTGGTGGTATACGGGTTCTTCCAGCCAGGCTTTGGCCGAGCCGTCACCTTCGTGTTCAGCCCCGACCCGAACGAATTGGAACCGCGCGGCGTTCTTGAGGCGCTCGGCCACGCCTTCTTCACACTCTCGCTGGGCATGGGCGCGATGTTGACCTATGGCTCGTATCAGCGCCGCGGAAGCGGCGGCCTGCTTGGTGAGTCGGTCGCAATTGCGGTTCTCGACACCGCCATCGCCCTGCTGGCGTGCCTGATGATGTTCCCGATCATCTTCTCGTACGGACAGGATCCGAGCAGCGGCCCGGGGCTCGTGTTCATGAGCATGCCCCTGGCATTCGCCGAGATGGGTGAACTGGGCATGATGCTCGGCATCGTCTTCTTCGGCCTGCTCGTCTTTGCCGCGCTCACGAGCGCCATCTCGCTGCTGGAAGTCGTGGCCTCTTACCTCATCGATGCGCACGACTGGGCGCGTCCGAAAGCGGCTTGGACGCTCGGGGGCGTCATCTTCGGATTCGGCATCATCACGGCCTTCGCCAATTCGGCTGGCTTCAAGATGACTTCATGGCTGCCCGGATACGGCCAGTCCTTCTTTGACACGATGGATCTGCTCACGAGCAACTGGATGCTCCCACTCGGCGGTCTGCTCATTGCGATCTACGCCGGATGGATCATGCCCGCCCGACTCCGCAAGGCCGAACTCACGGACCTCTCAGGTCCGGTTGCCGCCGGGTGGCTCTTCCTCATACGATTCGTCGCTCCCCTGCTCGTGCTCATCGTGCTGCTCGATAAGATCGGCGTCATCGACGTCAACGAAATCTCCTTTCAACTGATGCACTGACCTCCTTGCCCCCCACGGACCCCCCCCGCATGGATCAATTCAACGAAGCACTCGAGACCTTCAATGGCTACATCTGGACTGACTGGATGTTGTACATCCTGCTGGCTGTCGGACTGCTCTTCACGATCTGGAGTGGATTCAGTCAATTCCGCGCCCTGACTCATGGTGTCGCGGTCACCGCCGGCAAGTACGACAACCCAGACGATCCCGGCGCCATCAGTCACTTTCAGGCGCTCTCGGCGGCCCTCTCGGCGACGGTCGGGCTGGGAAACATCGCTGGCGTCGCGATCGCCATCGCGATCGGTGGGCCCGGTGCTGTGTTCTGGATGTGGGTCGTCGGCTTCGTCGGCATGGCACTCAAGAGCACCGAAGTCACACAGTCCATGCTCTTCCGCGACACATCCGAACCGGACAATCCACACGGCGGCCCGATGTTCGTCGTGGCCAAAGGGATGAAGAAATGGGGACTCGGGGCCATCGGACAGTTCATCGGCGTGCTTTTCTGTCTGACGCTTCTTGTCTCGGCGGTCACGGGCGGCAACATGTTCCAAGCCTGGAGCGTGGGCGACATCACGCGTGAAGTCACCGACATTCCTGAGTACGTCACCGGCCTGATTCTGGCCGTGATCGTCGCCATGGTCATCATCGGCGGCATCAAACGCATCGGCTCGGTGGCGGGCGTGCTCGTGCCCTTCATGTGTGTGCTCTACGTGATCATCGCGCTCGTGGTACTGGGCTTCAATCTCGGAGCGATTCCGGACGTCTTCGCAATGATCTTCCGAAGCGCCTTCAGCCCGTCCGAGGCCAGTGGAGCCTTCGTCGGTGGTGCCGCCGGAACGGCCCTGTTGTGGGGAATGAAACGGGCCTTGTTCTCAAGCGAGTCGGGGCAAGGGTCGTCACCCATTGCTCACTCGGCAGCGCAGACCCGCGAGCCGGTCAGCGAGGGTGTGGTCGCTGGACTCGAACCCTTCATCGACACGATCGTCGTGTGCACGCTGACCGCGCTGGTGATTCTCTCGACTGGCGCGTTGACCCGCGGCGAGAGTGCGGAGGGTGCCGATGGCACCTTCGCCAAGACGCCCGCGGTGTCGATCCATGCGCAGGACGCCCACGGCACGACCACGCGGTCGTGGACGCTAGGCACGCCCACAACATTCCAGATCAAGGGCGAGGCGGTCGTATTCGGCAAGACGGACCTTCCGCATCGCACCGAGCGCGGCGTGGAACTCGGCGGCCCATGGAAACATGGCGACTCGGTCTTCGTGATCGCCCACGGCGGGGACATGAACGAAACCACCGCTTCGAACCGAGTCATGATGACCGGTTCAGTGGTGCTCCCCGAGGAACAGGGAACCGATCCCTACGTACGCTGGAACCTCATCAAGAGCAACAAGAAGGAGGTCGCGCACTGGTCGTCCATGATCGAGAGCGGCCTGCCCACGCTGGTCAGCCCGGTGATCTACGAGGACTACAAGGGCGCCACACTCACGGCGTACGCCATCAATCGGCAATTCCCAGACGTTGGAAACTGGTTCATTCTGATCGCCTCATGGCTGTTTGCGGTGAGCACCATGATCTCGTGGTCGTACTACGGGGAGCAGGGCATCGTCTTCCTGCTCGGCAACTGGGCGGTAGGCATCTACAAGATCATCTACTGCCTGTTGATCCTCGTCGCCACCGCCGGCATCGTCACCACCACCAAGGAGATCGGCAATCTGTCCGACCTCGGGACGGGTCTGATGCTGTGGGTGAATATTCCAATCATGCTCATCTTCGGCGCCACCGCGATGACTGCGTGGCACAAGTACTTCAAACGCGTGAAGTCTGGCGAGATCAAGGCGACTTCGGACCGTGAGCAGAACTGACGTTCACTGGTGCACCGCCGATATCGCAGATGCCATCGCAGAGGGTCTCATTCGCTGCGTGGAAAGTGATCGGATCGCTCAGTCTGTCAGCGGCATCGATGCACTCAACGAAGTGGACCTGCATCCGAAAATTGCCGACTCGCTCATACACGCCGGCTTCGGCGTGCACCGCGAGCAGCGATATATCGGCGCTCGCACGAAGCGATCTCGCAGCACAGGGCAACGCTGTGACCTGGTATTGACTCCGGATGATCGATCTCTGGCAGACCCTCAAGCCACGGCCACACTCTTTGATGATCCTAGTGCAGTCCCACTTGAAGAAGCATTCTGGCTTGAAGTCAAGAACATCGCCCAGTACACCGAAATGGGGCCGAATCCGTCATGGTCAAGTGAATTGCTCGGCACAGTGCGAGCCGATGTCGCCAAGTTGGCCAACGACCCGAACATCTATCACGCCGGATTGCTGATCGTGTTGTGGGTCGAGTCGGTCGAGGTAGCCGAACACGATCTCGGCATTTGGCAAGATCGATGCCTTGAGAAACAACTCCCGATTGCATCGCCGTCGCAGCGGACTTTCCCGATTCAGGATCGCCTTGGAAATGTCCAGTGCGTGCTGCGGGTCTACCCCGTCAGTCACCTTTGACCGGGCCGCTCTTGACTATGTCGGCAATTGCCTTGGCGCACTCACCTGCAAAGTCGTGCCCCTTGTAGGAGCCGAGCGCTCGGCGAAGTCCCTGTTGGTGGGACGCCGTACGACGGGAGTCATCGAGCAACCACTGGGCTTTGGTGATGATCTTCCCCGCTCCGCGGCACCACGGCACATATTCCGGAACGATCTCGTCGTCGGCAATGATATTGGGGAGCAACTTGTACTTCGTCCGAAGCAGCAGTTTGGCCCCGATCCAACTCAAGACGCCAGTCTTGTACACACCGATCATCGGATGGCACTGCCGCATGACATCCAGCGTGACCGTGCCAGAAACTGCCAGCGCCAAATCCGACCACGCAATCGATTCATCACGCATCCCCGTCACCATACTCAGGCCCACTGGAAACTCACCGAGTTTGCGGTGGATCACCGCCGCTGTCTCAGGAGACGACGCCACAATGACCCCCGCGATGGTCGATTGACGATTCCGCAGTTCATTGAACACATTGACGAGCAACTTGATGTTGCGCTGCACCTCCTGAGTGCGGGAACCCGGCAGGAGTGTCATTCGCGGTGCCCCAGCGGGAAGGCCGTGCAGTCTCGACTTGAGTTCCTCAGCGCTCAATTCGCGGTTGATGGCCGGGTGCCCCACGAAGATGCCCTTGATTCCCCGCTCTCCGAACCAGCGCGGCTCGAATGGAAGCAGACACAACACCAGATCTGTCAGCCGTTTCAGTTTCTTGACCCGCCACCTCCCCCAAGCCCACATCTGCGGTGCCGCGAGATGAACCACCCTGGCGCCAGCCTTACGGCTGGCTTTGCAGATCGGGAAGTTGGCAGCAGGCGAATCCACGGGCACATGCACCATCAGCCTGCATGTCTTGATCCAGCGTTTGATGGCCTTGATCTGCCTTCGGACCTGCCGAATGTGCGAAATCGCCCCGAGTCCCATCGCGCCGTCGTCCGCCGTTCGGCCTGCCATCTTCGCCCCGGCGGCTTCCATCTTCTCGCCACCCCAAGCGTAGACGGTCCACTCGGGATGCGTCTTCAGAAGCCGTTCGATGACCGGCGCTGCCAACGCGTCGCCGCTGGGCTCGAAAGCTGTGAAGAGGACAACCGGCCCCACTGCGGTCTCTGTTTGATCGCTCACGCGGGCAGCATACTCTGGACCCGCCACAAAGCCCCTCCCCTCGCGATACCATGTCCGGTCAATCGCCTCCGGGGACACGGCGACCCGAGGAGTCACGATGCCATGCCGATGCGTACCCATACCTGCGGTGAACTTCGATCCAGCGATATCAAGTCCGAGTCGACCCTCTGCGGGTGGGTCAACGCCTTCCGCGACCAGGGCAAGGGGCTGGTGTTCATCGACATCCGCGACCGAACAGGACTGACACAGGCGGTTTTCGATCAGGAAGATTGCGACACCGATGTCATGGAACTCGCTCGATCGCTCCGCCGCGAAGACGTCGTCCAGATCACAGGCCGCGTCGATCCGAGAGCTGGCGGCACCAATCCCAAACTCGACACCGGTGAGATCGAGGTGCGAGGAACGGCATTGACCGTATTCTCACGATCCAACAACCCCCCGATCCTCCCCGACGACAACGAAGCGGCCAAGATGGCCGAGGAGGTTCGTCTTCGGCACCGCTACATCGACCTCCGCAGGCCGACCATGCAGCGAACACTTCAAATGCGTCACGACCTCATGGCACTCACCCGGGAGTACTTCCACAACCTCGGCTTCCTCGAAATCGAAACACCACTGCTGATCAAGAGCACCCCAGAAGGAGCACGCGACTTCGTCGTTCCCTCCCGCATCTATCCCGGCAAGTGGTACGCCCTGCCGCAGAGCCCACAGATCTTCAAGCAGATTCTGATGATCGCTGGCTGCGACCGCTACATCCAGATCTGCAAGTGCCTGCGGGACGAGGACCCCCGCGCGGATCGACAGGCGGAATTCACGCAAATCGATCTGGAACTCTCTTTCGTGGATCGTGACGAGGTCATCAAGATCATGACTGGCTTCATCCGCCGCGTCTTCAAGCAGTTGCTCGACCTCGATCTCGGTCAGATTCCCAAAGTTCCGTGGCAACTGGCAATCGATAAGTGGGGTGTCGATCGGCCCGATATGCGATTCGAACTGCACCTGCAGGACATCTCCGAAGTCGCCGCCAAGACCGACTTCAAGGTCTTCCAATCGGCATTGGCCAAGGATCGCGGCGTCGTCAAGGCGATTCGGATTCCGAACTCGGCCGAGGCGCTCACCCGCAAAGTGCTCGACCAGTTGCAGGACACCGCCAAACTGCACGGCGCAGGTGGTCTGCCGTGGACCAAGGTCACCGAAGACGGCTTTGAAGGTGGCATCGCCAAGTTCATCGACTGCATCGCAGAGGAACTCTCGGCTGCCCTCGAGGTTGAGCCTGGCGACACCATCCTGATGAGCTGCGATGAATGGCTCACGGCCTGCGAATCACTCGGGCAGGTTCGCCTGCATGCAGCGCGGCATCTTGAACTCATCGACACGACCGCCTGGAAGGCCCTCTGGGTTGTTGACTTCCCGATGTTCAAGTGGAGCGACGACAAGCAGCGATGGCTCGCCGAGCATCATCCCTTCACGGCCCCGATCCCGGAGGACATCGACAAACTCGAGTCCGACCCCGGCTCGGTTGTATCAGCCGGCTATGACATGGTCCTCAACGGCTCCGAGATCGGCGGCGGCTCGATCCGTATCCACGACTCCGAGGTGCAGAACACGGTCTTCCGCGTACTCGGCCTTGAAGAAGAAGACATGCGTGTGAAGTTCGGTTTCCTTCTCGATGCGCTCAGTCAGGGTGCCCCCCCCCACGGCGGCGTTGCCTTCGGCCTGGATCGACTCGTCATGCTGCTCATGTGTACTGACAATATCCGAGACGTGATCGCCTTCCCCAAGACCCAAAGCGGCGCCGACCTCATGACCGAAGCTCCCGGCCCAATCGATCAGGAACAACTCGATGAACTCCAGATCCACTGTGCCGAGCAAGTCACTGCAAAATAAGCCAAACACGATGACTTGCGGGAATGTTCACCACAGAAGAGCGGGTGGCGAGCCAACGGCTCAAGAGTTGTTGAAGGTGTCCTTCGTCTTGTATCCCACACTGGGCACATGCTGCGACAATCTCGCAGCATCCGCGTGGGCAAGTGGCTCCACTGCATGTGTCGTTTCGCGATGCCGCTGGGCGAGATGCTGATAGATCCGCGTACCTCCGGATTTCCACTCAATCTCTTGAACACTGAGTTCGCGGATCTGTCTCGCTGGCGTACCTGCCCAGAGTGTTCTGGGGGGGAGCGCGGTCCCCTCGCTCACAAAGGACATCGCGCCCACAATACAATCGGCGCCAACTTGGACATCATCCATCAGTACGGCATTCATGCCGATCAGGGCATTGCGGCCAACTGTACATCCATGCACGACTGCGCCGTGGCCAACATGGCCATCCTCCGCAATTACCACATCTTTGTCGGGATACGAATGCACGACACAGGTGTCCTGCACGTTGCTGCCCCGCATCATCTCGATGCGTGAGATATCACCACGCAGCACCGCACCGGGGCCGACAAAGCACGCCTCCCCGACGAAGACATCCCCGATGAGCACCGCGGTCTCGTGTACGAACGCCGTCGGATGCACGACCGGAATGATGTTCTCATAGGCGTAGCAGGGCATCAGACAACCGACTCCTCGACGAGTATTCGGCTCGCGACGAATCGAAGACGACCCGCGGCCAACAATACGCCGCTGCTGCGTGGAGCGCTGCCCGCCGAGTTGATGAGGTACGTGATATCAGTCTTGAAGCCGCAAGACGATCGCTCCGTATCCACCGGGCCAGTGATGCCGGATTGGTCGATGGCGAAGTCACTGCCGAAGCAAGACTTCCGTGCCGTCGTACCGTTCTTCTTGGCATCCTCACCGCAGATCCGCCCATTCGGCACCTCGGGATAGACCGACCAATATCCACGGGTTTCGCACGCAGCGACCGCATCCTCGAATGTTTCACGATGTGTATCAAACCAATGCCGTGACACGGGACCACTGCTCCCTGAAGGCCGCCATTGTAGGTCGCACGCCGCTCGTATGCCCCGTATCGCAGTGCCGACTACAATCGAATCCGCCATCCATTGCGAGGCGGCACTCACAGCCGATGGCAGCAGCATCCACACAATCCGGCACCCTCCGCAAGGACATCTCGCTGTTCGGCGTGTTCGCAATTGCGCTGGGCACGACGATCAGTAGTGGATTCTTCCTCTTGCCTGGCATGGCCTTTGCCAAAGTCGGACCGGCGGTTATTGTGTGCTATCTGCTCGCGGGGGTGGTCGTCCTCCCGGCGATACTCTGCAAAGCGGAACTGGCAACCGCCATGCCAAGGGCTGGGGGCGTGTATTTCTACATCGATCGCGGCTTCGGTCCGCTTGCTGGCGCCGTTGCGGGTATCGGAACGTGGATCTCGTTGACACTGAAGACGTCCTTTGCACTGGTGGGATCCGGCTACTACATCGGACTCTTCATTCCAGATCCTCCGGTCCTTCTGATCGCCGTTGGACTGGCTATCGTCTTTGGGACCATCAATCTCTTTGGTGCCGGAAAGACGACACGGCTGCAGACCATTCTGGTGCTCGGAACACTCGTACTCCTTGCATGGTTTGTTGGTTGGGGTAGTTGGGACATCGACTCGACCCGATTCGACGGTTTCTGGAGCGCCGGTGGCGATACCATCGCTTCCATGGTGGGTGTCGTAGTGATCTCCTACATGGGACTCACGAAAGTCGTCAGTGTCGCAGAAGAAATCCGTAATCCTGAACGCAACATCCCGGTCGGAATCCTGCTCGCCATGGCTACTGCGGTGCTGGTGTACATGACCGGACTCGCGGTCATGGTGGGTGTCATCCCTGCTGATAAACTGGCAGCAACCTACACCCCCGCCGCACTCGCCGCTGAGTTCTTCGCGGGCCGCGCCGGGATGATCGCCATCTCGATCGCCGCCATCGCTTCATTCCTCTCGGTCGCCAACGCCGGTATTCTGAGTGCCTCACGGTATCCGCTTGCGATGGGGCGGGATCACATCTTCCCGAATGTCTTCCGAAAGCTCGGACGGTTCGGAACTCCGATGCCGGCGATTGTCGCGACCGTTTTGGTCATCGTGCTCGAAGTGCTCCTGCTCGATCCGCTGGTCATTGCGAAGTATGCCGGAACACTTAAACTCCTGCTGTTTGCAGCACTCTCAGCCGCCGTCATCGTCATGCGGGAGAGCCACCTGGCCTCCTACGATCCGGGCTTCAGAGTTCCCCTGTATCCGCTGGTGCCGCTGGTCGGCATCGCATTGTGCGTTACAGCCATCGTGTTTCTTGGATGGATTCCGATACTATTCGCGGTCGGCATGATCGTCATCTCCGTGGTGTGGTTTCAGTTGTATGCGGCCTCAAAGATCGATCGGTACGGCGCCATCTTCCATGTATTCGCGCGGCTCGGCGAACGTCGGTTCGACCCACTGGACGCCGAGTTGCGAGGCATCATCAAGGACAAAGGACTTCGGCCGGATGACCCGTTCGAAAAGACGATCGCTCGCGCCCGCGTCATCGAAGCGCCATCTGAGACGAACTTCGAAGAACTCGCGATGCTCGTCTCCAACGCGATGTCCACAGATACGGGTCGCTCTTCCGAACACTTCAACCGCGGGTTCCTTGAAGGAACACAGGTCGGCGCCACACCTGTCATGGGAAGTGTCGCCCTGCCCCACCTACGGCTGGAAGGACTGAAACGATCACACCTCGTCTTGGTCAGATGTGCTGACGGAATGGAGATCACCGTTGGAGCAGGTGTCCCGGGGTCTGCCGCATCCCAAGATGTCCGCGCTCTGTTCTTCATGGCGAGTCCAGAGGATGATCCTGCGCAGCATCTGCGACTGCTCGCCAACCTCGCCGGAGCCGTCGAGCAGGACGGGTTCATGGAGCGATGGAACGCAGCCGCCGGACCGGCCGAACTCAAGGAGGCGCTGCTACGGAGCGAGCACAGCCTTACACTCTCAATCGCCCCGCATACCTTGCCCGGCACTTGGATCGGCCGTTCCATCGCCTCGCTCGGCTTGTCGGACGACATCCTCGTCGCGCTGGTCTACCGCGATGGAGAACGCATCATTCCCACTGGACGCACCGTATTTGAGGCAGGCGATCGTGTCATCGTCATCGGTGAGCCCGAACACATCTCACAACTGCGGTCCGATCTGGGGTTGGACAACGCTGACGCCACCTGAACGGAACTCCCTAATGAGCAAGGACACACCCATCAAGATCGTCAACCAACAGAACTTCGATACCTCGCCTCAGGGGGGGCACTGGATGATCATGCTGGACGGCATTCTTCTCATCCTGCTCGGCGTATTTCTGATCATTCCATCTAATGACGTGGATAGCGGCCTGATCCGTGGACTCGGAGCCCTACTGAGTGTCGCGGCGATTGCAATCGGCGCCAAACTCTGGATGAGTTCGACAGCAAATCGATTCAGCCCGACTACATGGCTCGCCTGCATTGTGCCGTTTGTCATCGGCGTCATCCTGCTGATCTGGCCGACCGAGTCATTGAAAGCGATCGCACTCACAGTTGGCGTCGTTGTGCTGATGCGCGGCATCATCGAGACATCTATCGGGCTGGCCAACCGACACCAACGATGGTGGAAGATCGCCCTAGCCCACGGACTGATCACGATCGCATTGGGTATCTTTTTTCTGTGGTTCCAGAAGGACTGGACAGCCTATCTGCTGTTGATCCTGCTTGGCATCGATCTCATTGCCCGGGGCGCAGCGACCGCCTCAGTCGCGAAGCAGTTGCGAAAGCAACATGGCTAATCAATAGACATGGGCTCTGAGCCGAGCGGCCAGCGTCGAGTCGATGGCCTCGAGTTGCTCGCACTGGCGCAAAGCGCCGATCATGCTGCCCTTGTCCAGATGCGCCCTTCCCAACCAGTAGTGGGCTTCTGAATCTGTCGCATCAAGTTCGATCGCACGCTCCAGTGCCTCGATGGCCGCGTCCACTCGCTCGCGAGCAAGTTCAACCTGACCACATACTGTCCATGTTCCCGCTCGCTCCGGCCTCAAGTCAATCGCAGTCTGAATTGCCAGATGGGCATCAGAGAACTCCTTGGCACTCAATTGGGCCCGAGCCATGTGGACATGGACTCTCACAAAGGCCGGATAAACCCGTAACGCTTCTTTCCAGAAGGCCATGGCCTGATCGGCATTACCCAATTCGTTATGAACCAACCCGAGCAGTTCGCATGCCGCAGCCTCACCATCGCCCCACTCGCTGTAGTCATCCAATACTTCGATGGCCTCGAGGTACATCCCGGCGCACCGCATGATGCGACCGACCAAAATGCGAGCTCTCGTGCTGGTTGGATGGTCGGCAATCAAATCGCGAAGGCACTCGATGGCGCGATCCCATTGCTTGAGTTTCCCCAACACCAATCCCATATTGAAGCGAGCCTTCCATGAGGTGTTCGAAGTCTGACGTACACGCGACAACACTTCCAATGCATCATCGAAACGTTGCTGTTCCGCATACAGTGCTCCAAGATTGGTAAGCGTAGGAACGTGTGAACTGTCGATAGCGATTGCTGCAAGAAAAGCAGCCTCCGCCTCGTCGAGCCGCCCCGCTCGCGTCAAGAGGTTGCCATGATTGAAGTGAAGCGGCACACACCCCACAATCACCCGAGTCGCTTCCGCAAACGCCGAAATGGCTTCGGCCTCGTTACCCGTCATCAAGAGGGCGGCCGCTAATCCGCTGCGGCCTCCCGGCAGGTTGGGTGACAGTTCCAACGCCTCGCGATACCGCGGAATACTCTCGTCCATCCGCTTGAGTTTCATCAGCGAATACCCGAGACATGCCAATGCCTTGGGTGTGTGGTATTCGCTGCGGCCAGGATCCAGATCCACGGCCTGCTCCAGCGACGATGCGGCGTTGCCCCAATCACCACGTTGGAGCAACTCAACTCCATGGATATACCACTCAGTCGATCCGGCCGTGGGCTCGGGCGACACGATCTCCAGTCCGGGTGCGGACGCGTCCGATTCTTCGAGCTGATTCTCGAGGATCAGTCGTTCGAACTCCTCGTCTGCAGTATCGACCATCCGGGTATCGTCGAGATCGAACACGGGGCCGTCCGCCAATGTGGCGTCGAGCTGGTGATCGACGTCCTGAAGCTTGTCTTCCGGTGTGTGTGGTGAGCCCATAATCCCCTTTCATTTTCATACCCGCTGCGAGCCAGTATCCGCAGCGCAGACCCCCCATGTCAACCTTCAAACGCATTTCACACCTCATAGAAGCCGAAAGATCCCCATTTCTCAGGGCTTCTCCCCCCAGATCCCCCCAGGAGTTCCCCGCATGAACCTGCGATTCCCTACGCCCATCGTGACCGTCCCCGATCCGGACACATCGCTCCAAGCCGTGTGCCCGCTCGATGATGGAACCGGCCTCCCCCCCGAAGCGATCGTGCTGCTTGAGCGACTCAACGAATGGGACGCTGCATCCGCGCGCCACTGCCGCCGCGTCGCTGCTGCGGCAAACACACTGGGAGAATGGCTCGGACTTCCCGCGATCACGTTGAATCGGCTTCGACTCGCAGCCTTCCTGCATGACATCGGCAAACTCGTCACCCGGCGCACGATCCTGCGGAAGCCGGGCCGGCTGAGCGACGAGGAGTACACGGAGATCAAGCGGCATGCTGCGGCAGGCGCCAGAATCCTCGGTGATGAGCCTGCCTTCGCTGACATCATCGACATCGTCCACGCCCACCATGAACGGTGGGATGGGGACGGATACCCGCAAGGTCTGGCTGGCACCGAGATCCCCATCGAAGCCCGCATCATCGCGGTCGTAGACACATGGGATGCGATCACCGCCATGCGCGCCTATGAGCGGCGCCGCCCGGAGTTCCTCTCACTGGCAGAGATCCGTCGATGCGCGGGCAGTCAATTCGACCCCGATATCGCCACCGCCTTCATCGACATGACCTTCGAGCGTCTGCAATCCACTCGCCGATGCGCCTGAGTGCGGCATCTGTGGTGCTACCATGACGGGCCCCTTGGCCCCGGTAGCTCAGTTGGATAGAGCAGGGCTTTCCTAAAGCTCAGGTCGTAGGTTCGAATCCTGCCCGGGGTGCTTTCACAGACTTCCAAGTCATTGGGTTCTTCCGGCCCAATAGCCAAATCCTGCCCGGGTTCAGGTACTGGAATCTGACCCCATATACCCAGCAGCCAACTCTTGGAACGCCGCAACCCCCTCCACAACCCAATCCTCATCCTGTCCCAACTCCCCAGCAAGCAGTTCCGCCACATCCTGCGCGCACTCCCCAGCGGCCCGAGCATCGAGCAGCAGCGCCCGAGTCCGCCGCGCCAGCACATCCTCGACACTTCGCGCCTGCTCGAACCGCGCCGCATGGACAACTGCGCCCCGCGGATACGGCAGCCGCTGGTGCAACAGTTCATGCCCTCGCTCCACCTCATCACACACACCCACCACTTCCACGGCATCCAACCCGTAGACCCGCAGCCAGTTCTCCTGCGGCATCGCCGGATCCTCGCGATCCAGCCACCCTCGCAAATGCAGGTCATCGGTCACACACGCTCGCCGCTCCAGTCCACCGATATCGATGGCGTGATCCATCACATCCTCCGCCATCTTTCGATACGTCGTCCACTTGCCGCCGACGATGCTTACCAAACCGCTCGGCGATACCAGCACCTCGTGCTCACGTGAGATCTTCTTGGTCGCTTGCCCCTCGTGCCGCACAAGCGGTCGCAGACCGGCAAACACACTCAGTACATCATCCCACGTCGGATCTCGCTGTAGATACCGCGCCGCGTTGCGAAGAATGAACTCCACTTCCTCGTCCGTCGCCCGTGGTTCAAGCACGGGCTCGGGAGCGTGCTCATCCGTCGTGCCGACCAGACACCGCTCGTGCCATGGAATCACGAAGAGGATGCGACCGTCATCGGTATGGGGAACCATGATGGCAGTGTCGCCCGCCAAGAACGACTGATCCAGCACGAGATGCACACCGCGACTCGGCTCAACGACCGACTCGGCCTCCGGATCATCCATCCGTCGCACGCTGTTGGAGAAAACACCCGCCGCATTGACGACGACATCGCCCCGAACCTCCACACGATCATCCGACTCCACATCCTTGAACCCAACCCCGCACACATGTCCATCTTCATCATGCAGCAGTTCCGTTACCTCCGCATAGTTCACGATGACCGCCCCGAGATCCGTCGCCGTTCGCATCAACGTCACGCACATTCTCGCATCATCAAATTGGCCGTCGTGGTACTCCGTCCCGCCATCGAGTCCGTCCGCCTCCAGATTCGGAATGCACGCAAGCGTCTCTTCCGGGCTCAGACTGCGGGACTTCTCCAAATTGAGTTTCCCTGCAAGCAGGTCATAGAGTTTGAGTCCGATCCCATAGAACGGCCCCTCCCACCACTTGTACCGAGGCACGATGAAAGCGAGGTTGGTCACCAGATGCGGCGCGTTGCGGTACATGATGCCCCGCTCGTGCAGTGCCTCTCGCACCAGCGAGATATTGCCCTGCTGGAGATACCGCACGCCACCGTGCACCAGTTTGGTCGAGCGGCTGCTCGTACCCTTGGCGAAATCGGCCTGCTCAAGCAGCAGAGTGTGGTATCCGCGTGACACCGCGTCCACCGCGACACCGAGTCCTGTTGCTCCTCCGCCGATCACGATCACATCGAATGGTCCATTCGCCTCGGCTGCCAAGATCTCATTGCGTTTCAATGTCATCCTCCTTGGCCCAGCCCCGTACACGATCCACCGCCCGTTGCCACGATCGCAGTTTCGCGGCGCGATGATCAGCATCCACTGCCGGCTCGAAACGTCGATCGACGGTCCAGTGCCGCGCAATCTCGTCCACCGAGGTGTACACGCCTGAGCCAAGTCCGGCCATGGCCGCCGCGCCCCAGGCCGTGGTCTCAAGCATCTGTGGGCGAAGCACGGCCGTGTTCAAGACATCCGCCTGTATCTGCATGAGCAAGTCGCTCGCCGCCGCCCCGCCATCGACTCGAAGTTCCCGAAGCGACACGCCGGAATCCTCCTCCATGGCGGCCAGCACATCATGGACACTGAAGGCGATTCCTTCGAGCGTCGCTCGGGCGATGTGCGCATCGGTTGTACCACGAGTCATTCCGAAAATCGCAGCGCGGCCCCATGCGTCCCACTCAGGTGCGCCGAGTCCTGCAAATGCCGGCACAAGCACCACGCCCCCGGCGTCTGGCACCGAACCTGCGAGCGTGTTGACATCGGCTGCCGTGTCGATGATCTTCAGTCCATCACGAAGCCATTGGATCGAGGCGCCACCCATGAAGACGCTTCCCTCCAGCGCGTACTGCACCTCGCCGCCGCCGAACTGCCACGCGATGGTAGAGAGCAAACCGTGCGAACTCTCCGCACGACACTCGCCCGTATTCATCAACAGGAAGCAGCCGGTTCCGTAGGTCGTCTTCGCTTCTCCCGCGGAGAGGCAACCCTGCCCAAACAGAGCCGACTGCTGATCACCGATCATGCCATGTACCGCGATGCCGCCGAGTCCGTCAATCTCTCCAAACACGCCGCTGCATGGAACCACTTCTGGAAGCATGGCCGCGGGAATATTGAACATCGCCAGCAACTGGTCATCCCAGCACATGCGATCGATGTCGTACAGCATGGTCCGCGCGGCATTACTCACGTCAGTCGCATGCCGTTGCCCCCCGGTCAAACTCCACAACAACCAACACTCGACGGTACCGAACGCGAGTTTTCCCGCCGCTGCAGCGGCCCGCGCTCCGTTCACATGATCCAGCACCCACTTGAGTTTGCTGGCCGAGAAGTAGGGGTCAAGCACCAACCCAGTCCGCTGCTGCACCATCTCGGCTACGCCCGTCTCGGCGTGTAATGCAGCCATCGCTTCGGTGGTTCGGCGATCCTGCCAAACGATCGCGTTGTAGATTGGCTCACCGGTCGCGAGGTCCCATACGACGATCGTTTCCCGCTGGTTCGTGATGCCCACCCCCACCACCTCGCTGGCCCGATCGCCCAGATCCTGCAGCACCGCGCGAAGCGTCTGCATCTGAAGGTCCCGGATCTCAAGCGGATCGTGCTCCACCCAACCAGCGCGAGGATAGTGCTGCGTAAGCTCCTGCTGCGATTGCGATTGCGGGCGACCTGTAAGATCGAAGGCCACCGTTCGGCAACTGCTCGTACCAGCATCAAGGGCCAACAGGATTCCCATCAAAGTCTCCCTCCTGCGTGAACAGAAGCCAAGATCATGCACATCCGATCAACATATCGCCTACGAAAGCGACAAGTCATTGCCCGCCGAGACCATATGAATCAACTCTACAACACCCCACCACTCCACAGGCATACCTCGCGACAGGGAACTCGTTGCCACAGCGAAGTTTCCAGACCTATCCCCAGCCGAAGGTGTACGAAGCGTGGAGGATCTGTGACACGGTGATCCGAAAAACATGCCAAGGAAAATCGAGTTAGTTTCAAGGTTGGGGGTGGATGAGATCCGATAAAGAAGACGGCGGCTGTCCGCGTTCGCCCCTTCCGGATACAGACTTCCTTCTCTTCTCTTCCGTCACCTCCAAGCTTCGCGGCTTGGAGGTGATTGTTTTTGGACCCATAAGAGCCTCAAAACAGAGCGGCGGCCCAAAAGCCGCCGCGATCCCCCACTCCACCCGCATTTCCCCTACTGAGCATTCACAAACTGGGTTTTCTGCTCCTCCGACCAGCCATCCCATCGAACCTTGCACCCCGGGCAGCAGAACCCGACCGTTTTCCCCTCAAACTCGGCCGTCGCCGCGCCCTCTCCAACCGGGCTCCCAGTAAACGGGCATCCCGCATTGACCATTCCTGGCGCGGGCTTCGGTCCGGACTGACACCCAACACCCACCAAGGCAGTCACAGCAAGCACAGCAAACATCTTCATCTCGATCTCCTGATTGGGGGCCTGTCTGGCCCGGGAAGCGAAACATGATATCGAAGGTTCCGCCTCAAGGGCTGACCGCCTCCGCCGACTGCCGATCGAAGTTCCGTCTCGCCATGCACAACGCTCTCTGGAACCCCCGAGACTCATACACAGGCGCCACATTTTCATCACAGCAAAGATCGATCATGTAGAGATCGGCGTAACGAGCGAGCAACCGTTCGATCAGTGTTCTGGCAATCCCCCGGCCCTGATACGCCGGAAGCACCTCAAGCAGTGGGATGTAGGCGGCCATGATTCCATCTGAGATCGCATTGATGAAGCCCACGACTTGACCAGTCGACTCGTCCACAGCAACCTCAACCGCGTGGCTGCCAGCCAGAATCGCAAGGTGTCGGTGCGTCTCCGGAGGATCGGGCCAGCCGACGAAGAAGCCAGTCAGGTGCTCGGCCTCGACTCCTGTCAGATCGGATCGGAAGGTGATCCCGCTGAGTGGATCATCGGTTGATGGCGATGATTGCATACGAGTTCCTCGTGTGGCTGTTCGCACATTGCTTCTTGAATCACCTTGAAGATGGTTTGATGCAGTGTAGAGGAACCAAAGAACGACCCCCCCTGCGATGTGCAGAGGGGGCGAGTATGTGGTTTGATTGGTGGAAGTTAGGGAATCACGGACTG
>MPMA02047751.1_pt1 | contig 24849 bp, 20 predicted proteins | sample 1617361 | NCBI WGS metagenome assembly MPMA02 (sample SAMN05944807, study PRJNA350692) | marine metagenome | biome: marine; feature: ODZ; material: water; isolation source: 180 m water sample filtered on 0.2 um supor filter | place: Pacific Ocean | collected 2012-04-08 | depth 180m m | reverse complement strand
GGAAAGGGAAACGACTGCAATCTCTCCCACTGACAGATGGCCTCCCAGTTCTACTCGGGGGTCCAGGAATGCGTAGAGAATGTCTACAATCAGGTTTGCAAAAATGTAAAGCACGGCGGAGAACAAGGTGTAGGCCAGGATTGCTGAAACGTCCAGGTTCCGCATCGCCAAGATGGCCCAGTATCCTAACCCCGGCCAAGTGAATACCGTCTCCGTCAGAACCGAACCGTTAATCAGTCCTGCAAACCCCATACCCAGGAGCGTGACCGTAGGAATCATCGCATTTGAGGCGCCGTGCTTCATGGTTACCTTGGTCCCGGACAACCCCTTGGATTTTGCCGTCCGTATGTAGTCCTGGCCCAGGACGTCAAGCATGTTGCCTCGCATCAGCCGGATGGTGGTCGCCATCGAACCGTAGGCCAGCACCGTGGCCGGCAGAATCATGTGCTTCAGGGCATCCATGAAATGGGGCAGTGAACCCGCTGCCAGGGAATCAATAAGCAGAAAATTAGTCTTGATTTCGATGGGGTCACGCACATCCCAAAGAATGGGGTCATAACGATCGCCCAACGGCAGTAAATCCCACTGGAAAGAAACAACATATTTCAGGACAAGAGCGAGCCAGAAAATCGGGACTGCAGAGCCAAACAAGGCAAATAGCCTGATACCATGGTCCTCCCAGCGATTGTGGCGGACGGAGGAGAAAATACCGAGAGGAATGGCAGTCCCCACTGCAACCACAAATGCCAGGATTGACAACTCGAGAGTGGCAGCAAATTTTTCTCTGACAGCATCAGCTACAGGCTGGTTGATAGTCTTCGAAAAACCCCACTCGAAAGTCATTATATTCCGCAAGTATGTCACATACTGGACGCGCAGTGGTTCGTCCAGATTGTGCTTAATCCTCAGAGCCGCTGCCTGTTCTTCGGTCGTTTTCTCGGTTATGTACGGGGCCAGCGGGTCTCCCATCATGTGCGAGAGAGAAAAAGTAATCAGGGTGACGCCGAGCAGAACCGGTATGGTCAAGGCCAAGCGCCTGACCACGTAAATCCAGAGCCTCACTGCTCGCCAGAGTATGTTTTACTTAAGGTAGACAGTGTGCAGAATCAGTCCTTGCTCAGCATGTAATAGAGGGTGCTGTGCATCATATTGTGATACCAGCCATTGACCCACTCCCGCTCGAAATGGTAGCCAATACCTTGGCTTGCCCAGATATACAATGCTTTTTCATGTTCCAGGTCTGCCAATTCATAGTACATGCCTGTCCGCAGAGAAGCGTCAGGTTCCGCTGCAGCTTCCATTATCAGTGTGTCAATGTCCTCATACCCAAAACTTAGGTAATGTGGAAAGTGACCATCACTATGCAGGAAAGGGTGAGCATAGTTGTGCGGATCTGCATAATCAGGCGCCCAGCCCAGGAAAAATAGCGGCAACTCATGCGCACGCAGTTTATCCAAGTAGTCAGGCCACTCTAGTCCTAGGACCTCAATCTCGAACTTGGGATTCAAGGATTCAACGCTGTTTTCAAGCAACAACAATGCATTCAGCCTTACGTCATTCCCCGAGTTGTAATAAGCTGTTAACGTGAAACCAGTGTCCCAGACTCCTGCAGCCTCGAAGTGCTCCTGGGCTTTGTTCAGATTGAAGTCATATGAAGGTCCACTCGGGTCATATCCAAGCAGTCCATCCGGAATTGGTCCTGTAGGCCGAGTGCCGAAATTGTCTAGTATATCCTCTATGTAGGAATCGTAGTCGAAGGCGTAGCAGAATGCTCTTCGAATATCTTCATCAGTGAAAAAATCGCTTGAAGGTGCAGTCCCCTGATAGTTTGCGATGTCGTGGTTGAAACCTATAAAACTCATGCTGAGTGATTTCAACTGGTCTACATACTCAATGCCCTCATAACCTAGAACCTGTTCTCTGTAACTTGGTTCCACGTAGGCAAAATCGGCCTTACCGCTTCTGAGTTCAAGGACCCTGGACGGCTGGTCGTTGTTCTTCTTGATGTAAACCGTCTTGATGAAGCCTAATGCGCTTATCCCCCAACTTCCACGCTCTGTGTCGCTCCAGCCTCTCCAGTAATTGGGGTAGTATTCCATCAGGACGTACTGCTCCCTGACCCATCTCCCGCCATGGTCTGTATTCATCATGTACGGGCCAGTGCCCATTACTTCGTCCTGTATACCCATGCACTCCTGCCCAGGTACTGGAATCCCACAGCCTTTCTTGGTGACCCAATCCTTCGAGAGGATTGATGCACCATTGTAGGCCATTATCGGTAGGAAACGGGGTGCGGACTGGTTCAGCCTGAACGTGACCGTCATCTGGTTAATTTTGATAATACTGTCTGCAATGCCATCTCCATCATCATCCGTTTTGTCCAAAATTTCAGTGTACATCCAGGCCGGGCCAGCAGGGAGGTCCATAGTTATCAGACGATTAATTGAAAACACGACATCATCCGCGTCCAGCATCGAGCCATCATGGAACGTGATACCTGATCTGAGCTGGAAGGTATAGTTCAGGCCGTCTGGAGAGACCAGACCGTTCTGGACCGTGGGCACTTCCTCGGCCAGAATAGGTATCAGTTTGTCTGTCCGGCTCCGGTCATAAAACACCAGCGTCTCGTAGGTGTTGGTCAGTACTGCGCCGCTAGCGGTGTCATACGCCTCCGCAGGGTCTAGGCTGACTGGATCACCTATAGAGACTATAGTTAGGACGTCGGGGTCGGGCGATTTTACGCTTGAAATCTCCTGGGGAATTACTCTGATAGTTTGGTACACTTCATCCGTAAGGCCATTGGAGTTCGTAACCGTCAGCTTTACCAGGTAATTGCCTACCGAACTGGAACCTGTCAGACCGCTACTAGAAGACCCAAAAATGTGTGTGACCACATCGCCTTCTGCGGTTCCCCCATCGCTGAACTCCCATGACCAGGATGTGATGTCATCTGTGGAAGTTGAATAACCATTTTCCGAATCACCGACCCAAGACCAGGAACCTGCACCATTCAACTCAATCTCAGTCCCCGGAACCACCACTGAGGACTTCGCTGAAATGATAGCGTGCGGTGTGCCGGAAGACTCTGCCACCTCCGGATGTAGGACTGTGATATAGGTGGGCCTGCGGTCGTTATTTCCGACTGCCCCATTGTTGTCCGTCACGGACAATGAAACAATGTACTCTCCAGAGTAGAAGTACTTGTGATTCTCAATCGAGCTGGTGCCTGTGTTCCCGTCTCCGAAATCCCACTTGTAGCTGGTAATGGTCCCATCCTCATCTAGAGATTCAGATGCGTCGAGCCGGATGGTGGAACCCAGCTCGATTACTTTCTGTCCTGAAGCGACAGTCACTACCGCCTGCGGATTGAGGTTCGACCCAAGGCCACCGCCGCCACCACCGAAATCCAAGCAGCCGGCGGAAAGCAACAGCAGTACGATCAGTGTAGCAGTCACATTATGTTCCATTCTACCTCACCACCATTCCTGCCTGGCAGCCAGGGCAAGTTATGCTGAGCGGCCGTGTCGGGTCGTTAATCCGGAGCTGTGACTGACAGGCTGGGCACTGGATAAGTTGCGTTTCCGTACTCGTTGGATATGCTGTAGGTTGCGTGGCTAGTGGAGCCGGTTGCATAGCTGGCGGAGCCACTGCTGGGGGAAACGCGACCGGGGCTGCGCCAGCTATCGCTGGTGCCGCTGCCGGCGCGGCAGGCGGGGCGGTCATGCCCCAGTCGTCATCAAGTCTTGCGCCGGGAGCAACGGTTTCCTCCTTGCCGCCGCCCTTCCAAGCGCTGTAGCCACCAAAAACGAGCAGAAGTAGCCCAAGCGCTGTCAGCCCGCCAAACGCCAGTTCCGGCTGCGTTGAGTAGCGCGGCGCTACAGCGTCGGTGGGCAGGGCCCTGTCACTACTTTCACTGACGTCGTACCCCTCGGGAACCTCGTTGGAGGCATACTCAACCACCTCGAAGGTAATTACTACCTTAGAATCCGGGCCGAAGTCGGAGAGTAAGTTTCCATCGAACCTGAAACGGATGTCATCTTCGAAATCAGCACCTATGCTTTCGAGCCATACACTGGTCTTGCCATCCTCATACTGAATGCGAGCAATAGTGTCGACAAGGATTACTGTGTCTCCCGCGTCATATTCATTGTAGGTGTCAATTTCATCAGAAGTTGTGATTTGCGCCTCAAATTCGCCGCCGTCCGATGCGAGCATTGTTGGGAAAACTAGGAACTCGCCTACCAAACCCAAGACAAGCAGTAGCAGGCCACCTATGACGAAGGGTCGTGCGGGCATCAATCTAGTGAGATTAAATATCGCTATAAAGCTATCCAGTGAATAGAACGCTTCGCGGTCGCTTCACCGCTCGGTTCGCTGACAGTAACGCTAGACGGCGATAACGTCACGCGGCTCGAGTTTCCCCACTCGCTACGCAACGGTAAGATAACACAGTCGGCCGGAACCCCAACCTCTCCTGCTGGTGTGCACGTCGCGGCCATGCTAGAGACATATTTCGCTTGCGGGGACCTAGGGCTACTGAAGTTGAGCCCTAGCGGCACCGCCTTCCAACAGCGCGTCTGGGAAGTGCTGCGCGCAGTCCCAGCCGGCGAGACCGCCACTTACGGCGAACTGGCTGCCCACGCCGGTGCGCCCCGGGCGTCACGCGCCGTGGGGCAGGCATGCGCGCGAAACCCCATTCCAGTGCTGATTCCATGCCATCGTGCGGTAGGTGCCAGTGGACCTGGCGGCTGGTCAGGACTGCCGGGCGCAAAAGAATGGTTGCTGGAGCATGAGGCTAGTCGCGCGGAGGAGTGAGCCGCCCACTGCGGTAGGCTACTACTGCTATGCCACCACCCAACACTAATGCAATAGCCATGATTATTGGTAGCAGATTGCTTACATTCGATTCTGATGTAAAACCATCGGCCTGGAAGTTAGTGTGCGGAGTCAGTGAGTGGGTCCCGTTTGTGCCCATTGCGCGCACGAACAGGGTGTGGTCACCGCTGAACGCCAGCTCTGCCTCGCTGAGCGAAATGCTCCACGGAATGTAGGCACCAGTCGGCTGCGGTAGCTCAACTGAGTACTCAGGGACTTCGCGCCATGGACCACCATCAAGCCGGTACTGCACTGCCGAAATATTGCCGAGGCGAGCCCATGAGACGCCCCGAATGACGATAGAGTCGTTAGTCTGTATCTCGAGGATGTATGCCTGTAGCTCGACGTCCACGTTCTCGGGGTCCTCGAGCAGCTCAGCTTCCTCGACAGCAATCAGAGCGTCGACCAGTCCCCAACCAAAGTCCCGGTTCCAGAACGGGTCCAGCTCTGGGTAGGTCGGCTCACCGCGCGGTTCGGCAGTGCTGCGCAGAATTTCCTTAATCAGTGCAGGAGTCAGGTCGGGGTTTACTTCCAGCAGCAGCGCCATCACACCCGCCACAGACGGGGTTGCGTAGCTAGTGCCAGAACCACGGCCAGAGTAGCCGTTGTTGGAGGCGTCCTGCCCGGGAACATTGTTGTTGCAGCTGCCAGAGGTGTAGCACCCCTCGGCCTGAACTATGTTGGTGCCGGGTGCCGAGACTTCGGGCTTAAGCTCGTCGTAGGGATAGCCGTCATTATTGTCGCGGCGCGGACCACGACTACTGTAGGATGCAATAGTATCGTCGTCGCGCTCGATTGTGTTGTGGTCGTCGAGCGCGCCAACCGTGACAGAAAGGCTGGACGATCCCATGCCAGAAAAGCCGTCGTTGCTCGGTCCGTCGTTCCCTGCAGCAACGCTGACGATGACACCCGCTTCGGTCACCTCGTCCAGCCTCCGCGAATGCATGTCAGTACCGTCGCTGCCGCCGTCCTCATGTGAGGTTATACCCCAAGAGAGCGAGACAATGTCGATACCGTAGTTCGCCTCATCAACACTGGGCCACGCGTCATCACGGTGGTCTATAACCCACTGCAAGCCGTTCATTGCTGATTCGTAGGCTTCCTGCTCGAGAAGATAGTTCTCAAAGGGGCCTGCGCCGACGTCGGAACCAATCCTGACGTCGACAAGCGATGCATTGGGTGCGGCGCCCTGATAATCAGTCTGGCTCCCGTCGGCCAGCAGTCCGGTCGCGGTCGCCATCCCCGAACAGGCAGTGCCGTGCTGGTTCCCATCGTCAGGGTCAAAGCTGCCGTCTTCCTCGCGCCCGCCCGCTAGCACGCATTGAATGTCTGAGTGCATAAAGCAAACCGCATCGTAGCCGGCGATGAACTTGCCCGCGATGCCAGGATGCTCGTTGTCAATTCCAGTATCAACTATGGCGATGTTGACGCCATTTCCAGTATAGCCAAGGTCCCACGCACCGGTCGAGTAGACTGACGAGTTCTTCGCCCGGATGGCGGGCGTCTGGACGTCGCCGTAGAACTCGACTTTCCCGTAAGGCTCGACCATAACAACACCAGGTAGCGACGCTGCCAGAGCGAAACGCTCCGGAGTCACGCTTCCCAGTAGTACTGCGTCAGAGAGCAACAGGCGCGGCTCGAAACCCGCCAGCAGCAGCGACTCCAGCTCGCGCTGGTCAGGTTGGTAGCTATAGGAAACACCCACTGCCGTGGGTTCGGTCTGCTCCTCCAGCCAGTCGACGATACCATTGCGGTCGCTGTCGCGTGACGTGCGCTCCCACCACGGTACTGCTGTAGCGGGTGCAGGCAACAATACAGTATCATCTGCAGGTTGTGGTGGTTCGGAAACGGACTGCATTGTCAATGGTTCACTCGCCGCACCAGCCGGTAACTGTAGATTGCCGACGAGCATCAGCGCCGCCAGCAAGACTGCCGCAAGTCTTTGCATCACGCTAATGGAATGTCACTAGCTGATAAGGCTGGCGTTAGTCGCTGACGCGAAATACTGTATCGCTGCGGCGCACTCTTTCCGGGACCGCGATGCCGATGTCCGAACCTGCGGCTGCGCTCTCAACCACATCATGGTCAATCTGCATTGACTCCACCTTCATCTCGAAGTCAGTGGTGGTGCCAGAGAAGCGCAGCGTGTCGCCGATTGCAATGGCTTTGGTCAGCTCAAGCGCCGCGACACCCACCTTGCGGAAGTACTTGTCAACTCGACCAACATCTGTCTGGGCCATGAACTTTGAAGCGCTTAGGGCTCTTTAGACTGCCGGAGCTACTTTCGCAGTCGTGCCAGCGCTACAATCGCGTCGAGCAGTAAGGGCACATCGACCAGCCGGCGTCCACCTCTCGCCCGCAGCCGCTGCACTCAGCCTGTGTGCGTTCACGTTCTGTAGATGGCGACGACCACTGCCCCGGCGCGGGGGGCGGCGGCAGCGGGTCGGGCCACCACGCCGCCAGCCCGAAGGCAGCCAGCGCAACTAAGTAGGCTAAGTATTCGACCAGTGTGGTCTGCGCCAGTAGTGTATCGACCAGCGCCAGAATGCCACAGATACCGAAACTGGCGCGTAAAAGACTCATGCGCCGACGTAGAGCGACTCGATTTCTTCCGCCCAGTTCGCGGCGATAGGTTTACGCTTTATCTTGAGCGTGGGGGTCAGCTCTCCGTCATCAACAGTAAAGTCGCGTGAAAGGATTGCGAATTTCTTTACTTGCTCTGGTGGCGAGAATTTCTCATTCAACTCGTCCATCTGTTCCTGGATTTCGGCGCGGATGTCGGTAGATCCGGTATATTCATCAAACGAGTGGCCCAGCTCCTCCAGTTTGGCAACCTGCTCGACGGGGTTCTTCGGAATCTCCAGTGGATCCATCCCAAGCTTGTCACGCATAATGGCAAAGGCGTCGAGAGTCAGTAGTGCCGAACAGTACTTGCGACCGTCGCCTACCAGGAAACACTGCGACACCAGTGGCATCGACTTCATCGTTTCTTCAATGACAAGTGGTGCAATGTTCTTGCCACCAGAGCTGACATAAATTTCCTTCTTCCTACCAGTGATTTTCACGAAGCCGTCACCGTCGATAGTGCCGACGTCACCAGTGTAGAGCCAATTATCCTTCAATACCTCGTCGGTAGCAGCCTGATCCTTGTAATAGCCCTTCATAACGTGAGGGCCTCGAATCAGCAGCTCGCCGTCGTCAGCGACCTTCATCTCGGTACCGGGGAAGACCGTCCCGACTGTGCCAACACGGTTCTGCCCAGCGTAGTTGAGCGTCGCGCCCGCCGTATCCTCTGTCATACCGTATCCTTCGAATATAGGGATGCCAAGCGACTGGAACAACTCCAGAATATCTGGATTTATCGGCGCAGCTCCTGTAACTGCAAAGCGACATGCCTTCATTCCTGTCTTCTTCTTCAGTATCTTGCGGAAGATACCTGAAAGCAATGGCAACTTGAGACCAATACGGAGTATTGCCTTACCGTCAATGGCGGCGCGCACGTTGGAATACAATTTCTCGTAGATACGGGGCACTCCAATGAAGAGGTGCGGCTGCACCTCCTTGGCAAGGTCGACGACGTTCAATGGATTATCGGCTACGTACATGTGCAACCCCTTGTCGACCCAGTAATGATTGTCGATTAGCTGCCCAAAGACGTGTGCCAGCGGTAGCCAAGATACGTATCGTTCACCCTGATGGAATGTGAAGGCGAAGTCGGCAGCCTTGACCTCGAAGTTGAAATTTCCGTGGGTCAGTTCAACACCCTTTGGGTTGCCGGTCGTTCCCGAAGTATAGATTAGCGCGCTTGTATCTTCCTCGGTCAGCGCCCCCATACGCTCGTGCAGCGTGGCTGTCTCAATAGAGGAGCCATGGCCGATAAATGTGTCCCATGTCATCAGCTTAGCGTGCTCGACTCCACCCACACCAGGCAAAAGTACGAAGTGTTCCACCTTGTCTAGAGTGTCAATAACCTGCATCAGCCGGTGCTGCGGCATCTTTGAAGCGTCACCTGCCGCCATCGGGTTGTTGCCAACAAAAACCACCTTTGATTCAGAGTTGCTAACGACCCACTCAACCTCTTCGGCCGAAGAAGTATGGTAAACGCCCACTCCGGCGCCACCAACCATCTGCGCGGCTAGATAGCCCCCATACCACTCCTTGCAGTTGTAGCTGTATAGGGATAGCTTGTCGCCATGATTAAAGTCGAGTCCGACCAACGCGCGGGCGATGTCCATAACACATTCAGCTACTTCCGCCCATGTTTCAGTAACCCAGCCATCCACTGATGGTGTCGAAAGTGCCGGTTGGTCGGCGTACTTCATTGCGTTCTCGAGCAACTTGGAGGGAGTCGTGGAGGCCATAGGGTGCAGTCGCTCAGGTATTAAACAGCCTGCTCCCCCCGAGTCGCTCGATGGCGGATTTGCAAAAGCCGGGGCACAGGGCAGGATGAGGCTGGCTGCAGCCGTAACTGTATTTGATTCTCAGATTTGGGTGCCGCAATTGCCGCAGAACTGGAAACCAGGCTGAAGCTGGGTGCCGCAGGAGGGGCAACCCTGCTCCAGCTTCTGTCCACAAACTCCACAGAACTGGAAGCCCGGCTGATTCTCGGTGCCGCAATTGCTACAGTTGCCGCCACCGCCGGCAGTTTCCGCCACCGCCTTGCGCGCTACCGGTGCCTCCTGTACTGCATTCTTCGTCCGGGCAATCGTGTCGAGGAATTCTTGGTGTGCGCCGTCCTTCAACGCTCGCTCAGCGGCGTAGATTTCCTGTTCGGCTTCGTGTGCGTCGAGCCCATCTGTACGCGCTCGCTCGACCAGTCTTTGCGTCTGCCGCAGCAGTCGCGCCAAGTAAGCCTCGATGCCTAACATAGTCACCTCCTCATTGCGGCCACCGACCAAGATATTACCTCCACTGTCAGCCAACCGACCGATGGTACCGGGAGTTTGCAACTTGAAGCTCCAGGTGCGCCGCCCCGACTTACTAAAGATTGAGACCTTATGTGGGGTCTCACCGACAACCACGAAGTCGGCAGTGCCTACCATGTCAATCCAGAGCGGTTGCCGATCGAAGCGGTATTCCCACACCACACGTGAGTTCTTGACCGCAAAATAGATGCGCTGGTCATCAGTCAGGTAAGATATGTAGTCGCCATTGGAGCTGATACACGTCTCAAGCACCTTGCCAGTAGTCTCAGTGCTCCACAGGACAGTGCCATTGGCACTATAGAGGTAAATATGCGCGTAGTCGGTGCCAACTGCCACATACTGGCCATTGGCAGAGATGGAAACGTCGTTAATACGGAAATCGGTGCCACCTGGTCGGTGCTCCCAGAGCAGCTTTCCAGTGCGGTTATAGGCATGTAGGCTCCCGCGCAGCAACCCTGCCACGATCAAGTCAGCCCGCCTCGAAACGCCCACGGTAGTTGCAGCGTGGTTTAGACTGCGGTGCCACATCTCTCGACCGCGCTGGTCCAAGTAATGGATTGTGTTATCTCCACTGGCGACTAGTACTGCGCGACCAGCACCCGCTAGCGATATATCGCGCACGTCGTTGATTCCGCGTGAGCGCCAGACTGGGCGACCGTCCTGCCCCAAAAACACGATGCCGCTGTGTCGGCCGCCTACCGCACCGTAGCGGCCTTGACTACCAATCGCCATAGCAGTGGCTGGTGAATCGTTTCTAAATTTCCAGAGCTGACTGGCCTCTGCCATCTTCGCCGACGACCACTGGGAGTTATTAAGCGATTACCACTACAAGATAAGTACTGCTGCGGCGACCACGGTGGTCCAACAGTGCTCCGGTCCCACAGTTGCAGTCTCCACTACAGAACGGGTACGCACGATGCGATTGTCAATGCTCCAGAGCTCGCGCTTCTCGTCCCATGAAGCTTCCGGATCGAACTCTAGCCCATAGGTAGTCGCAAGCATCTCCGCCGCCAGGTCCTCGACGTAGTCCTCCAGCTCCTGAGCGCCCATCCCCAGCACATGGTGCTCGGAGAGGTAACCATAGTGCTCGCGATCGCGCGGCACTGCCATCCCCACAGCGGCGCCAGGTTGCTCACCCGGTACTGCGCTCTGGCTGCGTGCCAACACCACCGGCACCACCTGCCCCGGCTGAAGCTGCTCCAGTCCGGCACTGCGCTCAAGAATTTCGCAGCGCGGAGGCAGGATAGACGACACAGGAATCAGGTTGTAACACTCAATAGAAGCGTCGCGCAGCGCCAGCTCGAAGGAAGCTAGCTTCTCGCGATGGCTTCCCTGACCGCATGTCATGAACAGCGCATGCGGAGTCCAGTCGTCACGATTCACCTTGAGCCATGACCCGCCGAATATAAATAGGTCGTCAGGAACTACTATCATAAGCTTCTTCCCCAAGGAACGGATATTTTGGCGATTGACGAAGCGTGATACGCTTATTGTTATATAGACACCCCAACTGCCGCCGCGTGAACGAGCAACTCACACGCCGTATGGCAGGCGAAATAGTGGTGTCGAACAGCCCTGGCAAGACGCTGCGCAAATGGCGAGAAATTTTCCATCTCTCGCAGAAACATCTTGCAAGTCTGCTGGGAGTTAACCCTAGTGTAGTGTGCGACTTTGAGAAGGGGCGCCGACGATCGCCCGGAATCGCCACAGTACGGCGGCTGGTCGAGACTATGGTGATCTACGACCGCGCGCATGGCGGCCGTGTAGCAGGCAGCATGGTGGGACAACAAGGCAATTCGGCCATCACTGACATTCGCGAGTTTGCTATTGGCCTCTCAATTGCGACCGTGGTCGAGGCCATCGGAGGCGAGGTAATCGCCGGCACTGAAGAACTAGAGCGAACCATCTATGGCTACACTATCGTCGACGCTCTGCGTGCCATCACTACTTTCTCAGGCGCCAACTTCGGCCAGATGTATGGCTGGTCCAACGAGCGGGCGCTGTTCTTCACCGGCGTCCAGTTCGGCCGTTCACCGATGATTGCGGTGCGGGCGCACCCGGTCAAACCGCGGCTAGTCTGCTACATCCAGCCCGGCAGCATCGATAAGTTGGCAACGAAGCTGGCAGATATGGAGCGCATCGTGCTAGTCAGCACGAGTGCGTCACAGGAACAGATACAGCAGAGGCTCAGACAACTATGAACGGAATCGTAAGCTACGGTGCGTACATCCCGCGCTACAAAATCGAAACCACAGAAATCGCTTCGGTGTGGGGCCAGGACGGCAGCTCCATGGCACGCAACCTGAATGTCTACTCCAAGTCGGTGTCTGGACCTGACGAGGATGTGATTACCATTGCAGTCGAGTCCGCCCGCACGGCAATGCTGCGCTGCGGCGTGACTGGCAAGGAGATTGGCGCCATTTACACCGGGTCCGAGTCGCACCCTTACGCGGTAAAGCCCTCCTCAACCGTTGTTGCAGAAGCTGTCTGCGCGACGCCTTACCTGACTGCAGCGGATTTCGAGTTCGCCTGCAAGGCGGGGACGGCTGCAATCCAGACATGCCTTGGCATGGTCGGCGATGGGCAAATTGATTACGGTCTCGCGATTGGCGTTGATACATCGCAGGCAGCGCCGGGTGACGCGCTGGAGTATTCCGCCTCAGCGGGCGGTGGCGCGTTCCTGATTGGTCGCGACAAGGTGATTGCCGAAATTAACCATACTACTTCGTACACTACTGATACCCCTGATTTCTGGAGACGCGAGGGGCAGCAGTATCCACGTCACGGCGGTCGCTTCACCGGCAAGCCGGCCTACTTCCGGCACGTCGCCAGCTGCGCGCAACTGACAATGGAGATGGCAGGCACCGAAGCTTCGGACTACCAGTATATCGTCACGCACCAGCCCAATGGCAAGTTCCCTCTACGAGTTGCCAAGGCACTGGGCTTCTCGACCGAACAGGTAGAGACGGGGCTGATGACACCACGCGTTGGTAACACCTACTCCGGTGCGGTATTCCTAGGCCTGGCCGCCGTATTCGACATCGCTAAGCCGGGTGACCGCATCCTCGCCATCGCCTACGGATCGGGCGCCGGCAGCGATGGCTTCGACATCAGTATTACCGAACATATCGAGAAGCTGGACCGTAGCGCAACGGTTGAGCAGCAGGTAGCACGCATGAAAATCATCAACTACCCAACCTATGCCAAGTACCGGGGAAAAATCCACATGGGGAGTGGCCAGTGAGAGACGTCTCGATTATTGGCACTGGCATCACCAAGTTCGGTGAGCTGTGGGACAAGTCGCTGCGCGAGTTAGGACTGATGGCCGGACTGGAAGCAATCAAGGACGCCGGCGTAAGCAGCAGCGATATTGATGCGCTCTATGTTGGCAACATGGCGGCTGGCTCGCTGGTTCAGCAGGAGCATGTCTCGGCATTGATTGCTGATTACTGCGATATGGCTGGCTCTAACGTACCATCAACACGCGTTGAAGCCGCTTCCGCCTCCGGCGGAGTCGCCCTGCGGCAAGCGTACATGGCGGTCGCAGGTGGCTTCATCGACGTCGCCGTCGTCGGCGGAGCCGAAAAGATGACAGACGTCTCTGATTCCGAAAGCGCGCACACGCTCTCAATGGGTGCCGACGAGGAATGGGAATCACAACAGGGAGCGACATTCGCATCGCTACACGCGATGATGGCGCAGGCGCACATGACTGAATTCGGCACGACGCGCGAGATGCTATCTGCAGTTTCAGTGAAAAATCACGCCCACGCGGCACTGAATCCGCAGGCGCAGTTCCCCTTCCCCATCAAGCTGGAAGCAGTCTCCGACTCGGGGCTGGTAGCGGATCCGCTGCGAATGCTTGACTGCGCTCCGCAAAGCGACGGAGCCGCGGCGGTGGTGCTCTGTGCCAGCAAGCGCGCGAAGGAATTTTCCAAGGCACCTGTCTCAATTGTCGGCTCGGGGCAAGCGTCCGATACACTCAGTCTGCACCACCGCACCAGCCTGAACCGCATGCCAGCCATCGGCGTCGCCGCCAAGCGGGCGTTCGCGCACGCCGGGCAAAAAGTGGCGAATGTAAGTGTCGCCGAAATCCACGATAATTTCACTATCTCTGAACTGATTGCGCTGGAAGAAATTGGCCTTGCGGAACGCGGTTCAGCTGGACAGATTACGCTCGATGGTGACACTGCCCTAGGTGGTGCTATCCCGGTCAACACTGGCGGCGGCCTCAAAGCGCGTGGTCACCCGCCAGGTGCGACCGGCGTCGCGCAGGCAGTTGAAATCGTCCAACAGCTCCGCGGCAGTGCCGGTGAGCGGCAGGTCAAAGGCGCTACACTTGGCCTGCTGGAGAATCACGGCGGTACTGGCGCGACGGCAGTAGTCCACTTGCTGGAGGCGAACTGATGGCAGTCCCCCGTTTCTGGCGCGAGATGCCGGTGCGCTACAACCTCATCGGCTCGCACTGTACTAGTTGCGACATGTACCACCACCCACCGCGCTCGATGTGCTCAGGCTGTCACCGCAAATCCATCGGCAAGCTGGAGAAGTACCAGTTCGCAGGCATCGGCGAGGTGGTGGCATGCACGGTGATCTACCAGCCACAGCAGGGATACGAGATGCATGGCCCCTACCCACTGGCGATGGTCGAGCTGGACGAGGGGGCGCGCGTAACGGCGCAGATTGTCGACGTAACGCCTGAACTGGTGAAGCGGGGCATGCGCGTCAAGGCGGTATTCCGCAAACTGGGCGAGGACAGCGAGTCCGGAATTATCTACTACGGCACCAAGTTCGCGCCTGTTGATGAGCCCGAGCAAGAGGAAGAGGAAACGGCCGAGTCTGTCGAAGTGGAGCTCTAAGGGCGCCACGGTAGCCACCCACGGCAACCGGTTCCAAGATAACAAACCTTAAACAGCACGCCAAGGTCGCGCCGAAGTTGCGGGGGTCGCATAGTATGGCCAATTGCGATAGGTTCAGGGCCTATTCCTTTAGAGGTACGAGAGTTCGAATCTCTCCCCCCGCACCATCCTTTAAAACAAAACGTAGATGCTGATTTTATGAAGTTAATCTATCGGAACCAGAGTCAAGGCCAGAAAGTGCTGAATTTTATGCTCCTGACCGCATTCCTGTCGCTTGTACTGGCATACATTATAGGAGTGACGAATGGCCACCACGAACCCTGGCTCCCTACCATTTCGGAGCTGGATGAGACCACCCCTGAAGGGACGCTGTGGTCTGCCGGTCTGACTTTGGCAGGAGTGATCTCGATACCTGTCTGGATCAAGTTGTACAACAAGTGGGATGGACAATTACGTAGTTCGAATGCGGACCGGAAATGGCTCTGGTTCAACCTGTTATTCGTCGTAATGGCCCAGATAGCAACGGTATCCTTCATCTGGACTGTGAACTTGCCTTTGAACAAATATCCAATTCCCCATGGAGTCACGGCAGGATTGTACTTCTACCTCACGCTCCTTCTGGGGACAGTTGCAATACTCGTAGTGAGACAGATAGACAATTATCCGAAAGACATAATCAAAATCAGACTGGTATTGAATCTGGCCGGGTATGCGTCCATGGCGCTTCTGGCCCTTACCGTTCCTGAAGGCGTCAAACCCCTCTTCATGTATAAGGATTTAGGGGCTGATCATCTTCACAGCGTGCATGCTATGCCCTCACTGTTCGAATGGTTGATGGTGTTCACGGCCCAGATAGGATATTTCTATACTCTCAACCACGACATGGAAGGCGAGTCGATAGTAGATTAATGGATACAGCAGATAACCTCCCGGGAATCCGCAGCCTACTTGACCCGCGCATTGTAAAGCTCAACTGGCTACTGCTACTGGTCCCTGCCGCGGTGGTGCTGGAATCGCGGGGTGACCACGGTCCCGCGTTCCTCGCCTCGATGGGCGCCATCATGCCCCTGGCATGGCAGATGGGCAAGGCCACCGAGGAGATAGCCATACGGACCAGCGAGTCCATTGGAGGTCTGCTAAACGCAACATTCGGTAACGCCGTGGAGATGATAATCGCGGCACTGGCAATCTGGGCAGTCTACCAAGACCCGACCGTGAAAGACACCATGCTGCTGGTGGTCCAGGCCTCGCTCATCGGTTCAATCCTGGGGAACTTGCTGCTAGTCATGGGGCTGGCCTTCCTGTGGGGTGGCCTGCACCACGCCACGCAAAAATTCTCGTCACGCGCCTCCCAGACGAACGGTTCGCTGCTGCTGCTGGCGCTGGTGGGGCTGGTAGTACCGACGGTCTATGCCAGCACTGGCGACCACCCGAACGTGGTGGAACTCTCCCACTACACCGCGCTGCTGCTCCTGCTGGTCTACGGCATGCAACTGCTGTTCCAGCTACGGACCCATGCCAGCCTCTACGCTGCCGAGGGGCACCACGACGAGGAGCCCGTACTGACCCAGCGCGATGCGATGGGGCTGCTGTTGGTAGCCACGCTAATGGTGGCCTGGATGGCCGAAATCCTGGTCGGCTCGATTGAGCACGCTGCCAGCGAATACGGAATGCCGACGCTGTTCATCGGTATCATCCTCGTGCCGGTTTTCGGCAACGCTGCCGAACACTTCACCGCAGTCACTGTCGCCGGGAAGAACAAGATGGACCTCTCGGTGGGAATCGCCGTCGGGTCCAGCCTCCAGATTGCGCTGTTCGTGGCACCGGTGATGGTGCTCCTAGGATGGGCGCTTGGGGTGCCACTGACGCTCGAATTTGGGATTTTCGAGACCGTAGCTACCTTCCTAGCAGTACTGGTGACCAATTTCATCATCCAGGACGGGGAGTCAAACTGGCTGGAAGGCGCCATGCTACTGGTCACCTACGCCATCCTCGCCCTGGCATTCTTTTTCCTGTGAGATGAAAGGCCTAGTTCGCGCTGTTTGAAGGAGCTACTTCAATTTTTTGGGACTATCGTCTATTGTCTCTATTCTTTTCAGGTCCGAGGCTTCACCTTTCAAATCCTGCAATTTTTCCCTCGATTTCAATAAGCGGGACTCGTAGGATTTAATTGCATCATTCCATGAATTCAAGCTATTTTTCATTCCTTTTTCGACTCCGCCCAAATGTTTCATGAGTACCTCTACTCTCTTCACGACCTCGTCCGAGACTTGAAGTATTTTGTCGGTATTCCTGCTACGCTCTTCTTGTTGCCAAGAGTAAGATATCGATCTTAGCAAGGCAAGCAGGATGTAAGGTGAAGCCAGAATAACCTTTCTTTCAACCGCCTCCTCCCACAGAGCAGGTCTGTGGAATAGTGCAATTTGGAGCATGTGTTCACCAGGCATGAACATGATTACGAAATCAGGTGATAGCTTGTTTCCGGATTTATCCTCCAGACTATCCCAGTATTTCTTTTTTCCCAGTAGTTTCACAGTTTCCCAGACATCATCAGCAAACTGCTTCATGTATTCTTCCTTATCGTCCTCGTTCTCGGACTCATAGGCTTCCAACAATTTTCCCGGCGCTTTCGAATCAATCACGAGCTGCTTCCCCCCTGGCAGGTTTACAATCGCGTCAGGCCTTTGCATCGAACCATCTTCCGCTTCGATTGTTTTTTGAGGATCGAAATCAACGTGCTTTACCATATTGGAAAGTTCTAACACTCTCTGAAGTTGTACTTCCCCCCAATTCCCCCTCATGGTGCTGTCTTTCAATGCCGCAACTAAGTTGGTAGATGAAGTCTGAAGGCCCTTGTACTCTTCATGTAATTGTCTGATGTTCTCAGTGATGGAGGTATATGCCTTTCCTCTTTGTTCCTTCTCTTCCTCAACTAGTTTTTTGAGCGTCTTCAGCTCTTCTCGCATTATCTTCGTTTTTTCCTCACTGGATTTCTTGGCCGTTTCCAGACTCTGGAAGTCCAGTGCATCCCTTTCAACTAATTTTTCTTTAATCTCGACTTGCAGGTCCTTGATGGAACGTAAGTCAAACTCATCTTTCCTGAAGTAAGTTGCCAGTGCAATTGCAATCAACACAGCAAGTCCAAGCAGCAGAGCATATTCTACTAAGTCCACATCCGCTGGATGTTTTAGGGATTATATAAGCAATATTTGGCCGTTTTCACGTCTTACGCTTCCGCAGCCCGACCCGGGATGATTCGCTGCGCTCGAGGTACTTATTGACCGCTTTCCGCTGTTCATCCGTCAAGGCGCCAGAGTCAGCGAGCTTCTTCAGTTTGCTCGATGAGAGCTGGTCGACCTGCTCCCAGAGTCCAAACGCCTTCAAGACTGCCTCAAGCTCTATTCGGGGCTCACTGCCCAATTTTGGGACGCTGACCGACGTGCTGCTAGAGACAGTAGCATAGTGTTCGGCACCGTAGATTGAAATGTTCCCAGTCTCGGTCGAGTACCCTGCCAGCTTCTCCTTGATCTCTTCAGCCCTTCCATCCATCGCATCCATGACGCATCGCTTTTCGTCCCTCAGGCCCACCAGCTCGTCAACCAATTCTGAAGCTTCGGAGGCGGTGATGGTCGAGGTCGCCAGCGTCTCTCCCTTGCTTTCCATCTGGTACAGGTGTGCGAACTCCGGACATTGTGGACGGAAATCGCACCAACCACAGAGGGAGCTGGTCTGTGTTGGTAGGTTCCGGCTCGCTACAGCCTCCTCGATTGTATTGATCAAGCTCGTAGTCTCGTCGGCCATTTTCTGCAGCTGTCCCTCGGTCCGCTGTGACCAGACATCCTCGTCAAACCTTACGAAATGCCAGACCAGGTCTATCTTCTCCAGGTCGGGATACCTCTGCTGTACCCCGAGCATGTAGAGCGCCAGCTGCCGGTCGTTCGCGGTTTCGTGCGGTGTCGGCAGCTTGCCGCTGGTCTTGTAGTCGTGGATTACGAAATGGTTGTTGCCGACCTTCTCCAGACGGTCTATGTAACCCATTATCTTCTTGCCGCCGGGCAGGTCAATGTAGACCTTGCACTCCAGGTCGATGGTTATGCCCTGGTCGAAAGGCTGGTAGCGGTCCCAGTACTGCTCGACCCACTTCTGTCCGTTCGAGCGGTAGTTATCGACATCGAGATCCTTCTTGATGATGCGGATGTCATCCTTCCATTCCGCTTCCCACAGCTCCTGGTACTTTCCTGCCAGCTCTTCTTTCGTCGCAACGCGACCATTGCGTGCCAAGCCGTACAGCCATTCCAGCGCGTCGTGGACCATGCTGCCCACGAACGCTTCGATGGTGGTGCCGAGCGTTGACTTGACCCGGTCAACGTACTTCAGCTTGTACTGGAAGGGACAGTTCTCGTAGCAGGAAAGGCGGGAGTGGGAGTAGATGGTCATTTGCTATTCAATCCTGTTAATAATAAGTTAATTCAAGTCCCCGCCAGCCGCCATATCCACGCTCCGACAAAACCAACGACTGCCAGTACACCGGTGAAGACGAAGATTGCAAAGGCGGGGAGGCTCGTCTCCTCGCCGACGACAGAGACCTGCATTTCCGTGGAGGCAAGCAGCTCGCCGTCACTGCTGAGCAGTTGCAACTCGATGGTTCGGATGCCGGGCTCGACGCCCGCCGGGACGAAGAGCGTCAGCTGCTGCACCTGCCGCTCCCGTGGCGTGAGAGGGAACTCTACCGGGAGTGGCTGCCATCCACCCGGGACGACCGCGACAACCTTCGCAGCCTGTGGGACGTTGCCGTAGTTCCACGCCTCGACCGGCAGTTCCACGGAATCGCCCGGCGCAACCGCAACGAAGGGCTCAGCCTGTAGCGTGTAGAACTCCTCCGGCAAAATTGTGGCGTCGAACTGCTGCTCTGCCAGCAACTCCACTCCGTACCAGCAGCGCAGCGTCGCGCTGCCAATAGTCCCACCAGATGTGCCGTATGGCGGGTTGAAGAGCAACTGCACCGGCCGTGAGTCCCACGCCGCCAGCTCATCAGTAGAGGGCAGCACCGACCACTCCCAAGTGGGGTCACCCTCTAGCTCCAGCACCAGCGATTGCAAACCGTTGCTCTCGCTCACCAGCGAGAGCGTGTGCGAGCCGGGCTGTCCGTCAATCACCAGCGCTTCCCAAGCACCACTGAAGCGGGCACCACTGTACTGCAATGCCTCGATTACGCCAGTTGCCTCGTCAGATGATACGCTGTCTGACGCGTTGACCATGAAATCGGCTAGCGTACCGGCGAGTGTGTGCTCCGGCACCGTCACACGCAGCTGCACATCCTGCTCAGCACCGGCAGCGAGCCAAATTGTGGACTGTGCCAGCTCGTACTCCCAATCACTACTGGCTTCCAAGGTGATGTGCACCAGTCCGTCGCCGCGGTTGCGGATGGTGGCGGTCGCGGTCGCATTCTGTTGTGGGAGGACGCTGTCGCCCTCGACCAGAACGCGCAAGCGGTAGGTCTGGTTCAGTAGTGGTGTCCCGTTGGCGGACGTCGACTCGCTATCGCTCTGCAGGGTCACCTCGATGACTCCGGCACCGGCGACCACCTCACCCTCTGGCGCAGTCAGCTGCACCGCCAGCACGGTCGAGCTCCAAGGCGCCAGCACAGGAGTTGTGTTCCACTGGCCAAGCGTCCAGTTAGAGGGCGCTATCAGTGAGAGCGCCATGCTAGCAGGGCCATTGCCGTGGTTGTAGAGAGTCAGCGTCATGTCGCGTGTTTCGCCCGGGCGGAACTCTGGCGGTAGCGCCAGTTCAAGCTCCGGCTGGTGACGCTGTTCAACCGTTACCGACAGCTCGCCAGTCGCGTTCGCTTCCTCGGCGACCATTCGCAGGGTGGTCAGTAGCAGGCTGTCGGCAAGGACTTCAGGAACAGTGATGGTAACGTTGAATTCTAGTGTCGAGTAGGCATTGACTGTGATGTTGACAGGCGCGGCGACCGACCAGTTACCGGCCGAGATGTTGACCGCCACCATCTCCGGCACGTTACCGGAATTGTGCAGCGTAAGCGTGAATGTGATGTTCTCGCCTGGCAGGCCGCTTGCTGGCTCGAGCGACTCGACACTGAGCAGGTGCACCTCCGGCACCTCGATATGCAACCGGACGGACGCGCTGGAATTGTCGTCGGCCTGAGACGTGATGTTCAGCCATCCGCTGTAGTTGCCTGCCAGCACCTGCTCGGGTAGTTGCAGCTCGAGCGTGAATCCGCCTGTCTCGCCCGCCGTGGCACTGGTGTTAGCGGGCACGCTGCTGTTCCAGCCTGCCGGTAGCTCCAATAAAATCGTGTAGTTGTCATCAAAAACGCCGGTGTTGGTGAATGGCACGGTCGTGTTGCCGGCTGAATCAGGGAGCAACAAGAACGTCACTTGGGGCGGGGCGGCAACGCCGAAGTGCGGGCGGCCGTGGAGCAACAGATTATCGATGAACCATCCCTCGTCAACAGAGCCGAAGTCGCTCGCAAAGCGTAGCCGCAGCTGCACGCTCTCGAAACCAGTCAGGTTGAAGCTGGCCTCCACCCAGCCGCCTGAGCCTCCGGTGAAGGCACTACCGTTCGCGGCACTGGCACTGCCGGGGTAACCACCTTCGGGCTCGAGCAGCGACCAATTCTCACCGTCAATGGAATACTCGACTACGCCGCCGTCATAGTTCGCCTCGGTTCGATACCAATGCGCGAAATTAAGCCACGCCGAATCAAAAGTCCCGAGTTCGAGTGGTGGCAGCAGCAGCACGTCATCCATGTCATCGTTATAGGCTGTTCCGGCACCGCACCAGAGCGCGATTTCACCGCCATAGCTGCGCGTATCTGTCGTGTTCCAGAGACTGTCGTTGGCAACTGGCCACGTGAGGCCGTTCTCGAACTCCTCGAACGTTATGACAACTGTAGTCGAAAACGAATGCGACAGGGCATTGTTGTCCGACTCGTCGTCATCGACCAGCAGCTCCGCCTCAAGCGCATAATCTCCCCATGCGTCTGGAGTCCATGCTTCGCTCCACTCCCAGCTGCCCCCGGGCGGGAGCCACGGGATTTCAACTGTGCGCTCTACCGTTCCCTCCAGAACCAGCGTCGCGTTCAGATGCTCGAAGCCAGTATTCTCAACTACCACCTCCAAAACCGTCGGTTGGTGAACCTCGGCCCAAGCAGGACCTGCACGTATTATTGCCAGGTCCGACGGGAGCTGCAGCTCGAACGTCATCATGTTGCCCGAGATTGAGATATTGATGACCCCGATATGCGTTTCCGCACTGTCATAGTCGTCGCTGTTCGGACTAGATATATTGGTGAAACCGCTAGTGGTGTTGGCCCATGAATCGCTCGACTGCTTCGGGTTGTTGTTGTTGTCGGCCTCCTCCAAGTGGACCCGTCGGTGTGCGTCGTTCGACTGGCTACCATCCTCGTCGATATGCCAAATGAGTAGGCCATGCCCGGGGAGGTAGGTGTCGTAGCCCACGTTCTGCCGGTTCTCGAGCAGGAAGTATTCGCGGCCACCCAGTCCGTCAATGGGAATCTTCATGATGGAGGCGTTGTCCTCGACGCGCGAGATGTTGTACTCCCCTTCGCCAGCGAGAGGCAGGGCTGGTTCTACCCACCCCAGAAATATCTTGGACCAGGCACAGAGCTGGGCTGGTGTGTCACCACCATTGAGCCAAGAGCCGCCTGACATCATACCCCAGTGCCCAATGCCTGAGGAAGAATAGTCTGTATCGTAAAGGTCCGGCAGTCCGAGGTCGTGGGCGAATTCATGACCGAAGACTCCCATTGGCGTCCCCTCACCCTGCATCGCGTAGCCGCTTATGCGTGTCCCGTTTCGGTATTCTGCCGAAATCGCCCAGCGGTGAGACCAAATAGCGTCGTCACCGGCGGGACCGCCACCACCGTTTGACTCATCTGTCGGACCGGAGTGGACCATGATCAGGTGGTCTAGGTCTCCATCATTATCGCGGTCGAAATGGCTGTAGTTGACGAACGGCTGCGCCAGCGCGACGGCTTCGCGCACTAGCGTCTGTGCATTGCCTTCCGACTCGGAATTCTGGAACTCGTACTCTCCATAGTAGGACATGTTCTCGCTCGCATTCAGCCATTGAGGAACAATCGTGCCGGAAATGTTGAATTGACCGTAGGAATTCTCGTTGAAGAAATCCCACATCGAACCATTATCGTGCTCGAACAAAAGCTCCTCGTAATAGGCGACGTCGTGGTTACTGTCTGCCGGGTAGTCAGGGAACTGTATCAAGATTACTAGCAAGTGAGCATCACCAATCCATTCACGCTGCGCTAACTGGGGGGGGGAGGTAGACTGGTCTTGGGGTGGAGCATGGCCTGGCGGCGGGGGTGCCAGGTCGTAGGGAAGTTCCGGCACTGCCTCCGCGGACGGAAGGAGCAGCAGTAACAGCGGCAGAATCAGGAGCAGCCAGCGCACGGAACTGTGCACACTAGGGGGCAAAGTGCTTACTCCAGTTCGGACGCCTTGAGGAAGCTAAATGTTGAAAGCGCCGCCAGCAGCGCCGAGATGATTAGGTCGTTCTTGGCTGCATCCCACCCCAGGACCAACACGATTAGCGCGAGGATGCCGAGAACACCGGCGAAGAAATTAGCGCGAACAGGGTCCATCTTCTGCGCCCCGCGCATGTAGAACCAGAGTGCAACAACCACGAGGACGGTTACTTCAGTTGCTGAAGCTATGGTATCCGAATTGTCCAGACCGATAATGAAGTAGAAATACGCCAGCAGCGTCGTGAAGCCGGCGCCTGCGATGAGCGAGAGCTTCTCGCGCAGAGCGCCCGGCTCACCACCCGCACTGAAATTATCGAACATCGGCTCGGAATCAGGTGAAGCACGCGGTACCGGTGGTGACGGTGCGTTGCGGCGCACCACGGGCTCGCTCTCGCGCTGCGTCTGGAGTTCCTCGTCGTTCCCTTCGTCTGGCATGCTGCCGTCTATATCAGGTTCCTCATTCATTTCTCTTCCTTGATAGGAACAATGTTGTGTCCTCTATAATCGAACTTGACCGAGCGCCGTACCAGCCCCTTGAGCTGAAGCGAGGTTAATTCTAGCTCGCGCGAGATGTCGTTTGCAAAGCACCCCTCCTCGCCCACCATTTCCAGGATTTTCACTTCTAGCGCCTCGAACACAGTCTCTTCCATCAGAACCACCGTCAGCAGTTCCTGCGCCTCCACAAAATTGAGAGATGTCGAAATCTGGAAGGCGTTGTAGAATGTGCGATAAGCCTTCTCGGGCTTTCCGTCAAGGACTTCCCAGCGCGATTCTACCAGCTTGAATTTCTCAAAGTAGGTGATGGCGCCAAACGCTTCCTCGCCGAATGACGACTGGAGCTCACTAGTTGGCGTCCAACCCTCTGCCAGTCTCGCCAGTACCGCGCGCCGCCCAGGCGAATCGACCGACCGGAACAATGCCACTAGTTCGGCGGGGTCGTTGATGAGCTTGGTCCTTTTCATGGCCATGCGCGGGCGATGGGGCGTGCGGCTAAAAAGGAGCGCCTACAGCTCCAGTTCGCCCGTCAGGCCACACGCATCGCACTTCACCACCTGCGGGCCATCACGCCGTGGAACCTGCATCTGTGCACTACAGCCAGGGCACTCTATGGTGACCTGTTTCGCTGCAGGCTTACGCCTGACACGTTTGCGACGACCTTTGCTAATGCGCTGCGGTGGGAGAGTCTGGTCGACCTTGACAGAGCTTTGTTCAGCCTTTAATTTCTGAACCCGGAACGCTGATTTTTTATCTCCAATCCCCTCATATATTGCAATGGCTCCGTCATAATCCAGATGTTTCTCTTTATCCTGTGCCCTGGAGGTCGCCGCCGCCTGCGTCACTTCCCAGGGTGTGGCAACTTGTGAAGGTTGGACATGTGTCGATCGCAGTTGCAGGAAGGCCCAGGTGCCACCGACCATCAGCACTACCAGTAACAGTGTCCCGCCCAGTAGCTTGGTTACGGAAATACCGGCGACCTCGCCTAGATCGAGCGAAAAACCACCGTCTGAATTTCCAGCGGAAGCGGTCGGAGGTGGCTCGGTAATGAAAATTGTGCAAGTGTCGGACGCCTGCAACTCGTCGTTGTCGGTCACTTGTATCACGGCAGTGTAGAATGCGTCGTTGGGTGGCAGCAAATCGTACTTCTTCAGCGCCTCCGGTGCGG
>MPMA02127440.1_pt1 | contig 24971 bp, 25 predicted proteins | sample 1617361 | NCBI WGS metagenome assembly MPMA02 (sample SAMN05944807, study PRJNA350692) | marine metagenome | biome: marine; feature: ODZ; material: water; isolation source: 180 m water sample filtered on 0.2 um supor filter | place: Pacific Ocean | collected 2012-04-08 | depth 180m m | reverse complement strand
CTTCCGGAGGTACCTAAAATGGATTTCGCCACCGCCCGATACAATATGGTTGAAGGTCAGGTTCGCCCCAATCATGTCAACGACGAGACCTTGATCAGTGCGCTGTCGGCGTTGCCCCGGGAGGCATTCGTGCCGACGGAAATCCAGGGTATTGCTTATGTTGATAAAGAAGTGCCCCTCGGCGAAGGGCGTTATTTGATGGCGCCTTTGGTCACCTCCAGGTTGGCTGAAACGGCGGCCCCCGGACCAGACGATCTGGCCTTGGTCATCGGTTGCGCCACCGGCTATGGGGCGGCCGTGCTTTCGCATCTGGCCGGCGCCGTGGTTGCCCTTGAAAGCGACGCGGGCCTAGCCCAACAGGCCGCCCAGACCCTGACCGGTTTGGGCATCGATACCGTTGCCGTGGTCGAAGGCGATTTGCAAAAAGGATATCCGGACCAGGCCCCCTATGATGTCATTTTCTTCGACGGCGCCGTTGCCGAAATTCCCGATGAGATTACCGGGCAATTGGCCGAAGGTGGCCGCCTTGTTTCCGTCGTCACCGGCGGTGGTGTCGGCAAGGCGGTCTTGGTTAGCCGCCAACGTGGCGGGCTTTCGTCACAAGACGTTTTCGATGCCACGACGCCCCCGCTTCCGGGATTTGAGCCCCAAGAGGCGTTCGTTTTTTAATGGCTTGATCCGGGGTTGTTGCGGGTTAGGGGGCGGGCTCGCGAATCGGGGCGTCATTCCAATGACCCTCTATCTATCCAAAAATGGCTTTTGATGGTCCGTGGGGCACCCGCGCCGGACCGTCATTTACATCATAATCAATTGAAATTGTTAGTTCTTCTTGAAACTCTCTGATCCCCTCCCGTGACCCGTCTTTACCTTGAAGTTTGGAGGCAGGTAAAATATCGGCGAATGGCTTTTAATGTGATGACCGGACAGGGGGGCAAGCGAAATGAATAACCGTTTGCCGGGTGTTCTGGGGCATCTGGGGTTTATTCTCTGTCTGGTCTTGTTTATGTCCGGAGAGGCAACCGCCCAGACCCTAGAGGACGCATTGACGTCGGCCTATATCAATAACCCGACGCTGTTGGGCCAAAGGGCCAAGGTTCGCGCCACCGACGAGCAGGTGCCACAGGCGCTTTCCAATTGGCGCCCCAGCATCGAAATCACCGGAAGCGCCGGCGTTGTTGACAATAAAAGCACCCTCAGATCCGACCGTACCCAGCAACGCGAACCGAAAAGCTTCGACCTGACCGTGTCCCAGGACCTCTACCGCGGTGGCCGGACCTTTGCCGCCCTCCGGGAGGCCGATAACACCATCCGGGCGGAACGCTCCCGGCTTTTGGAAACCGAACAGGATGTTCTGCTCAGTGCGTCGCAGGCGTTTTTTGACGTTTTCAGGGATGAGGCGGTTCTCAAGCTCACCATCAACAATGAACAGGTCTTGACGCGGCATCTGGAGGCGACCCGGGACCGCTTCGAGGTCGGGGAAATAACCCGCACCGATGTCCATCAGGCCGAGGCCCGCCTAGCCGGGACCGTGGCTGACCGCATCGCAGCGGAAGGCGCCCTGGAAGCATCCCGAGCGGCGTACCGCAATATCGTCGGCATCCCGGCGCCCAAAGTCTTGGTGGCGGCGACGCTTCCTTCGGACCTTCCGAAAAGCTCGGATGAGGTTATTAAGGCCGCCGCGGTCAACAACCCAAGTGTGATCAGCGCCGAATTCGACCGCAAGGCCTTGGGCGACAATGTTGAAGAAGTCAGGGGAGAACTGCTGCCGCGCTTGAGCGTGTCCACCGGGGTGTCCAGAAAAATTCAATCGGGGGGGGAAGAGGGGCGAATCGATTCCGCCGATTTGACCTTGAATTTGACCGTTCCGCTCTATCAACAGGGCGAAGTCTTCTCCCGTTTGCGCGAAGCCAAGCAGGATGTCGCCGAACAGCTTCAGGTCATCGACCAGGCCCGGCGCGACGCCGTCGAGGAGGCGACCAAGGCATGGGAATCACTGTTGACGGCACGCGCCAGGGTGGCTTCCTTCAAGACTCAGATCGGTGCCAATGTCGTGGCGTTGGAAGGGGTCCGGCGAGAGGCCCAGGTCGGCTCCAGGACGGTGCTTGATGTCCTCGATGCGGAGCAGGAATCGTTGGATTCCCGCGTTTCTCACGTCAGTGCGCAACGAGACGAACTGCTCGCCGTGTTCGAGCTGAAGGCGGCCATGGGGCAATTAACAAGCAGCGATCTGAAATTGCCGGTGGCGGCCTACGATCCGATGGATAACTATCAAAAAGTCCGCGACAAATGGTTCGGTGCCGACATCCCTGCCGGGAAGAATTAACATGAGGACAGAGGGGGAATGGGGGGTGGTTTTTTCGTTCGCGGAATCAGCCGAACGGAATCCTGCTGGCGTTTCCCTTCGCGGTATCATACCTTTTATTAACGTTTGGGGGATATCCTCGCCGCCCAAGCGAGTACCCGAAGTCAGCTTAGTGGACGGTTTATGAGCGAAGAAACACCGGAACCAGCAGCAAGCGCGGAAGCCGCCGACGGCGAAGAGCCTTCGATGGAAGATATCTTGGCGTCTATTCGCCGGATATTGTCCGAGGAAGAAGAAGAAGCCCAGGCCGCCGAAGAGGCCGCCGGGCTTGAAATTGATTTGTCGGCCGAGCCGGAACCCGAGCCAGAGCCCGAACCAGCTCCTGAGCCGGAACCCGAACCGGAACCCGAGCCGGAACCGGAGCCTGAACCCGAGCCGGAGCCGGAGCCGGAACCCGAACCGGAGCCCGAACCGGAGCCCGAACCGGAGCCCGAACCCGAGCCGGAAATCGATATCGACGCCATGTTCGATTCCGAGCCGGAACCGGAACCCGAGGTTGTGTTCGATGAGGTCCCCGAGCCGGAACCGGCGCCGGAGCCCGAGCCCGAGCCCGAGCCTGCCCCAGCGCCTGCGCCCGCGCCCGCCCCTATGGCCGCCCCCGACATCCTTGAGTTGACATCCTTGATGGAGGAACTGCCGCCGCCCCACGAGGAGCCGAGCCACATCATGTCGAACGAGACGGCGGCGGCGGCAGCCACTGCTTTCGTCAATTTCGCCGGTGCCGTATCCCAGGCCAAGGGCGTGCAATTGGGCGCCGCCCACCGCACCCTCGAGGAGTTGGTCAAGGAACTGCTCAGGCCGCTGCTCAAGGACTGGCTCGATCGCAACCTGCACGCCATCGTCGAGCGCACCGTGGAACGCGAGATCAACAAACTGGCTGGCCCCGCCAACGAAGAATAGGGGCGTTTCGGAATCAACGGGTTTGGCCACTGTTGCGGGGCGATTTGCCCCGTTCCCGACATTGCTATATTGAAGCTTTCGCGCCCCTGCCGGGGCGCCGAAGTGCGCGGCAACGGTAAGCGGGAAGACGGCGGCAATGCTGGAAAAGAACTACCGGCCCCAGGATGTGGAGGCCAAGCAATACGAGCGTTGGCAGCAAGGCGGCGCCTTCGCCTGCGGCCAGACCGAGGGTGATACCTTCACCATCGTCATCCCTCCGCCCAACGTCACCGGCAGCCTGCACATGGGCCACGCCCTCAACAACACGCTGCAGGACGTGCTTATCCGTTTCGAGCGCATGCGCCAGCGCGACACGCTGTGGCAGCCCGGTACCGATCACGCCGGTATCGCGACGCAGATGGTTGTCGAGCGTCAGCTCGATGGCGAAGGCCTCACGCGCCACGACCTGGGACGCGAGGCCTTCATCGACCGGGTCTGGCAGTGGAAGGAGGAATCGGGTGGCCTGATCAGCCGCCAACTGCAGCGCCTGGGAGCGTCCTGCGATTGGCGGCGCGAGCGCTTCACCATGGACGAAGGGCTGTCCGCCGCCGTGCTCAAAGTCTTCGTCGAACTCCACAAGCAGGGACTGATCTACAAGGACAAGCGGCTGGTCAACTGGGACCCAAAGCTGCACACGGCGATCTCCGACCTCGAGGTCGAGCAGCGCGAAGTCGAGGGCCGGCTGTGGCACCTCAAGTACCCCATCGAAGGTCAGGCCGGGCGCTTCATCGTGGTCGCCACGACCCGGCCCGAGACCATGCTGGGCGACACCGCGGTGGCCGTCCACCCCGACGACGAGCGTTACGCCGATCTCGTCGGCGGCCATGCCGTGCTGCCGCTGGTGGGCCGGCGCCTGCCCATCGTGGCCGATTTGCACGCCGATCCTGAGCAGGGCTCGGGAGCGGTCAAGATCACGCCGGCCCACGACTTCAACGACTTCGAGGTGGGCCGGCGCCACGATCTCGAACTGATCAACATCTTCGACCACAACGCCTGCCTGAACGACGCCGTGCCCGAAACCTACCGGGGCCTCGAACGCTACGCCGGGCGCAAAAAAGTGCTGGCCGACCTCGAGGCCGAGCGCCTGGTGGCCGAGGTCGAGGAACAGCTTCACGTGGTGCCCTACGGCGACCGCTCCGGCGTCGCCATCGAGCCCTGGCTGACCGACCAGTGGTACGTCGACGCCGCCACCCTGGCCCAGCCCGCCATCGCCGCCGTGGAGCAAGGCAAGACCCGCTTCGTGCCGGTGCAGTGGGAGAACACCTACTACGAATGGATGCGCAACATTCAGCCCTGGTGCATCTCACGCCAGCTTTGGTGGGGCCACCAGATCCCGGCCTGGTACGGACCCGACGGCGAGATCTTCGTCGCCCATAGCGAGACCGAGGCCCTGGCGGCGGCCGAGAAGCACTACGGCAAACCAATCGAGCTCAAGCGCGACGAGGATGTGCTGGACACCTGGTTCTCCTCGGCACTGTGGCCCTTTTCGACACTGGGCTGGCCCGAGGCGACGCCGGAGCTCGAGCGCTACTACCCCACCGACGTGCTGGTCACCGGCTTCGATATCATCTTTTTCTGGGTCGCCCGCATGATGATGATGGGCCTTCATTTCATGGGCGAGGTGCCCTTTCACACCGTCTATATCCATGCCCTGGTGCGCGACGAAAAGGGCCAGAAGATGTCGAAGAGCAAGGGCAACGTCATGGACCCCCTCGAGCTCATCGACCAGTACGGGGCCGATGCGCTGCGCTTTACGCTGATCGCCATGGCCGCCCAGGGCCGTGATATCAAGATGTCCACCGGCCGTCTGGAAGGCTATCGCAACTTCGCCACCAAGCTCTGGAACGCGGCCCGGTTTTGCCAGCTGAACGAGTGCCGGCCGCGGGCCGATTTCGATCCCGCCTCCCTGCAGCTCAGCGCCAACCGCTGGATCGTCGGCGAGATGGTGCGGCTGGGTGAACGCCTGGTCGAAGCCCTCGAGGCGCATCGCTACAACGAGGCCGCCAACGCCCTTTACCAGACCACCTGGGGCGTCTTTTGCGACTGGTACGTGGAATTCATCAAACCGGTGCTGCAAGGCGACGATGCGGCGGCGGCGGAGGAAACCAAGGCCACGGCGGCATGGGCGCTGGACCAGTTGCTGCATTTTTTGCACCCCATCATGCCCTTCATCACCGAGGAGATCCGCCAACAGCTGGGGGGGCCCGGCGCGGCGGCACTGATCACCGGCCAGTGGCCGCAATTGGCAGCCGATTTGGTGGATGCCGAGGCCGACGCCGAGATGGATTGGGCCATCCGTTTGATCGGCCAGGTGCGGGCCGTGCGTAGCGAAATGAACGTGCCTCCGGGAGCGAAAATCCCCCTGCTCGTCAACGGTGCCAGCAGCGCCAATCTGGCCCGCCTGGCCGCCCGCCAGCCGGAGATCCTGCATCTGGCGCGTCTCGAGAGGGCTGAAGCCGGCGATGGCACGGTGACGCCGGGCTCGGTCCAGATCGTGCTCGACGAGGCCATGTTGGTACTGCCGCTGGCCGGCGTCATCGACCTGGCCGCCGAGCGCAGCCGCTTGCTGCGCGAACTGGCCAAGGCGGAGGCCGAGATCGGCCGTTTCGACGGCAAGCTGGGCAACCAGAAATTCCTGGCCAAGGCTCCGGAACACGTGATCGAGACCCAGCGCGAGCGCCGCCGCGAGGCCGAGGACGCCCGGGCCAAGCTGGCCGCCGCCCTGGAACGCCTGCCGGCGGCCTGAACGAAAAAAGTCGCGAGCGACCCTACTTCAGCTTTATCGAATCCAGGGGATCCTGGAGCGTCGGCGAGTCCATCAGCAGCCCGCCGCCGGTCACATGGTCGTACCACAGGAAGAGCCAAAGCACGACGGCAGCCAGGGCGATCAGGGCAAAGGTCCAGTAGAGCAACGAGATGCCGCCAAAGACGATGCTTCCGCCGTCGCCTTGACGGCGCTCGCCGTCGCGGCGCCCCTGGCGCTGACGCCGCTCGCCCAGGCGTTGTTCGACGATGTCGGGCCCGGCCGCCGGGCCGCCGGTATCGCGCCGGTCCAAATCGCCGCGCCGGGCCAGGTCGAGACGGCGCTGGTCGCCGCGCCGTTCCTTCCAGCGCACTCGGCCGAACCTTTTTTTTTCGCCTCGCTGCGCCATGTCCCCCGCCCCTCCCCCCTGCAAAGCGCGGGAGTCGCCGAACGATAGCAGCATGGCGGCGAAAAAAGCCAGGACGGCCGTCACTCCCGGGCATGTGTTGAAGCGAAGCCGCATCCGGGATAAATAACTCTAAACAAGCAAACGAATAATCAGTCTGGGAGGACTGGCTAGAATGCCCCCCTATCGTTCCAGCACGACCGTCGATGGCCGCAACATGGCTGGCGCCCGGGCGCTGTGGCGTGCCACCGGCATGACGGACGAGGATTTCGGCAAGCCCATCATCGCCGTCGCCAACTCGTTCACCCAGTTCGTGCCCGGCCATGTCCATCTGCAGCACCTGGGCCAGATGGTGGCCCGTGAGATCGAACAGGCCGGCGGCGTGGCCAAGGAATTCAACACCATCGCCATCGACGACGGCATCGCCATGGGCCACGACGGTATGCTCTACAGCCTGCCTTCGCGCGAATTGATCGCCGACAGCGTCGAATACATGGTCAATGCGCATTGCGCCGACGCGCTGATCTGCATCTCCAACTGCGACAAGATCACGCCGGGCATGCTGATGGCGGCGCTGCGTCTCGATATTCCCGCCATCTTCATCTCCGGCGGACCGATGGAGGCCGGCAAGCCCGACCCCGAGGGCGACGACAAGGTCGACCTGATCGGCGCCATGGTGGCAGCCGCCGATCCCCAGGCCACGGATGCCGAGGTGCTGTCCATCGAGCAGTCCGCCTGCCCCACCTGCGGCTCGTGCTCCGGCATGTTCACGGCCAACTCCATGAACTGCCTGACCGAGGCTTTGGGCCTGGCACTGCCCGGCAACGGCACCTTGCTGGCCACCCACGCCGACCGCCGCGAGCTCTTTCTCGAAGCGGCCCGGCGCATCGTCGATCTGACCCAGCGCTACTACCAGGACGATGACGATAGCGTGTTGCCCCGGCAGATCGCCGATCTCAGCGGCTTCGAGAACGCCATGGCCGTGGACATCGCCATGGGCGGCTCGACCAATACCGTGCTGCACCTGATGGCGGCGGCCCAGTCGGCCGAGCTTGATTTCACCATGGCCGACATCGACCGCCTGTCGCGCCGCGTGCCCAATCTCTGCAAGGTCTCGCCCAGCACCGCCCAGTTCCACGTCGAGGACGTGCATCGGGCCGGCGGCATCTTCGCCATCCTGGGCGAGCTCGATCGTGCCGGCCTGATCAACCGCCAGGCCACCACCGTCCATGCCGCCAGTATGGGCGAGGCCATCGACGCCTGGGATCTCTGCCGCAGCCCCACGGCTGAGGTCGAGGAGTTCTTTCGGGCCGCCCCGGGGCGGCAGTTTTCCCTCGAAGCCTTCGGCCAGGACAAGCGCTGGAAGGAACTCGACCTGGACCGCCAGGCGGGCTGCATCCGGGACATCGAGAACGCCTACTCCCAGGACGGCGGGCTGGCCGTGCTCTATGGCAACCTGGCCGAGGAAGGCTGCATCGTGAAGACCGCCGGCGTCGACGCCTCGGTGCTCACGTTCTCCGGCCCGGCCCGCGTCTTCGAAAGTCAGGATGCCGCCGTCTCGGGCATATTGGGAGGCCAGGTCGAAGCCGGCGACGTCGTCGTCATCCGCTACGAGGGGCCGCGCGGCGGGCCGGGCATGCAGGAGATGCTCTATCCCACCAGCTACCTCAAATCGGTCGGCCTGGGGGCCAAGTGCGCCCTGGTCACCGACGGCCGCTTCTCCGGCGGCACGGCCGGCCTCTCGATCGGCCACCTCTCGCCGGAAGCCGCCGAGGGCGGCAACATCGGTTTGCTCGAGAGCGGCGACACCATCGTCATCGACATACCCGAGCGCCGCATCGAGGCCGATCTGACCCCGGCCCAACTGGCGGCCCGGCGCCAGGCCATGGAGGAACGCGGGGCCCAGGCCTGGCTGCCCCATGGCCGTAACCGTGTGGTCAGTGCCGCCCTGCGCGCCTACGCCGCCCTCACCAGCAGCGCCGCCAAAGGCGCGGTGCGCGATCTTTCGCGGCTCGAAAACCTGCGATGAAGGAGCTGCGCCCCGGCACCCAACCCCGCGGTCTGGCGGCCTGGCGGCCTTCGCGCTCGGGCGGCTTGCGCCTCAGCGTGGGGCCCAAGATCGCCTATGCCATTTCCAACGATGCCATCGCCATCGCCGAACGCCTCAAGGACCTGTTGGCCTTTCGCCGCCAGCCGGTCGCCGACGTCGGGCTTTGCGTCGAGGTGGTGAACCGGGGCGAGAAAGCGGTGACGATCACCGAGGTCGGCTTCACCGGCCGCTTCGAAAGCCCGCAGGTAGCGCTGCACGAACCGTTGTTGCACGACAACAAGCCCTGGCCGCGCCGCCTCGGACCCGGCGAAAAGGTGATTGCGCACGCTGGTTCGCGTCTCAAGGACCACCCCGTGCTCTCGACCCTGAAGCGCGCCTATGCCAAGACCGACGACGATCAAACCAGCTACGGCTCGTCCTCGGCACTTCGATACTATGTCAAGTCGGCCGGCCATGGCCCGAGATCGAAATAGATCTAACCCCCCAGCGTTTCGTTGTTGCCATCGACCGAAATAGCCTGCCCGGTGATGTTGCGGGCGGCGTCGGTGCACAGATAAACGATCATGGCCACGACTTCCTGGGGCGTGATGAAGCTGCGCGTCGAGGTTTGGCGCAGGTAAACATCCCGCACCTCTGCCGCCGTCAGCCCCTTGGCCTCGGCCTCGAGCGCGATGACGCCATCCATGCGCGGCCCGGTCAGCGAGCCCGGGCAGACGGCGTTGACACGGATGAGCTCGGGCCCGAGTTCCATGGCCAAGGTCTTGCTTAAGCCCACCACCGCCCATTTCGAGGCGGCATAGGGACTGCGCAGGGGATAGCCCATCAGACCCGCCGTCGAAGCTACGTTGACGATGGCACCGCCGCCCGCGGCCCTGAGCAGCGGCACGGCGGCGCGAATGAAGAGGAACTGGCTCTCCAGGTTGACGGCCATGGTGCGGCGCCAGGCGGCCGCCTCGATGGCCTCGATGCCTGCCGTGGGACCGGAGATGCCGCCGTTGTTGACCAGCACGTCGAGACCGCCCAGGAGCTCCCCGGCGGCGGCGAAGACCTTGTCGACGTCACCTTCGTCGGCGATGTCGGCGGGCTGGACGACGATCGCCGGGTTGTCCGCCGCCAGCGAGGTCAGCGCCGCTTCGTCGATGTCGCAGACCAGCACCCGGGCTCCCAGTTCCGCGAAATTCTCGGCCACGGCCCTGCCCAGTCCGCCTGCGCCGGCGGTGACGATGACCCGCTTGCCGGCTAGGTCCGACACCGCTCAGTCCTCGATCTCACACCAGATCGGGGTGTGGTCCGAGGCCTTCTGCCAGCCCCGCGGGGTGCGGTCGATGTCGCAGCCGGCCAGGCGGTCGGCGGCCTGGGACGCCAGCAGCAGGTGATCGATACGCAAGCCCTGGTCCTTGGCCCAGGCACCGCCCTGGTAGCCCCAATAGGTGTAGCCGACACGGTCGGGATGCACAGCCCGGTAGGCATCGGTCAGACCGAGATACATGAGTTCGCGAAAGCGCGCCCGCGATTCCGGACGGCACAGCGCGTCGTCGGCAAAGGCGGCCGGGTCATGGACGTCCCGATCCTCGGGGCAGAGATTGAAATCGCCGCCCAGCACGAAGCATTCCTCAAGTTCCAGGAGTGCCCGCACACGCGCCGTCAGGCGCTCCATCCAGGCCAGCTTGTAGGGGAATTTCTCGCTGTCGGTGGGGTTGCCGTTGGGTAGGTAGATCGAGGCCAGACGCAGCGCGCCGACGCTGGCTTCGATATAGCGCGCCTGTTGGTCGCCGGGGTCGCCGGCCAGGCCGCGTTCGATATCCTCGAGAGGATTTTTGCTGAGGATGGCGACGCCGTTGTAGGTCTTCTGGCCATGCAGCGCCAAGTTATAGCCGAGATCCTCGATCTCCAGCGCCGGAAAGGCCTCGTCGACCACCTTGAGTTCCTGCAGCAGCAACACGTCCGGCGCCGTCTGGCGCAAGTAATCGAGCACATGGCCCAATCGCGCCTTGACCGAATTGACGTTCCAGCTGGCGATCTTCATGGCCGGGAGAAGGGCTGGGGTCGGAGCCGGTGCACCCTATACCGCGAAGGAAGTGCCGCAACTGCAGGTCGAGGTGGCGCTGGGGATCTTGACGGCGAAGGCCGAGCCGATCAGGTCCTCGATGAAATCGACCTCGGCGCCCTGCAGGAATTCCAGCGACATGCTGTCGACCACCAGCCGGGCGCCGTCGCGTTCGACCACCACGTCGTCCTCGGCCACCGTATGGTCGAAGGAAAAGCCGTACTGGAAGCCGGCGCAACCACCGCCGTCGACGGCCAGGCGCACCATGGCATCGGCCTCGTCTTCCTGCTCCATGAGGAATTTGATGCGCGCGGCGGCGTTCTCCGTCAAGGTGGGGAGCGCCTGCTCGCTGCCGGCCTCGGCCATGGTTTTCTCCTGGTTGCCGTTACAGCATACCCTATATCCGACTTTCTATGTAGGAATTAGGCCGGCAAAGTCAATCTTTGCGTTGGATAAGTCGGTGCGCTAGGTTCCGGCCATGAACCAAGCCCCTGGCGCTTTTGCCCAACCGCCGGCCCCATTTGCCTGCCGGCCCGAGGAAAGCCGCGGCCGGCGCTACCCCGAAGCCGAGAGCGCCACACGATCGGTGTTCCAGCGCGACCGTGACCGCATTATCCACAGCGCCGCCTTCCGCCGCCTCAAGCACAAGACCCAGGTCTTCGTCTACCATGAGGGCGACAACTACCGCACCCGGCTCAGCCATTCGCTGGAGGTCTCGCAGATCGCCCGCTCGATCAGTCGGGTATTGGGCCTCAACGAGGACCTGGCCGAAGCCCTGGCGCTGGCCCACGATCTCGGCCACCCCCCCTTCGGCCATGCCGGCGAGGAGGCGTTGGATGCCGCCATGCAGCCCTGGGGCGGCTTCGACCACAACGCCCAGACGCTGCGCGTACTGACCCGGCTGGAGCACCGCTACGCCGAGTTCGGCGGCCTGAATTTGACCTGGGAGACCCTGGAGGGCGTGGTCAAACACAACGGGCCGCTGCTGGCGGCGGGGCAAACGGCCGCCGATGTCCCTCCCGGCATCGCCGAATACGTGGCCGAGCACGATCTCGAATTGGCCAGCTATGCCGGCGCCGAGGCCCAGGTGGCGGCGCTGGCCGACGACATCGCCTACAACAACCACGATATCGACGACGGCCTCCGGGCCGAACTCTTTGCCGTCGAGGACCTGGCCCGGGTGCCGCTGGTCAGGCCGCTGTTCGCCGAGGTGCTGGAGCGCTACCCCGGGCTCGAGCGCTCGCGGCTGATCCACGAGACCATCCGCCGCATGATTACCCGCATGGTCGACGATGCCATCGCCGAGACCGGCCGCCGCATCGCCGCCGAGCAGCCCGCTCATGCCCTCGATGTGCGCGCCCTGGGCCGGCCGCTGGTGGCGCATTCGCGGGAACTGGCCGAGGACAGCCGCAGGCTCAGGGAATTCCTGTTCCAGAACATGTACCGCCACTACAGAATCAACCGCATGGCCAGCAAGGGACGACGCATCGTCAGCGATCTCTTTGCCCTCTATCTGGCCGAGCCCGAATGCCTGCCGACAGATTGGCGGGGCCAGGCCGGCGAACCCGGATCGGCCGCCACGGCGCGCCTCGCCTGCGACTTCATCGCCGGCATGACGGACCGCTTCGCGGCCGAAGAACACAATCAATTGTTCGACGTTTACAGTAATATTTGACGCAAATAAAATGAATGTTTTCAACGAATTATCGTCTATTGTTCATGATACACTTGAACAAATGATCGAGGCCGGCGAGCTTCCCCCCGGGCTCGACCTGGGAGCGCCCACGGTGACGCCGCCACGCGATCCGGCCCATGGCGACGTGGCTACCAACGCGGCGCTCGCGCTGGCCCGGCCGGCCGGGCGCAAACCCCGCGACATCGCCGAGCCGCTGGCCCGACGGCTGACCCGGCACGATGAGGTGGCAAGCGCCGAGGTGGCCGGACCGGGCTTCATCAACCTGCGTCTGGCGCCAGCCTTCTGGCAAGGCCATCTGGCGGCGCTGCTGGCGGCCGGACCGGCCTATGGTGATTCCCAACTGGGCGGCGGTGAGAGTGTCAACGTGGAATACGTCTCGGCCAATCCCACCGGCCCGCTGCACGTCGGCCATGCCCGCGGCGCGGTGTTCGGTGACGCCCTGGCGGCGCTGCTGGAGAAGGCCGGTTTCAGGGTAACGCGCGAATATTACATCAACGACGCCGGGGCCCAGGTCGAGGCCCTGGCGCGTTCGCTGCACCTGCGCTACCGCCAGGCCCTGGGCCAGGAGATAGGCGACTTTCCCGCCGGCCTCTACCCCGGCGAATACCTGATCGAAGTGGGCCGGGCGCTGGCCGAACGCGATGGCGAGCGCTGGCTGACGGCGCCCGAGAGCGAGTGGCTGGAGCCGCTGCGCGACTTTGCTGGCGCGGCCATGATGGACATGGTGCAAGACGATCTGGCGGCGCTGGGCATCAGCCAAGATGTGTTTTCCTCGGAGCGTGCCTTGGTCGAGGGCGGCAAGGTCGATAGCACCCTGGCGCAGCTCGAGGCCCGTGATCTGATCTACCAGGGCGTCCTCGATCCGCCCAAGGGCAAAAAGCCCGACGACTGGGAACCCCGCCCCCAGACGCTCTTCCGTGCCACCAGTTTCGGCGACGACGTCGATCGGCCGCTAGCCAAGTCGGACGGCAGTTGGACCTATTTCGCCACTGACATGGCCTACCACCGGGACAAAGTGGAACGCGGCTTTGCCAGCCTGATCGACGTCTGGGGCGCCGATCACGGCGGCTATGTCAAGCGCATGAAGGCCGCCGTCTCGGCCCTTTCCCAGGGCCGCGTCGAGCTTGACGTCAAGCTCTGCCAAATGGTCAAGCTGAGCCGCGGCGGCGAGCCGGTGAAGATGTCGAAACGCACCGGCAGCTTCGTCACCTTGCGCGACGTGGTTGACGAGGTGGGGCGCGACGTGGTGCGCTTCATCATGCTGACCCGGCGCAACGACGCGCCGCTGGAGTTCGATTTCACGGCCGTCACCGAGCAATCGCGCGACAATCCGGTCTTTTACGTGCAATACGCCCACGCCCGGGCCTGTTCGGTATTGCGCCAAGCCCCGGCCGCCTTTGCCCAGCCGCTGCCCCAGGCCAAGCTCTCGTTCTTGACCCACGAGGACGAGCTTGCTTTGATCAAGCTGCTGGCGGGTTGGCCGCAACTCGTGGAGAGCGCCGCGGCGGCGCACGAGCCGCACCGCGTCGCATTTTTCCTGCACGACGTCGCCGCGGCCTTCCACCAGTTATGGAACCGGGGCAAGGGGGAGAACGACCTGCGCTTCATAATTGCCGAGGATGCGGCGTTGACCGTGGCCCGCCTGGCCTTGGTGAGGGGCGTGGCCGCCGTGATCGCTTCGGGCCTGGCGATCATGGGGGTTACACCGGTCGAGGAGATGCGCTGAATGAACACCGATTCCACGACGCCGCCCCCCGGGCCGCCCTCCAACCCGTCCCCCGCTTCGCCCCCCAATCCGCCCCTGGACCCGCCGCCCCAATACCTGCGCCTCGGTGCCGAAAACGAGTTGCGGCCGGAGAACGATTTCGACGCCGGCGGTGGCGGCGGCCGTTCCTTCCTGCGCGGCTTGCTGGTGCTGATGGTGCTGACGATCTTCGGCGGCAGCATCTGGTTCGCCTATGAACAGGGCGTACGCCACGGCATGCAACTGGCGCCGCCGCTGATCCGCAGTTCTACCCAGCCGACCAAGATCAAGCCCGACGATCCCGGCGGCATGGCCGTGCCGCACCAGGACAAAGGAGTCTACGCCCGCATTACCGGAGAACGCCCGGCGGCCGAGCCGGAGCGTCTGAACGAGACCGACGACGCGGCCGAGCCACAGGGCACAACGACGGGCACAACGACGGGCACAACGACGGGCACAACGACGGGCACGACGACAGGCACGGCCACCAGCGACAGCGAGGACAAGCCGGCCACGCCGCTGGCCGAAGTCCGCGACGCCGACCAGCCGGCCGCCACCTCGGCAACGGCCACAAGCCCGCCCACAGAGACCACCGTGCCGCCCGTGCCAGCGGTGCCGGCACTGCCTCAAGCGGCCGAGGTGGAGAAAGTCGAGACGCCCCAGGACAGCGCCGCCGATATGCCGCCACCGCCGCCGCCGCCGGCACCGCCCTTGCCGCTAGCCGACAAGCCGCCGACACCCCTGACCCCGCCAGCCGAAGCCCAGGAGGAAGCGCCACAGGCGGCGGCGGCCCAGGCGGAAGAGGCCACTGATCCCGAGAAACCGGCGGCACCGCCGGTCTGGCGTATCCAGCTCGCCGCCTTCCGTTCGCCGGCCACGGCCCGAAGCGGCTGGCAGCGCCTGCTCAAGCTTCATGGCGATCTGATCGGCGATCTGAGACCCAGCGTGGTGCGCGCCGAGCTGGGATCGCGCGGCGTCTTTCACCGCTTGCAGGCCGGTCCGCTGGCCAGCGTCGAGGCGGCCCAGGCGCTGTGCGCCGGCCTCAAAGAGCGCAAGACGGGTTGCCTGATTGTCCGACCCTGAGCAGCTGCCACGGGCTGTGGTATTCGGCTGCGCCGGCCAGCGCCTGACGTCCGAAGAGCGGGATTTCTTTTCCCGAACCTCGCCGCTGGGCTTCATTTTATTCGCCCGCAACTGCCGCGACCGGCCCCAGGTACGGCGCCTGGTCGGGGAATTGCGCGCCGCCGTGGGCCGCGCCGACGCGCCGGTGCTGATCGACCAGGAAGGCGGCCGGGTGGCACGGCTGGGCTCGCCGGAGTGGCGCCAGGCTCCGGCCGCGGCGGTGTTCGGCCGCCTGGCCACCGGCGACCCCATCGCGGCACGCCAGGCCGCCGAGCTCAACGCCCGGCTACTGGCCGCCGAACTGGCCGAGCTTGGCATCACGGTCAACTGCCTGCCGCTGCTGGATATGCCTGTGGCAGGCAGCCACGACGTCATCGGCGACCGCGCCTTTGGCGGCACCGCGGACCTGGTCGCCGACCTCGGCGACGCCGTCTGCCGCGGCCTGCTGGCCGGCGGCGTGTTGCCGGTGATCAAGCATCTGCCCGGGCACGGCCGGGCCGGCGTCGACAGCCACCAGGCGCTGCCCCTGGTCGAGGCACCCAGGGAACTGCTCGAGGAGACCGACTTCGCGCCCTTTCGAGCCCTGGCCGGGGCGCCGCTGGGCATGACCGCGCACGTCGTCTACACGGCGCTCGACCCCGAGCAGCCGGCCACCACGTCGCGGCTAGTGATCGATCAGGTGATTCGCGGCAGCATCGGCTTTCAAGGCCTGCTGCTGAGCGACGATCTCTCGATGTCGGCCCTGACCGGCGGGCTTGGCGAACGCGCCGCCCGGGCTCTGGCGGCGGGCTGCGACGTGGCACTGCACTGCAACGGGGCGGCCGAAGAAATGGCAACGGTGGCGGCAGCCGTGGGGCCGCTGAGCGCGGCCGCCGGCGAACGCTGGTCAGCAGCCCGGGCCAGGCTCGAGCCACCCGCCCCCTTCGATGCCGAGGCGGCGCTCTCGCGGCTGCAAGGCCTGCTGGCCCAAAGCGGCGCCGAGGCGTCATGAACGAGACCCTACACACCATCTCGGTGATGGCCTTGCCCATCATCATCGCCATCGTCTTTCACGAGGTGGCGCACGGCTTCGTGGCCTGGCGGCTGGGCGACGACACGGCCCATCGCCTGGGCCGCATCACCCTCAACCCGCTGCGCCACATCGACCTTTTCGGCACCATCGTGTTGCCGCTGCTGCTGGCACTCAGCGTCGGCTTTCCCTTCGGCTATGCCAAACCGGTGCCGGTCAACCCCGGCCGCCTGCTCCGGCCGCGCCGCGACATGGTGCTGGTGGCGGCGGCCGGTCCGGCCACCAATCTGGTGCTGGCGATTGCCGCCTCGGTGGCACTGCACGGCGTAAATCTGTTGCCGCCGGCGGCGGCCCAGTGGCTGATGCAAAACCTGCTCAACGCCATCCTGGTCAATCTGGTCCTGGCGATTTTCAATATGCTGCCGCTGCCGCCGCTCGACGGCGGCCGCGTCGCCGTCGGCCTGCTGCCCGATGTCCTGGCCTACCCCCTGGCCCGGCTCGAGCGCTTTGGCTTTGTCATTCTGATTGCCGTCATCGTGGTGCTGCCCATGGCGGCCGGACAGCTCGGCTACGCCCTCGATCCGCTGGGCGCCATGATTAGACCGCCGCTCGAATTCCTCTATAATTCCATCATCGTGCTGACGGGGCACACTTAGGAAGCCAGAGACGGGAACGACTTTGACCAGCGAAGAACCTTTTGACCTCGGGGCGCCACCGATTTCCCCGACGACCCCCGAGACCGACGCCGCGGCACCGCTGGTGGTCGACCTCGAGGGTTACGAGGGACCGCTCGACGTGCTGCTGGCGCTGGCGCGCAACCAGAAGGTCGATCTGACCCGCATCTCGATCCTCGACCTGGCCGAGCAATATCTCACCTTCATCAGCGAGGCGCGCCGGCTCAGGCTGGAGATCGCCGCCGATTATCTGGTGATGGCGGCCTGGCTGGCCTACCTGAAATCGCGGCTCCTGCTGCCCGAACCCGAGGACGAGGACGAACTCAGCGGCCCCGAGATGGCGGCCCGCCTGACCTTCCAGTTGCAGCGTCTGGAGGCCATGCGGGAAGCGGCGGCCCGGCTGATGGCGCGCGACAGGGTGGGCCGCGACGTTTTTGCCCGCGGCATGCCCGAGGGTATTCGGATGATCCGCAGCTCGGATTACGAGTGCAGCCTGTTTGAGCTCTTGAGCGCCTATGCCGAACAGCGCGATCGCACGCCGGGCGAGCCCCTGAGACTGCCGCTGGGCCGGCTCTACACGGTCGAGGAGGCAGCCGAGCGTTTGCAGCGCATGCTCGGCCGCATGCCCAATTGGGAGCGCCTGGAAGGCTTTCTGCCGCCCGAATTCCGTCACGGGCCGGAATACCGCTCGGCCATGGCGGCAACGCTTTCGGCCAGCCTCGAGATGGCACGCGAGGGACGCCTGGACTTGCGTCAGGGCCAGATGTTCGGGCCCATCTATGTGAAACCCATCGAACGGAACGACGGCAGCGATAGTGATGGTGGGGCTGGGGGCGGGGACAACCATGACTGAGGAAAAGGCTTTCCTGCGCATGGTCGAAGCGCTGCTGTTCGCGGCCGACGAGCCGCTCGACGAGGCCAACCTGGCGGCCCGCCTGCCGGACGGCGCCGAGGTGCCGGCGCTACTGGCGGCACTGGCCGAGCGGTATGCCGACAGCGGCGTCAATCTGGTGCGGGTGGCCGGCAAATGGGCCCTGCGCACGGCACCGGACCTGAAGTTCCTGCTCGAACGCCAGGTCACGATGCCCAGGCGCCTGTCGCGGGCGGCGGTCGAGACATTGGCCATCATCGCCTACAACCAGCCCGTCACGCGGGCCGAGATCGAGGAAATCCGAGGGGTTGGTTTGAGCCGCGGCACGCTTGACCTGTTGCTGGAGACGGGCTGGGTACGGCTCAGAGGCCGGCGTCGCAGCCCGGGACGGCCCGCCACCTGGGGCACCAGCGAGGAATTTCTCGAGCACTTCGGCCTCGAATCGGTCGACGACCTGCCCGGCCTGGACGAACTCAAGGCGGCAGGAATGCTGCAGGCCCAGCCGCCCCGGGCGATACTGGCCGAGGCCCGGGCCGAGGCCGCCACCCAGGACGACGAGGACGACGAGGACGAGGACACGGACGACGACGCCGACGACACCCTGATCGCCCTCGATCCCAGCTAGCCGGCCAGAATCCCCTATCTCTTTGTCAGCGTTGCCATAAATAGGCTAATGTGCCATTGTCCGCCGTCCCGGCGGAGCTTAATGAGGAAGAACGAGAATGGGTTTCACCAGTATCTGGCACTGGCTGATTGTCTTGGCCGTGGTCCTGATTCTGTTCGGTGGCCGCGGCAAGATCTCCGCCATCATGGGCGATTTCGGCAAGGGGCTCCGGGCCTTCAAGAAGGGCATCAAGGAAGGTGAAACGGAGGTCGCCGAGGGCGACGCCAAGGCCATCGAGGCCAATGCATCGGCAGCGGTCGAGAACGACAGCAAAGACCAGGCTGCCAAAACCTGAACGCCCCGGACCTCTGCGGTCCGTCCTTCCAGCAACGGTCGCGCCGCCATGTTCGACATCGGATGGCCAGAACTGCTAATCGTGGCCGTGATCACGGTTATTGTGGTCGGTCCCAAGGAACTGCCGCGGGTGCTGCGTACCGTCATGGCGGCGGTACGCAAGATCCGCGGCATGGCCAGCGATTTCCAATCCACCATCGACGACATGGTACGGGAATCCGAACTCGACGATCTGCGCAAGCAGGTTACCGACACCGCCGATTTGGGCCTCGACGCCGAAATCAAGGAGACCCTCGATCCCAGCGGCAGTTTCGACGACACCTTCGATTTCGATCTCGACGAGGCGGTGGCCGGGGACACCAAGCCGATCGACGAGGTGATCGAGGCGCCGGCCGATACCGCTCAGTCCGATGATGCCGCCGAGGCGCCGGCGGATGATTCCCCGCCGCGCCAGTCGCAGGCCGGCAGCTAGAGCCCATGGCCTCGGAAGCCCAGCTGGAAGAAAGCAAAATGCCGCTGCTCGATCATTTGATCGAGCTCAGGCGCCGGCTGGTCTACGCCATTCTCGGCTTCATCGTGGCCTTTTTCGCCTGTTTCTACGTTGCCGACGAGCTCTTCAATTTCCTCGTGGCGCCGCTGGCCGATTTGTGGGAAGGCGAAGAAAACCGCCGCCTTATTTTCACGGCGCTGCACGAGAAATTCTTCACCAACATCAAGGTGGCCTTTTTCGCCGCCGCCTTCATCTCGTTTCCCCTGGTGGCGGGCCAGTTCTGGACCTTCGTGGCGCCGGGGCTCTACAAAAAAGAGAAACGCGCCCTGATACCTTTCATGGTGGCGACGCCGGTGCTTTTTCTGGCCGGCGGAGCGCTGGTCTACTATCTGGTGATGCCGGTGGCCTGGCGCTTTTTCGCCAGCTTCCAGTCCCTCGGCAGCGGCGACGAACTGGCCATCGAGTTATTGCCCAAGGTCGGCGAATACCTCAGCCTGGTGATGCGCCTGATCTTCGCTTTCGGCATCAGCTTCGAATTGCCGGTGATCATCACCCTGCTGGCCTACGCCGGCATGACGTCGTCGCAAGGGCTCAAAAGCAAGCGCCGCTACGCCATCGTGCTGGCCTTCGTAGCCGCCGCCATCCTGACGCCGCCCGACCCCCTCAGCCAGATCAGTCTGGCGCTGCCCATCATCGGGCTCTACGAGCTTTCCATCTGGTCGGCCCGCCTGGTCGAGAAGAAACGCAATGATGAAGACGAGACCGACGGTGACGATGACGACGACGATGACGACACCGAAGATGGTGATGACGATTGATTTGGCCTGAAGCCTCCCCCTTCGGCCGGCTTTGCGTCGCCGGGGTCTCACGTATATAACTCGCTCGTTCGTTGCCCTGCTGTTCACCCTTTCGGCCAGGCCCTCTCATGTTCGATATCAGATGGATCCGCGAAAACCCCGAGGCCTTCGATCACGGCCTGCGCCGGCGCGGCAACGAGCCCAAGTCGCCCCAGGTCCTGGCCCTCGACGAGAAGCTGCGGGCCTCGCAGACCGAGCTGCAAAAGCTCAACGAGGCCCGCAACCAGGCCTCCAAGGAAATCGGCGCGGCCAAGCAACGCGGCGAAGACGCGGCCGGGCAGATCGCCGAAGTGGGACGCCTCAAGGACGCCGTGAGGGACGCCGAGACCGCCTCGCGCACCTTGTCGGCCGAACTCGACGAGATGCTGGCGGTGCTGCCCAACCTGCCGGCCGACGACGTGCCTGAAGGCCTTGATGAGAGCACCAACGTCGAAATCCGCCGGGTCGGCGTACGCCCCGAATTCGACTTCCAGCCCAAGGAGCATTTCGAGATCGGCGAGGCCTTGGGGCTGATGGATTTCGCCGCCGCGACGAAGATATCCGGCGCCCGCTTCGTGGTACTGCGCGGCGCGCTGTCGCGCCTCGAGCGCGCCCTGGCCTCGTTCATGCTGGATTTGCACGGCCGCGAGCACGGCTTCGTCGAAGTCAAGCCGCCGACATTGGTGCGCGAGGAAGCGCTTTTTGGTACCGGCAACCTGCCCAAGTTCGGCGACGATCTCTTTCACACCGAAGAAGGCTTCTGGCTGATCCCCACGGCCGAGGTGCCGCTGACCAACCTGGTGCGCGAGGATATCCTCGACGAGGCCCAACTGCCGCTCCGCTTCACCGGCTACACGCCGTGCTTCCGCTCCGAGGCCGGCGCCGCCGGCAAGGACACCCGCGGCATGATCCGCCAGCACGAATTCACCAAGGTGGAAATGGTCATCATCGCCCATCCCGAACACTCCGACGATGAACACGAGCACATGACGGCCGCCGCCGAGGAAGTGCTCAAGCGGCTGGGCCTGCATTACCGGGTGGTGACGCTGAGCTGCGGCGACATGGGGGGCGCGGCACGGAAGACCTACGACATCGAGGTCTGGCTGCCGGGCCAGGACAACTTCCGCGAGATCTCGAGCTGCTCCAACTGCGGCGACTACCAGGCCCGGCGCATGAACGCGCGCTTTCGCCCCGAGGGCAGCAAAAAGGGCACCCGCTTCGTGCACACGCTGAACGGCTCGGGGCTGGCCGTCGGCCGCACCATCGTGGCGCTGCTGGAGAACTACCAGCAGGCCGACGGCTCGGTCCTGGTGCCCGAAGCGCTGCGTCCCTATCTCGACGGCCAGGAGGTGATCGGCGCAGATGGCTAAGGTTGGCAAAAAGCTTTCGAAATCCGGCGCCTCCGATTTGCGCATTCTGATCGCCAACGACGACGGCATCCGGGCACCCGGCCTCAAGGTGATGGAGCGCATCGCCCGGACGCTGAGCAAGGACATCTGGGTGGTGGCACCGGAGACCGAGCAAAGCGGCGCCGGCCATTCGCTGACGCTGCACGAGCCGCTGCGCATCCGCCGCCTGTCGAGCCGCCGCTATGCCGTGCGCGGCACGCCGACCGATTGCGTGCTGATGGCGTTGAGCCATATCCTCAAGGACCAAAAGCGCCCCGATCTCCTGCTCTCGGGCGTCAACCGCGGCGCCAACATGGGTGAGGACGTGACCTATTCGGGCACCGTGGCAGCGGCCATGGAAGGCACCCTGGTGGGCATTCCCTCGATCGCGCTGAGCCAGGCCGTGGTGCCGGGGCAAACGGCCAAGTGGGCCACCACGGAGAGCCACGCGCCGGCTCTGATCCGCCGGCTGCTGGCTGCCGGCTGGCCCGACGACACCCTGATCAACATCAACTTCCCCGACGTCGTGGCGGCCAAGGCCGGCGATCTTCAGATCACCGTGCAAGGCCGGCGCGACACCGCCGACCTGGTCATCGATGCCCGCGTCGACGCCCGCGGCCAGCCCTATTTTTGGATCGGCTACCGGCGCAACCTCGGCACCCCGTACCCGGCGGCGACCGATCTGGGGGTGGTCGAGGCCGGCGGCATTTCCCTGACGCCGTTGCAGATCGATCTCACCCACCGGGCCACCGTCAAGGCGTTGAAGAAGTCGCTGACGTGAGCGAGGATGCGGCCAAAATCCGCCTCATCATGGAGCTCCGCCAGTCGGGCATCAAGGACACGCAGGTGCTTTCGGCCATAGAGCGGGTGCCGCGCGAAGAATTCGTGCTGGGCACCTTCGTCGACCAGGCCTACGAGAACACGGCGCTGCCCATCCAGCAGGGCCAGACCATCAGCCAACCCTACGTGGTGGCCTTCATGACCGAGGTCCTGGAACTCGGCGAGCGCATGAAGGTGCTGGAAATCGGCACCGGTTCGGGCTATCAGGCGGCCGTGCTCAGCCGGCTCTGCCGCCGGGTCTATACCGTCGAGCGCTACCGATCGTTGCTGCGCCAGGCCGAACAACGCTTCCAGCGGCTGGGCTACCACAACATCACCACGCGCTACGGCGACGGCGGCCTGGGCTGGCCCGAACAGGCACCCTTCGAGCGCATCCTGGTGACGGCGGCAGCCGACGGCCTGCCGCCGGCGCTGACCGATCAGTTGACCATCGGCGGCATTCTCATCATTCCCCTGGGCCGCGGCATCATGGGCCAGTCGGTGGTGCGTATCCGGCGCACTGAAGACGGCTTCGAGCGCGATGACCTGTTGCCGGTGCGATTCGTGCCCCTGGTGGCCGGCACGGCGGAGGCCGAGAGGGACTAGAGTGCGGTCGAAGCGGCGTTGATCCGTTGGCCGCGGCAACATACTCTCGCGCCATGGCGAACCCTGGAACTGGCGTCGGCATGGCGCTGGCGCTGCTGCTGGCAGCGTTGCTGACCGGCTGCAGCCGGCCGGCGCCGGCGCCCGTGATCCACAAGGGCCTGGCCACAGAAAGTAACGCCGCAAGCGACGCCGCCAGGCAGGCGCCCGCTGGCCTCCTGGCGGTTGTGAAACGCGGTGACACGCTGTGGCGCATCGCCCGGCGCTTTGGTGTCTCGACCCGGGCGCTGATCGACGCCAACGGCCTCAGGGCGCCTTTCGTTCTGCGCCAGGGCCAGCGCCTGGAGATCCCCGTCACGCGCCACCACCTGGTGGTCAAGGGCGACACGGTCTACGACATTTCCCGCCACTACGGCGTCGATATGACCAGCCTGGCGCGGGCCAATCGCCTGGCGCCGCCCTACACCATCCATCCCGGCCAGAAACTCAGGCTGCCCGGCCGCGCCGCGGTCGAAGTGGCGGCGCCACGGTCGGCACCACGGGCGCCTGTCAGCAAAGCCAAACCCGCCGCCCGGTCTGCCGGCAAAACCACGGTCGCACCACCCAAGCGCCTGGCCAAAAAACCGCCGCTGGCCAAACCGCCGCCGCGCCAGGGCCGCTTTGCCTGGCCGCTGCAAGGCCGTTTGATATCACGCTTCGGCGCCAAACCCGGCGGCCTGCACAACGATGGCATCAACATCGCCGCCCGCATCGACAGCGAGGTGCGCGCAACCGCCGCCGGCGTCGTCGCCTATGCCGGCAACGAGCTCAGGGGATTCGGCAATTTATTGCTGATCAAGCATTCTGGCGGCTGGATGTCGGCCTACGCCCACAACCGCTCGCTGTTGGTCAAGCGCGGCGACAAGGTGCGCCGCGGTCAGGCCGTCGGCCGGGCCGGCCAAAGCGGCGGCCTGGCCGAGCCGCAACTGCATTTCGAACTGCGCCGGGGCGCCAAGGCGGTGGATCCTCTGAAATACCTGGCCCCCCAATCGGCGGGGGTGATAGCCAATCCGCATCGATCCTTCGGATTTGGAATGATACGGGCGCCCACCAGCAAGCAGGCCAGCGGCTGACGGCGGCAAAGCGGCGAGGCCCAGGGCGGCTTTATCTGTCCGCCGCCAACTCGTCCAGCAGGGCATCGATGTCATCGACAGCCCCCGGGATCCCGGTGCCGGCCAAACCATCGCGGTGGGGCAGTCCGGCACACTTCGGGGTCACCGGCCGAAACAGCGCCAAGAACAGGCCGTGAAAGTGCTGCACGGTGAATACCTCGGTGCTCTCGCCAGCGCTGCCGCCATCGGCCTCCCCGACCGGGGTGTTCATGATTTCGATGAAACGATCGCGCGTCTGCTCATAAACGGCAAAGGGCTCGGCCAGCCGGACCACCGTCTCGCAGAAGATGGCGACGATGCGGGGATCGGCATAGAAGGGATCCCAAACAAAATCCCGGCCCATCTCGGAGATGTATTCCTCGTAGACGACACGGGCCGTATCATCGAGTCTGTCGAAGACCTGATCGCCGATCATCGCCTTGACGGCGGCAAACAGGGCCGGCAGCTGGCTGCGCAGCATCACCGGCGGGGTGGCGAAAAGCAGCGCTTCCAAGGGGCTGGAGATAACCCGGCCGAGGAACATTTCGCGGTAGGGCGTGAACGGGGTCAAATTGTTGGCGGACTGGCAATGCTTGTAGTTGGCGCTATAGAAACTGCGCACTTCCTTGCTTCGCACCGCCGAGGCCAATGCTTCCAGGCGTTCCAGGTCGAGCTTACCATCCACCGCCTCTTCGCGGGCGATGGTCAGTATGGCCTCGATCACCTTCGAGGCGTTGGCTTGGCATCCGGGCATGGAGAGTTCTGACCGGCCCTCGAGGTCGGCGACCTCGCCGGCTACGGCGCAATCGAACTGCTCGGCGTCCTGCCTGGCTTCCTCAGCGTCGCTCACGATCCGTTCTCACCTGTCGTTCCCAAAGTAACCAAGCGCCCGCGCGGCACCATGCCGCGACCAAACAATACCCTAATCCCCCATTTCCCAGATGAACTCGTTAATCGATGCCCTGAGATGGAGATTATGCTATAAGAATCAATATGTTGAGGAGTTGATGGAGTGGTAGGCATGGCACACCCGATGGGTGAATCGAAACGGGACGGACTTCGGGTCGATTTTGACCGCCGCTTG
>MPMA02010157.1_pt1 | contig 25037 bp, 19 predicted proteins | sample 1617361 | NCBI WGS metagenome assembly MPMA02 (sample SAMN05944807, study PRJNA350692) | marine metagenome | biome: marine; feature: ODZ; material: water; isolation source: 180 m water sample filtered on 0.2 um supor filter | place: Pacific Ocean | collected 2012-04-08 | depth 180m m | reverse complement strand
ATTATTTTTAGCCGATTATAGGAATAAGAAAAAGGGCAAAACAACTGCAGTCAATCTAGGAATAGGGTTTTTAATAGGCTTGTCTCAGGTATTTGCACTAATTCCAGGCACATCAAGATCTGGGATTACGATTACTGCAGGACTTTTCTTAGGTTTATCAAGAGAGGAGGCTGCAAAATTTTCTTTTTTACTAGCAATTCCTGTCATTATGGCGGCAAGTGTATTTGAGTTATATCAATTAAGCCAAGTCGAGGTTCTCGTTTTTGACTATTTGGATTTGTTCTTAGGAATTATTGTGTCTTTTGTTGCGGCATTTTTAACCATCAAATGGTTCTTAAAGATGGTTCAAAAGATTGGGATGCTGCCATTTTTTGTTTATCGAATTTTATTAGCAGTATTCCTGCTGGTATAAGCTTCAAACGATTGCCACTCAGGAGCTCAAGAGTAAATTTACTTCGTTAATGCTTCTTCAATCTTTTTTAATCTTAGTTCTCTTAATTTCTTCCCAATGACATTCCCATCGAGACCATCTTCATTGAGATTACTGATTTTGATTGAACGAGCAAGATCTGCAGACTTTTGTAAGATTACTATTTTTTCATCCAAATCCTGATCTTGACCCAGTGTTATTACTGTGATCACATCTGCTAAGTTATCAGGTTTGCGTATCGCATCGAGTGTTTCTAATATTGTAAGAATATATTCAGCGTTGTATTTTTCTATATCCTCTGAAATCAAAGACATAGACTGATCTATCAGTAATGGCAATTCTTTGAATTTATTTGGTAAATTCATATTATTCTGCATCGATTCAAGTCTATTTTTAATGCTTCCTTTTTCCTGCTTCATGAACGCCAAGAAAATAGCAGCAAATCTATACCTTGATGATATCTTTTTTTTAGAAGCTTCTTGAAAAATAGATTGTGAGAAGAAATCTTTATCGATTCCAGAAAGATCTGGATAAATTTGATCAAAGGCACCGAATTCAATGAGTGTTTTGAAATATTGATCAAATCTGGATTCATTTAAGGCTTTTTCGGTTTCAATCCACACTCTTTCGGGTACAAGAGAGGATAGCTCATCGCTTGCGACTATCTTTGCCACTAATTCTTTGGTTTCATCTGCGATGTTAAAGCCGAAGTTAAACAGTTTAGCTCTAAATCTTGCAATACGAAGCACTCTGAGAGGGTCTTCTTTGAATGCCTCAGATACATGGCGTAGGATTCTTTTAGACAGATCTTCTCTACCATTAAATGGATCTATGATCTCACCATCTTTATTCTCAGCTATGGCATTGATTGTCAGGTCTCTTCTAGAGAGGTCTTCTTCCAATGTAATATCAGGATTGGCATCAAAATCAAATCCATGATAACCCGTACCTGTCTTGACTTCTTTTCTAGCCAAGGCATATTCTTCGCCTGTTTCTGGGTGGATAAAGACAGGAAATGACTTTCCAACCTGTTTGTAGCCTAGGTGCTTCATTTCTGAGGAGGTTGCATGGATCACCACCCAGTCTTTCTCACCTGAAGGTAGATCGAGGAGCCGATCTCGAATTGCTCCTCCAACCAAATAAATTTCCATGCTGTCTAAAAAATAAATATGAAATAATGATTCAATTTATTTTCTCATTTGTATGATCAATTGACGACCATTTCTGCTGACTCTCAAGACCAGAATATCTTTATCTTTAATAATTGCGATAAAGTCTTCTAGGTTACCAATAGTGGTATTACCAACAGCCCAGATAATATCCCCACTTTTCAATCTAGCTCTGGCAGCATTACTGTTGGGCTCAATAGAAAGAATCACAACTCCTTTTGTCTCAGTTTCTCCCTCTGGAATGTAATCTGATAACTGAGCTCCTGCTAGCAAAGAATTTAGTTCATCTGCTTTTACAGGTTCCATCGCCATCAATTCTCCTAGAATAGCGTTTACACTAATCTCCTTGTTGTCTCTAAGGATGGTCAGTGCAACAGATTCACCACTTCTTTTGAGCCCAATAGCATTGCGTAACTCATTAGATTTATTTATTTCTTGGTCGTCAACCCTAAATATGACATCACCCACCAAAAGCCCAGCTTCCTCTGCAGCTGAATTAGGTGAAACTTCTTGAATTAATGCCCCTTTGATGATTTCAAGCCCAAGCTCATCGGCAATATCTTTGTTGATATCACTAATAATGACTCCCAACAAACCCCTTTTGACTGAACCAAATTCAATCAGTTGATTCATTATATTTTTGACTGTGTTGACAGGAATTGCAAAGCCAATTCCTATGTTGCCACCACTTCTGGTATAGATAGCACTATTGATCCCTATAAGTTTTCCTTCTAAATTAATTAAAGCACCGCCTGAATTACCTGGATTAATGGCCGCATCAGTTTGAATATAATCCCCATAGCCATCAGAACTCATTTGAGGTCTTCCCAGTGCACTGATTATTCCAGAAGTGACGGTTTGACTCAGACCAAATGGTGCTCCAATAGCGAGTGCAAAATCTCCAACTCGTAAAAGATTAGAGTTGCCCAATGGTATTTCAGCTATTTTTTTTGGGTTTTCTATTTTTAGTATGGCTATATCCGTACCTGGGTCCGAACCCACTAACTCTGCCAAATATTCACTACCATCTTGTAGAAAAACTTTTATCTCATCTGCTTTTTCAATGACATGATGATTGGTGACGATGTATCCTTTTGTTCCATCAACCACTACACCAGATCCTCCTCCACCAAATTCTCTTTCTCTAGGAGGTTGGGGTTGACCAAAGAAGCGTTCGAAGAAGGGATCATTAAAAAAAGGATTCTGTTGAATTTTTACTTTGCCTTTGATCGCAATCGTAACAACTGAAGGCGATGACGATTCAACTAGTTCTGCAAGGGAAGAGTTTTCAAGATTTCCGATTTGGTGTGCAATTGACAGATTTCCTATAAAACTACCAAGTAAAATTGTTAGCAGCAATAATTGGGGCAATGCCGTTTTTATTGTCAGTTTTTTTCCAGTGTTTTTCATACAACCTCTATATTGATCCACTCAGAGTTAAAATCTCAAAGATCATAACTTAATTATTACTGATTCAGTATTAATTATTGTTGTATTCATAATTTATTCTTATTTCTAGAAAACGAAAAAAATAACAAATTGTTAATAATTTGTTGATAAACATTGAATTATAGGTGAATATCTAAAACACTACATATTGTGGTAGGTGTTTTCATGTAATTTAGTTAATTTTTGCAAAAAAATTCAATTATTTGTCTAGTATAAAACTCATAAGATATTGAAATATATAAAAAAATGATAATAATTACTGATCTCAAATAATTCTTGACAACACGCTGAAATGCGCAATAATCTATTATTGTCAAAACACTATATCTTGTGCAGTATTTTCTTCACTTTTTTGTGATTTTAGACCAAAACTCGCAATATCAATCTAGAACAGGGGAACCTTAGATACAAATGAAATCGGCACCTAAAAAGTCAGAACATGAGACTTTAGAGGTCGAATACCAAACTGCTTCCATTGATATTTGGGATAAAAAATATCGACTCAAAGAACTTTCTGGAAAACCGATTGATCTGGACATAGATGACACCTTTAAAAGAGTGGCTAAGGCTTTATCAGAATTAGAAGATCCAGAACAACAAGAAAAATGGGAACAAGAGTTTTTGTGGACTTTACGTTCAGGAGCGATTCCTGCTGGAAGAATTATGTCTAATGCTGGCGCAGGAGAACATAAGCCGGCAACCTCAACCATTAATTGCACTGTTTCTGGTTCGATACATGATTCAATGATAGGAATATTGGAAAAAGTAACTGAGGCAGGTCTAACATTAAAGGCAGGCTGTGGAATCGGTTATGAGTTTTCAACTTTAAGACCAAAAGGTGCTTATGTTACAGGCGCAGGTGCTTTTACTTCTGGACCATTGTCATTTATGGATATCTACGATAAAACGTGTTTCACCGTTTCTTCTGCAGGAGGGAGAAGGGGAGCTCAAATGGCAACTTTTGATGTTAGTCATCCAGATGTTGAAGATTTTATTAAAGCCAAACAAGAGGACGGGAGATTGAGGCAGTTCAATCTTTCACTATTGATCACAAATGAGTTCATGGAAGCAGTGACAAAAGACGAAGATTGGTCTCTTGCCTTTCCCTTGGACCCAAGATTGCCAGAATCTGCAAATATTGATCTGGAAGATCCAACAAAAGTTATTTGGAAACCATGGACTGTCACTGAAGGTTATATAACTAATGAAGAAGGTTTGGTCGCTTGTAAGGTTTATAAAGTTATAAAAGCCAGACAACTATGGGATCTTATTATGGCCTCAACATACGATTATGCTGAACCAGGATTTATTCTTATAGATAGAGTTAATGAAATGAATAATAACTGGTTCGATGAAAATATACGTGCGACTAATCCATGTGGGGAACAACCTTTGCCTGAGTACGGTTCTTGTTTGTTGGGCTCAGTTAACCTAACTCGTTTTGTGCAGAATCCATTTAGCCAAGCTGTATCTTTTGACTGGGATTGTTTCAGGAAAGTCGTCAGCATTTTTACGAGAATGCTGGATAATGTTGTGGAGATTAATGCCTTACCCATTCAGCAACAAAGAGATGAAATCCTCAGTAAGAGAAGACACGGCATGGGATTTTTAGGACTGGGATCAGCCATGACCATGATGGGCATGAAGTATGGTAGTGAAGCTTCACTTGAGTTTACAGACCGGGTTAGCAAGGAACTGGCTATGACAGGCTGGAAAGTTGCTTTAGAACTAGCTAAGGAAAAAGGTCCTGCACCTATTTTATTAAAAGAATTTTGCGTCACCAAAGACATGCTCAAGAAAAAACCAGAAATGATCGATGATGGTTGGCAAATAGGCGATAAGATACCTGGTAGAATTTTGCATGCAAAATACAGTAGTTACATGCAACAAATTGCAGAAATAGAGCCTGAATTGGTTGAGCACTTATCGGAAATTGGTGCAAGATTTACGCATCATACATCCATCGCACCTACTGGAACCATTTCGTTGTCGATTGGTAACAATGTCAGTAATGGCATTGAACCAAGTTTTGCACATCATTATTTTAGGAATGTCATTAGGGAAAAAAAGAAAACCAAAGAAAAAATTGATGTTTTTTCATATGAATTGTTGTCGTATAAAAAACTGGTCAACCCACAGATTGATACTGAATCAGGTGGTGAATTGGAGAATCAATTGCCAGATTACTTTATCACTGCTGAAGACATTACCCCTAAAGAACATGTTGATGTTCAAAGTGTGGCACAAAAATGGATCGATTCTTCTATTTCAAAAACTGCTAATGTACCTACGGACTATAGATTTGAAGATTTCAAAGATATTTATCTTTATGCACATGAAAAAGGATTAAAAGGATGCACAACATTCCGTTTTAATCCAGAAGCTTTCCAGGGAGTGTTAGTCAAAGAGAAAGATCTTGAGAAAACCTTTTATACCTTTGTTTTGGATGATGGAAAAGAAGTACAGGTGGCAGGTAACGAAGAGATTGAGTACGACGGTGAGGTACACACCGCAGCCAATCTTTTTGATGCATTGAAAGAGGGCTATTATGGAAAATTATAGTACAAAATAAGGATGGTTTGCTAATGACGAAGGTGAAAATAGAAAAAAAAATTATCGACTGTAAGGTTGACTCGACTAAAGCTCATGATCAATCTAAAAATATAATGAAAGAGTATCCTGAAGGAGGAAAGGAGAAAGAAACACCGGAATCAAAAGTAGTTAGAATGCATGAACGCCTAGAGAGACCGGTCATGCTCAGGGGCTCAACTTATAAAATTAAACCCCCAATATCAGACCATGCAATGTATATCACAATTAATGATATCGTGTTAAATCCAAATACGGATCATGAGAAGTACAGGCCCTATGAAATTTTCATTAATTCAAAAAACCTAGATCATTATCAATGGATAGTTGCACTCACAAGGGTTATGTCTTCCGTGTTTCGAAAAGGCGGAGATGTAGCTTTTTTGGTGGAAGAGTTAAAAGCAGTTTTTGACCCCAAAGGTGGTTATTGGCAACCTGGAGGAACTGGAGTTTTTATGCCATCCATTATTGCAGAATTAGGTTTTGTTGTGGAAAAACACCTTCAATCCATTGGCTTGATTCCAGAAGAAAGATTGGATGAATATCAAAAGCAGCTCCTGGATGAAAAAAGGCAAGAATTTGAGAATAGAAACAAACAGCAAGACGCATTTGTAAAAAAATCTTTTCCTGAAGGAGCTCAAATGTGTAACCACTGTAATACCGTTGCAACAGTTATGATGGATGGCTGTTTGACTTGTCTTAATTGTGGGGAGTCAAAATGTGGTTAATGCACCATTAATTTTTTTCTGATTTTTTTTAACCCGCTAAAAAATTACTCTATGATAAGATCAAGAATAATGAATGAACTATTCATGGTGGTATGAAATTCCCTGATTTTTCCACAATTAATGCAATCGTCATAGGCGTTGCAATGTTGGATCAATATTGATCATGGTGGTCAAGTTAAATTGTTATCCTTTATCGAAGGTAAATCAACCAGTGATTTAATTTAAAGAAATTAGAGAAATTTAATTTATAAGTATATGAATATAAGAGCTTTATTTCGGATATTGTATGTTATTTTTTCCTATCTCTTGCTACCTTTAATATTTTTTCATCTAGTCTATAAAGGCTACGGAGATCGTGATTATTTTAAAAGGATAGGAGAGCGATTTGGATTTAATGGCGATCCTCTGACCGAATCCATCATTTGGGTACACGCAGTATCCTATGGTGAAGTAAAAGCAGCTTCAATACTCATCACTGAATTGAAGAGAAAATATCCTGAAAAGAAAATACTGATTACTACCTACACACCAACAGGTTCGTCATTGGTAACAGAACTATTTGGTGACGATGTTTATCATGTGTATCTTCCATATGATTTAGCTGATTCAATGATCAGATTTTTCAAATGGGCACAGCCGGAGATCTTGATCATTATAGAAACAGAGCTTTGGCCGAATTTATTCCATTATTGTGGGCAATTTAATGTTCCTTTAGTGTTGGCTAGTGCCTGCGTTTCTGATCGATCAATCAAATTGTATAAAATTCTTTTAGGACTATTTCAAGAAGCGGTTGCACATGGAATTGTTGTTGGTGCACAGACTGAAGAGGATGCAAAGAAGTTTCTGTTAATGGGCTCAGATGAAGCGAGAACATTTGTTACCGGGAATATTAAATTTGATTATCATATACCTGAAAATCTGACAGATAGAGCTAATCTTTTTAAGGAATCACTGACATCTAGTAGGCCCATATGGGTTGCTGGCAGTACTCACTCAAAGGAAGAAGAAGTTATTCTTGATGCCCATAGAGGCATTTTAAATCACTATCCTGATCTTTTGTTGATTATTGCACCAAGACGTCCAGAACGATTCAATGCAGTTGGAAACTTAATCACTAAAAAAGGATTTTCATCCATGAAAAGAAGTGAGCAAGCTAAGATGAATTTGGATAATGTGCAAGTCCTATTGGCAGATGTTTTAGGAGAACTACCAATATTTTATTCCGTATCTAATGTTTCATTTATTGGGGGGAGTTTATTCCATGTTGGTGGTCATAATTTGTTAGAGCCTGCTTCACTGAATTGTCCAGTCATCACAGGACCAGTGTTATTTGGAGTTGAAGATATTGCAAACATGTTCTTAGCCAATGATGCCTTGAAAATTATTCATAATTCTGATGAATTAAGTGATTTGGTATCTTCTTTGTTATCAGATGATAAAATGCGGCTCAGTATGATTAAAGGTGCCAGCAATGTTATTGAGGCCAATAAGGGATCACTGGAAAAACTACTAAAAATGATCGAACCGTTACTAGAAAGCTAGTTTATTGGAGCCAGTTATTAATCTGTATTAAATCTGCTTTTGAGAGAGTTCCAGCTGCTTGCTTAAGCTTTACCATATCTTTCAAATAATCGTATTTACTGATTGCTAGATTTGTTTGCGCTGAAAAAAGTCTTTTTCGGGCATCTAGAACATCCACCGTGGTTCTCGTTCCTACTTCATATCCTGCCTCAGTTGCCTGCAGAGCAATGGTTGAAGATTTTACTGATTGTTCCAAAGCTTTCACGGTAGCTATACCTGAAATGATTCCTAAGTAGGAGTCCCTGGCCTTTCTGGTGGTTTCTCTAGCGATTCTTTCCAATTTTTCTTTTGCAGATCTATGTTGAGCCACTGCTTGTCTGACTCTTGAAGAGGTTTGCCCGCCACTGTAGATTGGAATATTCAATTGCAGACCAATACCATCACTGGTATTTTCACTGTCTGCAGGCGAGTAGGGCCCCCCGCTGTCAGAACGTAAACTATTATTATCTATATCTCTCTTGGATGCTTGCAAACCTAAAGTTGGATAGTGACCAGATCGTTGAATGTTGACTTCACTTCTTGCAATTTCAGTGCCAACTTGAGCTGAAAGCAGGCTCAAATTTTGTTGCATTGCTGTGTTGACCCAATCGTTTTCACTTTGTGGATTTGGCATCACCAAAGGCATATTGGCATCAGGTTTTGAAAGCTTCTCGGGGTAGCTGTCAGTGATTTCTCTTAGCATTTCTTTAGCAGTTGCCAGTTGTCTTTTTGCTGAAATTTCATTTGCAACAGATTGATCGAATGCTGCTTGGGCTTCTTGGACATCGGTAATAGCTATCAAGCCAACTTCAAATCTTTTCTTTGCTTGGTCAAGTTGTTTCTCTATTGCTGTCCTTGCAGCTTGTTGTGATTCCAGTGTGTCCTGAGCAGCCAGAACATCAAAATAAGCACTGCACACTCTTAACATTAAATCTTGTTCTGCTGCCAAATAATCTGCTTCAGCTTGAGCAACGATTTTATTTGCTTTTTTTACCGTCATCCATGCGCCAGGATCAATGATGTTTTGCCTCAAAGTGATATCCCATTGCAGGCCGTCTGCTTCCTGGTCAAATTCAGTTGTGTTGGTCATGACTATAAAATCACCAGAAATAGGATCCACAATTCTTTGTTGAAAAGTACTACTGCCGTCAGTATTGGTATCGGAATAAGTTCCGGATGCAGATATTTGTGGTAACAGTAAACTTCTTGCTTGCGGTTTAGATTCAATAATTGCTTCTTTGTTGGCATAAGCTTCTTTCAATCGAGGGTCGTTAATCAATGCATCTGCATAGATATCCATCAGAGAAGCTCCATTGGCAATAACTGGCATTATAAGAACAGTTATTATCGATATGATTTTGGTGATTTTATTGTCCATTTTTCTTGGATAATTTTTCGATTTTATCAGTTATTCTCAGCCCTCATAAGAATCAGATTCTTTGAGAAGCTCTAGGTTATATAGTCGGACTAATTCTTACAAGTGATTGGTGTAACAAATCGTAACTTTGGTATAACTTTCTTAAAGTACCGTAATCAAAAGCAGTGCGACTATATTTATAATTTTTATTAACGGATTTATCGCAGGTCCTGCAGTATCTTTATATGGATCGCCGACAGTATCTCCGGTTATCGAAGCATTATGAGCTTCAGTTCCTTTGCCTCCTACATTTCCATCTTCAATATATTTTTTTGCATTGTCCCAAGCTCCGCCACCAACAGTCATTGAGATTGCCACAAAAATCCCGGTGACAATTGTTCCGATAAGCAATCCCCCAAGAGCTCTTATACCTCCATCCTCAGGCATCATAACGTTCATGATTAGAGCAAGCGCAACAGGAACTACTACAGGTAACATTGACGGAATAATCATTTCTTTGATCGCTGATTTTGTAAGAAGGTCGACTGCTTTTGAATAGTCAGGCTTATTGGTACCATCCATTATTCCAGGAATTTCTTTGAATTGTCGTCTTACCTCATCGACAACTGATCCAGCAGCCCTACCAACAGCTTCCATAGCCATGGCTCCAAATAAATAGGGTACCATGCCCCCTATAAACAGACCTATTATCACCGCAGGATCTTGGAGACTGAATTTGACTTCTGTGCCTTCTGGTAAGTTGTTGATAAAATCTGCAAACAAGACCAGAGCTGCAAGGCCAGCAGATCCTATAGCATAACCTTTAGTTACGGCTTTTGTGGTATTTCCAACCGCATCAAGAGGGTCTGTGATCCCTCTAATTTCTGAAGGTAATTCGGCCATCTCGGCAATGCCACCTGCATTGTCTGTAATAGGACCAAAGGCATCTAAAGCGACAATCATCCCGGTTAAAGAAAGCATTGAGGTAGCAGCTATAGCAATACCATAAAGCTCAGCACACTCATAAGCTCCCCAAATACTCAGACAAACTGCTATTACAGGTAAGGCGGTGGCTTTCATTGAGACACCTAGCCCAGCGATTATGTTTGTGGCATGACCTGTCTTAGAAGCCTCAGCAATTTTTTGAACTGGACTGTACTCGGTTGATGTGTAGTACTCAGTTACAAAGACCATAAAAGCAGTCAAACCTAGACCAATTAGTGAGGCATACCATAAGTCAATTGACATATTCATATAATTAACAGTCACAGGATAAAAGGCAATTGCAGCGATAATTCCGGAAACAATAACACCTTTATAAAGTGCTCCCATTACACTACCGCCCTCTTTAGACTTAACAAAAAGCATCCCAATTACCGATGCAACTATGGAGACGGACCCTAGCATTAATGGATATATCACCGCGTTAGTAGCTTCCTGACCGCTGAAAAGTAGGCTTCCCAGTAGCATGGTTGCAATAATAGTGACTGCATAGGTTTCGAAAAGGTCTGCTGCCATCCCAGCACAATCCCCAACATTATCTCCGACATTATCTGCAATGACCGCTGGATTTCTGGGGTCATCTTCAGGGATACCCGCCTCAATTTTCCCAACCAAATCTGCACCGACGTCTGCTCCTTTAGTAAAAATGCCTCCTCCCAAACGAGCAAAAATCGATATTAAAGAACCACCAAAAGCTAATCCTATTAATGCATGGAGACTTTCATCAGTTCTATATTCGTGACCCAATAGACCTGATGTGAGCATCAAATAATAACCGCTAATCCCTAGTAAACCCAAACCAACTACTAAAAGTCCTGTTACTGCGCCACCCCTAAAAGCGACTGATAAAGCTGAACTCATTCCACTATAGGCTGCTTGAGCAGTTCTGACGTTTGCCCGAACTGATATATTCATTCCAACATATCCTGCGAGTGCTGAAAAGACAGCACCAATAAGAAATCCAATAGCACTTAACCAATCTACTCCAAAACCTAGCAATATAAAAATTACTACTCCTACAATTCCTATAGTTAAATACTGTCTATTTAAATAAGCGGTGGCACCTTCTTGAATTGCACCAGCTATCTCTTTCATTCGTTCATTTCCATCAGATTCTTTTAGAATGCCTAAAGAGAATACGATTCCAACAACTATAGCTGTAACTGAAGCGGTTAATGCTATCCATAATGCGATGGCTTCACTCATTGTTTACTCCTGAAATTTAAGAATGTGTTTGTTATTTTATAAAAGGGATAAAAAATTTTTTGAGGATCATACCATAAATTTTTTATTTAACCTCTTTTCAACTAATTTATTTTTTAACTTGGCAAAGACAGGGAGACCGTTCTTGTAGCTTGGGTAGGCCTCGCCTTTAATTAAAGGTAGCATGTATGTTTTGCATGCATCAGTAATTCCGAAACCATTTTTAGTTATAAATTCCTTTGGCATCATCTTTTCATTATTGGCTACTTCTGCAAGAGGCACAGATCCTATTTTCCACTTATAAGGTTTGTCTGATACTCTATCGATAGTTACCATCTTTGATTTTTCACCTTTGATTGCAATTTTAACTGCAGCTTCACCTACAGAATATGCTTGCTTTAGATCTGTTTCGGATGCTAAGTGTCTAGCAGATCGCTGGAGATAGTCTGCAATAGCATAATGATATTTGTAGCCTAGTGAATCCTTAACTATCGAGGCAATTATTGGAGCTACACCTCCGAGTTGTTTATGACCAAAAGAGTCTTTGGTTCCAGCATCAGCTAAGAATTTTCCATTCTTATAACGTGCTCCCTCACTTGCAACAATCACGCAGTAGCCATTATCTTTTACAGACTTATCAACATATTTCAAAAAGTTCTTTTTCTCAAATGGAACTTCTGGAAATAGGATAATATGTGGTGGTTCGTTTTCTTGGTTTGCTATCAATCCAGAAGCAGCTGCAATCCAGCCAGCATGACGACCCATGACTTCTAGTATGAATACTTTTGTGGAAGTTTCAGCCATCGACAACACATCCAGGCTAGCTTCATGTGTGGATACTGCAATGTATTTTGCCACCGAGCCAAACCCAGGACATGTGTCAGTGATTGGTAAATCATTGTCCACTGTTTTTGGAATACCAACTGATGTAATGGGAAAATTCATTTTTTTTCCTATTTGGGAAACTTTTAAGGCAGTATCCATAGAATCACCACCGCCGTTATAGAAGAAATAGCCTATATTGTGTGCTTTGAAAACTTCTATTAGCCGTTTATATTCTTTTTGATTTTCCTCAAAGCTTTTTAATTTATAACGCGCTGAACCAAAGGCTCCACCTGGAGTGTATTGCAGATTATCAATATCCTGATCACTTTCTAGGCTTGTATCAATCAATTCCTCTTGTAAGGCACCGAGTATACCGTTTCTACCAGCATAGATTTTACCTATCTGCTGGTGATGTTTTCTGGCAGTCTGAATCAAGCCACATGCGCTAGCATTAATGACAGCAGTAACCCCTCCAGATTGTGCATAGAATCCGTTTTTATTCGCCATTTTCTTTTCCATATCTTTACTGTTTATATATGATAGCGGTAGATTAATTCTATTAACACTATATTGCCACATAGAATCGTTGGGATAACTTTATGAAGATAATTTTGTTAGGAGCTCCAGGGTCGGGTAAAGGAACTCAAGCAGAGAAATTGACACATGATTTCGATTTACCACAAATTTCAACTGGAAATTTATTGAGGCAGGCAATTGTTGATGGTAGTGATATAGGTAAAAAGGCAAAAGCAATCATGGATGCCGGAGATCTGGTATCGGACGAGATAGTGCTCGAACTAATAAAAGAATCATTATCCGATAATTCTAGCCGATATGGTTTTGTGCTTGATGGTTACCCGAGAAATATCAACCAAGCAGAATCATTGAAAGCATTACTCAATATTATGGATTTACAGCTCGATTGTACAGTGCTAATAGACGTAGACTCAGAGATCCTAATCAAGCGGCTTTCTGGACGTCGGATATGCTCCAAAACAGGCAAAACCATCAATATATATTTTTCCAAACAATCTGAAATTGATGAATGTATTGAAGCGGGAGGTGAATTAATTCAGAGAACTGACGATAATTTAGAATCGATTACTAACAGAATTAATGTCTATAAGAAGCAAACTGAACCTTTGATTGATTATTATCAATCTGATGGACTCCTTAAAGTCGTTGATGGGAATGGTGGGATTGAAGTCGTATATACACGATTAACCCAAGCAATAGGTTTACAAACTTAGTTATTACCTAGAATTTTTAACAGTTTTGCCCCAATAACTTTTTTTCGCCAACCATTTAGTAATCTTGAGTTATTAGTGTCATTCAGCATGGATAAGCAATCCTTTTTCGAAGCTAAAATATCTGATGGGATATTTAATTCAAGGGCTTTTTCATCAATACATTTTCTAAAATTCTTTAACAGATTTGGATCTAGGTGTAATTTCCTCTTTTTTTGCTTAAGAGTTCTTGATTTGTCTGTGGCATTTAAATCCTGACTAATTATGTTTAGTATTTGTTCTTGATGTATTATTTTTAAATTGCTGGTGTCAATGCTAAGTCTATTAAACTGGTCTAATGAATTTGGTTTTGTTTTGGCAATTTTTATCAAAGATTTATCATTTAAAGCCCATTGTCTAGGTAGGTCAATTTCCATTGCTGTTGTTTCTCTCCAAATTGCTAGTTTTACCGCTAAATTCTGATACTTTTTTCTAAGGTTTTTTATTTCTGAGATTCTTTTCCAAGAGTGGTGTGGATCAAAAAAATCTTTTGGATTTGACATAATTTTTGAAGAATCTTCCAATACCCAATCGTAGCGTCCCTTATCTATTAATTTCTTTTTCAAAACACTATGTAAGCTAACAAGGTGTTTCACATCTTCTATTGCATATTGTATTTGTTTTGCATTTAGAGGTCTTTTAGACCAGTCGCTTCTTGTTTCTGTTTTATTAATTTCAATATCGAGTTCTTGTTTCAGTAGTTGTTTGATGCCAATCTGAGAAGAATAGCCAAGCAGTGACGCAGCAATTTGTGTATCAAATATATTCGGAGGTATTTTTTTATTAATCAAATAAAAGATTTCTAGGTCTTGCCTGGCAGAATGAAGTATTTTTAATTTATTGGGCTCAAAAATTTCTTTCCAGATTAATGTTAAATTGTTCTTTTTTAGTACATCAATACAAATCGAATGCTGTTCAGATGAAATTTGCAGCAAACAAAGTTTAGGGAAGAAAGTTCTTGTTCTGATAAATTCTGTATCTATGCCAATTCTATCTGTATTTAAAATAGAGGAGGCAAAACTAGTTATTGACTCTTGTGTTTCTAGAAAGTTTGGTAAATTTTTTATTTTTTTCATAAATTCTTTCGTTGAACAATTATAATGAAATTCCTATTTTATGATTAAATTATTGACAGTATTTTGGAATATTATTTTGAGAAAGTCTGGACCTGAAGAGGTTCCTGATTCCAATTTTCTATTAGTCGTGACTTTTATTTTTTTTCTACTTTCTCAAATTCTAGTTGGTTTTAAGATGTATGGAGGGGCGGTAAGTCTCTTTTTTCAGTTGTTGTTTCTTGACACGATACTTTTAATAATTTGGCTCCGAGCTATTCTCCAGTTATCAGGAAAACTGAAACGATTTAGACAAAGTTTAACAGCACTCTTTGGAACTGGGACACTGTTTAATTTCATACTAAGCCCATTCATACTTTCTTATGCACCCTATTTAGAGCAGTTAACCTCCTCAGATGAATTACAAATCACTGCCGAATTACCAATGCCTGCACTATTGAGTATAGTTATACTGATCATAGCGATTTGGTCTGTCTTGGTAATGGGGCACATTTACTCTAGGGCAACTTCAAAAAGTAGAGCCATCGGCATAGGATTAGCTCTAATGTATTCATTTATTAATTTCATGATTTCAACTTCCCTAACCGTTACCTAAAAGATTATGCATATACACATCTTGGGAATTTGCGGCACATTTATGGGCAGTTTGGCTGTGTTAGCAAAAGATTTAGGATTCAAAGTGACTGGTTCAGATCTGAACGCATACCCTCCGATTAGCGACCAGTTGGAAGATTTAAATATAGAAGTCATTCCAAATTATGATATTGAACAATTACAGCAGAAGCCGGATCTAATTGTCATAGGCAATGTTATGAGCAGGGGTATGCCTATTATTGAAGAAATATTGAGGCAAGGCTTAGCCTATACTTCCGGACCGCTGTGGTTGAAAGAAAATGTTTTAATCAATAAAAAAGTTATTGCAATAAGTGGAACGCATGGCAAAACCACAACGGCGAGTTTAATTACTTTTTTACTAAAAGAGATAGGAATCGATCCAGGGTTTTTAATTGGGGGAGTGTCCAAGGATTTAAAAAGGTCATCAAATATCGGAAGAGACCCAATCTTTATTATTGAGGCCGATGAATATGACACAGCATTTTTTGATAAACGATCTAAATTTATGCATTACCAACCGGATGTCTTATTAATTAATAACATTGAATTTGATCATGCAGATATTTTCAAGGATACAGATCAAATCATATGGCAATTCCACCAATTGCTAAGAACTTTGTCACCAAATACAACAATTGTTGCTAATCGAGATGATCATAATATCCAACAACTTTTTAAAATGGGAGTTTGGTCTGGTATTGATTATTTTTCATCTAAGATGGATCAGAGAACAAAATGGGCTTGTATTGAAGATGATCTAGGTCAGTACAATTTATTTTGTAACGATGAAAAGATCGATCAAATGCAGCTTCAATTATTAGGGAAGCATAATATGATGAACCTAACAGCTGCAATTGCTGTGCTTTCAAATTTTGAATTAAAACCTAAAGACTTAATAGTTGGTGCAAAAAAATTCACTGGAGTTAAAAGGAGATTGGAATATTTAGGTCAGTTCTCGGAAATTGATCTTTTTGATGATTTTGCTCATCACCCTACATCCATTAAAGCTTCTATTGCAGCAGTTAAGTCCACATTAGACTCATCTAGCCTTTATGCAGTTGTTGAATTGGCAAGTAATACCATGAAAAAAGGAAGTTTAAAATCAGAACTCAAAAAGTCCTTCGTTGATGTTGATTATGCATGGATATTGAATTCTGGAAATATTCAATGGGATATTAGAGAGGAGTTTGCAGAAATAGAGAACGTTGCTATTTTGAAAACTCTTGTTGATTTACCTGATCAAGTACAAAGTAAAATAAAACCGGGTGATTCTCTTATTATTATGACGAATAGCGATTCTATGAGGATTAGCAACGTTTTGAAAAAAAAGTGATTTATCTGGGAGAGATTTTCTGAATGTCAGAGCAAAATACACCTATCTTCCCACTTAGAACAGTCTTATTTCCTGCTTCTAGGATCCCATTGAGAATTTTTGAACCCAGGTATTTAGACATGGTAAGTAGTTGTTTACGTTCTAATACAGAGTTTGGAGTAGTGCTAAGCAAAGAAGTTATGCAACCAGGCATGTACGAAACTTATAACATTGGAACTTTAGCTTCAATAATTGATTGGAGTCAGGATAAAGATGGTCTGCTCAATATCACTGTAATTGGTAGCAATAAATTTGAATTGATCTCTCTTTCAAAAAAAGAAGACGGCTTAAATATTGCTGATATAAATATTTTGGAACAGGAAAAGGATTTCAAAGCCCCACCTCATTTCGATAACATGATCAGACTTCTTGAGGCTATTTTGGAAGATATAGATCTATTTGATGATCTAGATAAACAGTTTGAAAGCGCATCCTGGGTGAGTTTCCGTTTTGCAGAGATTTTGCCTTTGAAAATAGAGGACAAACAAAAATGTCTGGAACTGAATGACCCACTACTGAGATTGAATTACTTAGAGCCGCTTTTGAAACTGATCAGAGAAAACTCACAACAATAGGCATGTCAATTGATTCGTACTACTTGCGTCGTCAGCTTTCCCAAGTCATATAAATAAATTTTTCTATACCCAGGTTTTTGTCTTGATTGATTAGTTTCGTCCTCCCCAAATTGATAGCATGTTGAAGGGGTTGACATGAATAGAATTGAACCCAGAGTGGTTTGATACTCATGATGGACATGTCCCCAAACTACTGCTTTCACCTTTGGTTGATCTAAAATCAATGAAAGAAATTGATCCTTATTTTGTAATCCTATTTCATCAATCCAAAATCCCATATTAATCGGTTGATGATGTAAACAAAGAATCAGGTTTTTATGCAAACTAGCCTCGATCAGATCCTGGGCTGTTTTGATTTGCTTGTCGGTTAACACACCTCCTTCTTCGTCATCTACTGAACTGTCCAAGGTTATTAACCCCCATTCATCTGATAACGGTATGCATGAAATGTTAGGAAAGTCTTTTTGAAAGACGAGTTTAAAATTATCTTTATTGTCATGGTTTCCAGGAATGGAGACGAATGGTTTTTTTAATGATTCAAGTGTGTTTTTATAAAACTGGTAACTTTCCCTACTACCATCGTCGGAAATATCACCAGATACGATAATAAAATCTATTTGTTCATTGCTTACAACATTCTGTAGAACCCTCTCAAAGGAAGAGTTAGTGTTGCATGATTTGATTTCAGTATTTTTGTGTCTTGTTAAATGCGGGTCCGTGATTTGTATTATGCTAATCAAGAAAGAACCAAAAATATCAGTACATAATCAATATCGGTAGTAATCTGCTTTGTAGGGACCTTCTTTTGAAACGCCAATATAATCAGCCTGTTCTTTGGTCAATTGCGTTAACTGGACACCGATTTTATCTAAGTGCAGACGTGCCACCTTTTCATCGAGTGCCTTGGGTAAAACATAAACTTTGTTTTCGTACTTGTCTTGATTTTGCCACAATTCGATTTGAGCCAGTGTTTGATTTGTAAATGAATTGGACATAACAAAACTTGGATGCCCTGTGGCACATCCTAAGTTAACCAATCTTCCCTCTGCTAGCAAAATCAGTCTTTTTCCATCGGGGAAAACAATATGATCGACCTGGGGTTTAATGTTAATCCATTCTAATTTTTGGAGACAGTCGACATCAATTTCATTGTCAAAATGACCAATATTACAAACAATGGACTGATCTTTCATCTGCTCCATATGTGTTTTATTGATAACATGATAATTGCCAGTCGCTGTTACAAAAATATCTGCTTGTGAACAGGCATCATCCATAGTTACCACACGATATCCTTCCATAGCAGCTTGCAGGGCACAGATAGGATCTATTTCCGTCACCCAAACAGTTGCACCAAGTGCACTGAGACTTTGGGCACAGCCTTTACCGACGTCTCCATAGCCTGCAACAATTGCAATCTTACCTGCAACCATGACGTCCGTTGCCCGCTTGATACCATCCACCAAAGATTCTCGGCATCCATAAAGATTGTCAAATTTCGATTTTGTCACCGAATCATTGACGTTGATTGCTGGACACAGCAGAGTCGAGTCCTTTTCCATGTCATAGAGTCTTTTCACGCCCGTGGTTGTTTCTTCAGATACTCCTTTGACGTTCTTAAGCAATTCAGGATATTTTTCATGCATCACCAGAGTCAGATCACCACCGTCATCTAAGAGCATATTGGGGGTCCAGTCATCTGGTCCATGAATTGTTTGTTCCACACACCACCAATATTCTTCTTCCGTTTCATCTTTCCATGCGAAAATAGGAATCCCTTTAGCTGCAAGTGCTGCAGCTGCATGATCTTGTGTTGAGAAAATATTACAAGAGGACCATCTGATATCGGCACCCAATTCAATCAGTGTTTCAATAAGAACAGCTGTTTGAATGGTCATATGCAAGCAGCCTGCGATTCTGGTCCCTTTTAGTGGTTTTTGTGATCCAAATTCTTCTCTGAGGCTCATTAATCCAGGCATTTCAGTCTCTGCGATCATAATTTCCTTCTCGCCCCATTCAGCTAAACTCATATCAGCGATTTTAAAATCTTCGTCTCTATTTCTTGCTAGTTCAACCATGGTTAGTCCTCAGAATATTTTTAATCAAACAATTATAAACTAGAATGGCTTTTTAAATCTTCAGCTTTATTAGTTTTTTCCCACGGGAAGTCTTCATCTTCTCTGCCAAAATGACCATAAGCTGCTGTTTTTTGGTATATGGGTTGGAGTAAATCAAGCATATTCATGATGCCAAAGGGGGTCAAATCAAAGTGCTCATCAACCAGCGCAGTAATTTTTTCTTTGCTGATTTTTTCAGTATCAAAAGTCTTAATTCTCACTGAAGTTGGTTTTGCAACCCCAATTGCGTAGGAGACTTGAACTTCACATCGGTCGGCAAGCTCTGCCGCGACTATATTTTTTGCCACATATCTTGCCGCATAAGCTGCAGATCTATCTACTTTTGACGGATCTTTCCCAGAAAATGCTCCCCCTCCGTGTCGTGCCATACCGCCATAGGTATCGACAATAATTTTTCTACCAGTGAGACCGCAATCACCAACGGGGCCGCCAATGACAAAACTACCCGTTGGATTGATTAAGAATTTTGTGTCATTCGTAACAAGATTTACCGGGAGAGTGGGTTGAATGATGTGCTCCATCACTCCATTTCTAATTTCATCCATGCTGATATTTTCATCATGCTGAGTTGATAATACAACGGTATCAATAAACTCAGGTTTACCACTATTAAATGTTACGGTGACTTGGCTTTTTGCATCAGGTCTGAGCCACTGCAATTTGTTACTTTTCCTAACTTGAGATTGTTTTTTAACTAATTGATGAGACAGCATAATAGTTGTTGGCATTAATTCAGTTGTTTCATTTGTGGCATAGCCAAACATCAGACCTTGGTCTCCAGCACCCTGATTTTCTTTTGAATCTCTATCAACTCCCATGGCAATATCTGGAGATTGTTTACTGATTGCTGATAAAACTTTACAAGATTTGTGATCGAAACCTAATTCTTCTTTGTCGTATCCAATTTGTTTAATCGTATCCCTTGCTATGGATTCGTAATCCACTTCAGCAGAAGTGGTTATTTCTCCAGCTAGAACCACAAGACCAGTTTTGACTAAGGTTTCCACTGCCACTCTGCATCCTTTGTCTTCATTTAGGATGGCATCCAAAATTGCATCCGATATTTGGTCAGCCATCTTATCAGGATGTCCTTCGCCTACTGATTCTGAAGTCATTAAATATGAAGCTTCACTCATATGTATCTCAATATTTACATTATTAATAATTTAAAAGGAAATGATTATAGCAATAAGTGTTTATTAAGGTATATGATTACTATGAACATTCTTGCGACTAGTTTTTTAAAGTAGTAGAAAATAATTTTTATATTTTTGTGTATACGATAAAATTACTTAATTTAGTGTTAAATCAAATAAGGAATTAACATCGAAAAACAAATATTAGCCAATGCAATAAGAATGCTCTCCTGTGATGCTGTTCAAAAAGCAAACTCTGGTCATCCCGGTATGCCAATGGGTATGGCTGATATCGCAGAAGTATTATGGAATGAGTTCCTAAGACATAATCCCAACAATCCTTTTTGGTCGAATAGAGATCGTTTTGTTTTATCCAACGGACACGGTTCTATGTTGCTTTATTCACTGTTACATTTGAGTGGTTACAATCTTTCTATCGATGACCTAAAAAACTTCAGGCAATTCGATTCAAAAACCCCAGGACACCCTGAGCTTGACCTAGATCTTGGTATTGAAACTACCACAGGTCCCTTGGGTCAGGGTATCGCAAATGCTGTTGGAATGGCCTTGGCAGAAAAGGTACTTGCCAGTAAATATAACCAGGAGCAATATAATGTGATCGATCATTTTACTTACGTTTTTACAGGTGATGGTTGTTTGATGGAAGGTGTTTCACACGAAGCCTGTTCACTTGCAGGAACCCTGAAACTAGGTAAGTTGATTTGTTTTTATGACGACAATGGTATTTCCATTGATGGTGATGTAGCAGGATGGTTTGCAGAAGATGTAGCAAAAAGGTTTGAAGCTTATGGTTGGCACGTGATCGACGGCATTGATGGACACAATCCAGAGGAGATTAAACAAGCAATCAAAGCGGCACAAGCAGAAACTGGTAAACCTTCAATTCTTGCCTGTAAAACCATTATCGGTTTTGGTTCTCCTAATAAAGCTGGCACTGCAGACACCCATGGAGCTCCTTTAGGCGATGAAGAAATTAGTGAGGTGAGAAAAGCACTCAACTGGGAATACGATCCATTTGAAATTCCGGAACAAATTAAAAATGCGTGGGATGCATCTCAACGAGGTGCTACAGTCGAAACAGCTTGGGTCGATTTACTCAAGGCATACACATCAGATTTTCCGGAACAAGGCAATGATTTAGAGAGTAGACTGAACCCTGATTTTTCAAGTGTAAGATTCGACGGTCTACAAGAACTGATTGAGGATTTGCAAACCAATGATGATCCAGTTGCAACCAGAAAGTCTTCCTTGATTGTATTAAATGCATTGGCAAGAGATTTTCCAGAACTCCTTGGAGGTTCTGCTGATTTAACTGGTTCAAATTGTACTTATCATCAGACCTCAAAAGCCATTACTCCGGATGATACGAATGGTAACTATGTGTTTTACGGGGTCAGAGAATTTGGAATGGCAGCGATCATGAATGGTATGAGTTTGCATGGAGGTATGATTCCTTATGGTGGCACATTCTTGACTTTTGCAGATTATTCTAGAAATGCATTGCGTATGGCAGCGATGATGGAACTAGGCGTGATCCATATTTTTACCCATGACTCAATTGGGTTGGGCGAAGACGGACCCACCCATCAGCCCATTGAACACATCCCCAGCCTAAGATTGATACCTGGGTTGAACGTATGGCGTCCTTGCGATACGACCGAGACTGCCGTGGCTTGGCAGTCTGCGATTCAGTGTAGAACTAGTCCTTCCGCACTGATCCTGACCAGACAGTCATTGCCACAATATCAAAGATCTCCAGAGCAACTACAAAATATTTTATGCGGTGGTTATATTTTACATCAGGAGGAGAATGATTCATTGGATGCAGTCATTATCGCCACTGGATCAGAAATACAGCTTGCCATGAATGCTGCCAGTAAAGCGGCACAAAATGGTCATCAGGTCAGGGTGGTTTCCATGCCATGTTTGGATATTTTTGAACTGCAACCGGAGACATATCAGTACTGTGTTGTACCTGAAGGTTTTGAAAAAGTGATGATTATTGAAGCCTCTAAAGCCAGTGGATGGAGTCAATATCGAAGCCCGAAAGGGATCGTCATCGGGATGGATTCTTTTGGCAAGTCCGCCCCTGCACCAGAACTATTTGAACATTTCGGATTTTCAGATGACAATGTGTACCAACAATTAATGACTATGATTGAAAAATAAATGAGGAGATTGGGATGGCAGTAAAAATTGCGATTAACGGCTACGGCAGGATTGGCAGGAATATCTTAAAAGCTTTGTTTGAAGGTGACAAGACCAATGCATTGGAAATTGTGGCAATCAATGATCTTGGTGATGCTGAAAGCAATGCCTATCTGACCAAGTATGATACGGCTCATGGTATCTTTCCTTTCGATGTTGAGGTTAATGACGATTGTCTAGTGATTGGCGGCAAACAAATTCAAGTTTTTTCAGAAAGAGATCCTGAGAAACTTCCATGGCAGGATTTGGGAGTGGAAGTGGTACTCGAATGCACCGGATTTTTTAGAACACGGGAACTGGCAAGCAAACATCTAAAAGCTGGGGCTAAAAAAGTTGTAATTTCGGCACCGGCTGGTACAGACATTGATGCCACTATTGTTTATGGTGTGAATCACCATACGCTCTCCAAGGAACATGAGATTATTTCCAATGCTTCCTGTACCACCAATTGTCTTGCTCCTTTGGCGTTGCCACTCCATCAAGCGATTGGAATCGAAAGTGGAATTATGACCACCATACATGCATACACTAACGATCAGGTGCTAACCGATGTTCTCCACAAGGATCTTAGAAGAGCTCGTTCAGCAACTCAATCCATGATTCCGACCAAAACTGGAGCCGCATCAGCAGTAGGTTTAGTATTGCCGGAACTTCAAGGAAAACTCGATGGCTTTTCAATCAGGGTGCCCACTATCAATGTATCCTTGGTTGATCTTAGTTTTATTGCGTCTAGACCGACAATGATCGAGGAGATCAATGAGGTGATCAAAGTAGCTGTATCCGGTCCATTAAAAAATGTTTTGGACTACAGCGATGGTCCTCTGGTTTCAGTTGATTTCAATCACAATCCAGCTTCATCGACTTACGATGCAACCATGACCAAAGTCCAAGAGGGCACTTTAGTGAAAGTTTGCTCATGGTATGACAATGAATGGGGTTTCTCCAACCGAATGCTGGATACCACATTGGCATTAATGAACGCCAGCTAACCCAATAGCGAGGGTCGAAATGATATTCCCTCAAATGAAAGACCTTGATCTTCAGGGGCAAAAGACCATGCTCAGATTGGATCTTAATGTACCCATAGAAAATGGTCAGATTACCAGTGATGCGAGAATAGAAGCTGCGATTCCAACCATTTTGGCAGCCCAAGAGCAGGGAGGGAAAGTGATTATTCTATCGCATTTGGGTAGACCTGATCCAGGGGCGCTGAAAGCAATTGATTCCCTACAACCAGTAGCTGAAAAGCTAGCACAGCTAAGTGGTCAACAAGTTCACTTTGAACCCAACTGGATTGAATCAATACCGGATATTGACAATGGTATCGTTGTCTGTGAGAACGTGAGATTTCATGAAGGCGAAACATCCAACAGCGAGGCATTATCTAAACAAATAGCATCCTTGTGTGATGTCTATGTGATGGATGCTTTTGGTACAGCCCACAGAAAACATGCCACTACCTATGGAGTTATCACTTTTGTGCAAACAGTGTGTGCCGGACCCTTATTGACCTCGGAAATTGAATCATTGAGCAAAGCCATGCAGGCACCTGAGAGACCTTTAGTGGCAATTATTGGAGGAGCCAAGGTTTCATCTAAACTGGGAGTTATTGAAACACTAGCTGGCATTTGCGATCACATCATTGTTGGTGGGGGTATTGCCAACACTTTTTTAGCTGCTGCCGGGATAGAGACGGGTAATTCACTGATTGAAAAAGACATGATTGCAATGGCGGGTAATATTCTTAAGAGTAACAAAGTCAATATACCCCTCCCTGACGATGTTACGGTTGCAAAAAAATTATCTCCTGAGTCTGAAGCAGTCAAGAAAAGTGTGGTCGATATAGAAAAGGACGATCAAGTTCTCGACATCGGTCCAAAGACCGCAGAAGTATATAAGTCTATTATAGACTCTGCTAGAACTATCATTTGGAACGGTCCGTTGGGCGTGTTTGAAATAGACCAGTTCAGTGGAGGTACCGAAGCATTGGCACTGGCTGTAGCAGAGAATAATAGTTATACCCTTGTCGGTGGGGGTGATACTGTTGCAGTACTAGAAAAATATGGGATTAAGGATTCTATCGATTATATTTCAAGCGGTGGAGGCGCCTTTCTAGAGTTCATTAAAAGTGGCACACTCCTTTCATTGGAAGTAATATCTAGGCACACTAAAAGCTAAGGAGAAATAAAATGCTACTCAGATTTTTCGCTCTGTTTACCAAAGCAACCAAGGTTGAGGCCCATGAGATCAAAGCCGTATTCTTGTCCTTCGCTTTTGTCTTTACTATTTTGGCATCCTATT
>MPMA02178735.1_pt1 | contig 25198 bp, 23 predicted proteins | sample 1617361 | NCBI WGS metagenome assembly MPMA02 (sample SAMN05944807, study PRJNA350692) | marine metagenome | biome: marine; feature: ODZ; material: water; isolation source: 180 m water sample filtered on 0.2 um supor filter | place: Pacific Ocean | collected 2012-04-08 | depth 180m m | reverse complement strand
CGAGGAAGTTCGCGCGAACAGCCGGATCAATGGCAGCGGGGGCGAGTTCAGGAATGAGTGCCGCGGCGGCTGCGCGCACGGTGGGGTCGGGGTCCGCAATCAGGGCTGCGGCTGCCTCCTGCCCGCCTGGTGTGTCGTGCCCGTCTCGCAACTGCACGGCGAGTCGATCAAGGCCGAACATTCGAACCGAGGGAAGTTCATCCTTCAGCAAGGGAAGGAGCCGAGCCTGTTGCTGTTCGATTGAGAGCATGGGCCAGAACTCGCGGTAGGCTGCGAGCAAGCGGGCCGACATGCGATCGCGGGCTGCGCGGGCCTCCGACAACTCCTTGGCGCGGTGGGCGGCCTCCTTTGTGAGGGCATCTACCGTGTCTTCCAGCCATCGTTCGGCCGGCCGGTTGCGATTCTGTTGCCACCACGCGAGCCACTGCGAAGACGTGGTGCTCTTCGGCATGCCGGTGAGGTGAGAGAGTTGTTCGCTTGCTGCAGAAGTGATGCCGTTGTCTGATCCCTTTGCCTGTTTCAGCACGGCCATGAGTTCTCCAGCGGCCTTGGCCGGCGCGTATCGGAAGGCACCAATCGTTCGAATAGCGGCAATCCGCCGGTCAATGGGTTGCGCCTGATCTGAGGCAATCTGCGAAACGGCTGGCAGGATGCGAACATCCTCCTGGCCATGGCGAGCAAGCAATTCGGCCAGAACCGGCTGAACATCCGGCGATGCCGTCGAGAGCAACTCCAACAACACTGGGCCGTACTCGGTATCCAGATCGCGTTCGGCCAGCATCGCTTCGAGGACGGCTCGGACCACCTCGGGCCGCTCCGATCGGATCGCATCGATGAGTAGTTCACGAGACTGAGGTAGCCCCAGCGAGGCCAGCTCAGCAGCAGCAGCAGCTCGCGTCAGGGCGTCCATATCATTGACGTCGTCCATCAGAATCAGGGAGGCGAGTTGCAGGCGCCTTGCGGATGAGGCGTCAAGCGAGGGGGGATCCTGCCCCTGCGTTGGCGCTTCTCCGGGACTGACCATGGGCGGCGCGCACGAACACATGAGCAACAGGAGCAGCGGAAGCAGTCTGCACGATCGCATGATTTCGAGCATGGTACGCCGGTCACGGGGCCGCCGTCTGCTACATTGGCGGGTCGCTACGGAGTGCCCATGAACGACTGGACCGATGCCGAACAACACGCAAACCGGGCCGTGGACCTGTTGGAGTCCGGACGGCTTGCTGAGGCCGAGGCGGCCCTTCGCCACGCTTTGGCGATCGACGCCGACCAGCCGGAGTGGCATCATCAGTTGGGGATGATTCTTGAGATGGGTGGCAGGGACGTGGAGGCGATTGAATCCTTCGACCGGGCTGCCGCCGCGTCACCAGAGGCACCAGACCATGTTGCTGCCGCGGCCACAGCGTGTATGCGGCTCGGCGATCATCACCGCGGCGAAGAGCGGCTCGTCACGCTGACGCGACTGCGGCCGGACGACGAGGACGTCTGGTCGCGCCTGATCGAGGTGCAGGCTACGCAAGGGCGGCATGATGAGGCTGAGACGACGTTCTATCTCGCCGAGATGAGCCTTGACCGGACCAGTGCCGCATGCTTGGTGTCGCTTGCCGAGAGTCTCCTGGAGCGGCGGTCATTGGACAAGGCAATCTGGTGTTTGGAAGAAGCGATTCGATTGGAGCCCGCTCGTTTGCAGGCCCACCAGTGTCTGGCGGAGATGAAGGCATCGATGGGGCATTCTCAGGAGGCCATGAAGACGTACCGGTGGCTTTTGCAGCAACCACCGGTCGATGTGTCCGTGGCGCTCTCTTACGCCGAACTACTACTGGTCGAGGACCGCGTGGACGAGGCATGTGGCGTACTCAGACAGGTTCTTGAGCAGGATCCTGTGAATGCCGAGGCGCACTACCAGTTGGGCCTGCTCGCCATGTCGCAGGGGCAGTTTCAACAATCGGCCCTCGCGTTCCAATTGGTGCGGAGGCTCGATCGAAATCACAGAGAATGCGATCGTTCGCTCGCCGAGTCGCTGCTGCGGCTCGGGCAGATCGGCGATGCGAGAAGGCTGCTGAGTCTCGCCGCGCAGCGGCTTCGGGACTCCGGGGATACCGACGAGAATGACGCCTCACTCGAGCGGTTTGGCCATCTGCTCCTCGGTGTCGACCTGGCATCGGACGCTACCGAAGTCTTCGAGCGGCTTGCCCATCGTCGAGGATGGTCCGATGTCAATGTGCTGCGGCCACTTGCGCGTTCACGATTCCTCGCCGGAGATCTTCAGGGCGGCCGAACGATCAGCCGCCGCATCCTGCGAATCAGGCCCACCTGCGCGGCATCGATTTCAAATCTGGCATTCGCGTCGATTCGCCAAGGCCGCGTTCGCGAAGCCGCCGGCTGGATTCAGCGTGGGCTTCGTGAGCATCCTCGGGATGAAGTGCTCAGGCAACTGCGATTCAAACTGCTGCTGCATAGCGGAGCCGCGGTGTTCAAGCGAATCCTCGGGCTGGGAACGAGTCAGACACCGCCGGGCGATTCTGCGCCGGGGGATTGAGGTGCGTTGTTGGCTTTCGGGCGGTACCTGACTTCTACAGGGTCCCGCTCGTGTAGGGCAGCAAGCCGAGGAAACGGGCCCGCTTGATGGCTTGGCCGACTCGCCGTTGCTCGACAGCACTGGTGCCGAGTCGCTTGCGAGAGTAGATTTTGCCGTTGGGCGTCAGGACGCGTCGGAGGTCGTCAACGTCCTTGTAATCGACCCAAGGGTTGCCCTTGATGTCATCGCGGACAACCTTGGTGCGGCGGGAACGGCGGTTTCTGGTAGGTGCAGGCATGGCGTTCTTCTTCCTCGTCGTGGATACTGGGATTCCAGCAGCACTGAGCACCTGCCCAGCGCGACGAATCCGCGATCATACCCGAAGCAACGCCAAGAAGAAAGTACCACCTCCCCGTGTCCGCTCCCATCATCGGCATCACTCCAGACATTTCCGAGGGCCGCCTGCGGCTCTCTCCTGCCTACGGTGAGGCCGTCACACGGGCAGGAGGTCTTCCCATCGTGCTCTGCCCGGTGCTGCAGCAGGCGGCTGCGATGGTGGACCGGTGCGATGGACTGATTCTCAGCGGTGGCGACGATCCAATCATGGAGACCTGGGGCCGCCCGACTCACCCCAACGCCGTCAAGGTGGATCCCCCCCGGCAGGCCTTCGATCTGGCGGTCTATCACGCAGCGTGCGAGCTGGGAATACCAGTGTTGGGAATTTGCCTTGGCATGCAGATCATGGGGCTCGAAGCCGGTGGCGACCTGGACCAGCACCTTCCCGACTCACTCAAGACCGCGTCCGAACACGCCGGTGGCCGTATGCACGAAGTGAGCGGGTCGCTTGGTGCCGGTGAGGTACACAGCCGTCACCATCAGGCGCTGCGTACAGCCGGTACGTTTGACATTGCGGCAACCGCGCACGATGGCCTCATTGAGGCGATCGCGGACCCGACCGCCGACTTTCTGGTCGGCGTCCAGTGGCATCCCGAGCGGAGCAGCGAGGGCCCGATGGGATCTGAACTGTTTGAGCGACTGGTTGCGGCAGCCATACGTCATCAGGCCGCTGTCGAGGGATTTCCTCATGCCGCTTCGTGAACACCACAAACTCACTGCGATCGACATCATGCGAAGTACCATCGACCGCTCCGAAGCCGATCGTCCCGGTGCGGCAACGGCGGCGCTGGCAGGGGGAGCACCGGAGTACCTCGGATGGGGTGATGGGGATACGCTCTGCGAGACATTGGCCACGCTCGGATGTGTGGAACTTGAATACGCCGCGATTCGCAGCGGTGTCGGTTTGATCGATGCAGCGCAGCGTGGAGTGGTCCTCGTGAGCGGCCGCGATGCGCTCGATTTGCTGGACCGTTTGTTGAGCCAAAAGGTCGGTGAACTGAAGCCTGGCGAGTCCGCGGCGGGTTTTCTGCTCGATCGGACTGGACGCATTCAATCCGATGTACTGGTCATTCGTTCTGATCGGGGCATTCTGCTCGATGTGGATCGGCGAGATGTAACCGTGGTTGCTTCAGCAATTGAGGCAATGACGTTCTCAGAGGATGTCGCGGCAAGAGGCGGAGACGACTGGTACACGCTGGAGGCGCACGGCCCTGAACTGGCAAACTTGCTTACGGCGTGTGATATCACCCTGCCCGAACCCGGCCGCGTCGCAACTTGTTCAGTGGATGGCAGGGCTGCGATTGTGGCGAGATGGGATACCGCCGGCACGCTCGGTGTCCGTATCCATCTTCAGCGGGCGGACGCGGTGCACATGTGGGAATCCCTGCACGCCAAGGGAGCAGTGAGCGGGTTGCGGACACGGTCCATCGGCTGGCTCGCTTTCAACATGGCTCGGATCGAGGCCCGCACACCGTGGTGGCACATCGACTTTGGTGAGCAGAGCCTTCCACACGAGACGGGGTTGCTCGCCGAGCGGGTCAGTTTCACCAAGGGCTGCTATCCGGGACAAGAGATCGTTGCTCGCATGGAGCATCTTGGACATCCCAAGCAGATTCTCCGGGTGCTGCCCATGCCCGATGAGCGGCAGCCCATTGCAGGCGGACAGATTTTTTCCGACGAGGATGGTTCTCCGGGCGATCCGATCGGTGTCGTGACTTCGAGCGGCCCTTCACCGATGCGAGGCAACGCCAGCACGGCCCTTGCGGTTCTGAAATGGTCTCATGCAACGATTGGCGAAACCGTTCGCTGCGTGGCCGATGGCGAACTGATTCGCGTGGTGATCGCAGCGGTCGAGGATGATGTGCAGGAGGATCAACGATGAAGCCACCTCCGGACGTGAGTGAATCTCTGAGTTTGACGATGGGAGAGTCGATGTTGCTCGGTGTTGGCGTATTGTTGACGCTTGCTGTGGCGGCCTTTTTGCTGGCCTTCTTCATAGGGCAGCAGCGGCGTGAGACACGCAAGGAGCGAGACAGGTGACCGAGCGAATTTGGATCACCGAAGTGGGGCCACGCGATGGCTTGCAGAACGAGCAGGCCATCGTGCCGCTGGCCGACAAGGTGATGTTGGTGGAGCAGCTCGCCGCCGCCGGGTGCCCTGAAGTCGAGGTGTCGGCCTTTGTGCGGCCCGACCGTGTGCCCCAGTTGGCAGATGCCGAGCAGGTATTCGCGGCGCTTACCAAGCGGCCTGGCACCGTGTATTCGGCGCTTGTTCCCAATATCCGTGGACTTGAACGGGCGATCGAGGCGGGAGCGGACAAGGTGGCCCTGTTCACCGCGGCCAGCGAGACGTTCGCCGCGCGGAACACCAATACCTCGATCGAGGGCAGCATCGAGCGGTTTCGACCCGTTGTTGCCGAAGCCGCCACTGCTGGGTTGCCCGTCCGGGTCTATGTCAGTTGTGCTGTGGCATGCCCGTGGGAAGGCGGCATCACGCCGAGGCATGTCGCCACCGTCATCGAGCGCCTTCTTGAACTCGGGCCGATGGAAATTGATCTCGGTGACACCATTGGCGTTGCAACACCCGATGACATCGAGCGTCTGCTTGAAGCAGCGACACCACTTGTGCCGGTCGATCAACTCGTGCTGCATCTACACGACACACACCAGTCCGCCATCGCCTGCGCAAAGCGAGCGGTGGAATTGGGCGTGCGGCGATTCGACACCGCGTGCGGCGGACTCGGAGGATGCCCTTTCGCTCCCGGCGCGCCCGGCAACGTCGCCACCAGCGCGATGCTGGCGATGTGCCACGACCTTGGATTCACTACCGGAATCGACCACGACGCGGTGGCTGAAACCGCCACATGGATTCGCAGCCGACTCCGCTGCAAGAACAGTCCATAGAGCACCGCCGAGATGCGAGTCGGTCGTCTTCCGACTTCGCCGTGGCCTACTCCTCCTCCGGCCCAAATGTCAGGCAGTTCTTGCCACGGCGTTTGGAGGCGAGCGCTCGCTGATCCGCGATTCGCAGCAGGGAGGTAGGTTCGTCACCGTCCCACGGGAAGGTCGCGAGACCTCCCGAAATGCTGAGCCTTCCGGGGGCGGCGAGCCCGAGTTCGGGGAAGCGCATGTCCTTGATCTGCTGCTGGAAGCGGTGAGCGAGCACTTCGATCGTCTCGGGATGGCGTGAACCCGGCGTTCGTGGCGCGGTGAAGTCCGAGAACAGCACCGCGAACTCGTCGCCGCCGAGCCGGCCGACCCGGTCGCCCTTGCGGATGACCGAACTGAGCAGTTGCACCATCGATGTCAAGATCGTGTCGCCTGCCTCGTGTCCGAACCGATCGTTGAATTGTTTGAAACCATCGATGTCGAAGACGAAAACGGTCAGTTCCCGTCGCAGACGTCTTGCATCACCGATGGCTGCCATCGTGAATTGCTCGAAACTGCGGCGGTTCCAAGCGTTGGTCAGATAGTCCCGCCTTGCGTCGTGCCGAAGCCCCGTGATCATTTCATCCAGCGCAATCCAGCGGGCGAGCCATCCCGCCCAAGGCTCAAGAACTGAGGTGTCGCCGCCCTCAAGGTGTCCCCATGTCGTCAATCCGCGGCGAACCGGCGTAGCGTTGGGGCCGCCTGCGCCTCCGGGCTGGAAGGTAATTGGCGAGATATTGGTGCGTTGCTCGATCGCCTGCACAGCCAAGGGGATGACGCGGTCGGTCTCTTCGAGCATGGCTTCAAGTAGATCGGTATCACCGATGATGTGATCGCGGGCGGGCGGCTCGACGGATCCGGTGGCTGGCATGGGTGGCAGGGATGGATGAGGGGAGCCATCGCCGTCGAGCGCGTTTGCAACCGCAGTGGCATCGACTTGCCGGGGAAGGCAGTGATCGACATGCCCCGAGATTGCCGAGGTCGGCGCATCATCGGCGCACAGCATGATCTGCACCGTCGGGTCGACGCGTCGGATCGCTTCGGCGGAACGAATGACATCGTGCAGCGCCCTTGGCGAGGTCGGCGACACCACGACCGCCTCGATGGGCTGTCTCGCTGGACAGGTGGTAATTAAACCAATTGCGTCATAGATAGATTCCACCGGTTCGGCGGTGATCGAGGGGTGCGTATCAAATCTCGGTACCGGTCCGATGGCGAGTACTCGCCGCCTTCTCGCTCGTGGCGTGGTACTGCTCATGGATCCGATCCGTTTCGGGGTGAGCCATTGCTTCGCTTCGGCGAAAGCAGCGTGGACAATTCGTCATCGGTCACTTCCGGTTGGTGCGGCGGCTGCACAATGACCGGCGGCTCGGTTGCATCCGCAGCATCCGGCGTATGCAGTTGCTGCAGGGAGGCGCCGTCGAATTGATAGACCGGCACATCGGGCACATGGGTATGCAACGCTTCGAGAAGCAGTCGTTCTTCGGCATTGGGCGCCGCGACCAGTATGAGCGGGGCCGGTTGTTCCGCGTCCGCTGAGGCACCTCGCCGCTGCCTGGCCTCTCGGCGAAGCAGACAGACCTCGGCCATCGCCATTCGGGGGTCGTGTTCGACCCGGGGGGCGAACTGAGCGGTTCGCAAGGCGCGGTGCAGGGCATCATCGAGCGGCTTGGAGGCAGGGGCGAGCACGACGCAGGGATGAAGCATCTGCGGAGGCTCGGGTGTTTCATCGCCTCGAACCAGGCGCGGCGATGGCTTCGCCTTCTTGGGGCTGGCTTTGGACGTGCCTTTCTTCTTGGGCGGGGGCATGAACGATGGGCCTCCAATGAGCCTCGTAGCCAGTGTATATCGAGGATTGGCTGCCGCGAGCGGTTTTGTCTGCAAGTGTCTGTGAGGGCGACTCTTGTGGCCTCAGGGGCCGCCACTGCCGATAAGACTCAGCCCTCGGCGGGCCAAATCGCCTGCCGCGTTCTTGCCGCTCCGAGCTGCTGCGGCCTGCTGCATGGCCTTGAGTTGCTCGGATCGGCCGAGCAGGCCGCGGGCGCGTTCAATCAGACGGTCGGCCGTGGTGACCGGATCGGTATCGTCTTCAACGATGATCGCGGCGCCAGCGGCAGCGGCGGGCTCAGCATTGCGCAGCTGATGTTGGTCGCGGTGGTGCGGGTAGGGCAGGTAGATGGCTGGAAGCCCGGCATATTCGATTTCAGCCACCGAACAGGCGCCTGCCCGGCTGATGACCAGATCGCCGCTGCCCCAGACGACGCCCATGTCGTGCCGGAAGCCCAGCACGGTGGCCTCGATGCCGACACGTTTCCACTGCTCGCCCGCCCGCTCTGCGGCGGCCGGGCCGGTGAGGTGGAGGATCTGCCACGGGGCGAGGAGGTCCCGATGGGCCGCGGCAAGCGGAGGCATGAGCGTGTTGATGGTTCCGGCACCTTGGGAAGCGCCGGTGATGATCAACGTTGGCCGATCGGAATCGAATCCGAGCATCCGCCGGCACTCGGCCGCGTCCGCCGGGGGCATGGCAGCGCGGCGAATCGGCATGCCGGTGACAGATTCGGCGAAGGGGCGCACGGTCTGTACCGCCGAGACGACGAGGCTGGCCGATGGCCGCATCCACCTGTTCGCCCGCCCCGGTACACGATCGAGATTGACCATCATGCTTGGGACACCGGCGCTGCGTGAGGCTGCCGCAGCCGGGGCCGCGACGTAACCTCCGAGCAGAATCGTGACATCTATGTGGCGCTGTTCGATGAGCGAACGGACAACCCGTCGGCTTGCTCGGAATCCGCGAAGAAATCGCATCAGGTGATTCGGCCGAAGCGATGGGGGCCGCGCTGGAAGGGGGATGGCGGCGTGGCCGGATTCGTTCAGCATGTCGCGATCGATGTCGCGATCTGAGCAGGCGAACAACAGTGTCGCGTCATCGTCGATGGTTTCGATGGCTTCGGCGATCGCCAGTGCCGGGCTGATGTGCCCACCGGATCCACCACCAGCGAAGAGGATGGTTCGGCCGCTCACGGAACGACTTCGGGAATGGGCTCGTTCGGGAGCGCCGCCGCTGCCGGAGCGGTGGGATCGAGCCGGGCGAGCACGCCGAGCATGAAGGCGGTCATCACCCAGCCGGTTCCCCCCGAGGACACCAGTGGCAACGCGATGCCCTTGGTCGGGGCCAGCCCGGTGACAACCAGCAGATTCATGAGCGTCTGGAGAGAGATCATTGCGACGATGCCAAGTGCCAACAATTGCCGCTCGGGGCGAACCTGTGATGTGACAATGCGCCAGCCTGCCCAGAGCAGGGCGATGAAGAGGCCGACAACCAAGGTGGCCCCAAGCAGGCCGAACTCCTCAGTGATGATCGAAAAGATGAAGTCGGTTGTGTCCTCGGGCAGGTAGCCGAACTTCTGAATGCCGTTTCCCAATCCTCGCCCGCCGATCCCCCCCCCGTGAATTGCTGCCATGGACTGAATGACGTGGTATCCCTTGCCTTCGGGGTCGGCCCATGGATCCAGAAAGATCTGGAGCCGCTTGAGCCGGTAGGGCTCAACCGCGATGGCGGCGAGCAAGGCGGCGGCGGCTGGCACCGCCAGCATGATCATGTGCTTCAGCCTTGCCCCGGCAGCAATCAGCATGATGGTGGCCACGGTGCCGATGAGTACCGCCGTACCGAGATCCTCCAGCAGGATCAGTCCGCAGAGAAGTCCGACCACGGCAAGGGCAGGCAACAGGCCCCGCCGAAACTGCCCCATGTGTCGAACCCTCGTCGCCCCGTACCAAGCGAGGAAGAGCAGGAGCGCCCACTTGGCCAGTTCGCTTGGTTGGAATCCGATCGGGCCGAAGTTGATCCATCGCCGGGCGCCGTTGACTTTGCTCCCAATGCCGGGGACGAGTACAAACGCCAGCAGCACACCCGCCACCACGATCGATGTCACCGCGACCATGCGGGATGTTGTCCAAGCAATTGGAATTGAACGCCCCAGCAACAGCGCAGCGACCGCTGCAATGGCGAGCAGCGTCGTGCGGTTGGTGGCCAGATCGGCGACGGTGCCGCTCTGGGTGACCGTCATTCCAGCTGACTGCACGGCCACAGCGCCGAGCGCGAGCAGGGCGGTGGCGACAATGAGCACAACGTCACGCGGGGCCATCTGGCAGGTGATATCGGCCGTGGGGGGGTGGACTCGCCAAGCAAAAAGGGGTCGAGTGCCGCTCTGGGGGGCAGGCCAAGGAGTTGTAGTCGCTCGTTGGTTCCGGAGCGATACCTGCCTCCTCTACCATGTGGGGTCCATGCCTACGCCCACCCCCAACGCCCCGCTGGTCTACCTTGAGACTTTCGGCTGCCAGATGAACGAACTCGACAGCGAACTTGTGAGCGGGCATCTGCACGCGCTGGGATACCGCTTCACCGATGATCGCGATGCAGCCGATATCGTGCTGTTCAATACGTGCTCAGTTCGGGAGCAGGCCGAAAACAAGGTCTTCAGTCGGGTGGGTCGCCTCAAGCAGGAGAAGCAGGCCGGCCGGCGAGTCACGATCGGCCTCTTGGGGTGCCTGGCTGAGCGGGAGGGGGCGAGCCTGCTGAGCCGCCAGCCCGAGATCGACCTGTTGTGCGGTCCGGGCGAACTCGATCGACTGCCGATGCTGCTCGACAACACGATGAAGGAAGAGTTGGTCGACTGGCGGCAGCGGGCGGCGGTGCAGGGATCTCGCTCCCGGCGGTCTGCGACGCTCTCGGCCGCTGAGGACGCTCTTGAATCACTTGATCTCACTCGAGCCTTCGACCCGGATCGTGGCCAGTCTCGTCTTCCCACTGCCTATGTCCGCATTACCCGGGGATGCAACAAGTTCTGCACCTACTGTGTGGTTCCCAATACCCGTGGCGCCGAGGTTCACCGCCCACCCGATGCCATCGTCGATGAGTGCAAGGCCCTTGCCGAGCAAGGCGTGATCGAGATCACGCTGCTTGGGCAGACGGTGAACCACTACGTGTACGTGCACGGTGCCGCGGTCGGGGCGGACGGTCAAGAGCAGTCCCAGGTCGGACCGGGCCCGACGGCTTTCGGCAAGTCCGATCGTGGCGCTGCCGGGCGGCGGGTAACGACGTTCGCCCACTTGCTGCGGCGGATTCACGAAGAAGTGCCAAGCATCCTGAGGTTGCGGTTCGTCACGAGTTACCCGCGGGACTTTGGTGATGACATATTGGAGGTCATGCAGCATTCGCCGCGAATCTGTCGCTACCTGCATGTGCCAGCGCAATCCGGCTCCGATCGCATTTTGAAACTCATGAACCGCGGGTACACGGTGGGCCAGTACCGAGCATTCATCGATCGCGTGCGTGCGCATCTTCCGGACGCAAGCATTGCTGGCGACATCATCGTGGGCTTCCCGACCGAGACCGATGAGGACTTTGAGCAGACCTGCGGCTTGGTGTGGGATCTGCCCTTCAAGAACAACTTCGTGTTCAAGTACTCGCCAAGGCCCGGCACGGTGGCGATCGATCGGCATCCCGATGACGTGGATGAGTTGGTCAAACGCCAGCGGATCAATCGGATGCTGGACATCCAGTCCGAGGTGAGCCGGCGGGTGCATGAGGGGGAAATTGGGCGGACCCATGCTATTTTTGTAGAAAAAATGGGTCAGGCGAAGGCATGGGGGGGCAGCCAGGTCGAGTTGGGCTGGGCGGAAGATTCTGTGCAGGTTTCTGGTCGGACATCGGGCGATTTAATCACCGTCTTTGATGTGCCCGGAAAGGACGCTGCGGAGCGATTATTGGGCACAATCGTGCCTGTTGATGTCGTAGGGGCCGCTCCTAGGCTGCTTGTAGGCCGCCTGAGGGAACCAGAAGAGACCTGATGGGGTCTGCCTGGTAGGGGGTATTTGGCCTGTTCGGGTTCTATGAACCATGCGATTTGGTGGGGTTTGATGGATCCGCCCCCCTTTGGGGCCGTAAAAAAGTCGCAGAGACCCGGTTTGTCATCTTGACTGGATCTCGACGGAAGGTATGGTCGGCAGGATAGTTAGATGGCTTTTTGGGCCAGACCCACGATTGGAGTGGGGAAGCGTGGCGATGCCACGAAGGATTAGATGAAGAGAGGTAGAGCGGCCTTCCGGTCTACTTCAGACAACTCAACGATGACGTTCCTTGGTCGGCGCGTGGCCGGCCAATACGATCAAACTCCACGAGAGGCCAACGCCTCAATCCCGAGTGAGGAGTGGGGGACGATCTAGATCTAGTGTTTGGTGGACCTCAAACGAGAAGAGAAAGGTTCTGAAAAATGAACATAAAGCGTACTTCAATATTTGCAGGTGCCATCGGTGGCTTCGCCATCGTTGGTTCCGCAGTGGCCGGCATGAATGACATCTCATATGACATTCATGGCATAGACCTGATCGCCGGCACCTACACCGTTCGCGTGTATGCCGAACTCGAGGCAGGCAATCGTCTCGATGCCGTCTTCGGCAACCAGCAATGGAACATGACCATTGACTACCTCGATGGTGCCAGTGCCTATCAGGACGCCCTCGGCGGCCCGACCAGTCAAGCCATCAACTCAGCGTTCTTCCCCCTCGCGCCCGATCTGGAGTGGGACTCCTACTTCACCATCGGTGCGCTCCATTCGGACGGCACGCCCTTCGGTAACAACGCCCTCCAGGACATCGGTATCGACTGGGCAACGTGGGATCCCGGACCAGGCGATCTGTCCTGCGACAACGGCACCTTCTTCGTCACGCCTGTCGACCCGCAGGGTGAAGAGCAGGGCGGACGCGTGCTGATCGCTCAGTTCACGACCTTCTCCGGCTCCGGCGCGTACGACATTAATTTCTCCGCCGGTTTCCAAGGCAAGGATGACGCTGGCGTCACATGGCAGTCTGGCCACAGTGTCATGATCGCCGTGCCAGCTCCTGGCGCCGTGGCCCTTCTGGGCCTCGCAGGCCTCGCTGGCCGTCGTCGTCGTCGCGCCTGATCGGCTCGATCTTCGACTGAGAATCTCGGAGATGGTCGCTCGGGATTGACCCTCTCCACCAAGAGAACTCCAAACCCGCCGCTGCACCCCCACGCAGCGGCGGGTTTCTTTTTTTGCCCCCGGAGTCATCGTCGTCGGCTGAGAGGGGCGTCCGCCGCCCGTAGGCCTCACCTCAGCCCGCCGCCCTGATATCAACTGGTTCCCGTTCGAAGGTGGTGGCGCAATCGAGACCGACAATGGTTCATGGTTCGTCACTCCAGTCGATCCCCAAGGTGGTGAAATCGACAATCGTGTGCTGGTCGCTCAGTTCACGGTCATCGGTGGCACCGGCAACGGGTATGAAGACATCGTTGGCTGCATGAGTTTCCAGGGGAAGGACATCGACGGCAATACGTTCCAGAATCTGAACGTTTGCATCCCTGCGCCTGGTGCCTTGGCCCTCATCGGCTTCGCCGGCATCGTTGGACGCCGTCGCCGACGCTGATGTGATCTTTCGTGAGAACTTCGCGGTTCTCAAGTGATTCACGCTTCGTGTAATACTCAGACGCCCCCTCGCAGTTCACTGCGAGGGGGTGTTTATTTGCAGGCGAAGCGAGCACGCGCCGCTCCTGCGCTCCTGTTCTACTGCGCTTCTTCAGTCCCATCCCGCAACGGATCCAACAACGCCCCCCAACCCTTGTGCCGCCCAACCGAAGATCCATAGATCGGTTGGCGAACCTGATCACTGCTCAGCGTCAGTACCGTGCGGCCACTCTCCCAGAACCGCAGGCACCGTTCATCAAATGACAGCCCGCAAAACTCCAGAATCCGTCGGGTCTGTCCCTCCAGATCGGCCACCAATTCCTCATAGCTGACTTTGAGAATTGGATACGTCAGCACGTCGTCCCAGTGCTCCATCAGATCTTGCGCAAGCCGCCACGACTGGCCGATCGACTTCAGATCCGAGGCGAAGGCGTTGGTTCCTGGCGGCAGTTTCTGCGTCCAGATCGAGAGCCCCAGATCCAGGGGATCGCGGGTGCAGTGAATGATTCTTGCTTTGGGAAAGAGCAACGAGATCAAGCCGATGTGAATGAGATTGCCGAGCTGCTTGTCAACGACTTTGCTGCCCTTCGGGGCTCGCGCCTTCAGATCGGCCAGATAGGCTTCCGCGATCTCGGTGAGCCCACGCTCATTCGTTTCCTGCAGCAGGTCGGGCCATGGAAGCGTTGTCCCGAGCCGCTCGGGCATCTCCATGATGAGCTGGCCAAGGGTCTCAATCTCGCCAACCCCAGCCGCGTCCGGATGGGCGTCGATGATCTGCTCGACCAAGGTTGATCCGCAACGTGGTAATCCCACAACGAAAACGGGCCGATCGCTCTGGCATTCCGATCGAGGCAGGGTCGGCATCGCCTCGGTGGAGAAAGCGTCCATGAGCGTGTCGTTTCGACGTTGATCGATGTCTTCGGTCCACCCTCCAGTTGAAAGCGTGTTGGCGTGAGTGAACGCCTCAAATGCCTCGTCATAGCGTTTCGCTCGCTCACAGGCCTGTCCCAAGCCGAACCACAGTCCCCGCTGCACATCGTTGGTCGCCTTCGTGGCGGGCAGATGCCGCTGCGCAACGGCGATGGCTTCTTCGTAGTCGCCCTGCCGCGTCAATGCTCGCAGCCGTGGAATGGCAGTGATCGGCGTGTCCGGCGCACGCTCGATCGACGCGATGGCCCGGTCCATCTTGCCCATTCGAAGGTACGTTTCCGCTTTGCCTGCATGGGCCGCGTCGTAGTCGCCGTGGATCTTCAGGGCTTGGTCGTAGCGTCCGATCGCTTCGCGGTGCCTTCCTGCCGTTGTGAGTACTTCGGCCAGCAAGGCGTGGTAGTCGGCGCGTTTGCGATCACCACGAAGCGCCTGCATCAGGAGGGACTCCGCTTCGTCGAGCCGCCGCAGCATCAAGGCGATCTGGGCGAGCAGGGCGAGGGCCTCGTGGTCGTTTGGCCGTGCTGCGACGTGCTCCCGCAGCAGTTCTTCGGCCTGCCCGATATGGCCTGCCCGCATCAGCGACTGAGCATGATCCCGAAGGGCGCGGTCTTCGTGCGAGCCCACCCGTCTAGCCCTTGACAAGTTCGGCGTTGGTGGGGAATCGCTCGAGTGCTCGGAGCAACTGCTCGATTTGGGTTGCCGGCTTCATGTTCAGCAGCCGCCGCCGAAGGGCGGTGATGGTCTTGAACTCGGCCGGGTCGAGCAGCAGATCTTCCTTGCGAGTGCCGGAGGCGGCGAGATTGATCGCGGGGAAGAGCCGCAGATCGGAAATCGAGCGATCGAGGATCAATTCCATATTGCCGGTGCCTTTGAATTCCTCAAAGATCACCTGATCGGCCTTGGAGCCGGTGTCCACAAGGCACGAGGCGATGATGGTGAGCGACCCGCCTTCTTCGGCGTTTCTCGCCGCGCCGAACATTTGCTTGGGAATCTCAAGTGCCCGCGAGTCGAGTCCACCGCTCATCGTCCGGCCGCTGCTGCCGTGGCTGCGGGAGTTATTGAAAGCCCGCCCGAGTCTCGTGAGCGAGTCGAGCAGAACGACCACATCGCGGCCCGCTTCGAGCATCCGCCGGGCGCGATCGATGGCGGTCTGCCCGAGTGTGATGTGCCGTTCGATGTCCTCGTCGTTGGACGAAGCAAGTACCTCGGCCGGCACGTTGCGGCGGAAGTCGGTGACCTCCTCCGGCCGCTCGTCGATCAGCAGGGCCACGACCTCGACATCCGGATGGTTGTGGGTGATGCCTGCGGCGATGTTCTGGAGTAGTACCGTCTTGCCAGCCTTTGGAGGGGCGACGATCAGGCCACGGGTGCCGTATCCGATCGGGCAGAACAAATCGATCAGTCTGCACGCGGCCGGACAGCCCGGATACTCAAGCGACAACCTCGGCTGGGGATCGATGGGCGTCAGTTCTTCAAAAGGCTTCCGCCCCTGCCATGCTTCAGGCTGCAGCCCTTCGATTTCCACGATTGACTCGACCACCGGCCGCGGTCCGCGTCGCGGCTTGCCGGAACGGCGTTTGGGTCGCTTCTGGATGATGTTGGCGGTGATCCGCTGGCCCGGTCGCAGATCATATTCCGCAGCGACATCCGGCGGGACGAGTGGATCGTTGACGTCAGTCACGATGCCGTTGTCGAACTGCCTGAGTTTGCACTCATGCGGCGAGTGCCAATCGAGGATCCCTGTGCAGGTTTCTGACATGGTTGTTCGAGCGACGGTGGCCTCGCCGGGTGGGTCGGATCTCTTTGGATGACCGGGAGGCCTCTACCGAAGCTGCGGTCAGTATATCACCCCTACCGAGCCGCCATCACCGCGGCGAGTTCGCCAGCGAGTCGGGCGTTGGCAAGAAGCAGGTCGATGTTGGCTCGAAGCGTGGCACCGCAGCTCACAGTGGCCATGGCGCTCAGCAGGGCGGGTGTTCTGGCTGGGCCGCCGGCCTCGACGATGCGTTCGGCCTCGGCTGCAGCCGCGTCCACATCCGCTACAGGCATGGCCGTTTCGGGCGGTGGTGACTGACACAGGAGCAGCCCGCCGCTTCCGGGCAGACTCCAGTGAGCGTGGGCGACGGCACCGGCGTCCGATGCCGATTCCACCCGGTGGACCGCCGGCGAGCCAGCCGAGGGTGGACACTGAAACCCGGGCATTCGATCGAGGCGGTATCCGAGCACCGGCACGCCCATCGCCTCGAGCACCTCGCATGTGGAGTGGGCATCGATGATGGACTTGGCTCCCGCGCAGACGACGCACACCTGCTGCCGGGCCAGTTCACCCAGATCCGCCGACACATCCAATCTCGCAGGCCAACCCGCGTGAACGCCGCCGATGCCGCCCGTAGCGAAGATGCGCGGCTGGGGGAGACCGGCGGCTGCTACCGCCGCGCTGAGCCGCAGCGTTCCCGATACGGTGGTTCCCGCCGAGCATCCGGTGGCCAGCACTGCGGCCATCGTGGCGGTCGATGCCTTGCCGGCAGAACGATCGTCTGCAAGAGATTCCAGTTCATCGTCCGACAAGCCGACTCGCGGCGTGCCGCTGAGAACCGCGGTCACAGCCGGAACGCAGCCGGCCGCCCGAATCGCCTCCATCATGCCCCGCATGGTGGCGAGGTGAACCGGGAGGCTGCGGTCGATGGTGGTGGGGCAGTCCCCGTGGGCCTTTTGCCAGACTTCACACGGCAGGCCACAGGTCAGCACCGCTGTTTCCAGCAGCACGACACCGCGATTGCCGTGAAGTGCATCGACAACCTCCTCGTGTATGTGCAGCGGGTCGCTCACCGCCGGCGGCCGCGAAGACGTCCGCCCATCCGTTTCTTCGGCAGACTGCTCGGCACGATGCCACCCGGGAAACGGTCGGTGTCCTCGGCCAGTTCCTTGCTCGGCGCCTCTGAGATGGTGCGGCCGAGGTTCTTTCGGTTCTCTTCCCGCTCTCGGTCCAGTTCGGCGCGTTTGGCTCGCACATTACGGGGCTCCGGGCCGGGCTCGAAGTCCTTGAAGTGCAGTTCGTCGATTTCGACGTTGGTCAATCGCTCTACGTTCTGAAGCAGAGCACCCTGTTCCGGCTGCACGAACAGGATGGCTCGTCCGCTTCGCCCTGTTCTGGCGGTGCGCCCGATGCGGTGTACGTAGACCTCTGGGTCATCGGGGATGTCATAGTTGAAGACATGCGTGATGCCGTCGACATCGATGCCGCGGGCCGCGACGTCCGAAGCGACGACCACGTGCAGGTCGCCATTGCGAAGCTGCTCCATCACGCGGTTGCGTTTGCTCTGGTGCATGTCGGCATGCAGGGCCTGGGCGTTGATGTCCCTCTTTCGGAGATCGTCAGCCACCTTGTCAACAGTGATTTTGGTGCGGCAGAAGACCAGCGCGAGTCCAGGATTTTCTTCCTTGATGATGTGCCTGAGCAATCGCCGTTTGTCCCATGCCTGCACGGTTACGAAGGACTGTCGCACCTGCGATACGGTGAGGCTCTTCTTGTCGACCGTCGAGAGGTTCACCGGATTGTGCATGTACTTTCGGGCAAGTCGTTCGATCTCGCCCGAGATCGTCGCCGAGACGAAGATCGTCTGGTGGCGGTGTTTCATGGCGCCGAGGATCTTGCGAATGTCCTCACGGAAGCCGATGTCGAGCATCCGGTCGACCTCGTCGAGCACGGCGATCTTGACCTTGTTGTACGGCAGGAGCCCGCGGTTGTTCATGTCCATGACCCGCCCGGGCGTCCCGACGATGATCTCGGGATTCCGCTGGAGCCGCTTGGCCTGAATTTCGACCTTCTGTCCGCCGTAGACCGCCAACTTGTGCAGGCCGGTGTTCTTGCCGAGGACATCCATCTCTCGGGCGACCTGAATCGCCAGTTCGCGGGTCGGGACGAGGCACAGGGCCCCGAAGGCATCGCCCGGCTTGAGCAGGTGCAGGATGGGAAGCCCGAAGGCCGCCGTCTTGCCCGTTCCGGTTCGTGACTGGCCCATGACGTCCTTGCCCGCGATGGCCAGTGGAATCAACTCGGCCTGCACGTGGGTCGGATGCTCGAAGCCTACTTCCTCGATGCCCGAGAGCACATCTGGGCGGAGGCCAAGATCACCAAAGACCTGTTTGGTGTCGAAAATGTCGCTCATATGGGTCGTGCCATTCGCCCGGGGGTTGCATTCGGAATGTCGGTCCGTCCGTATGACGGAGCCGCTCAGCCTGCTGCGACTCATGGTAGGATCGAACGTAAGTCGATACAACCTCCGGACAGGCCCGCACGGATGCATTCGGACAGCCTTTTTCATGTTGATCTCGCCGCCATCGCCCGCAACGCGGCGGCGTTCTCGCGTCTGGTCGGACCCCCGACCGTGTGCTGCGGCGTGGTCAAATCCGATGCATACGGACTCGGTGCTCGCCCGGTGGCCGAGACGCTGACCCAAGCGGGGATGTCGCTGGTGGCCGTCTTTCGCGTGGAGGAAGCGTTGGATCTCCTGAGTTCACCGCTGGGCCGACCAGTGCTCATTCTCGGCGCGGTCCGCTCGCTCTGCCCCATGCACCCGCTGATGCCCTCGCTTGCTTCTGGGGATGTGCAGTTGGTCGTGCACGATCTGTCGCAGTTGAAGGAGATTGGTGCCGTGGCCACGTCGTTGCCCGGACCGATTCAGGTGCACGTGATGGTCGACGCTGGGATGCGCCGCGGGGGGTGCCCGCCGAGTGAAGCACCGCAGCTCGTCGAGGCGGCCATGCAGATGCCGGGCATCGGGCTGGCCGGGCTGATGACGCACTTCACATCGGCTGGAACGGACGCCGCTGCAACGCGGGCGGAGCAGGCGGTGTTCTCTGAGATCGTGGACCGCATCGGTCGATTGCCGGAAGGATGCCGCGTGCATGCCGCTGCGACAGCGGCCACCGTGCGGGACCCGGCCTACCACCAAGGGATGGTGCGAATCGGGCTTGGATGGGTCGGATGCATACCGGGCGACGAAGCACTCTCCGCCGCGTTTGGCTCGCAACTCAGCCCGGCCGTTCGGTGGCGGAGCAGCCTGCGCCACGTACACCATGTGCAGGAAGGGCACGCCATCGGGTACGGACAGCGGTGGCGGGCGAAACGCGACACCCGTGTGGGGATCGTTCCGGTTGGCTACGCCGACGGCATACCTCTTGCTGCCGGTGCCTGTGACGGCTGTGAAGGTGCCAGGATTGCAGTCGTGTCCTCCGCTGGGGAGCGGATCGCGGGCTACGCCACCGTGATCGGCGCGGTCAGCATGGATCAGATCGCAATCGACCTCGGCGATCTCCCGGAAGTTTCCGCAGTGGAGCCGGGACGCGCTGTGGAGATCATTTCTGCGACCCACGAGGGTCCGACCACCCTTCGCAACTTCGCGGCCGCGTGTGGCATCACGCCGCATCAACTGCTCGCCAGTATCGGCCCCCGCGTTCGCCGCGTACTGGTGAACCGTGAGGAAACTGTCTCCCAGACCGAAGCGTGGCACCCCGCCGCTGCGGTATGAGGGTCCGCGCGGTTTCGAAGGCAAAGGAAGCAGTTCCCTTCCTGTGTGTCTGAAAGGCGACCTTCCGGGCCGGGGTTCTTCGCTCTGCAGGAGTGAAGAAAAACGAAATTGGGAGCCGGGCATCACGACCCGACTCCCAACTTCCGACTTTCGGATCTATCCGCCGAGCGTATAGCGAACGAACTTCTTGATCGTGCAGCCCTCGGGGAGGATCTTCTCGATGGTGGTGGTCTCGTCGAGGACGTACTTCTGCTTGATCAGCGTGTTCTCTTCAAGGAACTTGCGGACCTTGCCCTCGGACATCTTCTGGGCGATCTCCTCGGGCTTGCCCGACTCCTTCGCTTCCTCGATGGCCTTGGCACGGATCTCGGCGAGTTTCTCCGGTGAGATGTCGTCGGGGGTGATGGCGGCTGGGTCGTAGAAGGTGATGTGCTGGCAGATGCCCTTCAGTGTGGCCTCATCGCACTCGCCTTCGATCTGAAGCAGGCAGGCCCGCTTGCCATCATGGTGGACATACTCGCCGAAGGTGCCGCCCTCGAGTTTTTCACCGCGGGCGAAGTTCGCGTTCTCGCCCGTTTTGATGCGGATGTTGTCGATTGCGGCGGTCATGTCATCCGTGCATGTGACGGGACCAGCAGCACCGGCGAGCGCTTCGGTGATGACGATATCCATCATGGCGGTGAACTCTTCGTTGCGGGCGGTGAAGTCGGTCTCGGTCAGCACCTCGACGATGGCGGCGCCGCCATCTCCGATGGTGATCGCGACACGACCCTCACCAGTTGTCCGCTCGGTGCGGGTATCCATCTTGCCTTTGCGTTTGGCGCGGATCCACTCTTCGGCGGCAGTCATGTCGCCGTCGTTGGCCGCGAGGGCCTGCTTGCAGTCCATCATGCCGAGTCCCGTCTTCTGACGGAGGTTCATTACGTCTTTTGCAGCGATGGTCACGGTGTCTTCTCCGGTTGTGTCACTTGGTGGTATCGCTTGCCGCTGCTGCTGCTGCGACTTCGGCGGATTCTGGGGCGGGCGCATCGGCGGCGAACTTCACGCGGCTCGAGCGGCGTTTGGGCTTTTCGCCTTCCTGCTCACTGGACTCGTCGGCACCTTCGGCGGCGGCCGTGCGGGCGACGAGGCCTTCGCTCACAGCGGCGGCAAACTCCCGCATGATGACCTCGATGGATCGCATCGAATCGTCGTTGCCAGGTACGGGGATGTCGCAGTCGCCGGGGTTGCCATCGGTGTCGATGAGCGCGATGGTCGGGATACGAAGCGTACGGGCTTCACGCAGGGCGTTGCTCTCGCGGTTCGTATCGATGATGACCACTGCGCCGGGCAACTTGTTCATGTCGCGGATGCCCTGCAGGTTGCGAGTGATCTTTCGCTTCTCACGCATGAGTTGTGAGGTCATCTTCTTGGAGTAGGTTTCGATCTCTCCGGATTCGACCAAGGTTTCGAGTTCTTCGAGCCGCTTGAGCCGCTCGCGGATGGTGCGGAAGTTCGTGAGCGTGCCGCCGAGCCATCGCTCAGTCACCCACGGCATTCCGACCTCGGTGGCGAAGTGCTCGACCGAGCCCTTGGCTTGCCGCTTTGTGCCGACGAAGACCACATTGCGTCCGCTCGCCACCGTCTTGGTGATGAATTTCTTTGCAAGCAGCAACCCGCGGACCGTCTGCCGGATGTCGATGATGTGAATTCGGTTCCGCTGCCCCCAGATATAGGGCTTCATGCGAGGATCCCAGGCACTGCGTCTCTGGCCGAAGTGAATGCCTGCGTCAAGCAGGTCCTGAACGAGATTGTCCGACATGGAACAAACCTTCTTGTGCAGCGTCACCGACGAGCCGGCGTGCGGGGTCCGCAAAGGCGGAGCCGATCGTCCGAGGGACGCTTGGGGGGGGCTGGCTGCGGCCAGCGAATGAAGCAGGGTTGATCCGCCCCCGCACGGGACGAGCCGACCAGAACAGCCTGCGGCACGCGCCGAGCAGGCAAGACCGGCCAGTCTACCGAACCACGGCCCTTCCTTCAACAGCAGGGCCGATTTGGCGGGATGTGAAGTGCCCATCAATGATGGTGGCAATGGCCCGCCCTCGGACTTTTCGCCCGGCAAATGGGCAGTTGCGGCCCGCAGAGTGGAATGTGGCCGGGTCGATGATCCACTCCGCATCGGGATCGATGATCGTCAGGTCGGCGGGGGTGCCAATCTCAAGCCGCCCGAGGCCGAGTCGGTCGAGTCCTGCGACCGCCGCGGGTTCACAGGTCATCATGGCGAGCATGGTGGCCCAGTCGATGACGCCGCCATCGATCAGAGCCTCGCGGTACAGGGGCAGGGCGCATTCCAGTCCGACCATGCCGAAGGCAGCCGATGCGAAGTCGGTCTCCTTGGACTGGGCCGGATGGGGCGCGTGATCGGTTGCCAGAACGGTAATTGTGCCGTCTGCGATACCAGTCTTGATGGCCTGGACATCGGCGGCGGTGCGAAGTGGTGGGTTGACTTTGGCGAGGGTGTTCCAGTCGCCGCACGCATCTTCGGTAAGCAGCAAGTGGTGTGGCGAGGCCTCACCTGTGGCGGGTTGTCCTGCCTCGCGGGCTTCCCGCAAGGCGATGACACTTTCGGCCACACTGAGATGTTGCGCGTGATAGCGGGCGGCGATACTGCGATTGAGCGTGAGGTCGCGGCGGAGCATGAGTTCTTCGGCTTCACGTGGCCATCCGCCAAGTCCGAGCCGCGTGGCGAGCGGCCCGGCATTCATGGCGGCGCCGCTGGTGAGTGTCGGGTCCTGGCAGTGCTGCATGAACACCGAGTCGGATGCGGCGACAAGACTCAGAATCCGCTTCATCATGTCGCTGTCGGCGATACCGTCCCCGTCGTCTGAAATGGCGACGGCACCTGCCTCGACGAGTTCAAGAATCGGCGCAAGTACCTCTCCGCGGCGGTCGATCGTTCCGCAGGCGACGGGAAAGACGCGGGTCAGACCGGCGACTGTGGCGCGGTGCTTGATGGCGTCGATAACGGATCTGCAGTCTGCGGCCGGTGTCGTATTGGGCATACAGCAGACCGTCGTGAATCCGCCTGCCGCCGCCGCCGCGCTGCCCGAAGCGATTGTTTCTTGATGATGCCCGCTTTCATCCGGGTCGCGGAAGTGCACGTGAATGTCGATCAGCCCCGGGCTGACAATACAGCCCTCGCAGTCAAAGGTGTCTTCGGCCGGAGGAAGCGGCGTATCCGAAAGAGCGACGATCACACCGTCCCGCACCAGCACGTCACCGGTACGGTCCAGATCGGTTGCGGGGTCGATGACTCGGCCACCTTTGAGGAGCAGTTCGGTCATACGCGGGATGGTAGTGGGGGAAGCGGGAGGCGGTGAACGAGGCGCAGAACAAGACCCGAGGCGAGATGCCTCGGGCCTTGCCAGATTCCATTGCTGATCGTGGGGATCAGATCACTTGGCCTTCTTCTTGCTGGCGCAGCACGCAGGGGTGCCTCCGGCCTTCTTGGCGGCGGCAGCGGCAGCCTTGGGGCAACCGCCCGTGGCCTTCTTCTTGGCGGCGCAAGCAGCCTGATCGGCGCACTTGGACTTGTCCTTGCAGCAAGCCGGCGTATCGATGACGCCGGGGCTGGCGGTGGTGGCGGGCTTGTTGCAGCCAGCGATCAGGGCGGCAAGGCCCAGTGTTGCGGTGATGGCGAGCGTTTTCATTGAGGTCGTCTCCTGATTGATGAGTACCCCCCGCTGGGGGTGGTCACCGATTGTAGCGGATCGGGCCACGTTTTCACCCCAAACGTTCAGAAGTCGGAACGGTTGGAGGCGAAGCGGCGATTTCTCCGTAGAATCGGGCGTTATGGATGATCAACACGCCATGGAACCGGAACTGCGGGCCCGGTTGCATACGCAGGCCAAGGCGTTGAGTAGCGGCCCAGGCGTGTACTTGATGAAGGATTCGGCGGGTGTTGTGCTGTATGTGGGCAAGGCTGCTTCGCTCCGCGACCGCGTGGGGTCCTACTTTTTAGCATCGGCCGACCTCGGTCCTCGCAAGCGGCTCTTGCTTGCGGGCATCGCTGACTTTGAGATCATCGAGATGGAGGCGGAGTGGGAGGCGTTGCTGGCAGAGGCTCGTCTGATCAAGGATCTGCGGCCTCGGTTCAATGTCATGTTGACCGACGGGAAGTCCTATCCCTATCTCGCGGTCACGACGAAGGATGACTTTCCGGGCGTCTACGTGACGCGCGATCCTGCCGACTCCCGCTTCCGCGGCGCCCGCATCTTCGGCCCATTCACTTCTGGACGGGACATCCGTGAGGCGGTGGATGTGATGCAGCGAATCTTCCGCTTTCGCACCTGCCACTTGGACATCCACGCCGGAGATCCTGCCAACCGGCACTTCAGGCCGTGTTTGCTCCATGCCATCAAGCAGTGCACCGCGCCGTGCGGAGACTGCATTGATCGGGACGCCTACGCCGCCGACATCGATCGCATGCTGCGGTTCATTGGATCGCAGCGGTCGTCAGTCATTCGGGAGTTGAAGTCAAAGATGCAGGACGCTTCCAAGCAGCAGCGGTTCGAGCAGGCGGCCACACTCCGCGACCAACTCCACGCCATCGAACGGCTTGGTGATCGGGCGGCCAATCAGGAAGAAGCCCGGGCCTGGCAGCCCGAGGTGACGATCTTTGCGCAGGATCCATCGGCGGCGCTTCGCTCATTGCAGCGTACGCTGGGTCTAGAGGAACCCATCCGATGCATCGAAGCTGTCGACATTGCGCATCTTGGTGGGACCGAAACCGTTGGTTCCAAGGTGTGCTTCCTCGACGGTCGTCCCTTTAAGGAGCAGTATCGACGCTACCGTATCGAGACGGCGGGCAATGATGACTACGCGTCGATTCGCGAGGTGGTGACGCGTCGATATGTCGATGCCGGTGAAGGGCGAGAGCGATTTCCAGATGTCATTCTGATCGACGGCGGGCCTGGGCAGTTGAATGCCGCTCTCGCGGTGTTCGCAGAGATGCTCGAGCAGCCGCCGATTGTCATTGCCCTGGCCAAACGGGAGGAATTCATCTGGATTCAGGATCGTCCGGACCCGCTGACGCTTGGGCGGAACAATCCCGGTTTGAGGCTTTGTCAGGCCATTCGGGATGAGGCACACCGGTTTGCACAGGCCTATCACCACCTGCTGCGACGAAAACGGGTGTTTGGAGATAAAAAAAACCTTTGAAAATGGCGTTATTTTGTGGGAAACTGGCATGGGATGTAATCGAGAGGAGATTTGGATATGACATGGTTGCGTACTGGTGCTGCAGGAGCAGTAGTTGTTTATATGTCGAGTGTCGCCACAGCCGCGATAGTTGAGGTTCATGTCGGCGACTATTACTTCACGCCGCAATTCGCTGATGTTCAAATCGGAGATACGGTTCGCTGGATTCGTGAT
>MPMA02096061.1_pt1 | contig 25284 bp, 37 predicted proteins | sample 1617361 | NCBI WGS metagenome assembly MPMA02 (sample SAMN05944807, study PRJNA350692) | marine metagenome | biome: marine; feature: ODZ; material: water; isolation source: 180 m water sample filtered on 0.2 um supor filter | place: Pacific Ocean | collected 2012-04-08 | depth 180m m | reverse complement strand
TATTTTACATTTGAATTAAGTGAAGAATTAGTTGCTATGCGAATAGATAGCATGGCAACCGGTATGAGTAGTCGAAGTTTATTTAAAAATTTGGAAGATGTTGAGTTAAAGGTTAAGTTGCTTTCTAAGCAAGCGGGTGCAATGCAAATAGCATATTTGCCAAGTGGTGTTAATGCTGGGCAACTTAGATCATATTTAAAAGAGTATGAGATACAGAGTGGTAGGCAACCGCAAGCAGTTATTATTGATTATTTAGATTTAATGATGCCTAATGATAAACGGGTAAGTCCGAGCGATCTGTTTGTTAAAGACAAATATGTTGCCGAAGAGTTGCGTAATTTAGCAGTTGAGTTAGATACGTTATTAGTAACAGCATCACAATTAAATAGAACGGCAGTAGAAGAGATTGAATTTGATCATTCGCATATTGCAGGTGGATTAAGTAAAGTACAAACCGCAGATAATGTGTTAGGTATTTTTACAAGTGCACCAATGCGAGAGCGAGGACGATATCAGATACAATTTATGAAAACAAGAAGTAGTAGTGGCCACGGCCAACGTGTCGATTTACAGTTTGACATTGAAAGTTTGAAAATCAGCGATCTGCCTGAGGGTGAGGAAGAGCAAGCATCAGAGGTATTGTATCAGAATGTAGTTAGGAAAAGTTCTGTTACCGATGATAAAGAAGTAAATGGTAAACCTGTTGAAACCAAATCCGCAGATATTCGTAAAATGATTTCGAATATGAATAAACTGGATCGGTGAAAAGAAGTTAGTTTAGATAAATATTAGAAAGGATTTGTGCATCAATGAAAATAAAGAGTATATTAACTGAAATTGATAATATTTTGCCTGATAAAAATAAAGAGTTAATTGTTGAAAACAGAGCAAGTCATGTTATTGTAAGTGCTAATAATGTTATGCAATTATTAGAGAAAAATTATGACGCGGATGTGGCTGATAGATTACAGAAGAAATTTTTAAATGCAATCCGTACAGGGAAAATAGAGAGATTTAGTAACGCTCTTAAGAGACTAGAAAATGCAGATTGATGAACTAATTCTTAATATTAAACAAAAACGTAAATTCAGAGGCCCACGTATAACTCGAAAAAGGCAGGTAGGCTTTCATAAGTTAGCTGATGTACGAAGAGCAATTAACGACGAAGTTGAGTTAGACGAAGAGGCAAATACACATCTTAAACATTTTGAAGATAAAGTAATATACGATGGGTACGAAGGTGCCAACACTGCACTGGATATAGCATATCGATTATTAGATATGCTTGAAGGCCATGCAGATTCAGCAGTTAATATAACAACAAAATGGGACGGTTCCCCTGCTATTCTTGCAGGTAGAGATGCAACAACTGGTAAATTTGTAATGGGCGATAAAGGCATTTTTGCCAAAACACCTCGCATTATGGATACGCCAGATGCAATTGATGCTAATAAGCAAGGTGAAGAAAAAAGCAACTTGCGTAGTAAATTAAAAGAAGTATTAACAGAACTGCCTAAGATTTTTCCGCCTGATTTTAAAGGATTATAGCAAGGCGACTTGTTTTTTATATCGGGCAGTAAAAAAAGAGCGACAATAGATGGCGACGAAGTTATAATGTTTACGCCAAATACGTTAACATATGCAGTTTCTGCTGAAAGTGATATAGGTAAGAAAATTGATGAAGCCAAACTAGGTATAGTGTTTCATACCAGTTATCCAAACTGGCCAGCAAGTGAAGATGCTCAATTTGGCGCCGGCGTAGAAGATTTAATTCCAACTGACAGAATTTGGTTTAGTGATGCGGCGATACACGATGTAAGTGGGCAAGTAACATTAACTGCCGAAGAAACGGCAACAATTCGTAAAGCAATAAATGATGCAAAGAAAAGCCTAATCGCAACTGGGAAAAAGTTTTTTAATTTTCTAGAAACAGATGCCTTAGGTAAAGATCTTAAAAAAGATTTAGAATCTACAATTAATGCAAGTGTTCGGCAGGGTGCTATCCCTGATAGTGCTGAGCAACTTGCTATAAGTTTTATTTCTCGATTTGAAGAACAGTTGGAAACAAAGATAGCAGGATATAAACGAGATGACGCAATTGCTCGTAAAACACAAGAATTAGAAAAGGGTTTAGAATTTTTTGAAAATAACAAACAGCAATTTATAGATTTATACGAATTATGGTTCCTGTTGTTTAGCGTTAAAAGTATGTTTGCTAAAAAGTTAAACGGAATCAAAGCAATGGATACATTTGAGATCACAGCAGATGGCTCAATTGAGGTGCGCGACCCAGAAGGGTTTGTAGCCGTTGATCATGTAGGTAATGCTATAAAGATTGTTGATAGATTGGGGTTTAGTGCCGCTAATTTTCAGAAGAAGTATTAATAAATAGTATTATGAAACTTGATTTTATAGATGAACTGTCAGAAAGCAGACTAGTAAGGCAAAAAAAGCAGATGAATCGTTTCACTGCAAAGGATGCCGCTGACTTGTCATTTTTATACCTGTGTACATTGGTTATTCTTAAAAATGAATTTAAATATGCACCAGTTGCATCCAAGTATGCGACAAAAACAATGATGTATCAAAATTTTAATGTATTTAGAACAAATGGTACAGATCTGTATATTATGTTAACGGCCTTATTGGGCACTGACGATACAGATAAATTGTTTGCCGATCAAGAAGCAAGCCAGATGTTTTTACAAAATTTACGTGTAAATGAAACACAATTAAAAGCATGGTTGCGGTTTACAGCCAAAGGAAAGGTAAACAAGCAATTTGATGGCCAAATGTTGTTTAAAATTGAACAGCAATTAATGGTTAACAACGGCCAGTATAAATCCGTTCGGCGTCTTACGTCAGATTGGGCAAATTTAAAACACGGACAGAAAACTTTAGTTATAACTCGGCTTATTCAGGCACTTAAAGCAAGAGGAAGAATGTCTGAGCTTTTACCAGTTTTGATGAAATTAGTAAAAGAGAAGAAGTTTGTATCAAAAAAATCAGTCAGAGATATGGAAGTTGCCCAGCCTGCTAACACAAAAGGTGGTATGTCGACTCGTTCGAAAATTGCCGCAGGCATTGGTCTCACAGGTGCCGCAACATACGGTGCTTACAAATTAGCCCGGCATTTAACATTACGAAAGGCAAAAGGGCACGATTACGGTAAGTATAAAAAATAATGTTAGCATTAACAAATATGTTATAAAATATGTGTAGATGATAAATAAATGTAAGAGCTAATAAAATTAGCAAATGAAAAATAGGAGAAATTCCAATGGTAGCAAGAGTAAATGGTAATTACAACGCAGGACAATTTATTGGCCATTCAGTTGATCACTTCGTGGTTGATTGTAAGTCAGATATTTCTGCAAAATACGACATTGGTGGCACAGTAGGTGCAATCGTCGAAGCAGTACAGACAAGAGGAACAGTAATCTTTCTTGGTGGCGCAGTAGCAGGTGCTACAGCAAACGAAGGTTTCCGCGTAGCAGTTGAGTCACCAAATGCATGGACAGCCGACGGCTTGCGGGATGCTGTACGAGCATTAGGTACAGTAGACGGTGTTGACTTGGCAACAGCCACGGTTGACGCATATACTTATTAATAAGTAGTCGTTTATCAAACTTTAAAAACCCCCTCATATGAGGGGGTTTTTTATTCTTACTAAATATTTTTATGCATGAATTTAATTCTGAAACAGCAACCTGGTTTACGGTTTATACTTTAGTAGATATATCATCATCGCCTCGCCGCAAAGATGTATCCCAGAAGAACTGGGATATGATTATTAATTGTATTAGTATGTTTTGCCAACCGCTGGGTTCGCTTACACCGGACTGTAAGAAGAAAAAATTAGTTAATTTTAAATTTGGTTCCGAATATAATAGTAAACTGCGAAATGTATGGACATGGTCATTTGCAGTTGAACATCAAGGATTAATCTCAATTAAACAATTAATTAATGAGTTAAATGGTATACCAGTATCAGACAAGTTACAGTATATTGAAACAAAAAATGCAAAAATAAAAAATACCTACTTTTTAATTGGTATGCCCTGAAATAAATACTATTGTTATGGAAAAGCAAGCACCTGTAAAACAGTTATATATACATCCTAAAGAAACATACGAAATCGAATCTGAAAGTTTAGAGGCGCACGTTGCTATTTGTAGTGAACGATATTATGCAATCCATCAACATATACAAGACACCGAAGTACGAGTTTGCGAAAGAATAGATTATAATTCTGCCGCTATTTCGCGACTAGAGAGAATATTCTTTTGGGGAATAGGTGCTACATTTGTAACCCTTTTAGGCGGCGTTGTTGCGACCCTTTTAAAATAATTTTAAAAAGTCTTTTTTAGTATAAATATAACTATGAATCTGGTAGATTTATTAGGAGAAGATCCAATACTTGAAGCGCGGCGGGTGTGGGCCCGGCGTGGTAATAAAGTGGTATCTAAATTCCGATGTACATCGGGTTGGCGTAAAAATAGGTTAGTAGCATCGCCAGCAAGTTGCTCAAAGCCGTTAGATATAAAAAAACGGTTTGTTATTAAAAAAACAAGAGCAAGATTAGGTAAACGGATTGCCCGTAAAACAGCCAGAGCGAAAAGATTTAATCCAGTTACTCGGCGAGTAACACAATTGAATAAATCTATGAGGCCTAAGCGTCGAACGGGCACCGGAACTAAATGGTGGCATAAGAGATAATATGAAAATAAAAGAATTTATTAAACAAAGTGTGCTAGGTGAACAACGCCCGGTTGGTTATGGTTATGCTGGAGGTGGTTCAGATAATTTAGCAAGAACAGGAAGGCCGAATAATGTTACTGCTGACAATGTAGGCAAAGTAGGCGGCCCACATGGTGCTAAACCAACAACACCAGTAAATATACAAACAACGGGTAAAAGTCCAAGTCCAACAATTGGTACACAAGGTACACAATCTCCACAATCTCCACAAGATATGCAAAAAGAAGAGCCACCAACAATAAATGTACGATCTGGCCAGACGCTGGATACTACAGCATTGAAGAAAGCCAAAGCAACAGTAACACCGGGTGATGCAGAGATTGAATTTGATGATGGCAGCGGTAACAAGTTCAAATTACCACAAGAATTATTTATTGATGAACAAATTGAAGATCTTAAAAAACTTTCAGGAATCGAAAAATGAAATTAAAGGATATTGGAATAACTCCACTTATAGAAATGACCTCTGGCGGGAGTACCAGTGCTGGTAGTATCGCAGGTGTAGCCAGTAGTATTTTTACGCCAACATCAGATGGTACAATTCGAAGAACAAAGAAGAAAAAGAAGGATGAATCTATTGCTGGCGATGCTGGTGCACCAGTCGGAAGAAAATTAGGTGAATCATTGACCAGACAACATTTTGAAATGTTTGCTGACGTGCTTCGTGATGTAGCCGATCCAGATAAACGTCAAGAACATGCAGATTTTTTAATACAAGTATTTACAATGGATAATCCTCGATTTGACATAAGCAGGTTTTTAAAAGCATCCGGCCTTACCGAAAGGAAACTTTCCGGAACCGAAAAAAAAAACAAAGAACACAATGTAAAGAAGTTAAAAAAGCATAAGGATAATTTTGCAAAATATGGAAATGATGCTGAAAGTGTAATGTATGCGGTAGCAACAAAATCCGCAAAAAAAGGAAAAAAGTATAGTTAGGAGACTAATATGGCAATAACAACTTATATGGATTTAATCGATCAAATGAAAGCATTGGCGGACAAGATTAATAACCATTATGATAGTGTAACCCTCGAAACAGAGGTACCAATTGAAGACGAAACATCAAGAATCTTGCGTGAAGCAGGTATTATAGAAGATGAAGATGATGGCAAAGAAGAAGAAGAAGTTGATGAAACTACTACCGGTTGGAGTAATAGTAAAGTAATCGACAAGGTGGAGTTCCCGACTGGCGGAGTTAAAAAGGGTAGTCTAAAAGACTTGGAAAAACACAATAAAGATTTGCGTGATAAGAAAGCCAAGAAAGATGATGAGACATCAGAAGAAGAAGTTGATGAAGCAGTTGAAAAGCCAACAGATTCGGCCATGACAGACTTGCGTCACATGTTGAATCGTTTAGCTCGTAAATAATATTATGAAATGTGTAGAAGTGTTGGGTAATTTACATACGTATATTAGTAATGAAGAGAATAACATTCTCGAAATGGTTCGTGCTGGCGATATTAAATATTGTAATGAATGTGATAGCCGCCAGTTAGAACTTGCAAATATGTTAGTTAAGCGCGGTGTGTTAAATAGGCAGCAAGATGATACAGGCCTATTTTTTAATTTGATTAAATAGTTTTATGCGAAAAGACATTCTACGACGATTAAACAAGATTGTAAAAACTTTGGCAACATCGGCTATTAAGGATAATAAGCCAGTTGTACACGCCAATGGTATAATTGCAAATACTTGGGAAGTTAAAAAAATAGGAAAAAATAATTATTCTATTTTATGTCCGGGTACAAAGAAAGTATTAGCAAAGGATATTGTAATGTATGAAGTGGCATTTAATGTTGCGTATCTCCTTAATAAAGGATTCTTAATTAGCTCTGCAAATATTACAGAAATTTTAAAACACCATGACACTTTTTCACAGAAGTTTCAAGAAGCAGTTTTTTGTAAACAACGACGGGTTGAATATATAAAGGCGGGTGACTGGGCAATGTATGATATAGTATCTGCCAAATATCACCAGGCTAAACTTATAGCCTATACTGCGAGGCAGACATTAAAGAAATTAACTAATCGTAATGATAAACACAAACTAGGCGGTGTTGTTTATTTCGGAACAATTGATGCATACCGCGGTTCAACAAAAAAGAAATATCAGGAATCGTGTTAAAATAGATAAATATGTTTATATCTGGTATTATATAGGGGATAATAATGTTTTTAAATGACTTATCAAGTAAAACTACACAATTTAGTAAGGTTAATACTTGGCTTAAGAAAGAATTCGGAATCCGCATTGACGAGCGTTCATCAAAAGAACAATTAGTTAATGCAAAAAAGATGTTAGTACAACATAAAAGAAAATTAACAGAAAATGTACAATTTAATGTTGGTCACACAGACAAGCATTATCTTAAAACTGTCATTATGCTTGAAGCAGTAGATTTATTGCTTTCAAACGCAGGTTCGATAGTTGCTTCACCAGTTTCGATAATTGCTGAGCAAACAGACGAAATGGAGAATGCTCAAATTTTACTTGCCGCACAAGATATGGTAGACAAACTTGCAGGCATGGCAGAGGATATTGCAGAACTTCAAACTAAAGCATTAATGCCATTAGTTGATGAAATTAAATATAATGTCGGCCAACAACAAGCACAATCATTCAATGAGACAGCAAAATCACAATTACAGTCTGCATTAGATGCGATTGTAATGGTTAAAGATGCAATGGGCGATCAAGTACTTGCATTACAAGGCGGTCAGTTGCCAGCAACTGACATGGAAGCACCAATGCCAGAGTTTCCGGCAGATGCACCAGTTGATGCACCAGTTGATGCACCACCAGTTGAAGATACTGAAGATATGCTTGGCGGAGGCGACGAAGTCGCTGGCCCAGCAGATTCGCCATTAGGCAGAGAAGAGAAGTAATGAAACTTGCCGAACTCTTTTTTGGTGAAGCAGGATCAATGGATCGTGTCAAAGATGCGATTATTGATTTGTCATTCTATCTTAAAGAGCAAGGTATAGTTAAAATAGATCTCGAAAAGTTTATTTTGATGTTGCAAGATATTGGAATTAATGATTTTGTTACCGGCGATGAAGACTCATTAAAAGAGTTAGTAGATGTTTTAAATGATATGCCAAATGTTGTTACAAGTGCTACCGTAGATGAAATTTCGTTTAAAGACGCAACAATGCCAGATGCAGTAACAGATAAAGACAAAGCACAAGATGCAGTAGCAAAGGCGGCGGATTCAGCAAATCCGCTTACATAAAGGAAAGATAAATGTCAATAATGATTAGTGCCGCAGATGCAAAGTTACAAGGACAAGGAAACCTTGTTATACTTAAAGAAGTTCGTGCAGTTGAAGAAGCAATATTAACTGCGGTTGATGCTAAATTATTCAATGCAACAGTAAATGATAGCACTATAATGACTATGAGCACTCCTGCTATTTCTGTTACTGGTACAGTTAATAACCCTACAATAACTGTCGGCCATACTTTTAAAATTAATGAAACGACTTTTACTGCAACCGGTACTACATTAAATTCTCTTGTTGATGATATTAATACAGTAGGTGTAACAGGTATTACCGCAAGCAAGTCGAGTGTAAATGGTGCAATTATAATTTCAAGTGATAATAGTAATTTTACGTTAACCATTACTGTAGGCACTGGTACAATTTTATCAGATATTGGTATCACAGCAGGTGTTACTGCCTCTACTGCAATAAGCAAAACATATTATAGTGTTTGGCAAAACACCGTAACCCAAACCACGTATAAACAACAAATGGCCGAAGTAGTTAAATATTTTACCGATAAAGGATATACCATTGTACGTCAAACAAATCCAGACACTGGATCGACTACATTTAAATGGTATGTTACTTGGTGATTATTATTTGACTTTGAATGTATATTGTCGTACAATATACTAATGTCTTTATTTAATAACAAATATAATTATCCCACTCTAAATCGGGTGGAAGTCAACGGCCGAAGACTATATGACACTGGTGTAGCAAAAGTACCATCAGTTACAACCATTATAAGTTATATGAAAGATATGACTGGAATTAATAAATGGCGAGATAGGATAGGACACGCAGAAGCACAACGAATTTTAACTGAGAGTGCAAATTTAGGTACTGCAACCCATAAGCATCTTGAACAACATATCTTTGGCGAAGAAAGAAAAGCAGGCGGCAATTTAATTCATCAGATTGCTACCAAGTTAGCAGATATAATAATCGATGAAGGTTTAAGTAATATTAATGAAATATGGGGATCTGAAGTAAGTTTATATTCGCCAGAGCTTTATGCAGGTACTACAGATTGTGTAGGGATTTGGAAAGATAAACCTGCAATTATAGATTTTAAAACATCTCGTTCAGTAAAGAAACGAGAATGGATCGATGATTATTTTTTACAAGGTGTTGCATACGCAATGGCCCATAACGAGTTGTTTGATTCAAATATACAAACGGTTGTCATAATGATGGTAACGCACGATGGGCAATATTTAGAATTTACTATCAGTGACGAGGATTTTGTTGAATATACAGACAAATGGCTCGACAAACTAAAAGATTATTACCAGGTTAATGATAAATACTAATATTATAAAATAATCGTTGGAGAATAATTCGTGGGCAAGATAACTAAAATGCAACAACGCCGAGGATTGCGGCGAGATCTTCCGATCCCGTTGGCACCAGGTGAAATTGCGTTGACAACAGATACTCGTGAAGTTTTTATTGGTAGTGAGATTGGCGACTCATTAAGTGGTATACAAAATAAGTCAGTACAACTTGGTAATTTTGCAACAGGCTTTAATTTTACTAACAGTCATTTACAGAATAATATTACAGAATTTACAGTTAAACGCGATATTATTTCTAATGCAACTGGTACTGTGCATGACATCCTTTCGTTGCATTCAACATTAAGTGCATTAGGTGGTGCTGGAATGGAAATAGAAGCCGGCATTAATGACCAAACATTAGATGTTCACTTATACTCTCCGCACGATTCAATTCACGGTGAATTAATACCGGGCGATCCAGATGGCACCCCTGAAACTATACATGATTATAAATTAACTGGTGGTCTCGGCACCTTAAAAATAGAATTAACAAATCCATTAGTATCAGCTGATGTACTTTATGTTGTACATTTAAGTAGAAAAGATTTAGAAAAATATCTTATAACGGTGTTTAATGCCAGTTATGATATCCCTAACGGCAGTGGTAATCCACTTACTGATTTAACATTAAAATTATCAACTGATCAACTATACTTTGATAAGTCTACAGGTGAAGGATTTATTAGTTTTAGTCATGCACAAATTACACAAAATCATCCATTGTCGGGTGATCCGTTGTCTGCTACAAATAAGCCAATAAAAGATTGGTTTGATGCTTGGATTTCGTCTGCAACAAATTCATTAAATAATGCGATTAATACGTTAGGTTCAGATTATTACAGTGGTGATAGTATAACTGGTGAATATGGTATTGCTAAATTTGGTGATGATAGCACCAGTACAGTGCCAACATACGCAATTGATGAAAATTTTACATTTGTAGCACGAAGTCACTATGGTGCTAAAAATTTATCAAGGTGTTTGAACCAGGCCTGGTTATCAGAAGGATCTGACCCCACGCGACAATTGTCACATATACGATCAAATGTACGAATTATAACCGACGAGAGCGTTGGCGATGTGTTTGCCAATTTAACCATTGGTAACCCAATATTGCGTACATTAGGAAACGCAACAACTAATCCACCTAAAGGTACACAAGTATTGCGAGCAGTTGGTTCATCGTCAACTACAACACAGGCCCTGTTAGGAGTTGTTAAATTTAATTTAACGTCAATGGTAAATTTAAGTTTAGATTATACATTAACATTTGCGGATGCAACACCAACATATCACGTAGTAAGAGTAGGTCATGCATCAATTGGTTTTCCGAAAGTAAATGATGTAAATACATTCGGCCATGGACTGATATTAGACCAATGGAACGAAGTAGATATAATGGATTCAACTGGTGCTATAACTGTCTTTAGTGTAGTACAGCCGTTAGAATTTGGTATTGTTGTTGCTAGGCGAGTAACAGTATTTGGTGATCCAGTTATTGAAGATGATTGGAATAATCTTACAAATGCTAATTTTATGACAAAGTATGGCACGACAAGCAATGTAATGGATAGCCAAGTGTTTTGGATAGATAACGATTCGTCAAGTCCAACGTATGAAAAGTATTTTGGCTTTTTAATGTATAAAAACAGTCGCCCTGTTGATGCAAATATTGAATTTATACAAAAACGTTTTTAATACTTGACAAAATCATATTTCTCTGTTATTATATTTCTATGACTATAGAAATCAATTTAAACAAATATAAGCAGTTTGTCGATGCTGTGACATCAAAAGAATCTAAGAATACGGCCGCATTAGTTGAGCGGTGGCGAGAACTTAATAAGTTTGTTGAGACACCACGATTATTAACTGCAAGTATGGGATTAAGTTCCGAAACTGGCGAGTTTAATGAAATTGTAAAAAAATGTATATTTCAAGGTAAGCCAGCAGATGCTGATAACATACATCATATGAAACGCGAATTGGGTGATATATTATGGTATTGGGCACAGGCATGTTTGGCCTTGCATTTGGACCCAAATGATGTTATAATAAAGAATGTAGAAAAATTAAAAGAACGATATCCAGGCGGTGAGTTTGATGTTTCTAAATCTGAAAATAGAAAAGAAGGTGACATATAGTGTATCGTCCGCTACCTAATGGTATTACAATAGGAAAGAGTGGTATAGACGGGTTAGGTGTAGTTGCGACAAAAGAATTTAAAGCAAATACTGTATTAGGCATTGTGCATATTGCCAATAAGAATTTCCCGCACGGCTATATAAGAACAGCATTAGGAGCATTTTATAATCATTCTGAAACTCCTAATTGTGTAATATTAAATGGTTTTTGGCACCAGATACCAGTAAAGTACTTGGTAACCCAAAACGATATTAAGAAAGATGAAGAACTAACCGCCAGCTATTCGTTGTATATTGTTGAAGAAGATCAATGGGAATAACAAATGTTAAAAACAAAAAATTTTAAAAAAGACGATATTATTAGTGTTAAATTAATATCAGGTGAAGAAATTGTTACAAAACTTGGCTCGGTAACAGAAGACAGTTTGGAATTTATTAGGCCAGTTTCGTTGTCTATCGGTCCACAAGGCGCTGCGTTAACACCGTATATGATAACAGCAATTGCTAATGAGTTAATTGTTACTGTGGATGCTGATAAAATCATTGCAGTGGCTAATCCACAAAAAGAAGTAATTGCTGAATATACAAAAGCAACGACTGGAATTGTAACGGCATCAGCCGGCGGCATAGTACAATAGGAGATATGAAATGGTAGGCATAGTAGTGTCAGCGCTTGGTGTAGGTGGTATTACAATAAATATCCCGACACAATTTGATGTAATTGCCCATAAAATGAAAGTAATAACAGCATCACCGGAAGGCGCTGCAGAAATGGCCGCGGCGTTAAATTCGATCCCTGGTTCAATAAAATCAATGATGCAAGCATCGGCTGCAGCCGGCGCAACAGCATTACTAGGTTCAGTAATGCCGTCTGGTAATCCGCATTATGATTCTGCATCGAATTCTTTTGTTGAAGGACTGTTAGGGCCAGGCCAAGCATTAAAAGCAAGTGCTCAGCAATTAGCTGGTAAAATGCAGGGATTTATCGACATGGCCACAGGCAATGCAAACGATACTATGAAATCATCAATGCAACAATTAATTGCAATCCAAGAACTTTTCGAAACTGGCGCATCTGTAGATGACGTTATAAATGCAGTGCTCAGTGTCACTCAACATCATCCGGAGTTGGGCGGGGTGCAACAAGCGGCCCAACAACTGCAGAAATTTGCTAATATAGCACAATCAATGTCAAGTAGAAATGGAGAACTAGGTTTAGCTATGGCGCTAATTGAGAGTATAGCAAAGAATGCCCCATGTATTTCTAAGATGGCCGCGTTAGCAAAAGGTATTGCAGCGGCATGTGGATTACCGGCGCCGCCGAGTATAGAAGGTGCGTTTAGTTCGTTAGCTAATGGCACGATTGGTAATGCATTGAATACGTTGAATGCTGGTATGTCAGTTACAGCCGGCATAGCCATGTTGCCAACTTATTCGGGACATTTAGATGATATGAATGACCTTATATGGCAGGGAAACGTAGGTAATGGCCTAGGGTTATCGTATGCCGGCATTACACTTCCGGCACCAACATGGACTAATCCTAATGAGTTTGGTGGGACAACGGAGGGCGCATTTCCAACTGGCGTATCGATGGGCGAAGCATTAGAAAATGCAAAAAATGGAGTGCTAGATAAAGTTGATGAGGTGCACGGCAAGATAGAAGAATCATTGGCACCAATAAGTCAGTTGGCCGACGCAGTTGCGTTGTCAACGGGATTAGATAGTCTACCTTCATTTTGTACAAACAATTTAAGTGGGTCTTTGATGGGATTAGCCCAAACGGCTCAATCGGATCTAGTAGCAGCTTCAGACCCTGGTTCATACGGCCCAGATGAAGACATTTGGACATCTAATTAGATGGTTCATATGGCGACAGCTCTGGATTTATGTAATAAATAAATACTACGTATTGGTTTTGATTTAGCAATATAAAAATGTTTATTTGGATTTTTATAGTTAAGGCTGTGTTAACAGGCATTATTGGATCATCGTTTTATGTATGGTTTAAATCTACTCGAATGGGTATATGGTTTAATAAGAAACTAGATACGTTAATGTCTCGGATAGTAAAAAGGTATGATGTTGAAGTATTAAAAAAACAAGAAAAGCAACTTAAAAAAATACCAGATAGTGTAATGGAACAATTAAATAAGGTCATTCAGCAGTTAGATGATATTAACAAACGAATGACGAAAATTGAAGCAGAACGAAATCTCGAAAAAGAGTTATGGCATAAAATTAGGGCAAACCCACCGAGGAAATAGTAAATGCAAGCAACAGAAAATGAAGTTAGAATTATGTTAAATGAAGTGACAGATTTACATTTAATTAAAATTATTGCTGATGCTGAAAATTGGTCACTTGAGAAAGTTTATAAAATGGCGCACGATCAAGTGCATGTCGAAGGATACCCATGGGAGTCGTTTATCAAACGCGGCAATGCGGATAGTCAAGGACGATTACCTACACCTGTGCGCCAAGAATTGCAAAGAGCATTCCAAGTGCATATGGATGCAGGTTCATTAAAGTTGCCAACCACAGGCGGCCTAGTTAAAGGTTTTACCAAATGGTTAATGATAGGTTGGGTAATTTATTTTATTTTAGTTATCCTTTTTTAAGGTTGACAAATTTGTATTTTCGTTTAGTATAAATAACATAGTTATTTGCAAAGTTCTTAAATGTCGATTTAATAAGGTTGGATAACTGAACCTTTTAAAATCAGTTATAACACACACATACACAGGAGAAATAAAATGAGTGAAAATAAAACAATTGAAACACAATGGCAGAAATTTGCCGAAGCTGCAAAATTGCCACAAGTAACCATTAATAAGAACGGTTACGAGATCAGAACTGAACTGCTTGGTATGGCCAAGGACTTTGTCCAGACCGATTACTATGCAAAGTGGGGCCAGTTTGAAACAAGTATCCAGAAAGAAAACGACGAGTTGGTAACAAAGGTAGAGATGCCCGTGGTGCCAGGCGTTGAGCATATTATGGATACTGCTCAAAAGTTTTATGATTTTGTAAATCAGAAGAAATAATAGGGGCTACGAGCTCGGGCAAGGGGCAGGACAGTATCGCCCAGAGGACCACATTATTATAGCCTGTTGAGGCATATTTTAGTCCACCCCTGCCAATTTTTTGATAAATATTACTGTGAAAGTAATTCATAGGAGATTATAATGAGCAAGAATCGAAAGAACTTTGCCTGGATAGTTGCCGTAGTTTTAGTGGTAGCATTTTTAGGCGACTATCTTGGTTACTGGGAAATGGCATCCTGGATTTCAACAGGTGGCCCTGATAATCATTAAGATAGTATTACTGTTTATGGATAAATGGGCTTCGGCCCATTTTATCTAATGGATAAATGGGTTTCGGCCCATTTTATCTATCCGATTAAATAATATTATGGCATGTGAACTTTGTAAATTACATACTATTTTAAAAGTATACGATGATTCAGATCCGCGATGGATTATAATCGATTGTATGTCTTGCTTGCTTCCTATGATAGTATGGTACGGCCATGCTATGACTATCCCACCCAGGGATTATGCTGAAATGGAAGCGGCAATACGAGCAATCGCTGATAAAGAATTCGGCGCTGGTAATTATTTTATTGATAAGGAACAACGCACCATATTAGATCATCTGCACTGGCACGCCAGGCCTGATGATTGGTTACCCGATTTAGAATGGATTGAAAAAATACGAAAAGAACGATCGCCTTACATGTGAATTAAATGAATAAAACGTATAGTAAGAAAGATTTCGTAAAACATAAAAATTTTTGTATATATCCATTTGTGCAATTATATGGATTGGCTACCGAAGATGGTTTCCGTGTTAAGCCATGTTGCGAATCACTTGAAGATGAAGAAATATATACTGATTCTATAGAAAGTATTAAAAATCATAATTTTTTAAAAAATCTTCGAAAACATTTTATAGAAGATAACCCATTGCCAGAATCGATATGCCGTCGTTGTATTGATGTGGAGATGGTAGCCAATGACACTGTTAGTCGTCGATTACAGAAACCAAATCAGCACGATTGGGAGTTTGAGGTACTTGCTGATGGTACATTATTATCCGATCCGCAAGATTTAGATTTACGCCCGAATAATACTTGTAATTTAAAATGTATGATGTGTAACCCATGGGATTCATCAAAATGGATGGAGGACATGGATATATACGGTAGTGTGTTTTTAAATGAAACAGATCCTGTTGCCCTCGCGGGTGTTAAAAAGAAAATTAATCAGGCAAAGCAATATACAGACTGGGACGAATTATTAGAAATTGCTAGTAATTTAAAAAGACTTTTTATTGCCGGTGGTGAACCTTTTCATATGAAAAATGCAGTACGGTTCTTACAAACATTAGTTGACAATGGTTTGTCACAGCATATTGTATTAGAAATAACAACTAATGCAGTTAAAGTAACCGATACATTAATTACATTGCTAGAAAAGTTTGAGGAAGTTTTTATTACGATTAGTATTGATGGTGTCGGCGATGTGAATTATATTGTTCGATATCCAACAGATTGGGATAACTTTTGTTCTAATGTAGATTTATTTTATAGTAAATTCCCTGCAGATATAAATTTTAATCATACAGTTTCGGCATTAAATTTATTAGATACATTTAATATAATTGAATTTACAAATAAATATGTAATACATCCAACAAAACTGATAATGGATGATTGCATTCAACCAGATCTGTTAACTATTAATAGTTTGAAGCCTGATGTTATTGTCGAGTTTAGAAAATTGTTAGATGCTAGTTCAATTTCTATTACATATAATAATTGGTATAACCTTTTAATAGATGGTTATAAGTTTAATGAAGAAAATAATATAAAATTAAAGGAATATTTATCAATGCTTGATAATAGGCGAAATACAAATTCAAAAGAGATATTACCATGGTGTTGGGTATGAAAGGTAAACATTTTATTATATTTGTTCATGTGTATAGACCAGCCGAAGGAGCAAGAACTGAAGTGAAAGGTTATGGCTTAGATGGTAAATGGAATATGCAAGAAGAAGTGTATTTTCTCGATAAAGTAACAGATAAGTATCTAACTAGAGCAACTGCAATTCTTGATTATGATAATGGTAAAGTTATTAAAGATCGTATTGGTGGATTAACACCCGAAAAAATGTTATCACACGTACAAGAGAATTACCCAAAAGAATTTGGACAATTCTTAAAAACCGTTAGTTTGAATAAAGACAATACATAAATTTGTTATTTTCTTGCTCTAGCGCAAGATATATTAGTTAAAATTATAATATAATTATATTATGAACGATATTAAAAAGCCGCGGGATTGGCTTCGCAACGATGAAATTCAATTGGAAACAATGAATTATGCAAATACTAATGAGTTACTTCATACTATTGCGTTAATGAAAAATACCAGGGTGACATTTTTAATAGATGATCTTAATGATAAATATGGTACAAGTTTTAGGTATAATGATTATCTAAGAAATCGACCATTGCCACCTGAATTAAAAGATGTATGTCGTACTATGCATAAAACACTAGGTAGAGAACAAGAAAAAATTATAGAAGATTGCCGTAAACGTTCCCTTCAAATTTTTCCATTTTTTGGAAAAGTGCTTCTTGCGTTACTCTTAATTGGTATGGTTACTACATTGTTTGACTAATTAACGAAAACGAGTAAATACTGTAATGACAGATTTACCTTCGAAAACTTTTTGTGTGTTTCCGTTCACTCATTTAGTTGTACATAATATTGGGACATATGGTCCGTGTTGTGCCGCTGAAGAATTCACCAGTGTTGATTATAATGGTAATCAATTTACCAGTGGAATGTTTCAGCCTCACACTCAAAAAATTAAACCGTATGGTATGACCACCGATGAAGCATTTTATAGTGAATTTCAGACGGATATTCGCAAGCAACTGTTAGATGGTAAAAAACCATCTGCATGTATTCGTTGCTGGAAAGACGAATCCGTGCCTAGATTAAAAAGTAAACGTATCGGTAATAATAAATTTTATTTAGGTCTACGCCCAGAGTTTGAAGGTATATTTGATTATAATGTTGATGACATGATTAATCACCCACAATTACAATCATTGGATTTAAAGTTTAGTAATAAATGTAATTTGCATTGTTTAATGTGCGCCAGTGGCAGTAGTGACATGTGGGAGCTATTAGATAAAAAGATACATAATTATTTTGCTATGAAAAATATAGACCCAGATGCCATAAAAGGATTATATTATGGCAATGAACATAGCAAGCGTATCACGGAAACCGACGCATGTAAACCATTTCCTGATACATTATTTGAGGAAATTAAGTCGCTGATTCCACAATTACAGGAAATACAATGCACAGGTGGTGACCCTTTTGTAAATGCACATTTTATTGAATTATTGAATTATGCTGTTGAAACCGGTCATGCTGGTCACATTGCATTAGAAATTACTACAAATGGCACCAAGTTTGTTACCGATATCATGGAGTTATTAATACATTTTCGACATGTACGATTTTTAGTAAGCATCGACGGCACCGAAGGTACCTATGATTATATTAGAGCACCTTTTAGTTATACATTATTATTAGAGCGAATGCAAACATTGGATGAATATTTAGTAGCAGGGAAAATTAGAGGCTGGGTTGAAATTAATCCAGTAGCAATGTCGTATAATATATTTGATTATGTAAAGTTGTCTGCAATTACTGACAGTATGGAATGTCAAGCCGATTGGTCCGGCAATGTGTCATTTACTTTACATAATTATGATAATCCTTTACATATTAAATGGTTACCTGATGCTTTAATATTTGAAGCATTGCAATATTATAAATCTTTACTTACACACCCAAAGATAGATACAAATGTGCCAGCCGCTGTTATTTCTGGATTCGAAGGATACATAAAGAATAATTATGCTGACTCAGCAACAAAATTATATAATCAACGTCGAATGAAAAATTATACAGTATTAATGGATAAAATGCTTAATAGAGATTACCATGATTTTCTTGATCATCGCATATGTAAATTTTTAGATAGTGTCGAAGGAGATTTGTAAAATGAAAAAACTTATGACTTCCACACATGTTTCTTTAAAAACTGCTGTTGCCATTGCCACCACATCAGATTCGGCAGACAAAATGTCGACATTTTGTACTTTTCCATTTATGCATGTGGTTATACATAATTCTGGTGGATATGGGCAATGTTGCAATGCAATTGATGAGATATACAAATCAACCGATGGTGAATTAAAGATTGGCAGTATGTTAATCGGCCCTGCGGTTGAAGACAGGATTATACACGGAGCAACAATACAAGAGATATTTAATAGTGAATATATGCAAAATATTCGTCACCAATTGCTAACCAGTAAAAAACCTACTTCTTGTAATAGGTGTTGGGTATTGGAGGACAATGCTCAAAACAGTCCTCGACTGGAAACTTTTGCCAAGAATGCAGACATGATAGGGTTGCCTGCAGAAAATGATACAATTAACGATACTTTAATACAAAATCCACAAGTACGATCGTTAGATTTAAAGTTTGGTAATGAATGTAATTTAACTTGTCTAATGTGTAATGCTGGTAATAGTGATCAATGGAATTTGTTAAATAAAGAATGTGCAAGTTATCTTGGAACGGAAGCAATGCAAGCCCCAGGGAAGTTCTTTTCTGCATCCCCCATTGTGTTTCCAGAATATTCACCGGTATTGTTTGAAGAAATTAAGTCGCTGGTCCCACAATTACAGGAAATACAATGTACAGGGGGTGAACCGTTTATAAGTAAAAAGTTTATTACATTATTGGAATATATAATTGAAACCGGCCACGCAGATCATATAACGTTAGAAATTACTACAAATGGCACCAAGTTTGTTACTGATGTTATGGAGTTATTAGCACATTTTCGATATGTACGATTTATAGTGAGTATTGATGGAAGCGGCCTTGCATATGATTATGTTAGACCTCCATTTACATATAAAAAATTATTAGAGAGATGTCATGTGCTGAATGAATATATAGAATCCGGCCGGATTAATGCCACGGTTAATATAGCATCGTTATGTATGGTGTATAATCTTTTCAGTTTTCCCGAACTGGTTGCTGATATGCACAATATATTTTCTACTGCGGACGTCAACATAATGCCGTTTCTTAATAATACGGAACATCTGTCAATTAAATGGTTGCCGCCAGAATTATTAACTATGGCGCTAGAGTTTTATATGTCAAATAATACAATACAAGATGGATATTTTGCAAGTCGTTATCGACGCAACATGGGTGATGGTTCTTGGTTAAAAATGTTGGCCACTCATAGTACTGATAATTTTAGTAATGATAAAAGGCAAACCTATAATATTGAACTAAAACGATATACACTGTTAATGGACAAAGTGTTAAATCGAGATTATCATGATTTTCTCGATCCTCGTATTGCTGATTTTTTAGACAGTATAGATGCTGATCTAGCCGATGCTAATTAGCATCGGCCCACACCTATGTAAGTAAGTATATAATTATATACTAATATAGTTAAGGTTGACAACTGCTCAATATGTTGTATAATGTTAACATTATATATTAATGGGATATGGTGTAATTGGTAGCACTACAGATTTTGATTCTGTCAGTCGGGGATCGTGGCCTCGTATCCCAGCCAGTTCATTAACAATATGGAGATTATTTTGCACCCATCGTCTAATGGTTAGGACATCGGCTTTTCACGCCGGCAATGGGAGTTCGATCCTCCCTGGGTGTACCAATTTTGGTTGGGTGGGTGAGTGGTTAAAACCGACGGATTGTAAATCCGTTCCCTCAGGGTACGCTGGTTCGAATCCAGCCCCAACCACCAAATTTTAGACCTGTAACTCAGCGGTAAGAGTAGCGTCCTTATAAGGCGTTAGCCGCGGGTTCGAATCCCGCCAGGTCTACCAGCATTAACTAAATATATATTTAAAGGAGAAAGTATGATAGGGCTTCGGACATTGGTTCTTAATGCATCATATATGCCGATATCATTGTTGCCATTACACACAGTACCGGTGGAAGATGCGGTTGGCAGAATATTTAATGATAGTTGTCATGTAGTTTTTTCGTACAATAGAAAAATTTTATCACCCAGCCTAAATATGAACTGGCCGAGTGTTATTGCTCGTAATAGTTATGTTAATGTTAAAAACATAATGAAATTAAAACGAGAATCATTATACTATCGTGATCACGGCGTGTGCGTATATTGTGAGAAACCTCTTACTATTCGTGAAGTAACTTATGATCATGTTATTCCAAAACTAGCAGGTGGGTTGCGTATTTGGGAAAATGTAGTATCGGCGTGTTCACATTGTAATGCGCTTAAGGCCAACAAAGACCCTGTTGGCCAATGGAAGCCGAAGTGGCGACCTTTCAAACCGAATTATCATCAGCTTTTGGCAAGACGGAAAAAATTTCCAATAGTAATAGATCACCCAAGTTGGCAAGAATTTTTTGGTGATTGGGAAAGCGATGTAATTCTTCGCATATAACATTTATACTTGACAAATTCTTATTATATACTATAATATAGTTTAATCATCAGGAGATATCACAATGAACGACCAATTAGAAGTTACCCCTATCCATGAACGAGTTACTCGTGCCGCACATGACCGTGTTCGTAATGCAAATAAAGCCAAGTTATCTGGAACTGCTAGAGAAATATATCTGCAAAGTATAGCCAGTTTAAGTAAATGCGAAGCCGTTGCCGAACGCGGAAACAATGGAAAAGGCTATTACTTGAAAACTTTTATTAAAAAAGAAACCAGTGCTTCATCAGATAATAAAAATAAGCGACGAAAGAAGCAAAAGAGATAAGGAAGGAACGCGAAATGGTTACATTACGATTTGTATGGGATCAGTTTAGTTACCATGAAGATGAAAATGATGACTTGGAAGCCGAATTTATAGGAGAGTGGGAAGGTGAAACTATAGAAGAGGCCTGTGATAATGCCGCAGTCTGTTTTGATTGGGACGACAGTGATGTTTATAATGGTTACGCCAACAGTGAGTTGCATGAGACAAGTAGAGATCTAAAAAGTATTTCTATATTTGTAGATGGTAAATGGAAAGAAGTTGACGAAAAAGTTTACGAATACTACAGTGAGGCAGAAACAAACGCAATAATGAGCTGAACCTCCGGTTCGCCTAGCCTGGTATGGCACTTGCTTTGGGAGCAAGAATAACGGGGGTTCAAATCCCTCACCGGAGACCAACTAAATAAATATAAAAGTGTGGGTCCTTAGCTCAGTGGGAGAGCAACGCCTTTACACGGCGTGGGTCGTAGGTTCAAATCCTACAGGACCCACCATTTCCCCGGTAATTCAGTTGGTAGAATAGTGGACTGTTAATCCATATGTCGCTCGTTCGAGTCGAGCCCGGGGAGCCAAATTTAAGTATTGCAATAAATATTACACATGCCCGTTTAGCTCATTAGGTAGAGCACCTCCCTTGTAAGGAGGATGTGGCCAGTTCGAATCCGGCAACGGGCTCCAATTTGGGGGCTGTAGCTCAGTAGGGAGAGCGTTTCCCTTGCACGGAAAAAGTCGCAGGTTCGATTCCTGTCAGCTCCACCATTTTAGTTCAGATAATGAATAAATGGTCCCATGGTGTAATTGGTTAACACGCTAGCCTGTCACGCTGGTATTAGGGGTTCGAGTCCCCTTGGGACCGCCAATTATAAGCGGGTATCGTATAATGGTATTACACTAGGTTGCCAATCTTGTGACGCGGGTCCGATTCCCGCTACCCGCTCCATATAGATAGGGGTGTAGTGTTAACGGTAGCACGACGGTCTCCAAAACCGTAAGTTCGGGTCCGAATCCTGGCACCCCTGCCAGATTATCGGAGAGGTGGCAGAGTTGGTCGATCGCGCTTCCCTGCTAAGGAAGTATACGGGCAACCGTATCGTGGGTTCGAATCCCACCCTCTCCGCCAATATGGTGATCGTAGCTCAATTGGTAGAGCCCCGGATTGTGATTCCGGCCGTTGTGGGTTCAAATCCCATCGATCACCCCATTTTAAACATGCGCTTATAATACTCTGGTGCAAGTTTTTCTATAGTAAATAAATATTTGTATGGTAGATTGTATCATAGCAACAGTACCACGACTACATATTCGTGCACCGATTACTGGCCCAGCAATTTTAAAAGCAGTATTACAACAGCATAATTTTTCCTGTAGTTGTGTCGACTGGAATATAGATTTATGGCATTGTGTAGGTGTCGAACTTGCAGACTGGTGGAATGACACTAATGTAACATTTCGATATAGGACCGAATTTGATAAAATATATGATATAATCGAACCATATGTTAAAAAGTGGGTACAATATATTATACAAGAAAATCCTACATATTTTGGTATGTCGTTATTTTCACAACGATCATTGTTTATGTGTGAGATGATATGTAAAGAACTTAAACAACATAATACGGATATTAAAATTATAATTGGCGGTCCGTATGTGAATTATTGCGGAGACATCTTTTTAAAAAACAAATGGTGTGATTTTTTTATTAAAGGCGAAGGCGAAGAAGCAATTGTAGCATTATTAAATGGAGATGATCATCCAGGAATTAATGGTACAGCACCGCAGATAGATGACTTAGATACAATCCCAACGCCAGATTACTCAGATTATAATTTTTCTATCTATTCGAGAAAATTCTTAGAACCGCATATTCGTGATGAACTTGGTGCAATTGTAATTTATATTACGGGTTCACGAGGATGCGTCAGGCGTTGCACATTTTGTGATATAATAAATCAATGGCCGGCTTTTAGGTATAGATCAGCAGAGTCAATACTTAATGAGATGCTTACACAATATAAAGCGTATGGGATTAAAGATTTTTATTTTACTGATAGTTTAATAAATGGTAATGTAACGCAATTTACAAAGTTATGCGAGTTATTAATTGAGTTTTACAGGCAGGAGAATATTACATCATTTGAATGTTATTCACACTTTATATGTCGGCCTGAAACCCAATCTCCTCCAGATTTATTTGTAAAAATGAGTCAAGCAGGTTTTATTAATTTAGATATCGGAATTGAAAGTATATCGCCGAAAGTTCGGCGAGACATGAAAAAATACTTTTCTAATGAGGATATATTTTATACTTTAGAACAATGTAACAAACAGAAAAATATAAATGTATATCTGTTAATAATGGTTGGTTATCCTGCCGAGACAGAAGAAGATTTTCTTATGACCTATAATTTTTTTACAAATGGTTTTCTAGGAGCAGATCAAGCAAATCATTGTAATATAGGTTATTTGAAAAATAGGAATAAAGTTAAAGTAATTGTCGGCCCTGCTTGTGATCTTTTAGCCGGCGCACCATTATATGAAGATAGACATTTATGGGGCATTGAATTCGATAAAACCGGTCATTGGTACACAGAAAATAATGACATAGAAGTTCGTATTAACCGATATATACGATTACAGAAACATTTAAAAAAATTAGGATATAAAGTATCAACAAAGACATTAACTCATTTGGAATTAGAGTTAGAACGATTGCAACAATCGAAGATATAAGCACCAACTAAATATTATTATGACTTATTTGGAGTATATATTATTACGTATTAAAACAATGAAGGAAAGTAATAATATTATTCGATTTCCAATAGAACGCCGAATTACAGAACGAGAGAAGGAAAAAGGTATAACAAAATAACTAATAGAAAGTATTTAGGTATGCGGGCGTGGCGAAATTGGTAACCGCACTGCGTTTAGGGCGCAGCGCCGCAAGGCCTGGGGGTTCGACTCCCTCCGCCCGTACCAACTATAAACGGTGGATTGGCAGAGTCCGGTTGAATGCACATGTCTTGAAAACATGCAAACGTGAAAGCGTTTCGAAGGTTCGAATCCTTCATCCACCGCCAGTAAGAATTGGTCCGTAGCTCAGTTGGTTTAGAGCGTCGGTCTGATAAACCGAAGGTCGCTGGTTCGAATCCAGCCGGACCAACCAATGTAACGAGATGACCGATGCTAAACTTTAAACAAGTATGGGTGATATTAAATAATTTGTCATTTACCGAACGGGTAATAGGCAGTACAGCAATAGTCCTAATAGGGTTTAGTCTGTTACTGCTATTAATAATTGCCGCAGAGAATGTATAGATATTTTAGTAATAGATATAAATAGTTTTATATAACCTTTTCGGACGGCAGGTTATTTCAAAAGAAAGTCCAAATTTCATTAAATGAGAAGAGGATTAAAATGAGCAAAACAGATTGGACCCCCGCAGAAGCAGAGGAAAAAATAGAAGAACTAAAACATTGGATTAGAACTTTTATTGTTAAGGATTTCCCTGAATTAGATAATTTACCAGTATGTCCATATGCACCCCCTGCATTAGAAAACGACACAGTACGAATAAAAGTAGTTAATGACAATCTTTACGAAAAATTAAAAGAATATGCAGACAATTGGACAGATCACGATGAGCGAGGTAATGTTGAAGTGTTAGCAGTTATAACACCTACTGATAGATACACGGTTGAAGAATATCAAGACATATCCGAAGACATTAACGAATATGCTAACCCATTAAATTTAGCAATACTTGAAGATCATCCTGGCCACGTAGAACAAATAGGTGATTTAGTGTTTAATTTTGGTAAATCTGCACTAGTATTAATGGCACGGTTAGATGTACTAAACAATG
>MPMA02280326.1_pt1 | contig 25330 bp, 20 predicted proteins | sample 1617361 | NCBI WGS metagenome assembly MPMA02 (sample SAMN05944807, study PRJNA350692) | marine metagenome | biome: marine; feature: ODZ; material: water; isolation source: 180 m water sample filtered on 0.2 um supor filter | place: Pacific Ocean | collected 2012-04-08 | depth 180m m | reverse complement strand
GCCCTGAAGGATTCGAGGAAGAGATGCAGCGGCGGCGTGGGATCTCTGCGGAAAGCGAAGCGAGCCTGATTCGGGAATTGGAGTCGCTTAATCGGCAAGCTCGCGAAGAGCAGGAGGCCGAGGCCAGGGCATTCCGGCTGGCCTCCCGTGGAACGGTGAGCGAGGAAGTATTCAACCAGGAGATCGGGCTGATCCGTACAAAACAACGCTGGATTGCCGAGCAACAGGAGCGAGTGGAGCACCAGCTTGAGGACATTCAGCGGTACAGCTTCGACCCTCAGAGTATAGAGACGTTGCGCCAGCGACTGGAGGCAAGGTTGGCGGCGGCCACTCCCGAGGACCGGCGATTTGTCCTGGAGGCAGTCGGAGCCAATATAATCGTCCAAGCAGATGGAGCCTGGGAACTCGAACTCCAGGTCCCGCGTGAAGTCCCGACACCCGAGAGCGATTTACAAATAGTGAACAGCCGACCAGCCCACGTCACCATCCAGATTCACGTACGAGATATCCAGGTCCGCGGCCAGGGCCTCCAGGTCGTCTTCTTGGGCGCGGTCGCGCAGGCTTGCCAGCTTGGCGTGACGGAACAGGGCATCATCCTCCAGGTTGATCTTGGCATCCAGGGCCACCGCCCGGCCGTCGTCGGTGATGACGAGGGGGTTTATCTCCACCAGGGAGCAGTCGTTTTCGAGAAGCAGCAGGTACATTGCCTCCAGTATCTGGACCACCTCCCGGACCGGCCCCGGATCCAGCTGCAGCCAGCCGGCCAGCCGGCGGGACTTATAGGCTGAAATGCCCGTTCCGGGGTCGATGGGCTCGGTGTGGATATCCTCAGGGTTCTTTGCGGCTACCTGCTCAATATCCACGCCGCCGTTGGGACAGGCCAGCACCACCAGGCCGCGATACAACGGATCGATGGTAATGGCCAGGTAGACCTCCCGGCTGATGCTGGCCAGTTCCTCCACCAGCACCTGATTCACCTACAACCCCTGGGCGCCCGTCTGGTGGGTAACCAGGTTCTTGCCGAGCAGCTCTCCAGCGAGTTGTTCGGCTTCGTCGGGAGAGCGCACGACTCGGATACCCCCGGCCGTGCCCCTTCCGCCCGCGTGCACCTGGGCCTTCAGCAGCGCCTGGCCTCCAAGGTCAGCGGTGGCCCGCCGGGCCTCCGAAGGAGAACTGGCGACCGCACTGGCCGGAACCGGAATGCCGTAGCGCCGGAATATATCTTTGGCCTGATACTCGTGAATTTTCATCGATCCCTCTAAGGCTTCTCCGCGGAGGCGTCAACAGACAAGCCAGTCACGGAAGTCGGAGCGGGAAACCGTAGTTTAAGAGATTTTGACCACGCCGTCAACGCAGGCCACCAGGCTCTCTCTGTGGACAAAACAGTCGGGGCGTTGCATAATCCGAATCCATCAAGAGGCTTGACGATACCCCGCGGAGTCTGCCGCAAGCCCCTTCCGCAACGGGTCCGGCAAAACCGGTCCCACCACTCACCTGCCGGACGGTTTCCCGGAGGTTCGCGGCCGGACAAACCGAGGCCGATACCTCACCTGATCAACTCCCTTGGAGGTCAACGATGCCTGCCAGTGTTCGGTATAACAAGGTGATCGACTTATTAGAGCAGGACAAAACCGTCTTCTGTTCCGGCATGGTCTGGAACGGGAACCTGGACGACCTGACCTTCATCGCCGACTCAGACTACGACATGCTGATAATCGAGATGGAGCACCAGGGGTTCAGCCTCAACGACCTTCGCCTTTCCCTCCAGTTTCTACTGAATCGCAAGAGGATCGCCGGGCAGGGCAACCTCCAGGCGGACCCGGTCCCAATGGTGCGCATACCGCCTAACCTGCGAGAGCACAACCAGTGGGTGGCCAAGCAGGCCCTGGATACCGGCGTCTACGGCCTGGTTTTGCCCCACCTCAACACGGTGGAGGACGCCCAGGCGGCAGTGGTAGCGGCCCGGTATCCGCAAGTGCCGGGCGTCGCCGACTTCGAGCCTCAAGGCGAGCGGGGCTGGTGGCAACGGATCGCCCCCCGGTACTGGGGCCTGACTCCCCAGGAGTATTACGACGCCGCCGACCTCTGGCCTCTCGATCAAGACGGGAATATCCTGCTGATGGGAATCATCGAAGAACCGGAGGGGGTCAAGAACATCCGGGACATCCTGCGCCAGGCCAGGGGGATCGGCGCCATCTGGGCCGGACCGGGGGACATGTCGGTGGCCATGGGACATCGCGGCAACGCCGGCCACCCCGAGGTTCAGGAAACCTTGTTGAAGATACTGGCAGCCTGCAAGGACGCCGGGGTGCCCTGCGCGGTGGGCGCCGCGGCGGCCGAGGTGCCGATGCGCCTGGAGCAGGGTTTCAGAATCGTCATTACACCACCCGAGAAGACCACCCGGGGCCTGGCCGAGGGCCGCCGCCTTTCCGGCCGCTGAGCGTCCGCCGGTCGAATTCAGCCGGCCGAATTCAAATGGACTCAAACCCGGTCCACCGACGAACTCATAGCCTGCACCAAGAGCCCGCCCAGTAGCCAACCTCGGTGGTTCGACAGGCTCGCCACGAACGGCGGAAATCGGTTCGATTTGAGCGTATCGAAGGACCGAAAGTGCCCTCTTTTGGGGTTGTTAGATAGGCTCCAAGGTCTGGCCTCGGGCCGGGAGCCCCGGCACTGCCGGGGCTTGCCCGAAGGGCGGCCGTCCGCGATCCGAACCGGCGCTCAGTTCCCCGGTGTGAATCCCTCGCCAGGGCTGTCCAGATACTTGAAAATATCGGCGTCGGCCGAAAGGATCACCGTGGTCCCCGTGTTCAGCACCTGCTCGTAAGCCTCCAAGCTGCGGAGGAAGGAGAAGAACTCCGGGTCTTCTTCCAATGCTTGCGCCAAAATACCGATCGCGTCGGCTTGGCCTTCGCCTCGCACCTGGTTGCTTGTCCTCTCGGCCTCGGCCAGGATGATCTCCCGTTCCTTGTTGGCTCCGGCGCGTATCTGCAGGTCCTGCTCGTCACCCTCGGCGCGAAACTTGGTGGCGATCCGGTTGCGCTCGGCCCGCATCCGCGTGAATATGGTGGGCGTCACCGAATCGGGGAAGTCGGCCCGCTTGATCCTCACGTCAACTATCTCTATACCGAAAGGCTCGTCTCTCTCGACGAAATACCGAAGCGTGAACACGCTCCCAGCCTGCACTTTTTCCCCCTCCTGGATGTTCAAGAGCACGGTCCTGCTGGGTCTGTCGAAGCCCGTGATGATAATGTCGAAGCCTTCTAATTGGCCTCCGTCCGGCCCGCTGGTCACCTCAATGTCGGTAGCGTTGCCGGGTCGGTCGGCATTCTCGGTGTCAAGAATATCGGCAGCTATCTGGACATTGAACGCCGCCCCGCCCGAACTGGGGACCACCATGCTTTCGGTTACCTCTTGACCGTTAATGCGGAGCCTGACGCCTTCCAACACTTTCTCCAGCAAGAGGCTGCGGGAATCGGTGCCCTCGATCAGGGGAAGCCCTTCCTTTTCATCGACGACCTGGATACCGGCAGCATCTAGGACCGGCTCGGCGCCGATTATCTCGTTGCGGTCCCGGAGCGCGATCTGGGCGCGGAGGGCGGAAGTAACGATGTCGCCCAACCGGCTGCGGGCATTGGCCTCGGTTTGCAACGTCTTCCGGAACTGGAACACATCCATGATCCGGTATCGGGCATAGGAGTCGATTACCAGGTTCTGCTTTTCTTTGTCAGGCATGGCGACCGGTGGAGCGTCGATGCGCAGGATGCGCCGCTCGAACCGAATGACATTGTCCACAAAGGGCGCTTTGAGATAGATGCCCGGTTCAACCCGGGTTTGCTTGACGTCCCCAAACCGCAGGACGAGAGCCTGCTGGGTCACGTCCACGATGAAAAGGGATTGGGAGAGCACAATAGCCGCAATTATGAGCAGGACGGCGCCAACAACCAGCGTTCTCATAGACGCATCGCTCCGTTTGTAAAGCTAATCATTATGGGCTCGGATTGGGGCCGAGTGGGATGGGGGTCAGGCCGTCCTGGCCGCCCAGTATCAACACAGCCTCGGACTCAGGGGACACGATGATCTTGGTCACTCTCGGCAGCACGTTCTCCATCGCCTCCAGGAATAACCGCTGGCGGGTGACGGCTCTGGAGGTCTCGGATATCGAGTACTCCTCTAGGACGGCGGTAAACCGGGCCGCCTCACCTTCTGCCCTGGCGATTCGTGCCTGAGCGAAGGCCTCTGCTTCCCTTTTTATCCGCTCCGCGTCACCCTTCGCCCTGGGGATAATGTCGTTCTCAAAGGAGCGAGCCTGGTTGATCTTAGTGTCCTTCTCCTGCCGGCCACGCAGGACATCGTCGAAGGCGTCCCGGACCTCTTCCGGAGCTTTCACATCCTGGAGCTGGACGTTCAGGACCGCGATGCCGGTGCCGTAGCTGTCCAATATCTCCTGCAACCGTTCCTTGGTCGACGCCGCCACTTCCTCCCGCCGGAGCACCAGCACGTCGTCGATGGACCGCTGGCCCACCACCAGCCGCAGGGCCGCCTCGGCGGCGTCCTTCAACGTGCGGCCGTCAGGCTGGCCGGGAAGGACCGTACGTCCCGGCGTTTCTTCTCCGGGGTCGTCCACTCGAAACAGGAATCCGTTCAGGTCCTTGATGTTGTACTGGACCACCATCGCCACGTCGACGATGTTCAGGTCCCCGCTGATCATCAGGGCCTCGTCCGGGAAAGCGGAGATGGCCCCCGTGTCGGTCCCGCGGAACCCCAGCTCCATTCGCCGGGTCTCCGTGACCTGGAGCACGGCCTTCTTCCCGATCGGCGCCGGCCACCACCAGTGGAGGCCGGGTTGCTCCACGGGGTTGCCCTGTACCTCGCCGAAGAGCCGTAGGGCGGCGTTTTCGCCGGGGCTGATGGTGTATACCCCGGTCCCTACCCAAATAACCGCGATCAGGGCAATGATGCCGACCACCAGCAGCCCCACACCACCGCCACCCAGCCGCTTGCCGATAGGACCGAGTGCATCTCGCACGCGGCCCAATATCTGGTCGAAGTTCACTTCAGGTTGCCGAGAGCCTCCAGGTGGGTACATGTTTCAGCATCCTCTTTGTTCGGAGATTCAGGCCCGGTCACCCCCGGTCTTGCTCAGCAAACCAAGCGTACCGCCATTGGCCCATTTGATTCTACCACCAAGTAGGTGGTTAAACCACACCGCACCGGCGGCCAGGCACCCACCTATCGGCAGAAGGAGCGCCTAAATCCGGCGCAAGCAGGCGGAAGAAGGGCTCGGCCCTGAGCAACTCCGGGCATTACCAGGGGGCGTTGCCCCCGGCATTATCATTTCGGCGGGCGGGTAGGAAAAGTAAACCTTACTTGTTAAACTGGGCGCTGGTACGCCGCGGTGCGGCAAACTAGACCGAAGACCGCTAGACGGGAGGGGACTAGGCCCATGGGTGACACCGGCCTGACCATAACAACCGGGAGCGACATGACCCGCATCCAGGTATCATGTGAGCACCAGAATGGGATGATCTACGTGGTGCCCGCCGAGCGGAGTTGGGTCTGCGGCAGCGAGCACCTACCGGCCCACGCCCTGGCCGGCTTCTTCCGGGAGCTGGCGGCATTGCAACTACCCGCGGTCCAGGACCTGATGACCCAGTGGGGTATCTATTACCGCGATCTGCCCCGTGGCGGTGGCGAGGCCGCGCCCCGTGCCGATGGCCCGGCTCCCTGAATCAGCGAAAACTGCCGGAATCTAACGGTGACGGCCCGGCGAGGCCGGGAAGGGGCGCACGCAGAGGTGATTGGTCACGCTCGGCCGCGCGGCAACCCGCAAGGGTCCAGTGAACGGGAGCCGCCCGGCTACCGGAGGCCCTGCCCCAACGGGCAAGGCGCCCGGTCATGCCTCTGGGTCACCGGGCGCCACGGCCGGCGATGGGTCGGTATGGCTGGACATAGTCGGCGCCGGCTGAGGGACCGTGGGCTGGTGCGGCGTCGGTGTGTAGGACGGCGGCGGCGGCGGAACGGCAGGCGTCCCCGTCCCCGGTTCGCCGCCAAGCTCGTCATCACCGATAATTGTGTTCAATTGAGCCCCGGTAACCGTCTCGTGTTCGATCAGGTACTCGGAGAGGCGAACCAGTTTGGGTTTATGGGTGACCAGTATCTCCTCCGCACGCCGGTAGGCCATACCGATCAACTCCTTGACTTCCTCGTCGATCTCCTCGGCCACCTTGTCGCCATAGTCACGCTCTTCGCTGATCTCCCGGCCCAAGAAAACCAACTCTTGGCGTTTCCCAAAGGTGCGCGGCCCGAGAGATTCACTCATGCCATAGCGCTTGATCATACTTAGCGCGATCTTGGTCCCCCGCTCCAGGTCGTTACTGGCGCCGGTGGTCACCTCGTCGAAGATCAACTGCTCCGCAACCCGTCCGCCCATGGTGACGACCAGCATGTCCAAGAACTGATTCTTGGTCCACAGGTACCGGTCTTCATCGGGCAACAGAGAAGTGTGGCCTCCCATGGCCCCTCGCGCCACAATGGAAATCTTGTGGACCTGGTCGGCGTGGGGCAAAATCCAGGCCGCCAGGGCGTGGCCGGCCTCATGGTAGGCGGTCATCTCCTTTTCCCGGGCGCTGATGACCCGGCTCTTGCGCTCCGGGCCAGCGATGATTCGTTCCACCGCCTCCTCGAACTCCTCCATGAAAATGGCCTTCTTGTTGAACCGGGCCGCCAGCAGCGCTGCTTCGTTGATCAGGTTCGCCAGGTCGGCGCCGCTGAACCCGGGGGTCTCCTTGGCCAGTGTTTCCAGGCTTACTTCAGGGGCCAGGGGTTTGCCGGCGGAATGGACCTTTAGAATCGCCGTGCGTCCCACGACATCCGGCAGGTCCAGCGTAACCCGGCGGTCGAAACGGCCGGGGCGCAGCAATGCCGGGTCCAGAATGTCCGGCCGGTTCGTGGCGGCCAGCACGATAATGTTGGTGTTGGTCTCGAAGCCGTCCATCTCCACCAGGATCTGGTTCAGCGTCTGTTCCCGTTCATCATGCCCGCCACCCAGACCGGCTCCCCGGTGCCGGCCCACGGCGTCTATCTCGTCGACGAAGACGATGCAAGGCGCGTTACGCTTGGCCTGGTCGAACAGGTCTCGAACCCTGGCCGCCCCAACACCAACGAACATCTCGACGAATTCGCTTCCGCTTATGTGAAAGAAGGGCACTCCCGCCTCGCCGGCCACCGCCCTGGCCAGCAGCGTCTTGCCGGTTCCCGGCTGGCCCACCAGCAAGATCCCCTTGGGGATCCGGGCGCCCAGGGAAAGGAACCGCTCCGGGTACTTGAGGAACTCCACCACTTCTTCGAGTTCGTTCTTGGCCTCTTCCACCCCGGCCACGTCGGCAAAGGTCACCCCGGGACGATTGAAGGGCATCATCCGGGCGCGGCTGCGGCCGAAGCTCATGGTCTGATTGTTGCTGCCCTGGGCTTGGCGCATCATGAACAAGATGAGGCCACCGAAGAAGATCAGAGGCAAGAAGTTGAGCAGCAGCCCGAAGAAGCTGCTCAGGCCGCTTGAACCCTTGAAGGTAACCTCAACGCCGCCGGGCGGGCCCACCTCAACGCCGCTTTCCAGCATCAGGCCGATCACGTCGGTATCGCTGCCAATCCTGCTGGTGAACCGGTCTGAGCCGGCCCGGCCGGTGGCCCTGGGGTAAACGACCAGCTTCCTGCCGTCTACCAGGACCTCGCGGATCTCGCCGTTCTTGGCCATCGCGATGACGGTTGTCAGCGGTTCCTCGCTTCGTTCCGCGAAGCTGGGCAGCAAGGTGTAGAAGATAACGATAATTCCAATGATGACCAAGAGATAAACGAAGCTATTCCTCAGCCACCGGTTATTTCCCATGCGCACCTCTCACCATTCCCTTACCAAAAGCCCGCAAAACCATCTCCTGACATTTTAGCTGAGCAGGTTCCAAATTGCAAAACACGACCGCCCTGGCGCCCGCCGGCTGAGCAGGTTCTAAGTTTCGTAACAACATATCTACATTGCGGCAATATTCGTGTAACGAGATTGAAACACCGCCGCAAAAACCCTTGCCTAGACTAGATCTGGACCCTTCGGGTACAAGGAGCTTGGTATCCATCAGGAGGAGGGGCACCGCTACCAGGCACTCCCTCGAAACGGACGCCGTTCGTGCCACGCGAACGGCAACCTGCTTTGTGGGCCGCCGCTCTCCGGACCATGGGCGGCTGCCGGACCTTCTGTGGTTTCCCTGACGCCAGCCACCGAGTACAATGGCAATATCTTGTGGGGATTTCCTGGGGCATATCCTGGTGAAACATCCCGGGATTCGCCGCGGAGGGGCTACAATGACAGATGACCGGGCCGCCGAACGCGAGTTCGTGTTGAGGAGCGCCCAAGAAAACGACGTCAAGTTCATCCGACTCTGGTTCACCGATATTCTCGGCAACCTGAAGGGCTTCGCCATCACTGCGGACGACCTCGAAGACGCGGTCGAGCAGGGAGTCGGGTTCGACGGGTCGTCCATCGAGGGGTTCGCCCGCATCGACGAGAGCGATATGCGGGCCTTTCCCGACCCCACCACTTTCACGCTGCTCCCATGGCGGCCCCGCCAGAACGCCGTGGCCCGCATGTTCTGCGACATCCGCACGCCCGGAGGCGGACCGTACATCGGCGACCCCCGGAACGCCCTCAAGCGGAACCTGCAACGGTTGGCCCAATCGGGATTCACCTACTACGTCGGACCGGAACTGGAGTTTTTCTACTTCCGGGACGCCAACTCCCCGTATCCGCTGGACCACACCGGCTACTTTGACCAGCTCTCCGGCCAGCCCGCCAGTGACCTGCGCCGGGACACGGTGCTCAACCTGGCGGAGATGGGGATACCGGTCAAGTACTCTCACCACGAAGTCGCCCACAGCCAGCACGAGATCGACCTCCAGTACACCGACGCCCTGACCATGGCCGACAACGTGATAACGGCCAAACTGGTCATCAAGGAGCTGGCCCAGCTACGGGGAGCCTACGCCTCCTTCATGCCCAAGCCGATCTCCGGGGCCAACGGCTCGGGGATGCACACCCACCAGTCCCTCTTCCGGGGTAACCATAACGCCTTCTTCGATCCGGACGAAGAGCACCACCTGTCCCTCGTCGGCAAACGGTTTATTGCCGGGCTGATCCACCACGCCCCGGAGATCACCCTGGTCACGAACCAGTGGGTGAACTCCTACAAGCGCCTGGTCCCAGGCTTCGAGGCCCCGATGTACGTCTCCTGGGCCCACACCAACCGCTCGGACCTGGTGCGGGTGCCCGCCTACAAGCCCGGCCACGAAAGCTCGGTGCGCATCGAGTACCGGGCGCCGGACCCCGCCTGCAATCCCTACCTAGCCTTCAGCGTCATGCTGATGGCCGGGCTGAAGGGCATCGAAGAGGAGTACCCGGTGCCGCCCCCGGTAGACGGCAACGTCTTCGCCATGCTCCCCGAGCAGCGCCGGACCCTGGGCATCAAAAGCCTGCCCGCCAGCCTGGGCGAGGCCATCTCCATGGCGCAAGAGAGCCAGTTGCTGCGTGAAGCTTTGGGGGAGCATATCTTGAACAGCTTCATTCAGAACAAGAAGATGGAATGGGAAGAGTACCGGGCCACGGTGACCGACTACGAGGTCGCCCGCTACCTACCCATCCTGTAGGCTCGAAGATTGGGACCGGCGGGGCCTCGCCGAGCTGCCGGCCAATCGCCGCAACGTTTGCCGTCCCCTTTAGCCGTCCCGTAGTACCAAAAGTTGGGCCGGCGGGCCTTGCCGCGCTGTCTCCTGAGTGGCTATGTATCGGCGAGATCGGGCGATACTCGCTCCCCGCGATCCTCCCCAAAAGGGCTATCAAGCCGGCCCGATTGAGAGGGTGTAGGGTGCCCACTGCTGGGTCCCGGGCGCGAGTGCCGCCACCACGACCACCAGCCGGTCCAGGTCCTGGGGCGCCGGGATAACGATCTCCCCCGAGTTGGCCCCGTCCAGCGGCACCACCGTCACCTGGTTCTCCCCAGCCATTTGGATAACCTGAACAATGTAGTCTTGTTTCACCCGGTTGCTGGTCAGAACAAACCCCTCAGCCCGCCACCCATTGGTGATCTCCACCAGGCCGGCCTCGGGCACCGAGACCCCCCGGACGCAAAGGCCGGCGCCGTTCACGGCATCGTCGGTGACATATTGAAAGCGCAGCAGGACCTCTCGCCCCGAGTAAGCGCCAAGGTCGACGGACTCATCGAGCCAGCCAAGGCTGTTGCCGGTGTAGCCCTCTCCAAAGCTGTTGCCGATGGGGTTTTCCGCCGTGGTATTTGGCGTCTCCAGGATATCCCAGGTCCGCCCGTCATCGACGGATACCTCCAGGTAGGCGTAGTCCCATTTCTCCTCTAGCTCATACCACACCTGGTAGACCAACGTGGCCCGGTCCAGGCCTGTCAAATCCACGGAGCGGGTCAGCGTCGAGTCGATGGAATCGCCCGAGTTGCTCCACCAGCATCCCCGCGAGTCCACGTCGACCGGCAGCAGGCGGTTCTCCGCCGGCCCGTCGAAGCGCAGGCGTAGTGGTCCTTCCAGCAATGAAAGCTCCACGTACTCCACGGCGTACTGGGGAATCTCAGAACTGTACTCAATGATCCCGTCGTAGGCCTTCGAGACCCCCACCTGCACTTCCAGGTCCGAGTATCCGTAGACCCCCTGCCTTTCATCCAGAAGATTGGCCACCGCCCAATCGCGGAACACATCCGGAAAGGTGGCGGAGTAGCCGGCCGATCTCAGATAGGCGTTTACTCCGGCGATGCCATCCTCCTGTTCATTCAGCAGCGGCCGCAGGTCGTTGTTCTTCCCGTAGTGGTCCGCCAGGTAGTGCATGAACAGGGACGCCGCCCCGTAGTTGCGTCCGGCGCCGAATGGTAGCAGCGGCCATTGCACCAGTGAGGTGGGGCCGGACTGCAAGAACCGGTAGATGGTGGCTTGATCGAATCCGGCAATCGTGGCGGCCAACTCAGACAGCCCCTCATTGATCCAGGTTTCCTCGGAGGCGTCGGCGTTCCAATGGGCCGCGTGTTGCAGTTCGTGGGCCAGTGTTTCCAGGTAGTCGGGGGATCCCATCGGGATGATACTGGAGTTGATGTAGATTATCTCCCGCTCGTTGCTGAACGGGACCACGCCGAGAGGGTATTCGTCCGAAGAACTGTAGTAACCCGCAACGCCCCGCAGGCGGCCATTCAGGATGTTCAGATGGGGATCGTTGTCCACTCCTGGGGACCATTCCTCACCAAAGGCGGCGGTAACCCGGGGGTGCACCTGCTCCTCATAACCGGCGGCAGCCCTCTCGATATCCTTCTGGCGGATGGTCTGATTTTCCTCGACATACCAGTAAGCGTGGGGAGAAACCAACCGCAGCACAAAACGGCTCTGGTATACCGTCAGCCCCGACAAGTCGACCAGCCAAAAGGTGTCCTCCCGGCCTTGGGCGTAGCTCACCGGATCCGGGTTTACCACCCGCCGCAGGTCCTCCTCCCTGGCCCGCTTCAACCCAACTGCCAGCCCGTAGAGGTCCCGGTCGGGAGCCGGAACGAAGCTCGTCGCCACCGAGGAGGCGGGAGTAGCCGTCGGCGTCGCCGGCAATCGGCGGGTTCTTTCCGGCGCAAGGCCTTTTGGTGGAGTGAGCGCTGGTGAGACGGCCGAGTTGGGGGTGGGCGTCGAGGCAAGCTGCCCCGCCGGAGCGGTCCCCGACGGAACAGGCGTAGCTACCGGCCTTGTTCCGTGCGGCTCGGGCGTGGTTGTCAGAACTAGGCCGGGCGCCGCGGGCGTAGCTGCCGAGGTTGGGCCGGGCTGGGCCGGCGTGGGGGTTGCGATGGAGGTGCACGCCGCCAGCGCGGCGGCCAGGAGGAACACCGGTATACACCAACGGGGGCTCACGTGAGAGATGGATCGGCCGGTTTGGAGTTGAAACGGTTCATGGCCCCGTCGATGCCCTCTTCCAGGATGCAATCGACCGCGGCCACCACCGAATCCAACGCTCCGGCGAGGATGGTTTCCTCCTCGCCGGAGAAACGGCCCAGCACGTAACCAACCGCGTCTTGCTCCAGGGGCGGAGCGCCAATGCCCAGCCGGATTCTCGGGAAATCCTGGGTTTGCAGGCTCTCGATTATGGACTGGACCCCCCGGTGGCCCCCATCGCTGCCGCCGGGGCGGAGCCGCAGCTGCCCCACCGGCAAGGCCATATCGTCGTAGATCACCACCAGGTCCTCGGGGCGGGAGGCGAATCGGGCCCGCAGGTAGGCGACGCCTTCGCCGCTGTTGTTCATGAAAGAACGGGGTTTGGCCAGCACGATCTCCTCGCCGGCGCGAAATCCCCGGCCCAGGACTACCTTGGCGCGGCGTTCCGCAACCCGGATGCCCCACTTCAGGGCCAACAAATCCACGCAGCGGAAACCAATGTTGTGGCGGGTGCCGCGGTACCGGGTTCCGGGATTGCCAAGGCCGATTATCAAGCGCATTTTCAGTCCGGCATCTGGCGGACGAAGGTCAGCAGTTCGGAGGTGAGGGTGTTGGAGAGGGCCGACGGATCGCTCGCTTGAACGATATTCAAAAAGTCGTCCATTCGCGCGTCTTGCTGGCCCCGGAGCAGTTGATCCACCATCAACCTGCTCAGCCGCCCGTTCTTCCTGCCCAGGTGAATGTCGATAATGGTGAGCAGCCGCCCCATTTGTGCCGCGGGCAGCAAACGTTCCAGGCTCAACCGGCGCGAGTCATGCCACGGAACGCCATCCAGATTCAACTCGCCCGCCGGCGCCGAACAGGAAGGCGGCCCCGAATCCAGGTCCGCCAGCTGCTCCACCAGGCTGGCCCTCTGCTGCCGGTGGTCCGCATAGGCACTGCGGACCGCGCCGTACACCGAAGGAAAGCTGAAGAGCGCGGCCTCCCCCAAGGGGAAACGCTCCAGCCAGAACCGGGGCTCTCCGTAGGCGGTCACGAGTCGGACTCCTCAGTCTCCGGTTTCGGGGAAGGTGGCGATTCCAGCAGTTCCGAGAACTCGGCTTCGTCCAGCACCCGCGTTCCCAACCGCTGCGCCGCGTCCAGTTTAGAGCCCGGAGACGCGCCGGCCACCAGATAGTTCGTCTTGCGGGTAACCGAAGACACGACACTGCCGCCCAGGGCTTTTATCCGGACTTCCGCCTCCCGGCGAAGGATCGACGCCAAGGTTCCGGTGACGACAAAGCTCACACCGTGTAACGGCAGGTCGCGGGGCCTGGGCCCATGGCTCTCCTGGTACAGCTTGACCTCGGCCCGGCGGAGCTTTTCGATGACCTCCCAGTTATGGGGCACCTTGAAATAGGCCACGAGGCTTCCGGCGATCTTGGGTCCCACGCCGGGAATCTCGGTTAGCTCCTCTTCAGAGGCCGAGGCCAGGTCGTCCAAGCTGGCATACCGCTGGGTCAACAACTCAGCCACCTCGGACCCCACGTGGAGGACCCCAAGGGCGAAGAGCAGCCGGTGGAGGGGCCGTTCCTTGCTAGCCTCAACGTTGGCGAGAATCTTGGTGGCCAGCCGGTCTCCCATTCGGTCCAACTCCAGCAGGGCGCCTTTTTCCAGGCGGTACAGGCCGTCCACGCTTTGGACCAACTCCCGGTCAATCAGAATCCGGCACCACTGCTCGCCCAGCCCGTCGATGTCCATGGCGCCTTTGCTGACGAAGTGCTTGAGGAGTTCTAAAAACTGGGCCGGGCACGAGGTGTTGGGGCACCGGTGCGCCGCCTTGCCCTCTGATTTCACCACCCCGGTACCGCACTCCGGACAGCGGGCAGGCATCTTGAACTCGGCGCCCCGGACGGTGTTCGGGTCTACCACTGGGCCCACCACGTAGGGGATCACGTCGCCGGCCCGTTCAATCGTCACTCGATCGCCAACGCGGATGTCCTTGCGGCGGATGTCCTCCTCGTTGTGCAGCGAGGCGTGTTTGACCGTGACGCCGCTGATCGTCACCGGCTCCAGTACGGCGTAGGGGTTGAGGCTGCCGGTTCGACCCACGTTGATGCCTATATCAAGCAGCCGAGTGACGGCCCTCTCCGCGGGGAACTTGAAGGCGATGGCCCATCTGGGCTCGCGGCCCGCCACTCCCAGGGCTTCTTGTAAGGCATGGGGCGCAACTTTGATAACCACGCCGTCCACTTCATAGGAGAGGGTGTGCCGCCGCTCCATCCACTCCTGGTAGTAGCCATGGGCTTCCTCCAGGGTGTGACACAGGCGGTTTTCGGGATTGACGCGGAACCCCAGCGCCTTGAGCTGCTCCAGGGATTCCCAGTGGCCCTCGGGTAGGGGAACATCCCCGGCGCCGGTCAGAGCGTACACCCAGATCTGAAGATTCCGCGACGCCGTGATCTTTGGGTCTAGCTGGCGTACGCTTCCGGCGCCGGTGTTTCTAGGGTTGGCGTACAGGGGCTCGCCGCGTTCGGCACGCTCCTGGTTCAGCCGCCGGAAATCTTCCAAGGGCAGATACACCTCACCCCGGACTTCCAGGCTTTGTGGCCGGCTCCCCATCAACGTGATGGGAACGCTCCGAATGGTGCGCAAATTTTTGGTTACATCCTCCCCGGAGTACCCATCACCCCGGGTTGCCCCTCGTATCAGGACGCCATTCTCGTAGATGAGACTAACCGCGAGCCCGTCGATTTTCAGCTCGCAGACCAGGTCGAACTCGGCCTCGTCCAGCAGGTCCTTGATACGCCGGTACCAGGACTGAAGCTCCTCCAGGTCGAAGGCGTTGGCCAGGCTGAGCATGGGTAACCGGTGCTCCACCGAAGTGAACCCCTGGGCAGGGGCGGCGCCCACGCGTTGAGTGGGAGAGTCAGCGGTGGCCAATTCCGGGTACTCTTCCTCGAGATGGCGCAGTTCCCGCATCAAGGCGTCGTAATCGGCATCGCCGACAACCGGGTCGTCCAGGACGTAGTAGCGATGGTTGTGGTGGTTGATCTCGCTACGCAGGTCTTCCGCTCGTTGGCGGACCCTGGGTTCAGCCATGGCCCACGTATCTCCGGTTGATCGGCTTGCCTTTAGGGTATAATATCACTTCCGTTGCCGGAGCAAGATATATTGTAGCCTATAGGATTCGCACTTCCCGCACCACTATCCCACTGGCATCCGGAAACGCCCCGGTTGGGCCGCCCGGCGCCACGGTTCAGAAGCAGCACGTCGCCCGCCCGCGGGCACTTCATGCCGGTTCGAGAAGAGGCAGCAAGCATAGCCTCTGGAACGATGGGCAGTCCAGGGGAGACCCGTCCTTTGGGACCCGATATCTAGCGAATGGGCCCATCCCTCCCAGCCTCGCCGGCCCCGTGGGCCGGCCCCAGACGATTTTCGTGAAGAAGCCCCGGGGGCAACGCCGGTTGCCAGCCGCGGAATGAAGGTGATCTGAGTATGGCAGAAACCCTGGCCGGCCAAGAGGCCGGCGACCAGCCCCGCAATTTGCGCCAAAAGGGAATTTTTATCCTGGGCGGCCTGAGCACTGGCCACGGCGTCTTCCACTGGATCAACCACAGCTTCATGGTAATGCTGCCCGAGGTCGAAGAAACCTTCAACCTGAGTTCCGTCGAAGTCGGCGCGATAAGCTCCACCAGGGAAGTTGCCGGGGGCGTGATCGCCCTGCCCGGAGGGGCATTGACCGACATGACCCGGCGCTATTGGGGAGCGGTTTTGGCGGTTTGCATGGTGGTGTTCGGGCTGGGTGGAATGGTGATGGGGTTCTCTCCGGTGTATCCGATGCTCCTGGTCGGCATGGCATTGGTGGCCTTATCTTCATCTGTTTGGCACTTGCCGGGCGTGGCGGCCCTTTCCCTCCACTTCGCCCACCGGCGCGGCTCTGCCCTCTCCATACATGGAATCGGGGGCAGTGCCGGCGATGTAATAGGCCCGATACTCACCGGTTTCCTGCTGGGCGTCTTGACCTGGCGGGAGATCATCGGAATATATGCGGCGATTCCTCTTTTTCTCGCTTTCCTGGTCTTTTGGGCCTTCCGGGACATTGGAAAATTCGGCGCCGTCGCACCCGAGGTACCGAGCTTCCGGGCCCAGATATCGCAAAGCCGGGGCATCCTCAAGAATGCCAGGTTATGGGGTATCACTCTGGTGGCCAGCATCCGCGGCATGGCATTCATCGCCCTGATTACCTTTCTTCCCCTCTACCTTGATGACGTGGCCCAACTGAGCAAAGGGTTGCGGGGGGTTTACTTCGCGGCGCCGATGGTGGTCGGAATGTTGTTCACGCCCATTATGGGATACCTATCGGACCGTTTTGGGCGGAAGCTGGTCCTGATCCCGGGCATGATCTTCCTGTCATCGCTGGCGCTGGCGCTGGCGATGTTCGGCGAGGGGGTCGCCCTGCCGATCATAATCGGACTGATGGGGATGTTCCTGTACAGCGACCAGCCCATCCTGATGGCGGCGGCCCTGGACATCGTTCGGACCAGCGTTGCCGGAACAACCCTCGGGGTACTCTCCTTCTCCCGGTTCGGTCTCAGCGCCGCTTCACCATTGATTGGCGGCGTCCTGTACGATATCGACAAAACCTACCCGTTCTTCTATGTCGCCGGTCTGTTCGCCCTGGCGACCGTGGTCTTGATGGCCGTGCCCCTGGGGACCGGCGATCAAACTGCCGGCTCAGCGCCCAACGAGCAGATCGGGGACCGCGCCGCCCGGTAATACCTCAAGCGCCGGGGAGCACTCGGCTTTCCAAAACAAGTGAGGGACCAGAGAGGAAACGTAGCGTCATCCTGTCCCTGGCCCCAGCACGCACCGTGGGTTTCAATCCTCGGATTGGTTAACCCCGCCCTGGGATGCCTCCCAACGCCTGACCCTCTCGTCAAACCATGGCTCGATCCACCGCTGGAACCACGGTCGCAGCAGCTGGCCAAAGGGTAGAAGCCGGAGCCAGCCCCGGTAGGCCAGAATGGAGTTCTTATGCGGGGCGACGGACGCACTGTCGAATCTCTTCAGCAGGCGGTAGGTCATGAAATAGGCGAGAGGCGGTAGCCGGTTATGCAAGTGATCGGCGGTCACGTGGGCCAGGTGGGCCAACACAACGCCCAGCAGCAGGGGATGATAGAACAGCAGAGCCAGCGTCAGAAGACCCGCTGCCGAGTACTCCCAGGCATGGAGAAAAACGAAAACTCGGTTCGGCCGTCCCTTGACGTACCACTGGTAATAATCGAACACATGGTCGATGTCCATCAGCACGCCGGTCACCAGGGCCAAGGCGCCCGCCTCCGGCGCGCCCGTGGCAACCCCCACACCAACACCCACCGCGCCCGAAATAAACGTATGGCCTACTGGGCCCATTTCGCCTTCGTCATCGCACCGTCCCGGGTATCATAATAATCACAGAGGGCATGCAGTGGTGCTTATCCATATTGGGCCGGCATATCGGACCGGCTGCGCACCAAACTTATCGGCATGAGCACCTCAAGCGGTCATTATATCCTGTGGTTCAGGTGGCTCCAAATATCCTCAACTGAATCGCTTCACTTCAAGCAGGGGAACCGCCACTTTCAATTTTCGCCGGGATTCACCAGGCCTCTGAAAAGCGCACATTTCAAGTTGCCGGCCCTCGCCGAAATTGTGGTGACGACCCAACTATTCCGCCGAGGAGAGAACTCAAGCCGCTTCTCTCCGAGTGCAAAAAGGCTAGGGCTGGGGTGCGAAGTCTGCTTTCGTTCCCCGGATGGATGAGGCGTTCCGGGTAATAGCCGGTGGAGGTATTTGTAGACCGCCGGCGGAGCCTCCCTTAGCCGGCCTTCGTTCGACGCCAATCGGCCGCATCTTTACCGAAACATGCCTGGTCTGGAACGGGGGGGCATGGTATAATTCGTGGCTGTCAACTGGCCGCAGAAACGTTAGCGAGCGAGCCTCATGAGGATATGCAAACTTGGATGATGTGATCGTGGTCGGCGCCGGACCCGCCGGCAACAACGCGGCGCTGGGACTGGCGTCCCGAGGATACTCAGTCACCGTAATCGACGCCAGACAGCGGATCGGCGAAAAGCTATGCACCGGCATTGTCGGCCGGGAATGCACCGACCGGTTCCCGATAGACCCAGCACTGATCTACCGTGAGGCGTTTTCCGCTGACGTTGTCGCTCCCTCCATCGGCCATGTCCGCTTCGAAACCGCCACTCCCCAGGCGCACATTATCGACCGGGCGGCCTACGTCGCCTCCTTTGCCCACCGGGCCCAGGCGGCGGGAGCCAAGTACCTCCTCGGCCACCGCGTCCTCCGGGCCGTACCCGAACCGGATGGCGTGACGATCATCACCGATGGGGGCCGCCACCGGGCCCGTTCCCTGGTGCTGGCCGCCGGGTTCGCCACGGCGTTGACCCGCCAACTCGGGATGGGCATGGTTGCCGACTACGTCACCGGCGTTCAGGCGGAGGTATCGACCAGTGGGGTCCCAGAGGTGGAGGTCTACCTGGGCCACGACGTGGCTCCCGGTTTCTTCTCCTGGCTGGTGCCCACATCACCCGGCCGGGCCTTCGCCGGGCTTCTGGCCCGGCAGCAAGCCCAATCTCACCTGGCCAAGTTTATCCAGGTACAACAACAGGACGGAAAAGTTACCGGTGTCATCCGCGGCGCCGCCTCTTGGGGTATTCCGCTCCGGCCCCTGCGGCGGACCTATCAGGACCGGGTCCTGGTGGTGGGTGACGCCGCCGGCCAGGTCAAGCCCACCACCGGAGGCGGAATCTACTACTCGCTTCTGGCTGCCGAAATCGCTTCGCAGGTGCTGGGTGATGCGCTGGCGGCCGATGACCTGTCGGCGGCCCGGCTAAGCCGGTACCAACGCCGGTGGAAGCGGCTACTGGCCCGAGAGTTGGAGGTGGGGTACTCCGCCCGCCGGCTATTCGAATTCCTCAGCGACCAGCAGATCGGCTCGCTGGTCTACCAGGCTGCCAATAACGGCATTCACGCCGACCTGCTCAGTACCGTTGACACATCCTTTGATTGGCACAGCCGGCTGATCGGGAAGGTGCTTGGCCATCCGGTGCTGGGAGGCGCACTCCGCTTGATCAACCCGCTGCTGGCCCGCCTGGCGCGGACCCCGGAGCCCGGCTTCGCATTGCCACCGGTGGCCAACAGCCAGCCGGACCCCCTGGTCAACCTCTCCAGCTAGCCGCCCCGGCTGCACCTGCTACAATAGCGACCAGAGGCTCCTCTTCGCGGCCATCGGCAACTCGGCGGGTGCTTGCCACCACAAATCGAAGGGGACCGCTCTCGCCACGGCCGGTTCGCCGAAAGCGATCTCCAACTGCGATTGACAGGACACCTTTTCATGCCAAAACACATAGCAGACACGCGACAGCTAAACCGGGAGTGGATAGAGCAAGAGTTGTTTCCACTCTGCGACTCCCTGCGAGACGGGAAAGCCCCAGGTAGCCCCCTGGCGGGAAAGGCACTCTATTGCCTGTTCTACGAGCCGAGCTTCCTTACCCGCACCTCATTCGAACGGGCGATGACCCTGCTCGGGGGGCAGGTACAGTTCACCGAGGATGCATCACAGTTCTTTCCGGTCCGGACATCGTCCTACATCGAGAACACCGTCAGGTTCCTGAGCAGCCTCCATTTCGATGCGGTGGTGTTGCGCAGCAGCCAGCCAGGGGCGGTTGCCGCCGCCGCCGAGGTGGACGTTCTCCCCGTAATCAGCGGGGGCAGCGACGACGATCACCCGACTCAAGCCATCCTCGATCTCTACACACTCAAGCGTGAGTTTGGAACGCTGGACGGCATCAAGCTGGCCGTGGTGGGCCGGGTCGACCACCGGAACGTTAACGCGCTGCTCATGGCCCTAACGCTCTTTCGGGATGTTCAGGTGATTTTGGTCCCGTTTACGGGACAGGCCAAGCCCGAGGTGTTGGAGTACTGCCGGAACGCCGGACTGACAATCAGCGTCGAAACGACGTTGGACCCTTTTGCTCCGGACCTGAACGCCCTCTATTTGAACGGAGCCGAGACGGCAGCCCACGCGCAACTGCTGGAGGACCGCGGCCTTGTGAAGGTCAAAGTGGACGAGGAGCTACTGCGCAGCCTCCGGACTGATTGCGTCATCCTCGACCCGATGCAACGCAGCCAGCCTTTGATCGCAGACAGCGGGGATGCCAGGTGGGCCGGCTACCGGCAAGCAGAAAACGGCCTTTTCGTCAGGATGGCGCTCTTGCTCGGAATCCTGGAGTGAAATAGGGTCCGGGCACCGCAACCACGAGCCCGTCGTCCAGCACCACTTGGCAGCCAGGGGCAAACTCGTCCGGAAAGTCGACTGGGCGTTGGTAAACGGCGCTATCAACGACACCCGTCGCGCCCTTGTCGCCGCGCCGAAACTTGAAGTGATGGCCCATGCCAGTGACGATACCTAAAGGCCGCAACGCGCGGCAATCAGTGAATGTCGCTGATATGATGTTGGCATGGTCAAGACAATCATCTTCGACCTGGGCGGAGTCCTGGTTCACTTGGACTGGGACGGTCTTTGCGCTCCTTTGGCAACGCTATCGGGCTGGGGGGCCGATTCGGTACGAGCGGAAGCCTACGGCGGGGCAATTGTATTCGAGTTCATGCGCGGCTCCATTGGTCCCCAGGAATTTCACGAAGCGTTTTGCAACAAGTTGGGGATTGTTGTCTCATACGACGACTTCGCCGGGATCTGGTGTGCGCTGATAGGAACCAAGGCAAGCATAATCCCTTTGGTGGAGCGGCTGAGGCCGGGCCATCGTCTGGTGGTAGCATCGAACACCGATCAAATCCACTTCGCCTACACGCTCCAGCATGTTGACGTCCTGCGCCACTTCGACCGGTACTTCTTGTCCTACGAGATGGGCCTGTTGAAGCCTGACCCGGCGTTCTTCCGCCAGGTGTTGCAGGACCTCGACACACCGCCCGCCGACTGCATCTTCATCGACGATCGGCCTGAGAACGTGGAATCGGCACGGGGAGTTGGCATTACCGCGCTACTGTTTGAAGGGATCGGAAGACTACAAATTGACCTTGATGGCGCCCTTTGACCGTGGACGGTGGGCCGTGCTGAGAATTGACCGAGCCAGGCAATCGAGAGCCGTCAGCACGAGCGACGCCTGCCAGGGCGCTGAGCGGAACTTGGGAGCCAGGCTTATACATACATAGCCGGGCGCTCAAGTTGACGGCGCGCCTCTGGACCAAAACTATTGGTCGAATAGCCATTCTTGCTTCTCGCCTGATAGCCTTGATTCCCCCACTCTTATCTCCCCGATCTCCTTCAGGTGCCAGTGCACCGTTAATGCACACCAAGTACCCATTGGGGGTTCGCTGGGCGATGCCAGCCCCAGATTCGTTGCCAGTGCGCTCCGCTCGGGCCCTACATAGAAGTTGCAGCACTTATCTCGGAGGCTCAATCGTGGTAAGGCAGGGGCCTATTCCATGCGCCGAGGCGGCATGAAGGGCCGACCGGGACAAAGCGACAATCAGGCGATGGATCGAACAGGAAAAGTTGAAAGCTTACAGAATCAGCCTCAAATGGTTGACTGATGAGCAGGACCCATGGCGGGCGGGAGAGGCGTTGAGCCCCACTAGAGGGCTCACACTTCGCCGACGCTTCGAGCCAGTCCCGGCCTGTCAGCTAGAGGCCCTGGCTGTCTTGCTGCATCGTGGCCAAGGAGAAGAGAGGCCCCTGTTGCAGCAGCGGACCGCCGAGAAGACACCAACGATAATGAACTACCAAAATGATACCCCGGCGCCAGACGCCATCCCACGTGCTTAGCTTGTATGTGCTAGCACACTACACCGTCAGTGTCACCACGTGTTCCACTTGTATAGGCAGGACTGTTTGCTGCTGTACAACTGCGCCTTGATGACATCAGTTTCGCGGGACGACAGCCGCCGGAGCCGGTGCCGGTAACAGAGTCAAGACGATGCGGGAAGGTGACTCTGGCCGAACTTGCTCCCCAGCTTCCCGTCGAGCCGGCTTCCCGCAACACTTGCGTTGCATAGAAGGGGTAGATCCATGAGTTCCTCTGCCAACATGGTGGCCGCGTTCAGCACTGGGACCGGCCCGCGGATCGATTGGCGCAAGCACAAGAGTTTTGCCGCGCTGGCGGTCCTGTTTGCGTTGCTTGCCCTTTCACTGGGTTGCGGTCTCATCGGCGGCGGCGACGACGCCGAAGAAGACCTCGCCGGAACGGAACAGACGGTTGAAGGCGAGGACGCGGAGGACGCGGAGGAAGCGGACGCGGCGACCGCGGCAGCCGTGGCAGCTGCGGCGGAAGAGGCGGCAGCCGCAGAGGCGGCCGCGGCGGCGGCAGATCTCGCGGCCGACGCCGCTGACCCCGATGCTGCGGCCGACGCTGAGGCCGGTGACGACGCTGAGGCTGGCGACGATGTCGAAGGGCTTGCCGACGGGGCTTTAGTCCGAAGCCTGGAGTTAGCCCGGGACCTGGCCTGGGTCCACGTTAGCCAATGCGCTACTCTTATCTCCCCCGAACTCGAAGCCACCCTCATAAATGGCGAGTGGTTCATCGCCAGCTCGGCCACGGCAACCCAGGCCTACGGCTTCTGGAAGGTGGATGCCGACACCGGCGCGGTCACGCCCCACGACGCCGTGTCCCGCCAATGGCAAACGGCATTTGATTCCCAATGCAGCGCGGCGGCACTCGAGGCCATCGCCAAGCCCGCCGGACCCCAAGCGCCGGTCATTACTGTAGCCGACGACGCTTTGGCGACGGTTTGGTCCCACCTGAGCCGATGTTTTCCAAACCTGAAAAAAGAGGCTTTTGAAGCCACCCACGACCCAGCCCGAGGTGAATGGGTGGTCGTTACCAAAGCGGACTCGGGACGAGAGTTCGGCACTTGGAAAGTGACGGCGTTGACCGGGGAACTCCAGCCGTATTCCGGCCAGGCCCAGGCCTGGGATGCGTCAGTGAAGTTGGAGTGCAGCGCGGACTCCGTGGCCGCCCTCGTCACGCCCACGCCCGTTCCCCCACCCACTCCCGCCGTGAAGGAAATCACCGAAGCGGTCACGAATTTGTGGGCCCACCTGGTGAAGTGCGCCCCGGCTTTGATCGTGGCTGATCTGGTCGCGACCTGGAACCCGGTCAACGACGAATGGGTGGTCGTTACCAAAACAGGGGTTACGGTGGACTACGGCGTTTGGGTAGTCGAACCGAACGGAACCATCGTCCCGAAAAACCGCGAGGCTGTCCGTCGGAACGTGCAAGCCGGCCTAGCAGCTTGCTAAAACCAAGCAACTGAGCACACTGGCGCAAGATAGAGTCAACAGGGTGGGACCGGGCACTACAGACCACGGGCTTGAGACATCCTTGCGACTCGTCAGCCGACACCATTTGGGTGGGTGCCGGCGCCACCCCCCATCAGCCATCTCCCAGCGCTTCCACGGCGACCCTCTTGATCTCGACAAGTGTTTCCGAGACCCAAGGAGTAAGGGCCTCAAACTCTTCGGCAATCCGGATCGCTTCGCGGTGGTTGCCCTTCAGATTCTCCTGATTCGCCAAGAGCGCATACGTGTACTCTCGTTCAGGCGCCTGCTCCCGCAGATGCCGGAGCAGGCGGTCCAAGAACTCCAGGCCCTCGGGTGAAGCCATCGGCTGAAGCATTGCGATCCCATTCGCCACGACGCGGACATTCTTGCTGTCCCCGTCGAGAGTACGCTGGACCTCGTATAGCACGAAGTCGGCAACCAACTTCTTCTCTTCCGGGCTGAACTCATCTATGACGCCCAGCAATAAGCTAAACATCAGCTCTCTCGGCCGGTAAGACATACCCGGGGCTGCTTCGAAGCTCTTTGTGGCCAAAGCGAGGCGACTGGCCAGCGGGTTGGGATCGTTGAACGCCTGGGTCATTGTTCGATTAGCCGAATATGGGACGTAGACCAAATGATACATAGACAACGCGAGCACGGAGACCAGTACGACCCCGAGTACCAGTGGCGCCCACTTCGGCGATTCCTTCCTCTGGAGGCTTTGAGGGGCGCGGCGGATAGTTCCCGAACCTTGGGGCCCTGCGTTTTCCCGCTCGGCGGCCCGCTCCACCCCGGATTCTTGTCCAGCCACCCAGGCGACGAGAATAACCCAGAAGAGCAAGGATGCTGGGGTGTAAAACAGAAACAGGTTCTGGACAAAATGCCCAGCCAGGGCTCCCAGCACCGCGTAGGCGACGATCTCTTCCCGGGGCGGCCTCCTCCGGCGGACCACGGCCCACAGAAGCGCCAGCCACAGAGCGGCGAACGCGAGCGTGCCGAGAACGCCGTGAGTTGCCAGTTCTTCAATGGGTTGGCTGTGGGCCTGGTCAGTTCGAAGGGGACCGTACACATAGATTGAAGCGTCTGCGAAGCGGTCAAAGGCCGTGCCGAAATTCCCATGTCCCCAACCCAGAATAGGACGATCCCGGAGCGCTTCGAAGCCCACGTCCATATACTCCAGTCTGGCGCCGAGGCTCCCCCGACGGCACCACCACCCAGGCTCCCCCAGCGGTATCAGGCTCCGTGCCCGATAGGCCAGAAACACGGGAAGCGGTCACTTCACCCACCTGGGTCGCCGTACTAATCAGGCGAGAAATACCACCCCGGCAAGCCTCCCTCGCCGAGAAGCTAGCACTGTCTCCCAACAGCGTCAGAAGCGCCAGGAGGCCCAGAATGCCCCCCGCACCCAGAACTGCCGGGAGAAGGGCCCTTCGGTTTCCCCATATGGCCAGACCCACGGGGATTGCCAGCGCGCCGGCCGCTAGACCCACCAGGGCCCCACGGCTGCCGATGAGGATTAGCACCCAGACGCCCAGCAGCGCGGTGCCCAACCATAAACCCTGCCACATACGGGCAAGACCCCGCCGGGGTCTGTCCATATCTTGGGCCTGCTGCCCCGGATTCCCTGGTTGCCCGCCGTCGGGTGGACCCGGGGCGCCGCGGGTCTCGCCTCCACCTTCCGGGGAGGGCAGGAATGAGGCGACCAATAGTCCCGTGGTGGTCAAGGTGGTCATGACAAGGATTGCGGCCAGATAGGCTGGGTTGCCCAAGGTCACTTGCAAGGAACAGGTCGCGCCGAGGTAGAAAGTCCTCGGGAGAAAAGAGTTCTGGGCCAGCGCTAGCAAGGACAGCACCAAACCCGAGAGAGCAAACCAGTTGAGCAGCGACAACCACGCCCTGGGCGACCCCAGTATCGATGTAGCGACCACGGCCAGAAGGAACCACAGCACCAGATCCGCGACACCGGTCATCCGATGGTAGCTGGAAACCAGACTACTACCGGTGCTGACACCGGTAAGAGCTGAAACGAAGACGAGGAAT
>MPMA02212905.1_pt1 | contig 25440 bp, 25 predicted proteins | sample 1617361 | NCBI WGS metagenome assembly MPMA02 (sample SAMN05944807, study PRJNA350692) | marine metagenome | biome: marine; feature: ODZ; material: water; isolation source: 180 m water sample filtered on 0.2 um supor filter | place: Pacific Ocean | collected 2012-04-08 | depth 180m m | reverse complement strand
GTTTAGTTGAAGACTATCAGGCCAACTCTAGTCACCCAGTAATCATCTCGAGTCAACCGAAACGGCGCCAACTAGACATGGCCGTGCGTCTGCAGAGCGTGATCTCAATCAGCTACCGCGTCTGGTTCAGCGCCACCGATCGGGCCGTGTCGGGATCGAGTCCCCACTGAGCGAGTTCGGTTGTGGGACTGGCGCTGGCCGTTGCCGACAACGGCAGCTTCACCCAGGCAGTCGTGCCTTCGCCTTGCTCGCTGTCGAGGCCGATCTCGCCTCCCTGCTCGGCGAGGATCTTGTGGCATATGAACAGCCCGAGGCCGGTACCTTTGCCGGGTTCCTTGGTTGTGAAGAACGGCTCGAACAGCTTCTCGCGGATGTCCTTCGGTATCCCCACGCCATTGTCTTTGATGTAGGCAACCGCCATGTCGTCTTCTATGTGGCAACCGAGGGTGATTTTGCCCCACTCAGGGATGGCGTCCACCGCGTTGCCGATCAGGTTCACGAACACCTGTTGAATCTGGTTTTCGATTCCTGTCACAGATGGCGACACCGTGAACTCGCGTTCGACCTCCAGGTTCTTGGAGTTGAACTTCGCGGTGAGCGGGCTGACAGCGCTCTCCATCGCGCCGTTGACTTGGAAATCCGTCGTTTCGTCGTTGGTTCGTGAGTATTCCAGGATGCGCCGAACGATCGTCGTGATCCGGTCGGTCATCTCCTTGATGGTCTGGAGGTCGTTGATGGCGGACTCGCTGGCGAGGTGTTTGTCCTTGCCTCTGAGAAGGAGCTCCGTTCGACCCGATATGGCGAAGATCGGGTTGTTGATCTCGTGTGCCACTCCCGCGGCCAAGGTGCCAACGCTGGCGAGCTTGGCGGATTGCACTAGCTGCGCCTGCACGAACTTCAATTCGTCGATGCTGGCTTTTAGTTCTTCGGCCATCTGCGTCTTCTCGGCGGCGTCGGTTACGATCCGTTCGAATCCCCAACGGGCCAAGACGAGGGGCACTACGAGCAGCGATCCGGCCCACCACGACTGTGCGACGAGCAGCGCGCCGATCAGACCCAGCGTCAACAGCCCGCCTTCTTGGAACGCCTCGAACGTGTACGTCTTCGACCAAGCCTTGAGGAACCCGAATCCCTTGCGAATCGATATCATGCCCAGGACGAATCCCAGGTTGACGCCGTGTTGGATCATCGCCGCAACGGCCGCCGTTGCCATCGGGACCGGCGTCAGCGTCAACGTGCCGCTGCTTTGCCCGAGCCCGTACCAGGCGACTCTCGCGGCGCCAGCGGCTAACCCGAAGACACCGGAATTGAGCACGACGGCCTTCACCGGCGTCCGGCACAATCGCTGAGCCACACCTACACCTAGGGCGGAGATCAGCACGGCTTCAACCGGATGCACCATCAGCACGGCCATGAACACGGGAACCGTAACCAGTGTGGCCTCGGCTTGGCGTTGAAATCGGATCGGGAATCGCTGCGCCAGGATCACCAGCGCCAGCAGCATCTCCCCGATCAGCACGTGCGGAGTGTTCGGCGCGATGGGCCACAGGACTATCGACGCAACTGCAACGACCACTATCGCGGTCGCAACGCTGGCTATGTACAGGTTTGTCCGAATGTCCAACTTCATGGTTATGTTGGCTTTCCTGAGGGCGGAGCCGAACCTAACTGGATGTTGCGTCCGATTCAACCCATCGAGGTGACGGTTCTGAGAGCCGCCCTCAATTCAACGAAATTGCCGAAAACGAGTCTACCAATCCGATAATCGGTAGGTTGAGTTCAGCGCTTTCGGTGACCCTGAGCGTTGCTATTGCTATCCGCAAGATCGTCGTCGAGTTCGACGGTGCACGAGACGCCGCGCTTGGCTTGACCGGCGCAGGTTGCTTGCTCTTCGCCATCGACGCTGATCATGACCTGGAACGGGAAGTTCTCGCTCCTGTTGACAGTTCCGAAACGCGCTTGGACCGAGAACGTGTCATCCCTGCTGTACGTCATCACGGTGTCCGTGGTCACGCCGCAGAGGCCGACCTGTTCTTCGATCAGTTTCGAGCCGTGTGGCGCTCTGATCTTGACGTCGATGGGTCCGTCGATCTTGCACCACGTTCCGGGCGGGACGGAAAAATCCACGTTGATGATCCAGCCGTCCGGAAGCCCGATGATCGGGTCCATGCCGGACCACGACAGCCCCCCGTATACGACGGGCCCTCCCGCCAAGAAGACGGCAAACACAAACATGACGGACAGTAGTTTCAAGCTTTTCATGATACCCCCTGGACTCACGCCCATTCACCACACCAAAGACAATTCGGATAGGCGAAGAAGCGATGGTTCAGCTACGACGTCTTCAGATTAGACGAGGAAGAAGCTGCATCAAATCACCCGGGCGGCACTCCGAATGTCACGTTGCCGACATTGCGGCGTCGAGGTTACCAGCTCGTGGCCGAATCGTGACATTGCCGGCGCCGAGATTATGCCTGGCAAGGTGGACAGCGGGGAAAGCCAGGCGGTCGGAATTTTCTCGGAGTGGTCTTTTCGATGGTACTGAACGGCGCTGATGATTCGGACCCTTATCAGCACCCATGCAGACCCGTACTGGTACCTATGTGGACATTAAAGCGGGCATCCAAACATCGAATCACGTCAAGTTTTAGTTCGGTTCTTTATTGAGTAATCCGCTTCTTTCGTGGGAGCTCGCCCCACTAAACCGCCGCCAGCCGCGTCGGATGCAGAGCCTGCTCGACGAACGTCAACCCTCCCACACGTTGGCGTCGTTGAGAGAACCATCGGATACCTGCGGGATGACGCAGAATGGCATCCCAGCCGGGTCCTCCATCACCCACCACGTGTGGATGAATTCTTTCTTGCGTGCGCCCAGCGACACCAAACGCTCCGCTTCCGCCTCGACGTCGAGGTGGACCCGGCTAGCGTCGCCGATCTTCTGCATCTCGACGTGCATTGAGTCGACGCGGCCTTTGAAGTTTACGTATGGGCTGCCTGGATCGCGGGGAGCTGCCTCGGGCATTCCGAGCGCCTGACTCCAGAAGCGGGTTGCCGCCTCCATAGATTCCTCGTCGCAGTCGATCAATATTCCTGACAGTTTGCTTCGATGCATCACTCTACCTTTGTCCGGCGCGATTCTTGAATCTCGTTAATTGGCGCCCTGCGCTTTCGATCGTCGATAGAACGCCCGGGCTTTCGCCTGATTGCCGCACGTCTTCATGTCGCACCATCGGCGACTGTGATTGCGAGATTCGTCCAGGAATATCCATTCGCAAGTCTGGCCGCTGCATAAAGTTACCCGGTCGAGCAGATCGGATGTCAGGAGATCCACCGCGGAACGAACGATCGGCCATACCACGCGATCGAGCGCCTCGGTGTCGTCTCGCCAGGAGATGACGAAGCGACCGCCTTTGGGAACGAGGTAACTCGGGGCGAGAGCATCGGCGAGCGCGGCATTCAGCGTGTCGATGTCGGCCGCGGCCGGACTCTCGCCCCACGCGACGGCAACGAAGATTCGGTACATCGATTCGCGCAGGTCTCGGAATCCGACGACGGCGATCGCCGCGGCGCCCATGTCGTCTGCCGCGATGTCCAGAAGGGAGTTCACCTGGTCATCGGTCAACGCTCCGGCCTGCTTGGCCCACTCGAGCACGTCCGGATAGCGTTGCAGGCGCTCGACCGGCTCGGGCGAGGGGCGATCTTCAAGCGTATTGACGAAGTCGAGGCACAGGGCTCCTCCGATGATTTCGTATTCCGGAAGCTTGCCCAAGTCGCTTGTCACGTGCGTTCCTCCCTCGTGTCTGAAATTCTAACCTGCAAAGAATACTGGACAGGTTAGAGTGGGCCGGCCATCATGACTTATGTAACCACCATAACACTCTATACAGGTTATATCAACCGGACGCGGAGTGAACGATGTCCAGCCGCACGTTGACCATTACCATCACGCTGAAATTGCCAACGATGGGCAAGAAGGCGACAAAGAAATCCGGTCAATCTGTATGGCCGCCCTTTGATCCCGTTGCCGTGGGGAGGTTTGATCCGGACTCATGGACCGGCCTCTCGCCGAGAGAACGCGACGAGATCAAAGCCACGGCTTCCGGACCAACGCGCTTCTGAATCTCACACGGCGCCCGGCAGCGTCTCCCCGCGGACGAAGGCCTGTATCGCTCCGGACACTGCGCTGGGACGGTTCATGTACATGTTGTGGCTGCTGTCGTTGATCGTGATCACGTTGAACGCGGGCAGCTCTTGAGACATTCGGTCCAACCCACTGAACGGCCGTTCGTGCCGGCGTTCGTCGCTCATGATGAACATGATCGGAATGCCCAACCGCCATAGGATCGGGTTGAGATCGACGTAGTCGCCCTCGCGTTCGCCCCAGTCCATCGACGCGGTTGCCCACTTCATGTCCAGCGAGCCGTCGGGCAGCTCCATCGCCTCGTGAGCCACTACGTCGCGGACGACGTCGTCCCGCCAGCGCCCCGTCACCGGGTGGGCTTTCAGGTACTCGTATAGGGTCGGGCGATCCGGCCATGTGCGTCGCGGGCCCTCGGCGCGCTTGGACACCATGCGCTGGAATTCCTCGCCCACGGTCACCATCGGCTCGAGCAAGGTGAGGCGCGAGAAGATATCTGGCCGCGAGTCCGCGAGCAAGCTCATGACCACCCCGCCGCTGGAATGGCCGACGCCGTGAATGTTGCGAAGGCCCAGCGTGTCGCAGAACGCCTCGAGGTCTTGGACTCGCTCGGAGAATTTGTAGCCTTCCGTGGGCCATTCGCTGTCGCCGTGGCCTTTGGCGTCAAGCGACAGCACGTGAAAGTCGTGACGAATGTCGCGGACCATGGCGTCCCAGCTTCGCGCTGTACGCATGTCGCCGTGCTGAAGGAGCATCAGCGGTCCGTCGCCGCCCCAGTCCACGTAACGAAGACGCACGCCCCGCACGACGACGAAGCGGTCTTCGCCGTCGGCGGGAAGTTCCGTTATCGAGTCCTCAGCGCTCAATTCGCGAGACCGAGCTCCTTGAGGATTGCCGGGATCTCGAGCTTCTCTTCGTCGGTGAGTTGTCGCATCGGCCTCGACAAAGTGTCGGTGTCGATGACACCCATGATCTTGAGGGCCGACTTCATTCCGCCGAAGCTTGCCGCGTTCGGTCCGCCGCCCTTGGCCACGAGACTGATCTTGGAAGCGGCCACCAGTATGGCGTTGCACTCTCTGACCGTGTCGGCGTCGCCCGCCACACCGGCTTCCCAGCCGCGCGAGCACGCGTCCGGAATCAGGTTGCCGATGCCTGGGATCACGCCGTGCACGCCCACACCGGCGGTGTTGGTGATGCGGAACTGAGTGCCCAGGAAGCGAAGCAGGTCGATGTCGCCCTGCTCGCAGAGGACGTTGAGTTGAGCGAGAAGCTCACCGGCGCCCGAGCTGTCCTTGACGCCCACGACGGCGCCTTCACTGGCAAGCGTCGCGACGGTGCCGGGCGCGACCGCGGTCTTGACTGTCTGCGGGATGTTGTACACCCACAGTGGTTGGCCGACTCGATCCTGAATGTAGCGATAGTGGTCCAGGAGCTCGTCTTGACCGCTGGGGTAATAGTACGGCGGCGTGGCGGCGATCCCGTCGAGTCCGCTCTCACGAACCCCGTTGGCCAGCGAGATCGACAGCTCGGTGCTTGCGCCGGAGATGTTGCCGATCACCGGGACTCGCCCGTCAACCTGCTCCACAACCGCGTCGATGCTTCGCACGCGTTCGTCATCCGGCAGGTTGCCGAACTCGCCAGTGGTGCCCGAAGCCCAGATTCCGTGCACGCCGTTGTCGATGAGGTAGTCGACCAATCGGCGCAGCGACTGTACGTCCACTGTCTCGTCCGCCTTGAGCGGCGTGAGGATTGGGATGACGACCCCTTTGATCTCTTTTTCGGTCACTGAGGTGCTCCTTCTGCCTAGTTTGGTTTCTTGTTGTTGCCGGGCGTTCGCATCCACACCAACCGTTCGAGGACGCCCCCTCCTCGCCTAATCCGTCGCGGTGTCTCAGCCGCCGCCGATCGCGGGGACGAAGTGCACTTCGCTGTCTTCGCCCACTTTCTGCAACATGCCCAGCGTGGTGATCTCGCCGTTCACGGCGACCGAGATGTTGCCCTTGACCTGGTTGCCGTCCACCAGGCGATCTTTCATGCCTGGGTGTTTGCTTTCCAAATTCTCGATTATCTGACGCACGGTCGCGCCGGGTATCTCGAGGTTGACCTTGCCGTCGGTCAGCTTCTGCATCAACGAAGGGATGAAGACAGTAGCCATAGTCTAACCTCCATTTATCCAGGGGCCATTGCCCTGAATAAGCGCGCGCCAGATTCGATGATACGAACCTGGCGCGCGGATTGCAAGGTTCATTCGCTGAGTCGGAGAGACGAGCTCCGTGCTCGGGCGGTCTCGTCGATCGTTAGTTGCCGTTCTTGCTCCGAATCGCGCTCCTGACCGCTGCCGGATTCATCGGCAGCTCGGTCATGCGCGTTCCGATCGCGTCGGCGACCGCGTTCGCCACAGCGGCCAGCGGCGGCACGATGTTGGCCTCCCCGACGCCTCGAACGCCGAACGGGTGCCCCGGATTTGCGACCTCGACGATGACGGTGTCGATCATCGGCAGGTCCAGGATCGTCGGGATGCGGTAATCTAGCAGCGACGAGTTGTCCATGCCGCCGTCTGGGTTCATGAAGTACTCTTCGTTGAGCGCCCAGCCGATTCCCTGCACGCTGCCGCCCTGCATCTGGCCTTCCACGTAACTGAGGTGGATGGCTTTGCCTGCATCTTGAACCGTGGTGAACCTGGTAACGGTCACCTTGCCCGTGTCCGGGTCGACGTCGACGTCGACGATGTTTCCGGCGTAGGAGCCGCCCGCACCCTGCGGATTGACGGCCGCTCGCCCGGTGATCGGGTCGCCAGTGGCCGAAAGCTGCGCCGACAAGTCAGCGAAGCTGAGGCTGAGCTCCGGGTCCGACTTGGACTTGAACACGCCGTCATCGAGTTCGACGCGGTCGGCGTCAACGTCCCAGATCTGAGAAGCACGCTCGGTCATCTGGCGTTTCGCGTCTTGGGCCGCTTCGTAGGCAGCCCAGCCCGTCGCGAATGTCGTGCGGCTTCCGCCGGTCATGGCCGTGTATCCCACCGTGTCGGTGTCGGCGACGGACGGGTGGACGCTTTCCGCGGGGATGCCGAGCACTTCGGCCGCCTGCATGGCAATCGATGTTCGCGAGCCGCCGATGTCGGTCGAGCCCTCGACCAGCGTGATCGTGCCGTCCGCGTTCACGCCGATGTGGCACCTGGAGTCGAAGCCGATGTTGAACCAGAAACCGATGGCCACGCCTCGTCCCTTGTACGTACCGTCCACCGGCGTGTCATAGTGCGCATGGTTCTTCATCGTTTCGAGAACCTCGACGCAACCGATTCGAGGGTTCTTCAGACCGTCCGGCCTTACAGTGCCCTCGTGAGCGGCGTTCTTCAATCGGAAGTCGATCGGGTCCAGCCCGAGTTCGGCCGCGAGCTCGTTTACCACTTATTCCGCCGCGTAAGCCGCGTTGGGAGCGCCGGGCGCACGGTAGGGCTCTGCCTTGGGCTTGTTGGTGACGACATCGTAGCCGTCGATGAGAACGTTCGGAATCACGTACGCCGTGAAGGCGCACATCGCGGCCATTCCGACCGCCGACCCGGGATAGGCCCCGGCTTCGAACTCGAGGTTCGCGGCCGCCGCGACGATCTTGCCGTCGTTGGTCGCGCCCATCTTGATCGTCATGTGACTTCCCGACGTCGGGCCGGTAGCCTCGAACACGTCCTTGCGGCTCATCAAAATCTTCACGGGTCGCCCGGACCTCTTCGACAACAGCGCCGCCGTCGAGTCCAGGTAAGTCGGGATCTTGCCACCGAATTCGCCGCCGATTTCCATCGGAGTGACCTTGATCTGCGACACGGGAAGGTCCAACGCTTGCGCCAGCGTGTCGCGGACCGTGAACGCGCCCTGGGTGCTGCGATCTGGAGCTGGCCGTCGTTGTTCCAGAGAGCGGTCGAGTTGTGGGGCTCGATGTATCCCTGGTGGACCGTTTTCGTGTTGAACTCGCGCTCGATTACAACGTCGGCTGCCGCGAATCCGCCTTGGGTGTCGCCCAGCTTCTGCCGCAGGTGGTACGCTACGTTGGTGGTCTTGTCGCCGGTTTCGCCAAGGTCGTCGGTCCGCAAGGTCTCGTGCAGCAGCGGAGCGCCGTCTTTCATCGCGTCCGGCGCGGTCAGGACCGCTGGCAGTGCGTCGTACTCAACCTCGATCAGCGTGATGGCTTCTTCGGCGACGTGGGCGTTGATTGCCGCGACCGCCGCGATCGCGTGCCCCTGATAGAGCGCCTTGTCCGACGCCATCAGGTTGTCGCGCATGCACTTGGCGGCGTTGTCGCCGCCGGAATCGGGGTAGTCTGCGGCCGTCACGACAGCGTGGACCCCGTCGAGGGCTTCGGCTTTAGAGGTGTCGATGGACTTGATGACAGCGTGGGCGTGAGGGCTCCTGAGGACTTTCCCGTGAAGCAGCCCAGCCGCTGCGAAGTCCGCCCCGTAAAGGGCTCGACCGGTAACCTTGTCCGCTCCGTCGTGTCGGACGGGGCGTGTTCCTACGACGTTAAACTCTTTCGTGGACAGAACCGCGTTTGGCTCGTATTCCCTGACTGCCATGCCCCTCCTCCTCCTACATCCTCACCGCCGCATCCAGCACGGCCTGATTTATTTTTTCATCTCCGATACAATACTCTAGGCTTGCCGGTAAATGCGCTCGATCTTATTCGTCGCTCTTGTCCCAAATTGCTTTCGCGACTGTCGTCGGCTTCATCGGGAGTTCGCCGACCCGGGCTCCGACCGCGTTGTGAATGGCGTTCGCGATCGCGCCAGCCGGCGGGACGATGCTTGCTTCACCGACGCCTCTGACTCCGAACGGGTGCGCCGGGTTCGGAACTTCGACGATGACCGCGTCTATCATCGGCAGATCGAGGCTGGTGGGCATCCGGTAGTCTAAGAGGGTTGGATTCGCCATCCTGCCGTCGTCGGTCATGAAGTACTCTTCGTTGAGGGCCCAACCGATGCCCTGGGTGGTTCCGCCCTGTATCTGACCTTCCACCTGCCCAGGATGGACGGCCTTGCCGACATCTTGAACGGCGGTGAATCTGAGGATGTCTACCTTGCCGGTCTCCGGATCGACCTCCACGTCGACGATGTCGCCGATAAACGAGCCTCCGGCGCCGGACGGATTCACCGAGCCGCGGCCAATAACGGTCTCCCCGGTCGCTTCGATCTGGTCGGCCAGTTTCTTGAACGTCATCCTGAGCTCGGGGTCTGCCGTGGACATGAAGACGCCGTGCTCCAGTTTCAGCGCATCGGCGTTGACGTCCCAAATCAATGCTGCCCGCGCGATCATCTGCCGTGCAACGTCCTGGGCGGCCTCGTAAGCGGCCCAGCCCGTGGCGAACGTGGTGCGGCTTCCGCCGGTCAAGAAGGTGAAGCCCACCGAGTCGGTGTCTCCCACCGACGGATGGACGTCCTCGGCGGGAATGCCGAGCACTTCAGCGGCTTGCATTGCGACGGTCGTTCGGCTGCCCGACAGATCGGAGGAGCCTTCGACCAGGGCCGCCGTGCCGTCGGCGTTTACGGTGATGGTGCAACTGGAGTGAAAGCCGATGCTGCCAGAGAACCCGACCGCGACGCCTCGGCCACGGTTTGGCCCTTCAAGAGGCGTCGTGTAGTGGGGATGGTGTTTCATCGCCTCCAACACCTCGACGCCGCCGATGAGAGCGTGGGGTGGACTTTCGGCCCGTGGAGTGCCCTCTTTGGCCGCGTTCCGGAGCCGGAACTCAATAGGATCGATTCCGAGGCGGTCGGCGATGTCGTCGACCACCGACTCAACGGCGAACGCGGCGTTGGTGGCGCCGGGCGCGCGATACGGCTCGGTCTTGGGTTTGTTCGTCAGCACGTCAAAGCCGTCGATCGTCACGTTCGGAATGTCGTACGCGACGAAGACGCTCATTGCCGGAATCGTGACCAACGAACCAGGGAAGCCGCCGGCTTCGTACGCCAAAGACGCCTGGGCCGCGGTGATGGCGCCCTCTTGGGTCGCGCCTATCTTGACTTTGATGTGAGAGCCCGGAGTCGGTCCTGTGCCCTCAAAGACCTCCTGGCGCGTCATCACCATCTTCACTGGCTGGCCCGTTTGCTTCGAGAGGAGCGCCGCCACGGGATCGAGGTACAGGGCGGTCTTGCCGCCGAACCCGCCGCCGATCTCCAACGGCGTGACTTTGACCTGAGACACGGGCAGATCCAGTATCCAGGCGACCGCGGTCCGCGCGCCGAAAGCGCCCTGGGTGCTGGCCCAAATGTGCAGCCGGCCGTCCGTGTTCCATAGCGCGGTGCAATTGTGAGGTTCGATGTAGCCCTGGTGCACAGCGCTGGTGTCGAACTCACGCTCGACGATCACGTCGGCGTCCTCGAACCCGTTGCCGGCATCTCCCAGGCTGAGCCGGAGCCGGCTGGCGACGTTGCTTGGTTTGTCGCTCGCCTCGCCGAGCCCTGACGTTTTGAGATTGTCGTACAACAAGGGCGCGTCGGGCTTCATCGCTTCGGAAATCGTCATCACCGAAGGAAGCGCCTCGTACTCGACGTCGATGAGTGCCAAGGCTTCTTCGGCGGCGTGGGCGCTGATCGCCGCGACACCGGCCACGGCGTGGCCCTTGTACAGAACTTTCTCTCTGGCCAGGATGTTGTTGCGCAGGAATTCGACCCGTATCGGGCCGATGCCAAGGTCCACGAGTCGGTCACCGCCGTTGCTGGGGAGGTCGTTCGCCGTCACCACGGCATAGACGCCGGGAGCGGCCTTAGCCTTGGCGGTGTCGATTGACTTGATTCGAGCGTGGGCGTGGGGGCTGCGCAACATCTTGCCGTGAAGCAGTCCCGCGGACTGGAAGTCCGGCCCGAACACGGCGCGCCCCGTTACCTTGTCGGCCCCATCGTGGCGAATGGGACTAGTGCCCACAACGTCAAATTCTGTCGTCGCGGGCACTGTATCGCGCTCTGAATCAGGGGCGGCCAAACTTAGGCCTCTTGCATCTTCACGGCAGCGTCTTGCACGGCTCGGACGATCTTGTCGTAACCTGTGCAGCGGCAGAGGTTGTTCGCAAGCCAGTACCGGATTTCGTGCTCGGTCGGCGTCGGGTTCTGATCGAGCAGAGCCTTCGACGACACGATGAATCCCGGCGTGCAGATGCCGCACTGAAGCGCGGCGTTTTCGAGGTATGCTTGCTGGACGGGATGGAGCGTGTTTCCATCCGCGATTCCCTCGATCGTGGTGATCTCTTTGCCTTCGGCTTCGACGCCGAGAACCAGGCACGACGTCACGATGCGGCCGTCGAACACGACCGTGCACGCGCCGCAGTTGCCGTCGTTGCAACCTTCTTTGCTGCCGGTCAGCCCGATCACGTCGCGGAGGCACTCGAGCAGGCTCTGGCGAGGCTCGCACAGGAAGTCGATGTGCTCTCCGTTGATTATCGTCTGTACGTGGGTCTTTCCTGGCATCTAGTTGTTCTCCTTAGCTCGCTCGATGGCGGTGTTCAGCGCCCGGCGAGTGAGCACCTCGCACAGATGCTTTCTAAACTCGATGGTGCCGCGCATGTCGGTGATGGGCTTGGCGGCGTCTCGGGCGATGCCGGCGGCCACGGCGATGGACTCGTCGTTAGCAGGCTTGCCCGCGAGCGCGTCCCCGGCCTCTTTCACGAATAGCGGTGTCGGCGCAACGGCGGACAGGATCACTCGGGCGCTGGCGATGTTGCCGTTGTTCAGCGTCACCGAGACACCCGCGCCCGCAACCGCGATGTCCATCTCGTTTCTGGGAGTGAAGCGCAGGTAGTGAGCCCCGGTGTTGGCCTCGGGAGGCGGGAAATGGATCGAGGTGAGAATCTCACCCTGACCGATAACCGTCTGCCTGACGCCGGTGCAAAAGTCTTCGACGGCCACTTCTCGTGTGCCGTTCGGGCCCGCGATTCGCGCTGTCGCATTGAGCGCGATCATCGGAGGTATCGAGTCGGCGCTGGGAGCGGCGTTGCACAGGTTGCCTCCGAGCGAGGCGCGTCCCTGAATCTGCGTTCCGCCAATCGCCGAAATCGCGTCGATCAACCCAGGATATGCCTGGGCCACGGCGGCGTTGCCGTATATTCGGTAGCACGGCACAGCGGCGCCGACGGTCAACCCGTTTATCGGGTCGTATGTGAGCTCGTTCAAATCGGGGATGCCTTTGCCATCCACGACCAGGTCGAGGTCATAGGCTCGCAGCCTGAGCTGCACCAGCAGGTCCGTCCCGCCCGCCATGATCCTCGCTTTGTCGCCAGCCTGGCCTAACAGGTCAACGGCCCCCCTCACCGAGTGGGGAGCGGCGTAATCAATCCACTTCAATAGCCGGCCTCCTTTCAACAGGTCAATCGATACCGCGATGCCTATCCGAGTCCCAAAAACCGATACGTTCAGCGAGTCATTGGAGTCGTAAAAAGAGACTCGTCGGCCCCGTCTCAACCCACACACAACCCACCGACGCAACCGGGGAACTAGAGATGTTCGTTACCGGAAATGAAAGCGCAACAAACGCGGTTCTGGCGCCAACTCCCGGAGATGTTCGACAGTATATCAGAGCGATGTTTAGTGAACAACAATTAACACGTGTTGCTCAAAACAACGGTTTTGTGCCCGTGACGCCGTCGTCGGAGAGCTTCGACATGGCTTCCGGCGACATTCCGAGCAGGTCGCCGAAGACACGGTCGTTGTGCTCGCCCATGCGAGGACTGGGCCATCGAACCCGACCTGGGGTTCGCGACATCTTCCATGCGATGCCGGGGATGAAGTACGGGCCCGTGGACGGGTGGTCGACGAGCTCGAGCACGCCTCGCTCCTGGTACTGCGGGTCGTCGAAGATGTCCTGTCCGGTCATCACCGGGGTGGCTGGCACGCCCCGCTCCTGAAGCGCGTGCATGACATCGTACGGGTCGCGTTCGCGCGTCCACGCGGCTATGATCGAGTCAAGGTCGTCGTGGTTTTCGTGTCGCGACAGCGTGTCGGCGTATTTTGGGTCGTCAGCCAGCTCGGGTTTGCCAAGAACATCGCACAGCGCGCGCCATTGAGCGTCCGACGTCACCGCGATCGTGACCCATCGGTCTTCGCCCGCGCAGGGATAGGCGCCGTGGGGTGCGAAAACCGGGTGACGATTCCCCCGGTTCCGCGGAGGCTCACCGCCCATCTGCTGTCCGACAATGTGCTCGCCGATGACCGATATGGATGATTCGAGCTGCGCCAGGTCGATGAACGCACCCTTTCCGGTGCGACGCCGGCGCCACAACGCGGACAGCACGGCCCCCGCCGCGTGCGCGCCCGCAACCGGATCGCCGAAGTTGACACCCGACTTGACCGGTCCGTCGCGGTCCAGGTACCCGTTCATAGACGCGATGCCGCCGAGTTGCTCCTGCCCGATGCCATACTGTATGAAGTCGCGCCACGGCCCGGTGTTGCCCAGCGCGGGCATCGACACGACGACGATGTCGGGTCGGAGCTCACGCAACCGCTCGTAGCCGAAACCACGCCGCGCGAGCGCTCCGGCTCGGAAGTTCTCGATCACCACGTCGCTGATGGCGACGATCTCTTCTAGGATAGCCTTGCCTTTGGGTTCTCGAATCTCGACCGTGATGCCGTACTTACTCAGGTGCAAGGTGTTGAACCATCCGGAGCGGTTCCAACGATCGGGACCGGGGTCGCCGTCCGGGAGGTTGCCGGAGCCGTCGATCATCCGGTGCGGGTCCCAAGCGCGAGCTGACTCCACCTTGATAATCTCGGCGCCCATGTCGGCCAGCAGCTTGGTCGCGTGTGGGCCGGCCCAGATGCGCGAGAAGTCCAGTATGCGAACGCCTTCCAGGGCGAGGCGGGCGTCCGGCATCAGTGCCTGCCGCCGTGTATCCCCGACAAGCTGCCGGTGACAAGATAGATTACCCGCTCCGCGATGTTGGTGGTCCTGTCGGCGATGCGCTCCAAGGCGTTGCCACTCTTCGTCCTCTGGACGTACTCATCATGTCTAGTCATAGACTTATCTTCTCCCAACGGCCTCGATCGCATCTCTCAATTGCAGACAAGAGGTTTTAGGTAGGGTTAACGTATCTTCGGCCTTCTTTTAATGCAAGAATGCGGACGGTCCCAGACCGGAAAGCCCCGCAATGTTGCGAGTCGGCCGCTCAGACATTATGAAGCTAATTGGCAGGAGCATCGGGCAACGGGCCGGGTTATTTAGTACCAATGACGTCGTGATCGCCTGATCCCGACCGCAACCGCGTTTACACTGAACTCATGACGCTAGATATCCGTCATGACAGGCTCCCTACGCCATCTCTTCTCATACACCACCTCTTGGGAGTTTGCTTCTTGGCGCCGACCTAGAAAGCCTGGCCAGGGTCATGGAGAAGTACAACCTCCGATTCTCGGTAGGGGTGGTTCATCTGCGATGTCTCCATGTAGGTCATGAAGACTCGATTCAGAAGAACGTTCTGCGACATCAATACACCGACCCTGTACCCGTCTTTGTTCGGATTCGATGGCTCACGGAAACAGGCCACGTCCTCCGCGATTTGTACGTTCGTGGTCGTCGAAACGAATGTCTTGTTTCGGGACGGCTCCACAAGCCCGCGAGAGTGTACCCCACGGGAAGAGATACCCAGGCGCCCCTGTAGATGGCACGAACGAAAGCCATTCTCCGAATGACATGCTCGCGACGTCGCGCGCGGGCGAACTCGCCCTGGAGCGCCGATTCATCACGAAGAACCTTACCCTCGTAAGGCACAAGGCCCATCTCGGCGATAGTAATGCGGTGAGCCTTCACGAACTCACTGTAGTGGAACTTACCAACGTAGTGGGCGGCGAAGATCGCCTCGATATGGGCGAGGCCATGGTGGCTCATGTAGGCTTCGATGTCGGCGTAGAGCCCCTCGATGCCCATGGGGCGTGAGAAGTCGGGCCGGACGCCAGCGTGCAGCGCTGTCGATCGAAGGCGGATCCACTCAACCGCCGCCTGTTCAGCCTCCGCGAGATCCGCAACTGTTGCATACCAAGCGCCTTCATCGCAGGTGACCGCAGCCGGCCGATCTAGCCGATCCGCGATGGCTGCGTAGCGCGCCACTGCCTCGGGGTCAGCCCGACGAGAGTCCAGCGCGAATTGGAAACCGGCAATGTCCTCGATCGGGATGTCCCACGTGTTTCCTTTGTCCTCGAGGTCGAGGATCTCCAGGATGACCAAGCCGGCTGCTTCTCGGAGTTCTCGCACTCGAAGCGGTGTCCGCCTATAGTCAAGCAATCGACATTCGTTGCCGATCACGAGGCGCTCGAGCGACCCTTTTTCGAAGTGGGAATCGGAAAGTCTGTCGGGATTGTATTGATAGGGATTCACGGTTCACCCAATTTGTGGTCCGCGTCAGGGCAAGAATATGGCGGAGGGAGAATGACTGCTTGCGGAGGCCCGATCATCCGTGTGTTGCACTGAGGCGGATGCTGACCGCCCCGGCGTTCCTAACCGGCCCGGCTGATCGTGCGTGAGCCACAACATCAGCAGCGCTAGCCGTTGAACGAAGGCTGGACAATTCGGGACACATCAAGCCTCTGACAGCCGCTCTCGTCATCGGACTAGCATTCCGGCGGCGGGCCGCATACCCAATCGAGCATAGAAGGGTTGCACCTCTTGATCGCAGAGTACGTCGATGGCGTACAGCTTTTCAAGCTTGGCCAGCATGCGACGCACCAACTCAGAGCCGATGCTGTGTCCCTGGTGCTGCGGCAAGACCTCCAACAATGAGATGTAGGCGTATATCACGCCGTCGGTCAGGGCCGTTATGAAGCCAACTAGATCGCCTGTGTAGTCGTCGACCGCCAACACGACCTCGTCGCTACCCTGCAGCACCTTCAGGTGGGTCTCAGGCGAGGGCGGATTGGGCCAGCCCACGAAGAACCCTCGCAGGTGATCCACTGTCACTCCAGCTGACGAGTTTGCGTAATAGATCATACCGCAACTAAGATTATTGGAGTGTCAATCGCTTGATGTAACGTCACAGCCGTTAATCCCCAAATGGAATCCAGTGACTTCGTAAACTCACCATTCCGAGATGGCATAGACTGTATGACCGCCTGTTGAAGTTGTCAACTGCCGCCTACCATACCAATCTCACGTTACATACGCCCTCCTGTCAAGTGATGAACCCGCATCAGAAATCGTCTTCCCCTGCTGCGGTTGGGACCGGCGGTCGGACGCCGATCCTGCCCTTGGACTTCGCCTACATGCCGCGGATATCCGCCTCCTGCCTCGCTCTTACCTCTGCCGTCTGGGGTCCGGTCAGGGTACCTCATAAAGCATGGCCCTCAAGTTGGTAGCGGGAGGTAGCTCATCGAGGTTGACGATACTGCCACTCAGGTTGGGGAGACCCGGCTAGCGCAACCCCTGCCACACGGCCCCCGCGACGATGCTGACGCCGACGGCCATGACGAAGTAGGCGAAGTTCACCCGCTCGGCTACCGCCATCAGCGCTCGTATCGTCGCGAAGCCGACTACCGCTGCCACGGCGACTGCAACGAACGCCGAGCCGGACATCGCCATGTCGTCGCTGAGCGCCGCGTAGAATCCCGCGCCGAGGCTGGCCGGTACGCTGAGCAGGAAGCTGAGAACCAGCGCCTCGCGTCGGTCCACGTTGCGGGCGAGCAGCACCGCTACCGTCAACCCGGATCGGCTCAAGCCGGGCAGCGCCGCGAATCCCTGGGCGATGCCGGTCAGCGCCGCGTCGATCAAGCTAGCATCGTCACGCGTGCGCACACCGGATTCGCGTCCGGCGATTTGAACGCCGCCTGTGACGAGCATCAGCACGCCCACGATGCCCATGGCCAACGCCCCGAAGCGATCCGAGACTTCGTTCAATCCCACGAGCAGTGGGAAGCCGACCGCGCCGCTCACAAGTGTGCCGACGACCACGAATGCCACGAACCTCGTCGGCTTCAGAGGGCTGGCCGCCGCGTCTCGTGCGACCTGAACGATCTCTCCGCGCAGTGCCAGGAGCACTGAAAACACGGTGCCGAGATGAAGCCACAGCGAGAACGCAACCGCTTCGTCGAGCGAGCTGTCGAACGCGAACGTGTGCACGGCCGTCACGACGCCCTCGGAGCTGACGGGCAACCACTCTGTGATGCCCTGAATGAGACCCAGCAGGGCGGCCTCCAGCATCCTAGGAAGCCCGGTCCAGCGTGAAGATGAACGTAGCGCCTCGGCCAAAGCGGCTCTCGACCCGGATGTCGCCGCCGTGCGCCTGCACCAGGTGCTTGGTGATCGCTAGGCCAAGGCCGGCGCCGACTTCGCGGCGAGAGCGGTCGACTTTGTAGAAGCGTTCAAACACGTGTGGGAGGTGCTCGGGTGCGATGCCGACGCCCGTGTCCGCGACCCGCACTTCGATCGTATCGTTGAGAGCGGTCGCGGATATCGCGATGCTGCCGCCGTCCGGGGTGAACTTGACGCCGTTTTCGACCAGGTTGCCCAACACCTGGGAGAGCTTGTCCGGATCGCCCATCACATAAGGCAAACTGCTTGGCAGCGTTGTCTTGAGGCTGAGACGTTTGTCTCCGCTCTGTAGATCGAACCTGGACTTCACGTCTTCGACGACCGTCGCCAGGTCCATCGGACCAAGGTGTACCGGGACTTGGCCGCTCTGCAGGCGCGACAGATCGAGGAGCTCGTTGACCAGCAGGGTCATGCGGTCAGCTTCACTCTCGATCCTCCGTAGGAAATCCCGCGCGGCGTCTGTTTCTTCCAGCGCTCCGTCGTGGATCGTCTCTGCCAGCGCCTTTATGGCGGCCAACGGGCTGCGAAGCTCATGAGATACGTTGCTGACGAACTCCCTCCGTGTCGTATCGACCTGCCGCAATCGAGTGAGGTCGTGCAAGGTGAGGACCACGCTCCGAGCGCCGCGGGCGGAAACCGGCGTCGCGATAGCGCTCAGATACTGCCGCCCTTCGTCGATTTCAAACTCGACCTGTCGTATATGGCGACTGGCAAGAGCGTCTTCCACGAGCTGGAGGACCTCACGATTACGTACGAGGTTCGAGAGTTGGACGCCGAGCTCCCTCTGAAACGGCTCGTCGAACAACCATCCCGCAGCATGGTTCACGAGCTCGACCGTACCGTCTTCGGACGTCACGATGACCCCGTCCGGCATGGTGTCGAGCACCGCCGACAGCCGGTTGCGCTCGGACGAGAGGTCGTTGACCATGTCCTGGAACGTAGCGGCCATCTGGTTGAAGGCATCGGCCGCGTCCCGCGCTTCATCCCGGGACGGCGAAGCGATGCGGTGTTCGAGATCGCCCTCCGCGAACCTCATGGCGCCCTCGGTGACGAACTGCATCGAACGCGCCGCGCGCCGCGAAAATGCCGCTGCCAAAGCCAATCCCGCCGTGACTGCAGCAACTGCCGCCAACGCCATCGCGAGAACGTCTCGGCCGATGCCGCCCGCGGGTGGGTCTGTTGTGATCAGGTATGCACTCGTCGAACCCAGGACGACGAGCATAAGCACCGTGTAGGCTAGCGCCAGTCGCCAGTGGAACGACGACGGGACTCTCATCCGTCGAACCGATATCCGATGCTTCGGATCGTCACTATGCGCGTAGGATGCGCCGGTTCAGGCTCGATCTTCTCTCTCAGCCACCTTATATGAACGTCCACCGTGCGAGTGTCGCCGATGTAGTCCATGCTCCAGAGCCGTTCAAGGATATGTTCTCGGCTGAACGCCCTTCCTTTGTTGGCGGCCAACAGCGACAGAAGGCTGAACTCCCGAGGCCTGAGCGCCAGCGGTTCGCCGTCACGTGTGACCGAGTGGCTCGCGTTGTCGATGACCAAATCGCCTGTCACGATGACCTCGGTCGGGTCGTGCGCCGCCCTTGGCACGCTGGCGGTGCGCCTGAGCATGTTGCGCACGCGTGCCATGAGTTCCCTCGTGCTGAACGGCTTCGTCACGTAATCGTCGGCGCCCAATTCCAGGCCGACCACGCGGTCGATCTCCTCGCCTTTTGCCGTGAGCATCAGGATTGGGACAGCCGAGTCTTTCCGCAACGCGCGGCAGACTTCGAACCCGTCCAGTTTCGGCAGCATCACGTCGAGGATCACGATGTCGGGGTCGTGTTGTCGCGCCAGGGCAAGGCCAGCCTCGCCGTCTTCGGCGGTCAGAACCTCGTACCCTTCGCGGCCAAGATTGTACTCGAGCGCCGCCAGGAGATTGGCCTCATCCTCTACAACCAGTACGGTGTGGGCCATGGCAAAAGTCCTCAGATGACCGAAGCTTCACGCATTCGAACGAACTCCTCGGCGGTCATCCCGAGCAGATCGCCGTACACCTGGCGATTGTGCTGTCCTAGGTGCGGCGCCGGAGACAGGTCCCAGGTCATTGCGTCGGACTGAAACGGGCCGACCGGGTGGTAGTGCGTCCCTGCCTCGGGATGCTCGACCTGCTCGAAGAATCCTCGTTCGTGGAGATGCTCCCACTGGACGATGTCCTCGGGCGTGGCCACGTAGGCGAAAGCCAGCCCCTTGGCCTGTGCGAGCTCGAAAATCTCTCGCTTGCCGTGACTGGACAGCCACGGCTGCATCAACGCGTCCAGTTCATCCGCGTTGGCTGCCCGCCCGGTGCGGTCGCCGAACTTCGGGTCGGCGAGCTCGGGTGTCTCCATCAGTTCGGCCATTGCCGACCAAAGATGATCGGGGCCCGCGATCACGCCGACATAGCCGTCTTTGCACGCGTAGGGTCCCCACGCCGCTCGACCATACCCGCGGTTGCCGGTCCGCCGGAAGTTGCTCCCGGTGTACGAGTACATGCTCAATGCGTTCTCGAGAATTGTCGCGAGATACTCGGAGATCGCTACGTCGACCTGTTGGCCTTCGCCGGTCGAGTCGCGATGCCACAGCGCCGACATCGTGCCCACGAACGCGTTTTGGCCGGCGCCGTATTGAGCCAGCCGAGCCGCCATCTGGAGCGGTTCTCGGTCCGCGTCGCCAGTGATGTACTGCAGTCCGCCGAACGCATACAGGTTGAGCTCGGTCGCCTCGAAATCGCGATAAGGGCCGGTCTGCCCGAAGTTCGATATCGACGTCATCACGAGCGATGGGTTTATCTGACTGACCCGATCGCAATCGAAGCCGATCGCCGGCAGCGAGGCCGGTCGGAAGTTTTCGACGAGGACATCGGCCCATTTGAGCAAGTCTTCGAGTATCCCACGGGCGGCGGCGTTCTTGATGTCAAGGGTCACGCTCTTCTTGGCGGGATTCAGGTACAAAAACAGGGCGCTCTTCTCAGGGTGCGGCAAGCCTCCGGGAAACGGACCGACGCGGCGAGCGGGATCGCCGCCGGACGGGTGCTCGATCTTGATGACGTCCGCGCCTTGCACCGCCATCAGCCGCGTCGCGTACGGCCCGGCGACGTGTCGAGTGAGGTCTAGGACCTTGAGGCCCTCGAGAAACCCAGCAGGCTCGGTCATGATCTTTTCACGATGGATTCGAGGCCCGTTCTGTTCGCCGGAGCGATCAGGCGTCAGGGGTGGTCGAGATCACGGCTCTTTTGTGCGTGGCGCTGGCGATCCGCTTGTCGCCTTCGTGCGCCTCGATGTCGTAAGTGAGCCGGTTTCGGTCGACCTCGATTAACGTGGACTTCACCGTGACCGTTTCACCGACGTTTGTGGGCGCGATGTGTCGAAGCTTGTCCACCGCATATCCGACGGTCGTGTAGCCGTCCGGCACGAACGCCTCTGAAGCCGAGATGCTGGCGCCTTCCATCAGTCCAAGCAACGCCGGTGTAGACAGAACGTCGGCGCCCTCGCGGCCCATGCGGTTGGTCGTCAGATCCTTGGTTACTTCTGTTGTCAGTACGAAGCTCTGGCCTGCCTCGAACTTGCCCATGGTCATTGTTGTCGTACCTCCTGCGTTGTGTCGGGCGGCGATTCGTCTCCGCGCAATCATGCGAGAAATATCGATGGCGACGCCACTCGCGGCGGGCACAATTGTACCAGACTCAACCCCGGCGGCAATCGTCCGGTACGCAAGGCTCAGTCTTCCACGCCTCGCGTATCGGATGACGCCGTTGGCTGCGCATATGGCGTCGAATAAATCGATCGGCGCTGACCAATACCTGTCATTCTGATCCTTCTGCAGAAGGATCAGAATCTGGTCGCTGAACGCACACTCGTGCCCAAGAAATTCCCGATGCCCCTCCTTCAGCCGAAGACTCCGCACGGCGACTGCATTTGAACGGCCATCAGGTCGGCCGCTATTGGCGGACCCAGGCTATGCATCTCGGTGGAGTCCACCTCGCTGACCCGAGCCCTATCTGCTTTCTAAAAACAGCGGCGCCAGCATGCCGTCCACCGGCACGAAATCGTCGGTGAGCACGACGGCGGTCTCGGCGGTCGACCATCTCCGGAACGATTCCGACGGCATAAACCGCAGGACGACGAGCGGTTTGCCTTCCATCAGGTTCGCGATTGCGATCGATTCGTGCGACAGCGGCAAGCGCGAACCGACAACAACGAACGTGTATCGATCGTTGCTGGCCCACAGGTCGTTGTCCCGCAGCACATACACGTAAGGAAAGACCTGACGCATGGTTTTTTCGAATGCCCTGAGGAACTTGCCGCTGTGCATCTTGTCGACGATGTTCACGGCGTAGACGCCGTCTTCCGTCAACAGATCGCGAACCGACCGATTGAACTCCAGCGTCGTCAGGTGATACGGGACCGAAACGTCGTTGAACGCGTCGCCCATGATCAGGTCGAAGGTGCCCGGCGCCAGCCCCTGCATCAGCGTACGGGCATCCTCGTTGTGGGTAACTATCCGACTGTTTCGACCCAGACCGAGGTATTCGATGGCGACCCGGGTCACCTCAGGGTCGATCTCGGCCACTTGAAGTGTGCTGTTCGGGTAAGCTGTCTCCAGGAAGCGGGGCATCGTGTACCCGCCGCCGCCGATGAACAGCACGTTCATCGGCGGCTCGCGCGCTCCGACGAACGTCGCCAGATCGGCGAACACCTTCTCGTACGAGTACCTCATGTAGGTTGGGTCGTCCACGTCGACGTAGCTGTGAACCAGCGCGTCCAGGCTCAGCACGCGGACCTCGCGATCGTCGAGGTCCGTGGCGCGAACCTTGATGCAGAAGTAGTTCGACTCGACCTGACATGGGCTGTCCAACGCGTCCGACAGGACACTGAAGGAGATCACGCCCGCTAATATGGCGGACAGACCGATTCCGGGCAATCTCGCGCGCCAGACACTCCCGAACGCGAACGCCATCGCGACCAGCACCAGCGAGACGATCAGCACCACCGATCGCGTGCCGAGCAACTGGATCAGCACGAATCCGGTGATGAACGTCCCGAAGATGCTCCCCGCCGTGGACACCGCGTAGATCTTGCCGACCACGTTCCCGGCGTGGGCAAGATCGCGCAAGTTGAGTTTGATGACCACGGGTGTCACCATGCCCAGAATCAGGCTCGGGACGAAGAACAACGCCGCCGTCAGCAACACGATGCGAGGCAGCACCGGCACGTGCTTGAAGGCGTCGGAAGCGAGATCGACCAGCGGCAGGATTCCGGCGCTGGCCACGCCGCCCGCTAGCAGGATCACGCCCAAAGTCGTCGTCGACGGGAACCGGTCGGCGATCCTTCCGCCGACATAGTTGCCGATGCTGATCCCAGCTAGCACGACCCCGATGATCGATGTCCAGGTGTACAACGACACCCCGATCACCGGAGCGAGAATCCGCCCCGCCACGATCTCGATAATCAGCCCGCAAGCGCTGGCCGTAAACACGATCAGGTATGGACGTAGCGACGTCAATACGCGCACCAATACGTTCACGATTCTCGCTCCTCTTAAATAAGGCAGTACGGACCTCGCACCACTGGTCACCGCCTTCAACATGGCGGTTCCGCAAATTCCATTGGCGCCGACCAACGCCCCCAAATCGTTCGTCCCGAGCCTGTCGAAGGACCTTGACAACGCAAGATTCGCACCGCCACCCGACGATCATAGCAACGATCACCGGCATAATTGTACGATGGAGAACGGTTCGGCAGTCCGCATCGGGACGTTCTCTTGCCGCGAAAGCGCGCCGAGAACCGCTGCACGTCGATCGTGCATCGAATTGAATCATGGGCCGACTGTCTCCACGACTGAATCGACATACCGGCAACCGGCGTGTTGCGCGCGTGTTGTTGTCGCTCGTCGCGGCGGCCGGCTTGATCGCCGTCGCCTGTTCGACGTCGAAGGTGCCCGAACCCCCGGTGGCGGCCGCAAGTTCGGCCCCTGTTGTCGTAGCGCCGGGCCGTACGCCGGCGCCTACCGAGGAAGTCGTTCGCACTCCCCTGGACGCTAACCAGAGCGATCCGATCTCTCAACCGAACCCCGACGCCGCTGTTAAGCAACCGCCCGCGCCGCTGTCATCCGTGTCGCGAGGCGAATCCGTCGACGGTCCGACTCCGGCATTCGCGCCGCCTATCGTGCCGCCGATGCCGGAGTTCGTCTCACCAAGCAATATCCACGACCCCCTCCTCCCGGCATCGGCGGCGTCGTGTCGTCTCCGTCGACGGCCGCGAGCGAGGCTCCTGTCGACGGTTTGGCCGAGGCGACGTCCGCTCCTATCGCGTCGATCAATCCGATGGCGCCCACGCTTCGTGATCTGAATCCGACAGGGCCCAAAGAGATCAACGGCGCTCGATTCATGCAGCTTTTGCCGCGAGACGCCATCGTGCCGGTCTACGAGGCGGAGTACGCACCCGCGAACGGCGTTGAGTTGGGCGACAAGGATCTGGTCATGGGCGTCAGCATCGACGGTCCGCATCGTGCATATCCGCTCAGAAACCTACGCTCCCACGAGATGGTCAACGACGAGCTCGCCGACATACCGATATTGGTCACTTGGTGACCGATCTGTTACACCGGTCTGGTTCATGACCGGCGGCTAGGCGATGAAACGCTCACCTTTGGCAATCAGGGAGCGCTGTACAAGCAGGCGATGACCTGGTGGGGCCATCAGACCGAAAGCATTTGGTCTTAGCCATGGGGCTCCGCGCTGGCCGGTCCGCTCAACGGCGAAGCGTTGACCCTGATCCCCGCGTCGATCGTGCCGTGGGCGACGTGGGTCGCGGACCATCCCGACTCGACCGTGCTGACGAATTTCCTGCTCCAGAGCACGAGAGTAGTCCACGGAACCCGGGACGACTTCGTGATTGGTGTAGCGCTGGGAGACTCGGCCGTCGCCTACGACTACCGGACCTCTGCTGCAGAGCGAATCATCAACGACACGATCGGCGCTCATCCTGTTGTAGTCTTCGTCGACCCTGATACCCGCGACATCCAAATCTTCCTGAGGCGAGCCGCCGATCCCGCAAGCGGCCAAACCGAAGAGTTGACGTTCAAACTGGACTCGAGTGGACGGACAGTCGATGTCGAGACCGGCAGCGTATGGGACTCGAATCGTGGGGTCGCCACAGACGGTCAGTTACGTGGAGCAACGCTCCAGCAGATCCCCTGGGTGCCTTGCCTTCGATTGGGCGTGACTGGACTTCTTCCCCCACACGACGTTCTACCAGGGCGGGTAACGAGGGAGACCCACTGGGCATGACCGCGACCTATTTTCAACGCCGCTACAACGCACCAAAACTCTCGACGTAGGGTTTGGCTCGATCTGAAAGCTGCGCATGGACTCGGTTGTAGCTTGCTCTCGAAGTCCACAAGCTCTCATCGTGAACCCGGAGGCAACTCTGAGTTTAGCGTCACGTTGGTCAATCGGTACAACGCTCGCGATTCTGCTTTCGATTGCGATTTGCTCATCACACTTCCAGAGCGCGGCGTGAGGATCGACGACGGTCGCTGGGAGTCTGAGTTTGATGTCTAGCAGAAAAGGGGTGAAGTGATGGTACCCTACGTAGCCGCTGGCCTCGTCGGGCCGGAATTTCTTAATCATCGATTTGTCGACACTAAAATCGAGATTCGGAGTGGGTCACTGGATCGGGCCACGAAGGAGCAATGATTTGGGGTCTACTGTGATGAATTGAGACAAGATCGAGGCTAGCTCTGGAGTATTGCGACCATGCCAAATGTCAAAGGAGACCGGTTCGGGACGTTCCTTGAAAGAGCGAAGCACTATAGCTCTGTAGATGCGACGAGCGGGGAAACCAAGGCGCCTCGGGCGGAGAATAAGACCCTTGACAACATTTTGGCACTCTTGGTCGATACAGGACCTCTCCCGGTGCCGGAACTGATGATTAAGGTCGGATTGGGCGCTTTCGAGTCGTCTAGGCTCCTCAAAATCTTGTCTGACGCTCAACTAGTATCTAC
>MPMA02222724.1_pt1 | contig 25848 bp, 20 predicted proteins | sample 1617361 | NCBI WGS metagenome assembly MPMA02 (sample SAMN05944807, study PRJNA350692) | marine metagenome | biome: marine; feature: ODZ; material: water; isolation source: 180 m water sample filtered on 0.2 um supor filter | place: Pacific Ocean | collected 2012-04-08 | depth 180m m | reverse complement strand
CTAATTGTTGTACATCTACGGTTGTGTGGGGGACGCTCTGGGCACCGTCCACCACCGTAATTGCGCCTACGGTTTTCGCATGGCGAATGAGTTGTTGCACCGGGTTGAGTTTCCCCAGGGCATTTGATTTATGGATGAGTGCAAATACTTTTGTCTTCGGAGTAAAATATTTTTCAGGTTTTTCCAGATCTAATTCCAAATCATCATTGAGGGGAATGTATTTTAATATCGCTCCGGTCCGTTCAGCTGTAATCTGCCAGGGAACCAGGTTGGAATGGTGTTCCATTTCCGTGACCAGGATTTCATCTCCTGGTTTCAACTGCTGCTGAGCCCAGGCGTAGGCAACTAGATTAATGCTTTCTGTTGTTCCCCTGGTAAAAATTATGGAACGGTCATCTTTTGCGTTGATAAAACCCGCAATTTTTTTACGTGCGTTTTCATAAGCGTCTGTCGCCTGCTGGCTTAAACGGTACACTCCACGGTGAACATTTGCGTTGGATTTACGGTAGAATTGGTTAAGCTTATTCAGGACTTGAATTGGTTTTTGTGTTGTGGAAGCGTTGTCAAAATAGACTAAGGGATTTTCACCGTTTTCCGCTTCAAGGAATGGAAAATCCTTACGGATTGAGTCTATGTCCAGCATAGCTTTACATCATGCCTAGCTGAAGCCAGGCTTCCTCAGACATCATTTCCATATTCCACGGTGGTTCCCAAACCAGTGCAACATTGGCTTCAGCTACACCGGGGATGGATTCAACTTTACTTTTTACTTCTGACGCAATGCTGGGACCCATTCCACATCCGGGAGCTGTGAGGGTCATTTTTATTTCAATTCTCCATTGACCGTCTTCCAATTCGAAAGGTCGGCAGTCGTAAATCAAACCTAACTCTGCAATGTTTACAGGGATTTCAGGATCGTAACAGGTCTTTAATTGGTCCCAGATCAGGTCTTCATGAAAGTCGCCCTGGATGGCTTCAGTTTTTTTTGGAGTCGTTTTTTCTTTGCCTAATGCATCCGCATTTTCACTGTTGATTTGGGCCATGTTTCCACGGATTATCACCGTGTAACTTCCACCAAGAGCTTGAGTGATTTGGACCGATTCTCCTTTTTTTATAGTAATTTTATCGCCGGAGGGTACAAGATGTGCATCCACATCCCGTTTCACTATTAGTTCTTCATTTCCTAACATTACTTTAATATCTCCATCTTGATTTTATGTAAAGCGCTCGCAAAGCCATGAGTTCTTTGGCTGGTAATTGAATATCCCAGTCCCAGAGATTCCAGAAGAGATTCAGCTTCCATGATCTTAATCTCTTCCGGCATACGATTATTGAGTACCATTTCCAAAAGCCGGAGCAAACCTTTTACAATCAGTGCATCTGAATCAGTTTGAAAAACAAAAGTCAGATCCGGTTGTTTTTTCCCTACGACCCATGCCTGGGACATACATCCATAAATTTTATTTTGTTCTGTTTTTAATTTGGAAGGAAGTCCGGAACTTTGTTTTCCTAAATCCAGGAGTTGGACAAATTTATCTTTTGGATCCGGTAAAATTTCAAAATCAGCACTGATTTCCTCCAAAGCCTGCTGAATAGTTTTCATGAGAGCCAATCAGTGAACTGGTTATGGATATAATCCTGGATAGAAATTGGTTTCACCTTTTCGATGATTTCATTTGCGAACCCATGAATTAATAGTGATTTGGCAGTTTCAGAATCAATCCCCCTGGTTTGTAAGTAAAATATAGCATCATCATCCAATTCGCCGGTGGAGGATCCATGGGAACATTTTACATCATCAGATAAAATTTCCAATTGCGGATTGGCATTCATCAATGCTGAGGGGCTTAGCAGTAAATTCCGGTTGGATTGATCAGCATCAGTCTGTTTTGTGTTTTTCCGGACAACAACTTTTCCATTGAAAACTCCGGAGGATTTTTCCGCTAAAATATATTTAAACAATTGTCGGCTTTGGCAGAAATTTTGTTGGTGGTCCACAATCACATGTTGGTCATGGTGTTGTTGATCTTCTGTCAGGCAAAGACCATTGAAAACAGCTTCACCGCCATCGCCTGCAAAGTCAAGTTTTATGTCGTGACGAAATAATTTAGCGCCGGAAGAAAAGGAGGTTGTGTTTAACCGTGCATCATTTTTGAGGATGTAATTAGTTGTGGCAGTGTGGCACCCGAATATATCTTCTTCCAGAATTCGAATGTAGTTTAATGAAGCATTCTCATCAATTGAAACCTGTGTAACCGGATTGACAAAGTAAGGAATTTTCGTTTCACCTATATAATGCTCAACAAGTGTAGCTTGAGAATTTCTTCCAATTTGAAACACAAGCCGTGGATGGTTCATGAATTGATCAGAAAGAGCAGTTGTGAGATGAATGATTTGAATTGGTTTTTCAATGATTGAATCCGGTTCGACTATCAGTGAAATTTCTGAATTCATCAGGGCTGTGTTCAATGCCAAAAAAGGATTCTGATTGCCATTCAAGCTGTATTCATCCCCGTCTATCTGAGAAAAATCCTCATGTGATTTTACTGAAACTCCCGTAGGTAATTTGGTCAACTGTGGTTGATAATGACCGTTAATGATGATAATAGAATAAGTGTCGGGAATCAATCCCGGAATTTTATCTGGAATTTTCGGAAGATCTTTTCCCCATGCTAAACGATACTCATTTTTTCTAATTTCTGAAAAATCTGTGAATTGCCATTCCTCCCATTTTTTCGTGGGGAACCCTAATTGATTAAACCGGTCAAAAGCTGTTTTTCGCAATGATCGAATTTCTTTTCTCTCATCCAGACAGTGATCCAGCAATGCATGAAATTGACGCTGTAAATAATTCATTTTTCCAGCCAGGAATAACCCTTTTCTTCTAATTCTAACGCCAGTTCTTTTCCGCCGGACTTCACAATTTGGCCGTTCATGAGGACATGAACATAATCTGGAACAGCATATTTTAATAATCGCTGGTAATGTGTGATTAAGATAATAGCTCTGTCTTCCCGGCGATACTGATTGATTCCATGAGCAATGGTTTTTAAAGCGTCAATATCCAAACCGGAATCGGTTTCATCCAGAACTGCCAGTTCCGGCTCTAGAATTAACATTTGTAAAATTTCATTCCGTTTTTTTTCTCCGCCGGAAAAACCGTCATTTACTGATCGCTTCAGGTAGGTTTCATCTAGATCAACTTCCTTTAGTTTTTCCTTGATGAGTCGCATGAAGTCAGCCGCATTAATTTCTTCCTCTTCCCGGTTGCGACGTTTTGCATTCAATGCCTCCTTAAGAAAGTAGGTGGTGTTTACTCCAGGGATTACAACGGGGTATTGAAATGAGAGAAAAATTCCATTTAAAGCACGATCTTCCGGGGAAATAGCTGCAATATTTTTTTCTTTGTAGTAGACCTCTCCGGAAGTGACAGAATAATTGTTTTTGCCAGCAATGAGATTCGCCAGAGTACTTTTCCCTGAACCATTTCGCCCCATTATTGCATGAACTTCTCCCTGTTTCACATTCAAGTTTATCCCCTTAAGAATCTCTTTATTTTCAACCGCAGCACAAAGATTTTTTATTTCCAGCATAGCCTATTAGCCCACACTTCCTTCCAAACTGACCTCCATAAGTTTTTGTGCTTCCACTGCAAATTCCATGGGCAGTTCTTTAAATACTTCTTTACAAAATCCATTCACAATTAAAGAAACTGCATTTTCCGTAGACAATCCTCTCTGGTTGCAGTAAAACAATTGCTCTTCGCCAATGTTGGAGGTGGAAGCTTCGTGTTCCATTTTGGCAGTTGGATTTCGAACATCAATGTAGGGAAACGTATGAGCTCCGCACTCACTTCCGATGAGTATGGAATCGCACTGGGAATAGTTCCGGGCATTTTCAGCATTTTTCATAATCTTCACCTGTCCCCGGTATGTATTCTGGCTTTTGCCGGCAGAAATTCCTTTCGAGATAATTGTGCTGCTGGTGTTACTCCCTAAATGAATCATTTTTGTCCCCGTATCGGCCTGCTGATGATTGTTGGTAAGCGCAACGGAATAAAATTCTCCTTTTGAATTATCACCCTTTAGAATGACGCTGGGATATTTCCAGGTAATGGCAGACCCGGTTTCCACTTGGGTCCAGGAGATTTTTGAATTGTCTTCCAGACATGTACCTCTCTTTGTTACAAAATTATAAATTCCTCCCTTTCCGTCTTTATCTCCTGGATACCAATTTTGGACAGTGGAATATTTGATTTCAGCGTCTTTATGAGCAATTAATTCAACAACGGCAGCATGGAGTTGGTTTTCATCACGCATGGGAGCAGTGCACCCCTCCAGGTAGCTCACATAGCTGCCTTCATCTGCTACAATGAGAGTCCGTTCAAATTGCCCGGTATTTGCTGCATTGATCCTGAAATAGGTTGACAGTTCCATGGGACAGCGAACGCCTTTGGGAATGTATACAAACGATCCATCGCTGAAAACTGCGGAATTCAGCGCAGCAAAAAAATTATCAGTCATAGGTACAACCGATCCAAGATATTTTTTCACAAGATTCGGATGGTTGTGAACTGCCTCTGAGAATGAACAGAAAATAATACCGTGTTTTTTTAGGTCTTCTTTAAAGGTTGTAGCAACTGAGACACTATCAAACACAGCATCCACAGCAACACCAGCTAACATTTTCTGTTCTTGCAGGGGAATCCCCAATTTGTTATAGGTCTCCAGCAATTCCGGGTCAACCTCATCCAGGCTTTTTAATTCTTTTTTTTCCTTAGGGGCAGAATAGTAGCTAATTGACTGATAATCAATAGATGGATATGTGATATGTGCCCAGGAAGGATTTTTCATTTTTCCCCAGTTTTTGTATGACTTTAATCGCCAGTCTCTGAGCCAGTCCGGTTCACCTTTCTTTGCGGAAATAACCCGAATTACATCTTCACTCAACCCCGGAGGAATTGTTTCCTGTTCAATATCCGTGACAAATCCGTATTTATAATCCTGGCTGATGGCTTCATCAATTATACTATTTTCTTTTTTCAATGTATTCTTCATCTTAATGTCTTGTAATGTCGGCCAAAGTCAAATTATCGAACATGGAAACGATGGCTTCATTTACACGGTTGATGGGTTTACGGATATTGCAAATATCAAGCTGAACACAGTTTGAATCTGCAGAACAATCCATAATTCCAATTGGACCTTCCAGAATTTGGATCAAAGCGTTCATGTTGATATTATCCAGAGATTTTTTCAATCTATATCCTCCATGGGCTCCCTGTATAGCCTCAATGATATTATGTTTGGCCAATTGCTGGAGTGTTTTTGCCAGCAGCTGCAGAGGAATCCGATGGGTTTCAGCGATTTCCTTAGTGCTTACAATTTTTTCTGTGGCTTGTCCCTGGATGTGCCTCAGGGCAATAAGAGCATATTCTAATTTACGGGTTAATTTAAGCATATCCGATTATTTTAGTCGTATTTAATATAATGGGAAAAAATATATAATACAAGTGACAATTTATATGGCTTCATACATTACTCAGGTTTAAAAAAAGCCTTCAGGATCCTGAAGGCTTTTTAGTGAAAGCAGATTTATGGTTTACAGCCCGTTTCCGGACCTCTACGTCCATTCAAAGATACGATCTTACATAGTTTTTAGCATTGCTTCCACTTCATCACAGGTATTGCGCACGCCGGCCACCGATTTCGCCAGCGCTTCTTTTTCTGCGGCATTCAAATCAGCTTCGATAACTTTGGCCACGCCGTCTTTGTTCAGTATGGCTGGTACTCCAACGAACATACCATTTACCCCGTATTCGCCTTCTAGAAATGCGCAGGTGGCAATGATCTTGTTCTTGTCATAAATGATCGCTTCGGCCATATCCAATGCCGCCCAGGCAGGAGATACAAAGGCGGAGCCAATGCCCATTAAACCGACAACTTCGCCGCCGGCTTTACGGGTGCGGGTTTCGATTGCCTCCAAAGCTTCCTTGGATACGAATTCCTCCACTGGCATACCGCCGACGCGGCAGCATGACCGGATTGGAACCATATTGTCGCCGTGTCCGCCTAAAACAAGGGCTTCAACGTTTTCCACCGATACCCCGGCTTCCTGAGCCACGAAATATCGGTAGCGGCCGCTGTCCAACTGACCGGCCATACCCATCAATTTATTTTTCGGGGGTTGCAAAATCTTATACAGCGTATACACTATCGCATCCAGCGGATTCGCGATCGAAATAATGGTCGCATCCGGACAATACTTTTGAATGCCTTCAGCCACTGACTTGGTGATCTTGATGTTGGTCTGCAAAAGTTCTTCGCGGGTGGGAATCGTACCGTCAGGGCGCTTGGTCCGCGGAACGCCAGCCGTATTGATCACGATATCCGAACCTTCCAAAACGTTGAATTCTTTCCCGGCGTCGTAATGAATATCGGTGGAAATGGTCGGTGCTCCTTCCGCAATGTCCAGTGCCTTGCCTTTGGCTAAATCCGGAGGTTTTATATCCATGAAACCGATTCTCTTGGCCAAACGTCTTTTCGCCGCTTCGGCAAAGAGAACGCCGCCGATATTTCCCCCGCCAATCAAACCAAGCTTGTTTATGGCCATGGTATTTCTCCTTTTATAATTTTGTACGTTGTTTCTGTGTGAAAAATCAATCACACATTTGTTTTTAGTGCATTATCTGAGTGAATTCAGATAATGCAAGTTGACCTGCATTGGTCTACTGTCATTGAATATTTTCTTTAACCCATTTTGCACTCACTGACTTTGGCCGTGTAAGCGGTGTCCCCAGGGCTCTGTTCAGGACTAATTGCGATAGCATTCCCATGGTTCGAGATACGGCGAACAGTACGGTATAGTATTGGAATTCCGTAAGACCGTAATGATAAAGCAATGCCCCTGAGCCGGCATCAACATTGGGCCAGAAGTTTGCAATCGGAGCTTTGCCTGCATCAACCCGTTCTTTTGAAAAAGCCTCAAGTACTTTTGGTACTATGTTAAACACACGGTCTACAGTCAAAAATATGGGATCGTCTGCCAGGTACTGTTTGCCGAACTCATTGAAACCGGTAAAACGCGGATCGGTTACCCGCAATACAGCATGGCCATATCCAGGAATTACTTTCCCAGCCCGGAGAGTCTCGAACGCCATTTCTTCTATCTGTTCTTCGGATGGAGTTCCTCCAAATTTGTCCATGACTTCCAGCACCCATCCCAGGCACTCCTGGTTCGCTAAGCCATGAAGCGGTCCAGATAATCCATTCAGTCCTGCAGACACTGAATAGAACGCATCCGAAAGTGCCGACCCAACAGTATGACAGGTGTTTGCACTCACATTACCACCCTCATGATCACAATGGAACATGAGGTAGAGCCTGATAAGTCTGGCAAAGTCACCTGTTGGATCGTTGATTCCAAGCATTTTTGCGTAATTAGCTCCCCAATCCAAATCCTTATCGTACGGGATGGCATCGCCTTTTTTATACCGAATACGGTACATTCCAGCTGCAATACCCGGCAATACACCAAGCAATCTCAGTGCATCTTCAAGCATGGGTTCCCAGTACTCAGTTTTCCGCATACCTTCAGAATATCTTCTCCGGTATTCAGATTCCCTTTCCATGACAAGTATCCCGGTATCCAACATGCACATTGGATGTGAATCTTCAGGCATCGCCTTCAGAACATCCCATATGTAACCGGGAACTTCACTTCGGTCTGCCAAGTCTTTCTGAAGGGCGGCGGTGGCTTCTTTATCCGGTTTTTCACCGGTGAGTAACAGATAAAACACTTCTTCAGGCCATAACTCCTTGATTGTTAAAAGCGGATGACCGCGAATAATCAATCCTTTATCCGGTTCAACAACAGACGTGTCACAGATCATACCCTTAATACCACGCATTCCACCGAAAGCCTGAGCGACAGTTACATCAGCAATCTTCTTTTTTCCGTAGGTGGAGAGAACTTCCTTTTTTTCTTCCCTCCAGGTCGGAATCATTTCTTTCAGCTTATCCTGTAACTTCATCGTTATTTTCCTTTTCTATTCTTGTAATTTGAGTGTCCGAACATTGCAAACAAACGTCAACTTTAATGTCATCGGGATTTGGAGTAAAATGAAATCTATTTTGGCATTTTCTTTTTTATTCTGTGTATAGTGTTGCTGTTGCATGTTGAGAAGGCTCGTTCTATTGGGACTTTCTTGTTAATGGTATAAGTAATGGTTATAGAATGAAAGGCACATTTAAAGTTTTTTTTCTATGCATACTGTCACTGAATTTACTCTGTTTTCTCCTTCATTCGAAACTACGAAAATGATAATTGACAAGTAATACAATAAACTGGGAAGAGATTTTTTTCTGTATCATGGCATTTCAAATACGATTTGTCATATTCAAATATGCACTGTAGTTATATTACAAAAATCCCCAGTAAAAGGACCTTTCTATGGAATTGCGCTGAACGGGATCCTGGGAACCAGGAACTAAACAGGAGTTCCCAGCCAGATTCCGATGCAGAAAAGGATTCCTGCGACAAAGTGCATATTTATTGTACCGGCATTTGCAGGTTTTAGAAGACGATTATCGTAGTATTGATACAGCGTTTTAACAGCTTTTACACCAAAATAGCATGCCGCCAGAGCAATCAGGCTCAGCATGGGGAGGGTTCCATTTAAAGCCATGACAACGATACTCACAAAGGCGCCTGCGATGAGCAGTACGTAACCGATTCTGGCTTTTTCCGGACCCAATACAACGATCAAGGTATTTTTTCCTGTGGCCTTATCGCCATCATGATCCGGGAACTCATTGATGTAAACAATAGCTGCCACTAGAAAACCAATGGGAATTCCAGCCAGGAATGCCTCCGGCAGCAGCTTGCCGGTCTGGACAAGAGCACTCCCTGCAACCATGAGCGGCCCGAAATTGAGTCCGATGAGTAATTCTCCCAAGCCTTTCAACGCAGAAAACCTGAAGGGTGGTGCCGTATAAAAGAATCCGGAAACAAACCCAATCAGCCCCAGCCACAATACCGGCAGACCCGCTTTTAGGATTAAAGGTATGCCAACTACCGCACTGAGAGCAAATGACACCAGGGCCACAGTGAGCATCCCCTTTGCTGAAATGAGGCCCATCTGGATGCCGCGGCTGCCCCCGGAGAATGGCACCATATAATTGTAATTGGCCTTGTCGGTACCGCTGGTGTGGTCAAAATAATCATTGGCAGTGTTGGTTCCTATATGCAGGAGCGATCCGCCTAGAATCGTTAATCCAAGCCAGCCCCAGCTGACATCATAGCCCATAAAGTTTGCCACAGCAGCGCCCACGAGAATAGGCACAATGGTAGCAGTTAAAAAGGGCAGGCGCATGATAACGAGCCAGGTAAAAACCTTAGTCATCAGGTTTATTTTGGGCCGTATCTGATCCGGTGTCTTAGTTTCTAAAAGCTTTGACACGCCGCAATAACCTATATGCTCACCATTTTTTCCTTTTGTAGGTGTGATTTTAATGTGACAGGGCATTTCATGGCCATCTTTGTGCAGAAAAACCGTGTCTCCTTCCCAGGCTCCTTTTTTTACAGCTTCATCAAGCCAGTTGACTACATGGCCCAATACCACCTGGCCTGGACTAAGATCACTCACCCGGCCTTTACCAATTATTTCTTCCGGTGTATATCCATAAAGTTTTTCGGCACCTTCACTGTACGTTTCTATTTTGCCGTCAAGGTCACATGTAATAACGCTCTTCATTTGTTTATTCATATTTTTAGCCTGCTCTGCTCCTTGTATTATTTACTCTTTCCAATTCCATCATTTGTCAATAATTTGAACATTGACAAGGCGGTAAAATTAAACAAAATAAACACAAAGGCTATATATCTTCTTTGTATAATTCTATTTACTCTATAGATGAATACCCTCAGCATTAAAGAAATTGCTTTTGGTTCAAAGGATTATAGAAAAGCAGTAGTGATTCGTGATGAAGTCCTTCGAGTTCCGCTGGACTTATCATTTTCACAGGAGGAGCTGAAAGAAGACTCAGATGACATTCATATTGCCGGATTCAGTAATAAAACTATGATTGGGACGTTAATTCTTTCCCCTCAAAATGAGGAAACAATCCGAATGAGGCAGGTAGCAGTTCATTCCGATTATCAAAAAAAGAGTTTTGGAAAACAACTGGTTGAATTGGCGGAAAAGTTTGCAATTGAACAGGGATTTAAAAAAATGATGCTTCATTCCCGGGAGGATGTGATTCCATTTTACACCAAATTAGGGTATACAGTTTATGGGGATAGATTTGAATCAGTTACACTGCCTCATTTTTGTATGGAAAAACAATTGGTTTGAATTCTCATTGTGTGGATTCTTAGTTTAATCATGATAGTTTCCAATCCTGCATTTTCCGCTGAAGATACTCCATACGTAATTGTACTTGGGATTGCACAGGATGGAGGTGCTCCACACGCCGGATGTACCAAAGCCTGCTGCGCAGAGAGATGGGACGATCCTGAAAAACAATTCAGTGTTTCGTGTTTAGGGATTGTTGATCCTCGAACGAATGAAGTGTGGATGATTGATGCCACTCCTGATTTTCCGGAACAGTATCATGTCCTGGCGCAAAACGGGAAGCATACCCTGAAGGGGATATTCCTCACGCATGCTCACATAGGGCACTATACCGGGCTTGTGCATCTGGGCCGGGAAGTAATGGGGGCAAAATCCATGCCTGTGTATGCAATGCCCCGGATGAGGACCTTCCTGGAATCCAATGGCCCCTGGGACCAGCTGGTTTCATTAGATCAAATCAAGTTGAAACTCCTGGAAAATGAATCTCCACAGGCACTTAATGATCGCCTCACTGTAATTCCGTTCCAGGTGCCTCACAGGGATGAGTATTCCGAAACAGTGGGATACAGAGTGGTGGGCCCATCATTCTCTCTGGTATACATTCCTGATATCGATAAATGGGAGCGTTGGGAAAGAGATATAAATGAAGTAATCCTTGAAAATGATTATATACTTATTGATGGTACTTTTTTCGGAGATGGTGAGATACCAAATCGCTCAATGGAGGGAATTCCCCATCCTTTTATTGTGGAAAGCATGGAACGCTTCGGCAATTTACCTGGAAAGGAAAAATCGAAAGTACGTTTTATCCATCTCAACCATACAAACCCGGTTTTACACAGCGAATCCTCCGAAAGAAAAAACATGACACTTAAGGGATATAAGGCAGCCCGGAGGAATGAGAAATTCAAACTGTAGAAAAAAACTTTAAGCCATTTCATTAACTATGATTTCTCAACAATCAATAGTAAATGTAATTCAATCCCGGTATTCCTGTAGAAGTTTCAACAATTCACTAATTGGCGAAGAAATTAAAGGTGAATTAAATACATTTATGGCTAACCATAATACTGGTCCATTTGGAACTTTCTCTCGATTTAAAATTGGAGTAATTGAATCGGGTGGTGCCATATTAAAACGATTAAATACCTATGGTTTTATTAAAGGAGCTGATGAATACCTGGTTGGTGCCATGCCTCAAAATATATCGCATCTTGAGCTGGAAGAATTTGGCTGTGTACTTGAAAATATCATCTTAAAAGCAACATCGCTGGGGCTCGGTACATGTTGGATGGGCGGTACATTTAGAAAGTCCGTATTTAGTAAAATGATTGATTTACAAAAACATGAAACACTTCCTGCAGTCATTGCTATTGGGAATCCTGCAAATAAACGAGGATTTACCGATACATTAATTAGACGAATTGCAAAAGCTGATCATCGGAAGCCCTGGAAAAAACTCTTTTTTGAAAACAATTTTCAAACTCCACTTTTAAATGCAGGCAGTGAGGCTATGAACACTGCCCTGGAAATGGTTCGATTAGCTCCATCTGCATCCAACAAACAACCGTGGAGAATTGTTAAGATAGATGATGTTTTTCATTTTTATTTATGCCGGACTCCCGGATATAAAGAACAGGCATTTTTAGAAAAAACGAACAGGGCAGATTTACAACGACTGGATATAGGAATTGCCATGAGCCATCTTGAAAACACACTGCTTGAAGAGAACCAACGTGGGAAATGGGATGTTGTTAATCCAAAAATAGAAGTACCAAACGATGGTTATGAATACAAAGTAAGCTGGGTTCAAAATTAACAATGATGGGTTCACTCAAATGATTGGCTTTTTCATTATTAACTCCAAATTGATTCCTCTGGATAAATTGAAAAGACTTTTATTTATAGCATTGTTAGTATCATACTGTCTACCACAGGGTGGTGATATGCCTGATGTTGTAACTATAAATCCCCTTAATTATTACAGTACCCATTATTCAACAAATATGACTACATACGGGCATGCAGGAATTACTAAAGGAAATCTCAACAATATAACAAATATTAATCCTGCTTTATTAAAAAATGCTAATGGTTTTACAGCTGGATTTTCTTTGTTTTCTGAGGAATTAGATTATTTTTATAAAGTTAATAACCCGTTGCTTGAGTCGTGGAGTATACTGATACCTGGGGATTTGAGTATTAGTATTGGTAGTAATATGAAATATAATCGGACAGTGGAATATCGTATGGAGGTTACAAATGAATGGTATCCTGATGGAACAGGGGAAGTATTTTCAACTAAAGACCAATTTAAAATTCAGACTTATTCTGTTAACTTTTCGAAGGAATTAGATAAAAATATCACAATAGGCTTTAAATACAATAGAGACAAATTATTTAAAAAGGCTTCAGAATATATCCATTCTTATGAAGTTAAAGACCATGTTGATTATTGGGGTGTAGGATTATTATATAATAAGAATTTTGGTAATATTGGTATGATGTATTTAAATGGTAAAAATTTATATCGTACTATTAATTTACCTTATACTTTTAATATCCCTGAGGGCGATACAGTAAATGATACCATTCTTAATTATGCTTTATATACTTATTATCATGTTCCCAGCATATTGGGTATCGGAGTGTCATGCTTTAATAATCCTATATCTTATTTAATTAATGTTAAAAAGATATTTTGGGACCCCATCGGTGGATTTCATATTGATAGTGAAGGATATGTATCAAACAGTTCACATCCTTATGAAGAAAATATACTAACAGCAGGAGTTCAGTGTTACATAACAGATTCCTTTGAACTTTCATTAACTACAACATTAAATGACTATAACTTTGATAATGATTTTAATGAGAGGAAAATAATTACTATTGGTGGTATTTATAAATCTCAAGATTATGACATTGACCTAACATATGGTTCTACGTATGATGCCGAGGAAGAAGATTTTTTTGGAATATCAAATGAGGTTAATTATTTTAGGGTTGGATTGATATTTCATATTCCAATGGATAAAGGCTTAAATACAAATTGATTCCTCTGGGTAAATTGAAGAGAGTTTTGTTTGTGGGATGATAGGTTGTTGACCTAGATATTGGCTTGATTCAATATCTAAGATTAATTCTTTCCAAGAGCATAATTTAATAACTGATTTGAATTTTTTATTACCATGGAAATAAAAAAGAATGGATTTTCAACTTAAATGAAAGTGATTGGTACAGGATTTGGACGTACAGGCACATTGTCACTAAAAATTGCACTGGAAAAATTGGGTATGGGACCATGTTATCATATGAGAGAGATCGTTTTGCGCCCATCTCATATAAAAATATGGTATAATAGATCCTGTGGAGATAATATAAACTGGAACCGGGTATTCGGTAGATTTGAATCTGCTGTTGATTTTCCAGTAAGCTTATTCTACGGGGAGCTAATAAACGAATTCCCCGATGCAAAGTTCATTTTAACTGTTAGAGATTTTGATTCGTGGTACGCTAGCATGACAAATACAATCTATAAAGTGCCTACCCTCCTGCCACACCAGTTCAAAATGATAGTTTACCCCATCCGTATTTTTATAGAGATGCAGATTAACCTGATCTGGGTTGGTCTCTTTAAAAATAAGTTTGGCGACAAAGATTTTACCCGGAAAGTTTACTATGAACATATAGAGAATGTAAAAAAAACAATCCCCAGCGATAGACTTTTGATCTATCGTGTAAATGAAGGCTGGGGACCATTATGTGAATTCCTTGATGTTGACATTCCTGAAAGCATCCCTTTTCCAAATGTTAATGACACCGCCGAAATGTTACGAAAATTTGCTCTTATCAAATCGCTTCCATATGTGTTCATCTTATTGATGGCAGCTATTTTAGTGATGATATTTATATCGGTTTTATGATAGATAAATAAGATTGCACCTCTTTGTAAAAAAGTGGGGATGAGGTAAATTGAAGAGATGAAGAGGAGATAAAATATGAATATGATACTGCGCGTATCCGCTTATTTTATAGCTTTATTGCTTCTGTTTATAGTTTCAGTTGTCGTAATTGTAGATAGAGGGATTTTTAGTGAAAACCTGGGCCCTGGTGAGATTTCTGGTAAGGTTAATACTCAAGATTTTGTTATTGACAAAAAAGCAAGGCAAGAACTTGCCAGAAAGGATTTAAATATTTCCAACCCGAAACAAATTCTTTTTGGAGACTTTCATGTTCACAGTACATTTTCTGCTGATGCACATATTGCGAGTCTTCCAATTGCAGGGGGATCAGGTGTGCACCCTGTAGCAGATGCCTGTGATTTTGCCCGGCACTGTTCTGCTCTGGACTTTTGGGCAATTACAGATCATTCCGAAGCAACAAATCCAAAAAGATGGATGGAGACTAAAGAGATAATCAGACAATGTAATGAACTGAATATTGATAAAAATAATCCTGACTGTGTTGCTTTTCTTGGTTTCGAATGGACCCAGGTTGGTCCAAACAGGGGATCTCATTGGGGCCATCATAATGTTATTTTGAAAGAAGAACAAGATGATATGGTTCCAGCGAGAGCAATTGCTTCTCAAAGTCTCACAAGAGATGCGATGCTTCAGAGACCTGAATGGCCGAATGTATTATTTCCTTTTCTAGATTTAAGAAACCTAAAACGATATATTGATATAGGCAGATATTATAAAGAAACCACGAAAGTTCCAGTTTGTGAAGAAGGGATCCCCTCAAAAGAATTGCCGGAAGATTGTCATGAAGAGGCAATCAATCCTCTTATACTTGCTGAAAAAGTTGAAGAGTATGAATCAGATTATCTGATTATTCCTCATGGCCAGACATGGGGTTTGTATACCCCGCTGGGATACACCCTTGATAAAAGTCTGGAGCTGTCTAAAAGGTATCCGGAAAAGTTTGATCTGCTTGAAATCTATTCCGGCCACGGCAATTCAGAAGAGTATCGATCATGGAGAAGTGCAGATGTTATTCGTGATGGTGAGCCTGTTCTTGATCAGTTTATTACATTTCAAATGGGTGAATTAGATTTTGAACAGGGAACTTTTACCATGGAAGTTGATGGTGAGGACGCTGTTTTTGATATTGGAACACAGTCTTGCCCTGAACCATCTGATAATTATGTGCCGTTATGCTGGCGTGCAGGCGAAGTAATTTATGAAAGATGCATTACAGAGAACAACCCCAAGGAAGAATGTGAAAGAAGGATGATTGAAACCCGACAGCTCGTTGTGGACAGAGGACGTACCGGTCAAAATGTAGTACCTAATTTTACTGATGATGAAAAGGGGGACGCTGGCCAGTGTAGAGACTGTTACAGTCCCGCAATGAATTATGTTCCAGGAGGGAGCGCGCAATACGGCCTTGCCCTGACAAAATTTGGTGAAGATGGTGTAAAACATCGATTTCGTTATGGCTTTATAGGATCCAGTGATAACCACCAGGCTGCTGCTGGAAGCGGTTATAAAGAGATTTTTGCAACAAGTGTTGATGGATCCGGGCCTAAATCAGAGTTTAAAGATAAAGTTTTACATATGGAGCGAGTGTATCTTGGTGATGAATATGAAAGCCCAATCTGGAAAGCTTATAGTGCAGATGATGTGCCAGTTGCATTTGATATTAACGAATTACGTCTTGGGTTCAATGTCATTGAATGGGCAAGGCAACGGGGATTCTATACTACAGGAGGAATGGCCGCAGTGCATTCTGAAGGAAGGTCAAAAGAACAAATTTGGGAAGCTTTGAAACGGCACGAAACCTATGCAACAAGCGGACCTCGAATATTATTGTGGTTCAATTTAGTGAATGACGGAAGTTCAAAAGACGTAACAAAGCCTATGGGTTCAGCAGTCACATTAAAACATGATCCAACTTTCGAAGCGAAAGCCATGGGCTCTTTTAAACAGAAGCCCGGCTGCCCTGAGGACGCATACCGTGCTTTAGGGGAAGAAAGAGTGCACCAGCTTTGTTATGATGAGTGCTATTATCCTTCTGATGAGAGAAATAAAATTACGCGTATTGAAGTTGTAAGAGTTTTGCCGCAGGTTTACGAAGATCAGCCAGTGGATGAACGTATTCAGGATGCATGGAAAACGCATTATTGCGACACGACACAAACAGGCTGTAGTTATACATTTACTGACAATGAGTACTCAGATCTGAAAACAGATGTAAGTTATTATGTGAGAGCTATTGAGGAACCATCGCTTCAGATAAATGTGAAGGGTGCACACTGTGCTGATCATGATTCTGCAGAAGGTCATGCTCATGGCGGATGTCAAAAATTTAAACTCTGTACCCAGGATTGGAAAAATCCCAGAGATTTCGACATGTGTGCTTCCATAGATGAACCCCGTGCGTGGTCATCTCCAATTTATGTCGATTATTCCTCATATTAGTATCGTACCAGATGGTTCCGGCGCCAGCCGGCAGAAGAGAGAGAGAATACTACAAATTGATTCTTCTGGGTATGAAATATTATCGATTTTCTGTGCCTTGAAGAGGTAGATTGGACACCAAATTTTGTGGAAAAAATGACATTGAATACACTTTCAGATCCCCAGTTTACACTGGATAAGGAAACCCATACCTACTCCCATAAAGACCATCCTGATGCGGAGTTTCAAAGCGTCACCACCGTGGTGGGTGATCATTTTGAGATTTTTGATGCTCCCCGGATTGCTGAAAACCTGGTGACAAACAATCCCAGATACAGCGGTATGACTGTTGAGGAGCTCATGGGCAAATGGAATGAAACTTCCCGGCTGGGAACCCGGATCCATGAAGAGATTGAACTGTTCATTTATGAGGGAAGAACCCCTACCGAGCCGAAAGCGAAAATTGGGCTGAACTGGCTGGAACAATTCAAAATGAAATCGGATTTTGAGATCCTTTCTGAGGTGATGGTATACAGCATGGAATTAAAGATTGCAGGGACAATAGACATCCTGGCCCATGACCTGAAGACCGGAAACTATGAGCTGATTGACTGGAAGTCGAGTAAGAAAATTCAAACGGAATCCTATCGGGGAAAAGTGGGGACCAGTCCCGTAACCAGAGATATCCAGGACTGTAATTTCAACCATTATGCACTCCAGCTTTCCTTTTACAGGTATCTTTTGGAAGAGTATTACAGTATTCCTGTATCTAACCAGATGATTGCCCACCTGACTGAAGACAGGTGCCACAGCATCGTTACTCCCTACATGAAGGATCACATCCATTCCATGGTGAACCAGAAAGCCCGGACATAGAAGACCGTGTCCTTTATTTCCACTGTTGAAAAAATTGATGACAAGGTAGTCCTTTATAAATATGACGGTGAAGGGCTGGCACCTAATAGTGGTGATGAGTCTGAGCTTGAAACACCGAATCAGAAAAGACTGTGCTTTTTGGACGTGGAGACGACAGGGAAGGACAGGACGGGAGACGAAATCATTGAAATCGCCCTTAAAACAATCCTGTTTGACATGGCGTCCTGTTCTATCGCTTCCGTAAAAGAAAGTTACGAATCTTATAATGAGCCCACAATCCCCATCAAGGAAGAAGCCTTCCTTGTAAACCGGATTACAGATGAAATGATAATGGGACAATCAATCGACTGGAACCAGGTTGACAGGATTCTTGAAAAGGCGGATGTGATCGTCGCCCACAACGCTTCCTTCGACCGGGCGTTCATTGATGAGCATTCTTCTGTTTCTCCCAGGAAAATATGGGCCTGTTCATTGGAAGATATTGACTGGCCCGGAAGGAATTTTTCAAATGGGAAACAGGAACTCCTCTGTTTTTGGCACGGGTTTTATTATGAATCCCACCGGGCAATGAATGATGTGAATGCCCTCATCCACCTGGTCACCCACTCCAGTTACACGGAGGGTCATCCCATCCTGGAATTGATCGAAAATTCCGGGAAACCCTATTATAAGATGAAGGCCATTAGAAGTCCTTTCGAAAAAAAAGACACCTTAAAAGCGAATAATTATAAGTGGGACGGGGGAAATAAATATTGGTGGAAGAAATTGAATTTTGATGAAATTGAAACGGAAAAAGACTGGCTTACTGAAGTGATTTATGATGATTATTTTTCCGGGGTAGTGGAAGAAATACCTTTAACCGATAAATATAAGCAGTAGTTGTTTTTACAGTACGTTCCAATGTTCTGACTGCAATTGCCAGAGTGATATTCTTTACTGAACCTGTTGAATATTATTTAGAGAAGAACTTTGATCCCACAAATCAGCATTAAAATATATCTGCTGTTCCTTATCAGTGTCTGCTGCAGTTCTGTGCAGGGGTTTGATTTCTCCAGGGATAGCACTGAGAGTCAATCCCAGGAGACACAATGGTGGCAGGAGGAAGCGGGCAACATGGTAACACACCAGATCCATGCCAGAGGGATCAGGGATTCATTGGTTCTGCGCACCATGAAGGAAACGCCCCGCCATCTGTTTGTTCCTGAATACCTGGAACGCAATGCTTATAGTGATCGGCCCTTGCCGATTGGAGAAGGGCAGACTATTTCCCAGCCCTACATTGTCGCCCTGATGACGGAACTCCTTTACCTCACCGGAGATGAAAAAGTGCTGGAGATCGGTACAGGATCCGGCTACCAGGCGGCTGTATTATCACCCTTGGCAAAAGAGATTTATACAGTTGAAATTGTACGGTCACTGGCTGAAGGTGCAGGAAAACTACTCAAAACGCTGGGGTATGATAATGTGACTGTAAAATGGGGTGACGGTTATGAAGGCTGGGTCGAGCATGCTCCTTTTGATTGTGTCATTGTGACTGCTGCCCCGGACCAGGTCCCAAAAGCGTTGATTGAACAGCTTAAAATCGGCGGCAGGATGGTCATCCCTGTGGGCAGTTTTTACCAGGAGCTGAAAGTGTTCATCAAGGGAAAAGATGGCATAGAAGAAGAAAGCATTATACCGGTGCGGTTTGTTCCCATGGTCCATCCGACACAATCCATACCTTCCAGTAGTCCGTAATATATAGCAATTTGCTTTTCTGGGGTTGCTTCACGCTCTGATTTAAGAAGGAGGAATGATTTCGTCATCTGTTAACGGAGTGGCGAATTCGAATCGGGGGAAAATTCCACTGAATTTTAAAAATCCCTTTTTTAAATTAATTTTATATTTGAGTTGTATGAGTGTTTATTCTGAAGTTCTACCCCTTTTTTTTAGACTTGTAAAAAGCGGATGTTTTCCTTCATGAATGGAAAGGTTTAATTTGAAGTTAAAGACAATCAAAATGTTTTTTGTTGTTCTGGTTGGATTACTTACTCCATTTATCCTTTATGCAGGGAATACGGGAAAAATTACCGGTGCCGTAACTGATCAAGAAATGGGTGATCCACTTCTGGGTGTCAATGTAATCATATCAGAAACGGCGATGGGAGCCGCTACCGATGATAATGGATATTTTATAATCCTGAATGTTCCTGCAGGCCTGTATGATATCCGCGCAGAAATGATCGGCTATTCAGCCATGACCATAACCAATGTGAGAGTATCCGGCGATTTAACCACAAACATAAAATTTGCTTTAATGCTGGGTGTAGTTGAAGGTGAAGAAATCGTTGTTGAAGCTGAGCATAAATTAATCCAGATGGACAAGACGGACAGTCGTAGAACAATCACCTCCGATGACCTGAAGGATATGGCAGTAACTTCTATTGAAGACGCAGTGGCTTATACTGCCGGTGGAGTAGAAGATGCGGGAGGAAGTCTCCACCTCCGGGGTGGTCGTGCATCTGAGATTGTTTACCAGTTTGAAGGAATTCAGCTGAAGGATCCCCTTACCGGGAATCCAAACGATTCCGATATTCCAATCATGGCTGTAGCTGAAACCAACATAATAACAGGTGGATTCGGTGCCGATTACGGAAATGCTCAGTCTGGTGTCATTAATGTAACTGGCAGAGAGGGGCGAAATACCTTTGCTGGCGATATTCGTTATTCTACATCAAATGGAGTCTCGGAAACCCTCACCGGGGAAAATCCTCACAATTTCAAAGCTACGGAGTTCTTTCTCAGCGGCCCTATATTAAAGAACAAAGCCTTCTTTTCTGTTGCAGGTGAGGTAAACGAAGACTACGGTTACCTTCCAAACCAATTCTCCAATCTTAACAACTATACCGGGAAGCTTTCATGGAATATAACCGATCATATGAAACTCAGCTTTTCCGGACTTTATTCTCATTCCAATTTTAATGATGGTTTTTCATATAGCTGGAGCCACCAATTGAGTGAAGATAAGCTTACAGAATATATTCCAAGTTATCTGAAGGTTTATGACGGGGAATATGGCGAAATCGCTGACGGTATTATGCAGGATGAAGAAATTCCAGGATTCTATAGAAGCTGGTGGTCACAGGACGGGATTCAGACCGAAGATATTGATGGAGATTTTGTTCTCGATATGTATTTCGAATATGAACCTTATGCAGACTGGAACGGGAACGGCCAGTGGGATGAAGGTGAATGGTATGAAGACCTTGATAATAGCGAAAGCTGGACAGGTTCAGCTTTTGAAGTAGACTATTACGATGGCCAGTTAATCACACCTGATGGAGATATGGCTAATGAAGATGAAAACGGCAACTTTATTCTCGAATCCGAATCTACTACTGATTTTTGGTATGGTAACGGTCAAATGGATACCGAAGATCTGAACGGCAACGGTGTGCTTGATGAGGGTGAAGATATCAATGGCAATAATGTACTTGATTCAGAAGACCTTGACCGTAATGGGAGTCTCACAGAGTTTTCAATGTTTGACCGACTGCCGCTTTGGGATCGAATGAGCAAGATGTGGAACATCGGTTTTACTCATACCCTGTCAGACCGCACCTACTACACTCTGCGTATCGCCCAATACTCTACCATGTTGGAATCGAACATTATAGAGCGACTGAATGAAGATACAGACGGTGATGGTATCCTTGATATTTACTGGGGAACGGAACCCTTTGAAGACATAGATGGAGACAATAATTGGGAGCCTGGAGAGTGGTATTCCGATCTTAATGGAAATGGCGCCTATGACCAAAACCTCGATTGGGATGTTGATGGTGATGGTGATAAGCGAAATGAAGACTTGAATGGGAATGGCATTCTTGATAACTACAATCCGGATAATTCCATAACCGGTTTTGATGATCCGAGCGATATGTTTCATGATGCTAATCGCAATAACTATGTTGATGAATCAGAACGGGACTGGAATGGCGACGGTGTTATAGATGATTATGACAGGCGGTTTTTTTGGATGCCCTGGACAGATATTCCGGATGAGGGTTTCAAACATACCCTTGGTGACTTCTATGGGGTTGGTTCCGCGCATCCTTATACTTTTTCAAGGGACCATTATCATTATGATGAAAAAGTGACAACCACCATGAAATTCGATCTGGTGAGTCAATTCACCCTTCATCATAAACTCACTACCGGTCTGGAATTAAAAGATTATAACCTGACTAATTTCTGGCCCCCAGATCGATATGGGTACGCAGAATATTATACAGTTAAACCGCGGGAATATTCAGCATATCTGAATGACAAAATGGAATACCCAGGTGCCATTGTTAATGCCGGTATCCGTATGGAGTATTTTAGGCCCAATGCCGTATATCCGGGTGATGAGACCGATCCAACCTGGACCAGCGATGATTATGATGACTGGGACGGAGACGGGATACCCGAACAGTATCAGGGCTGGATGGATGCTGCCGGTTTATACGAACGCAGTCTTCTGGAGACCGATGAACACGGGCGTGAGATCCGCCCAATCAAGGATCCTCAGAAAGCAAAAAATAAATTGGTGTTCGCACCACGGCTTGGTATCTCTCATCCAATAACTGACAAAGCAATGCTGTATTTTAATTATGGGCGATATTATCAACGCCCTGCACTGGCATATATGTTCAGGAACATTACCTACAATATGGGCGGAGGTTTTCCCATTGTTGGTTATACGAACCTTGACCCGGAATTGACTGTTTCTTATGAGGTTGGAGTACGGCGGCAGCTTACAACACTCTCAATGATTGAAGCCAAGGGCTTTTATAAGGATATTTTTGGACTTACGGACACACGCCCGATATACTGGACAGTCAGTGACTGGTACACAACGTATTACAACCGTGATTACGGGAATGTCCGTGGATTTGAGATTGTCCTGATAAGGCGTCCGCCCGGGTTATTCTATGGCGAATTAAATTATACGTATTCAGTTGCCAAGGGAAAGAGCAGTTCAGTAGGACAGGGCTATAACACTGAATGGTCCGGGGATATTGTACCGACTTTTGAGTCATATCTGGAATGGGACCAGCGCCACACATTTAATGCTAATATTAATCTTTCTTACAAAGATTTTCTGGCGGCGACGGCAATTAATTTCGGCAGCGGAACCCGGTATACAAAACCTGAGCAGGGGCGGATTGTCGTTGAAAACACGGAAACCTATCCATGGTACATGACATCCAATATGCGATTGAGCTATAAGTTAAAGTTGGGAAAATATAAAGGTAACTTGTTTATGTACATCACCAATCTTTTCAACTTGCAGCGATTCAGGCAGGTAAATGATGTGAACTGGTATCATCTTCAACAACAGTATATATCACAATTTGACAGTAACGGTGATGGGGAAGTCACTGCTGGCGATGGACAGGAAAATTTCTTTGGATACATGTCACTTGTAGATTTGGATCATGATGGCAAGGTAGATGCTAATAAACAGAATCCTGAACGAGGAATGTATATGCACCCTGCTGTCCATCAGGAAAAACGTCGTTTCAAAATCGGCATCACAATAGGATTTTAACTGCTATGAGTAAAAAGACGCTGTTACTTTCATTAGGTTTGGTGTTAATGACTCAAGTTGTTCTTATTGACAATATTTGTGGTAAAAACCGAAACGAAACACAAAATCCTCCACTTTCAAGCTATAAAACCATGGCTACCCGCCCTGAAAAAGCCTTTTTCAACCACACTACAAATAATTTGTGGTCAGCGATCACCAATTATGGAAGCGTGGGGGACCCAAATTCACCATCCACCGGGCGCCCATCTGCTCAGTGGCCGGGGGGTTCTGGCAACAATTATCTGTATGATGCCGGATTATGGCTGGGTACCACAATCGGTGGAGAGCCATTTGTAACAACTTACTTTTACAACCCCCATGTCGAGTACCTTCCCACTTCTGGGTTCTCCGGTGAAATAGGAGCAGTTATCAGTAAAGACATCCATGGAAACGAAAATACAAAATCAAGATCACTGGAAGACAGCTATATGGTTTATGATGATATGGAATCCCACACTGAAAGCAATCACTCTCCCCTGGGCTTGAAGGTGGTTCAGCGCGGGTTGACCTGGAGCCTGCCGGAGTTTGATGATTTTATAGCTTTTGAATATTTTATAATAAACACCGGATTGAACGGCTATCTTGAAGATGTCTATGTTGCCTACTGGTATGATATAGATGTCTCATCTTCCGATGACTCTGAACCGCACATTGACGATTTGGTAGATTATGATGGCTGGGACGGTGTAAGCACAACCTCCGATCTACTGGATGTGGTAGATCCTTTTGATCTTGACAATGACGGTATCACCGGATATGATGAATGGGGAGTCCCATATTTAAAGGATGCTCCGCAAAACCCTAACTATAATCCTGGGGGTGCTGAACCGGACGGTTTTTATGATGAATGGGCAGTACTGTTTGATGAAGATGGAGATACTTTATACTGGCAGAAAGATGTTTCTGAATTTGGGCGTATCGCTGGTGAACCCGCCATTGTTGATGGCGAGCTGCTCAAAGGCTATCAATTCCCCAGAAGTGTTTCATATATCTATGACGGGGATAACCCCGGCTCTTCAGTAAATGATTACGGAGAGCGTGAAAAATCTCCACCAAATGAGGGATTCCTAGGTGGAAGCCTTATTTATACTCCTGCCCCAAAGAACACAGTGGAAAATGGCAATGATTATATGGGAGCATTCTCACACCAGTGGTGGAACTGGGAAAGCGACCCGATGGACCTCGATGGTGACAAACTGGATTATATGCTTGGACAGCATGTAGCCAGCCAGGGCAAACGGTTTTTGAACAATCCTTTGGAATTAGGTTTCCCACAGTTTGATTACCGATTCCTGCTTACTACAGGACCTTTTGATATTCCTGAGGGAGATACTGTAAAAGTGGTGTTTGCCTTGACCTGTGGTAAAGGGTTAGAAGGATTAAGGGAAAACTCCGATAATGCAATTAAGGCATATTATTCCGGTAGTCAACAAGGCACGCCATACAATCCAAATTCATTTGATGAGGATGTTCACTGGAATCTGCCCATTCCCCCGGAAGTGCCTGAGTTATCATACAGTCCGATGAGCGGTGGTGTGAGGTTAGCCTGGGACACAAGAGCTGAGTTCTCCTTTGACGCAAACCTGGGAAGAATCGACTTTGAGGGTTACCAGGTTTATCGTGCTTCCTATAATCCACAGGATTGGGAGATGATTGCCGCTTTTGACAATCGGGACGAAGAAGTATTTATTGTCGATGTAAATGGTGATACTCTAAATAATGAACCTATCAACCTACCAGAAATACAAAATCAGATTGAAGACGTGGGCGGTGTAAATACCTGGGGTGACACTATTGATGTGCCGCTTGAGGGAGTTCCATATTATTATGCTGTTTCTGCCTATGATGGTTATAAATCTGCGGAAGAAGCCGGACAGGAGCTTCTACCATCATATTCTCCTTTGAGCAACTATAAAAAGTCTGCAGACAATGCTCCCATACCGGTCTTCCCAGGTACTCTTTACGAAACCGGTGATACTATTCCACCGATTGACCGAGTATTGGTTGTGCCCAATCCCTACCGCGGCACAGCTGAGTGGGAGCAACAATACGAGGACAGGGTCAAGTTCACCAATCTTCCTCCAGTGGCGAAAATTTCTATTTTTTCTTTGAGTGGTGATCTTATTAAAGTACTTGAACATACTAACGGGCAAGCAGAAGAATACTGGGACCTGATCTCCAGAAACAACCAGTCTGTCGTGAGCGGGATTTATGTATATGTAGTTGAAGCACCCGATGTCAGAATTGTGGGAGGCTCATCTAAAGATCTTGAAAAGTACATTGGTAAATTTGCGATCTTCCGGTAAGGTAACGATGGTCATTAAACGACATATAATTGGAATAATACCAGCCCTGTTAATATCGCTGACAATGGGTCAGCAGGACTTTGAGAAAGTGGGTACATCCGGAGCTCATTTTCTTGATATAAGCCCTGATGCACGAGTGATGGGAATGGCAAATAGTGTGGTCGGAACAAAAATCACTGATGCCTCTGCCGCATTCTACAATCCTGCCGCACTGGTTTACATGGACGGTTCAAACATTTTCTTTTCCCAGGTAAACTGGTTCGCCGGGATTAACTACCACAGTTTTTCCGGAGG
>MPMA02216020.1_pt1 | contig 25924 bp, 23 predicted proteins | sample 1617361 | NCBI WGS metagenome assembly MPMA02 (sample SAMN05944807, study PRJNA350692) | marine metagenome | biome: marine; feature: ODZ; material: water; isolation source: 180 m water sample filtered on 0.2 um supor filter | place: Pacific Ocean | collected 2012-04-08 | depth 180m m | reverse complement strand
CGAAGCCGTCACCACGGCGTCTATGTCTTCATAGCCGAGGCCGGCATCGGCTAGCGCCGCCTGCACCGCCGCCAGCACCATCTCGGCGATAGAGCGGCCATCGGCAGGCTGCGGCCCGGTCTCACCCAGGCCGGCGACAACGACGTCCGGGAACTTATGCGAATACGGCGGCTGGCTCACGTGGCTTCGCCCGTCAGGCCGGTGCTGCTGGCGATGATCTCGCGCATCATCTCGGAAGTGCCGGCGCCCACCGTGAAGGCCAGTGAATCGCGGTAAAGCCGGGCGATCAGGCTTTCCTCCATGTAGCCCATGCCACCAAAGATCTGGGCGCATTCATGGGCCACTTCGATGGCCGCCTCGGTGGCAAAGAGCTTGGCCATGGAGATCTCGGCGTTGGCCTCCTGGCCCTCCGTGTGCATGGCGATGGCGCGGTAGGTCAGCGCCTCGGCCGCCTCGATCTTGGTGCGCACGTCGGCCAGGCGGTGGCGCCAGACCTGGAAGCCCAAGAGCGAACGCCCGAAGGCGTGGCGCTCATGGCCATAACGCCGGGCCTCTTCCCACATCAGGCGCATCTGGGCCGTGGCCATCACGGCGATAACCAAGCGTTCGCCCTCGAAGCCCTGCATGATCAGCCTAAAGCCCCGGTTTTCCTCGCCCACCAGGTTGCCGCCCGGCACCCGGCAGTCCTCGAAGAAGAGTTCGGCCGTGTCGGCGGCGTGGGTACCCAGCTTCCGCAACCGCCGCCCGGTGCGGAAGCCGGGCGTCTGGGTGGGCACCACGATCAGCGAGATGCCGCCGCTGCCGGCACCGCCGGTGCGACAGGCGGTGGTGACGAAGTCGGCGATGGAGCCGTTGGAGATGAAGATCTTGGAGCCGTTGATCAGCCACTCGCCGCCGTCGCGCTCGGCCCGGGTGGCGAGCGCCGCCACGTCGGAGCCGGCACCCGGTTCGGTGACCCCCAGCGCGCCCACCAGTTGGCCCGCCGCCGCCGGCCGCACGTAGCTCTCGCGCAACTCCGGCGAGCCGCCGGCGTCGATCACCTTGGTGGCGAACTCGGCGTGCGCCATGGCGCTGACCGCCACGCCGATCGAGCCGCAGCGCATCATCTCCTCGAGGAAAATGGTGGTGTACCAGAAATCCTGGCCGCCGCCGCCATAGTCAGGACTGAGCGCCAGACCCAGGAAACCGAGCTCGCCGAGTTGTTCGAAATAGCTTCGCGGCACCTGGCCGGCCGCCTCCCAGTCGAGTACGTTGGGCGTGATCTCGCGGGCCACGAAGCTGCGTAACGAATGGCGGAAAATGTCGTGCTCTTCGCTGAACGGCGACAGCATGGCGAGCCCCCCTTGGCGGCCTTTCGGGCCAACCTATTCGAATATCACTCGATAATCAAGCGTTGTTCAGAGAAATCGCATAGCAGGCAAAAAAAAGCCCCGCAAAGCGGGGCCCAGGGGAGGGGTAGGCGGGGAATACGGAACTAGGTGAAGAGCCGGAGGATCGACTGCGGTCCGGCGTTGGCGATCGACAAGGCCTGGACGCCGAGCTGTTGCTTGATCTGCAGCGACTGCAGGTTGGCGCTTTCCTCGGCCAGGTCGGCATCGACCAGATTGCCCACGCCCTGCTTGAGGATGTCGACGAGCTGGACCATGAACTCGCCCTGGATCTCGACCCGTTTGGCCGAGGAGCCCAGCGAAGCCAGCGCGTTCGAGACCGTCACCGTGGCCGTGTCGATTTGGGTCAGCGCCGTACCGGCGTCGGTGGTGTCGGTCAGGCTCGAGCTTTGCACGTCAAGCGTGGTGGCATCGATGATCTGTTGCGACACGGCAATCGTCGAGCCCTCGACGGTGCTGAGCACGGCCAGCGCCGTGGCGCCCGAGGTGATCAGGTTCTTGCCGTTGAACTCGGCGCTCAGCACGACGGTGTCGAGCTGGGCTCTGAGCGAGGTGAATTCGTTGTTCAGCGCCGTCATGGAATCGGTGTCCAAGCCGGCCTGGTTGGCCTGCACCACCTTGGCCTTCATCTCGATCAAGAGGTCGGAAACCGCCTTGCCCGCCGAGATGGCCACGTTGACCGTGGCTTCGCCCATGGATAGGGCCAATTTGACGGCTTGCATGCCGGCGATGTCGCCGCGCATGTTCTGGGCAATGGCGAAGGTCGCGGCGTCGTCCTTGGGCCCATTTACCTTGAGGCCGGTGGTGACGCGCAACTGCGTGGTTTCGAGACCCTTGTTGGTCTTGCTCAAGTTTTGCAGCGCAATCATGGCGCCGGCATTGGTATTCACTGACATAGCCATCGGTCAGTACCTCGGTTCTAGCCTGGTGGCGCCCCTTCGAGGCGCGCTTCTTGGCTCTGGGTTACGCGCCCGTTCGGGGCGCCACATTCCGATCTGCCGATGACTTCGCAAGCACTGTGCCAAGCACTGTGACGGGCGCTACACGGACGAAAAAAACGGCTATATTTCAATGGGTTATCAAAGATGAAGCGAATTTGCCCAGAGCCCCGGAAGGGTCCGAACGGGGCCTTGGCAAGGCAACGTAGGTGCCGGTCGGGGAAGATATTGCCGACCTGATTAGCCTGAGTTCCGCCAGCCGCGGCCTGGGAAAATCCCCGGTTTGACCGGCGCGGCCCGGCTAAACCAGCAGCAACCTCTTGGTCAGCGTCACGGCCTCGCCGGCGTCCTGGGCGTAGCCGTCGGCGCCGGCGTCGTCGGCGAACTTCTGGTTCACCGGCGCCCCACCGATGATGACCTTGACGCTACGCCTGAGCTGCGAATGCTCCAGTCCCTCGATAACCTCTCGGATCTGCGGCATGGTGGTGGTGAGCAGCGCCGACAGACCCAGCACGTCGGGTTGCTCGTCGCGCACCGCCTCGACGAATTCGACGACCTCGACGTTGGCACCCAGATCTACCACCTTGAAGCCCACGCCCTTGAGCATGCTGACCACCATGTTCTTGCCGATGTCGTGGAGATCGCCGTTCACCGTGCCGATGACGATCTTGCCCGGACCCCCGCTTTCACCCACCAGGTGGGGCTCCAAAAGCTCCAGGCCCTGGTTCATGGCCCGGGCCGAGAGCAGCACCTCGGGGATGAACACGGTGCCGTCGCTGAAGCGGCTGCCGATCACGTCCATGGCCGGCAGCATGCCCTTGTTCAAGATGTCGCCGGCCTCGAAGCCCTGGTCGAGCAACTCGCGGGCGTGCACCAGCACGGCTTCCTCGTCGCCCTCCAGCACGTCGTTGGTGATGCGCTGGTAGGCTTCTTCCACCTCGGGCACCGCGGCCGGTTCCGTGGCCCGGGCGGCGGCGGCCATGTCGGCCTCGCCGAGCGGCTGGAAGTCGCCGGCCCTGAGCGGCAGGCTGCCCTCACGGGCGATGCGCTCGCCGATGTATTCGAGGCGTGAGAAATCGGCATTGGGCGGCGTGGTGTCGCCGATCGAGGCGACGAAGTGGTGGCCCGGCGCCACGGCCTGGAAGAAATCGTCCATGTAGCTCTCGAGCTCCTCCCAGGTCGAGGATTCCTCCAGCAACAGCATCTCCGGGATGCCGCCGTGGATGGTCAAGTGCCCGGGCCGGCACCAGTGGTCGTAATAGTCCCCGATGCGCACCTTGGTCATGGGCCAAGGCGTCACCGCATCGGCCACGTCCATGCGGCTGGCGGCCACCAGATCCATCAGGCCCTGGTTCTCGCCGTCGGGGTGGATGACCATGATGATGCCTTCGGGCCTGAGACGGTCGGAGGCCTTGTGGCACCAGGGCAGGAAATGTTCTTCGTAAAGCGCCGGATAGGTGATCATGTCGTCGACGTTGGCCGACCAGTGGACGGCGTCCACGCCCGAGGCCGCCAGCACCTCGATGAGCTGATCGTAATAATTCCCCAGCGCCTCGATGAGCGCCGCCATCTGGTCGGGATAATCGTGGTGGTGGAGGTAGAATTCGGTGGCGTCGAGGAAGGTCTTCTGGATGAAGTGCATGGGCGATGTGCAGCCCAGGCCGGCGCCCCAGGAGACCACGACGCCGTCGTCGCCGGTGGCCCGGCGCCAGGCGTTGTAGCGCTCGTAGGCCGGTTTGATCTTGATGTTGCCGAAGATGTGGGCCAGCGGCGCGTAGTCCTCGGGCCCCTTGATGGCGTGCTCCTTGACCCAGCCGGCGGAGGCGCCGGCCTTCTTCATCTCGGTGGTCATGCCGTGGCGCACGCTGACCATGCCCACCGGCGTGTGGTACTCGACGTGCGTCATCTCCTCCTTCTCGCTGTGCTCCGGCGTCACCCGGATATCCACGTCGCTGGGGAATTCGAATGTAAAGGCGCACTCCTTGACGTCGACCAGGCCCAGCCCCCAGTGGTCCAGATCCTGGGGCCGGGCCGGTTTTTGGAATTCGGGCACGAACTTGTGCAGCGGCCAGCCCAGGCTGCGGTGGATCTGGTCGATGCTCATGCCGGCGAAGCGTTGGGGCAGCGTGTCGGTCAACACCTTGGCGTTGTGCCAGAGATCGATGCGCGGCACCCAGGGGATGACGTCGACTTCTTGGCCCCGGAAGACGGCCATGATGGTGTCGCGATGGTTCATGATGCTTTTTCCTATTGCGAAATTCCTACTCCGGCCACTGCCGTCCCGCCCAGTCCAGGGTCTCGTCCAGCGCCAGGCCGAAACGGCGGAAGAGCTCGTCGATTTCCCCCTCCGTGATGATCAGCGGCGGCGCCAGCACCGCGGCACCGCCGATGGGCCGCACGAAAAGCCCGTTGGCCTGGCAGCGATCGCCGAAATGCTTGGCCAGCGCGCCCTCGGGCTCGCCTCTGCCGCGGGTTTCCTTGTCCAGCACCAGCTCGACCGCGCCCGCCAGGCCGAGCGTGCGCACCTCGCCCACCAAGGCATGATCGGCAAACTTGCCTATGGCCTTGTGGAAGTGCGGGATGATGCCCTGCACGTAGCCCAGAATATCGCGCTCCTCGATCAGCTCCAGAACCCGCAATGCCACCGCCGCCGCCACCGGGTGGCCGTGGTAGGTGCCGGCGTGGGAGAACATGCCGACCTGGTCGCTACCCTTTTCCAGGCCTTCGTAGAAATCCTCCGACATGACCACGGCGGAGATCGGCTGGTAGGCCGAGGAAAGCCCCTTGGCCATGGTGACGCACTCGGGCTCGAGGCCGAAGGTCTCGAAGCCGAACATCTCGCCGGTGCGGCAAAACCCGGTCACCACCTCGTCATCGAAGAATTTGATTTCGTAGTCCCGCAGCAGCGCCGTCAGCTTCTGCCAGTAGGTCTTGGGCGGCACCGCCAGGCCGGCGCTCACTGACACCGGCTCGGCCAGGAAGGCGCCGATGGTCTCGGGCCCCTCGTTCTCGATCAAGTCCTTGAGCTCGGCCACCACGCGTGAGGCGAATTCCTCCTCGCTCTCGCCGGCTTCGGCCAGGTTGTAGTAGTCGGGCTGTTGGGTATGCAGGAAGCCGGCGATGGGCAGGTCGAAACCGGCATGGTACTTGGCCCAGCCGGTCAGGCTGGCCGTGGCGATGGTGGCGCCGTGGTAGCTGCCGAGCCGCGAGATGACCTTCTTGCGCTTGGGCTGGCCCACGGCGTTGTTGTGGAACCAGAGGAACTTGACCAGGGCGTCGTTGGCCTCGGACCCCGACACCGCAAACGCCACCTTGGCGTTGGCCATGGGCACCAAGGCGCAAAGCTTCTCCGCCAGTTGTTCGACCACGGGCAAGACCCGGTGCATGGCCGAGACGTAGAAGGGCATCTCGCGCATCTGCTTGACGGCGGCCTCGATCAGCGCCTCTTCGCTGAAACCGAGCGCCGTGCAGTAGAACGAGGAAACCCCTTCGATATAGTCCTTGCCCTCCTCGTCGAAGACGAACACGCCCTCGCCGCTGGTGATGACCAGGGGCTGGCGCTGGCGCCCTTCCGCCAGGTTGGTGAAGCCCATCAGCAGGGCCGGATCCCGGCGGTTCGGCATGGCGATCGGCTGTGTCGACACGGCGCTTCCCCCTTTTCGTCACGGTATCGGCCGACGGTAGCGCAGATCAGGCGCCACGGGAATGTCAGAGCCTCGGCGAGGTCTCATGACCCGGCTCTTGTGACCCCGGTCCGGACCCCGCCGACGCTAAACTTGTTCCTCCGCGAAGTGCTCGTTAACCAGCTGCCAGACGTCGTCGGCGAAGTCGAAGAAATAGGGCGGCGGCCGTTCGGCCGTACGGCGCGTCAGAAATCCCTTCTTCATCAGGCTGGCCGCCACGCTGCTGGTATGGGTGGCCATGATGGTTTGCTGGCGGTTGGCGACGGCACTGGCTATCCATTCGTGCTCGTCGGCGCCAAGCCTGGGCAGCCGCCAGAGGATTTTTTCCAGTTCCGCCTCGCGGTTTTGCCGCCTGGCAATCGCCGTCACCGCCTCGGCGCCGACCCTGGCCTCGCCGACCAGGGCGCTGCGCGTCGCCCGCCAACCCAGCACCAGTGCCTGGGTCAGCAACGTCGTGGCGCTGAAGGCAAAGGCCAGGCCGATCAGCGTCCACCAGCCGGCCAGGATTCCGGCCAGGCCGAGCTGCCCGCGATAGGGCTCGGGAAGCCACAGGCCCAGGGCGCAAAAGAGGGCGACGGTGAGCAGCGGAACGGGGTTGGCGACGACCTTGATGGCGCCCCGCAGCAGCCCCCGGGCGCTGAGGCCTTGCAGCCGGATGAGGAATTTCTCGAAGCCGGTCTTGCGGATTTGCACCCTCGCTGCCCAGGAAGTTCCGTCGCTGCCGACGCGCCGCTGGGCAATGGCGATTCGGGCCGCGCGATAAAGCCGCACCATGGCCTGGGCCAGCAGGGCCGAGAGGCTGAAGGCCAGCGCCAGGCTGATCAGCGCCCGCCCGCCGGCCTCGATCTCGACAAAGCGCAGGTCCGAGCGATAGGGCTCCGGCAGCCATAGATAGAGGGTGGCGAGCAGCGTCACGGCAATCAGCAACTGGGGCTTGCCGAACCAGCCGATAAACCTTCTTGGGGCGCCGGAAATCACATCCATGCGATCAGTCCAGCCCGCTTGCTGCCTCCTCGGGCGTTCAGTATTTGGCGAACACCCGGCTGTCCTGGTCGCCCCAGAGAATCACGGCAAAGCGCTCGCGCTGGCCGCCCTGTTCCATGCCGGGCGAGCCGATGGGCATACCCGGGACGGCCAGGCCCTGCGCTTGGGGGCGTTCTGTCAGCAAGCGCTTGATCTCGCGAGCCGGCACGTGGCCCTCGATGGTGTAACCGCCGATGCGCGCCGTGTGGCAGGATTCCAGGCGCCCGGGGACGCCGAATTCCCGCTTTATCGGGTCCATGTCCTCACGCTTTTCGACGGCGACGCTGAAACCGGCGTCGCGCATGCGCTCGACCCACGAGCCGCAGCAGCCGCACCAGGGGGACTTGTAGACCACCATGTCGGCCTCGGCCCGGCTGGGCCCGCCCGAAGTCAGGTACCAGCCGGCCGCGCCGGCCAGCGCCAGGCCGGTAACGGCGCTAAGGATCAGGGAACGTCGGGAAAGTTTCATCATCCGTCCTCGAGCTGCGGCTGCTTACCCCCTCCCAGGGGAATATGGGCATCCGCCAAACCGAATCCCACCGCTAGCGCGCTGCGAACAAATTCTTGATGCAAGGTCCCAGGTCGAATCGCGCCAGCTCGGCCGTCGAGGCCGTCTGGGGCAGGGTGCGCTGGCAGCCGCTTTGTGCCGCCTCGCGGATCGAGGCGCGCAGGATCTCCGCCTGCCCCGGCGTCAGCCAATGCAGCGGCGTCGGTTTGAGGTCGGGCGCCAGGGTCAGCAGCGAGGCCAGCTGGTGGCGCTGGAACACCAGATAGAGGTGGTAGTCGTTGCCCGCCACATCGAAGCCGTCGTCGACGTAGGTGCGGCCGCCGGCCAGGCTGAGCACGATGTGGGGATGCACGGCCAGCACCGGAGCGTTGATCGAGCGGTATCTGAATTCGTCGCGGCGGTCCTTGGTGACGTGCAGAAAATTCTTCAGCGTCAGCTTCAGCGTGTGGCGTTGATAGATCTCGCGCTCTGTTGCCGCTTGCGCCCGCCCGCTCTCGGCCCCGGCGGGCCGAGGCAGCATGGCGAGGCCGGTCATGACGCCGGCCAGGGCGCAAATCATCAGCCGTCTTCGAGGATCCGCAGTCATCGGCTCTCCCCTTCCGATATCGCGGTAAAATGTCATCCGCCTTCAGTTTAGGCTCGATAGCTGCCGTTGGGAAAGCACCTTTTCACCTGTTCACGCGGTCGTGTTGGGCTAGCCTCTCGGGGGTTCAACGGGCGAGGTCCGAGGAGGAGAAAACCATGGTCAAGTTTCTCAAACGGGGTATCGAACAAAGCGCCGTCGACGAGGCCGACGCCGAAGTGCGGGCGCTGGTCGAGGGCATTCTGGCCGATGTCGAGGCGCGGGGCGATGTGGCGTTGCGCCAGCTTTCGCAGAAATTCGACGACTGGAACCCGGCCGATTTTCGTCTCACGGAATCCCAGATCGAGGCCGCCATGGGCCGGGTCTCGCGCCAAGATCTGGAAGACGTCAAATACGCCCAAGCCCAGGTGCGTGCCTTCGCCGAACGCCAGCGGGCCTGCCTCCAGGACCTTGAGGTCGAGACCATGCCCGGGGTGGTGCTGGGCCACAAGAACATCCCGGTCGACTCGGTGGGCTGTTACGTGCCCGGCGGCAAGTACCCCATGGTGGCCTCGGCCCACATGAGCGTGGTCACGGCCCGGGTGGCCGGGGTGCCGCGCATCGTCGCCGCGGCGCCGCCCCATGACGGCGGGCCGCACCCCGCCATCGTCGCCGCCATGCACCTGGGCGGCGCCGACGAAATCCTGGTACTGGGTGGCGTCCAGGCGGTGGCGGCGATGGCGCTGGGGACCGAGACGCTGGCGCCCGTCGACATGCTGGTGGGGCCCGGCAACATGTACGTCGCCGAGGCCAAGCGGCAATTGTACGGCCGCGTCGGCATCGATCTTTTCGCCGGCCCCACCGAGACCCTGATCATCGCCGACGAGACGGTGGACGGCGAGCTTTGCGCCATCGATTTGTTGGGCCAGGCCGAGCACGGCCCGACCTCGCCGGCGGTGCTGCTGACGACCTCGGAGGCCCTGGCCGCCGACACCCTGGCCGAGGTCGAACGCCAGCTCGAGATCCTGCCGACAGCCGAGATCGCGCGCACTTCGTGGGCCGATTACGGCGTTATTTGCCTCTGCGAAAGCGAGGCCGAGATGCTGGCCGAGGCCAACCGCCTGGCCTTCGAGCACGTCCAGGTGATGACCCGTAATGCGGAGTATTTTCTCGACAACATGACCAACTACGGCGCCATGTTTCTCGGGCCGCGGACCAATGTCAGCTTCGGCGACAAGGTCATCGGCACCAACCACACGCTGCCCACCAAGCGGGCCGGGCGCTATACCGGCGGCCTCTGGGTGGGCAAGTTCATCAAGACCCATACCTACCAGCGCGTGCTCAGCGACCAGGCCTCGGCCGAGCTGGGCGAGATCTGCTCGCGGCTTTGTATGCTGGAGGGCTTCGCCGGCCACGCCGAACAGGCCAACCTGCGGGTGCGCCGCTACGGCGGCCGCAACGTCGCGCCCTATACCGCGGTCGAGCCTTTGGGCCGCGAATAATGCCGCCTCCCTTTTTTCAGGATGGCCAGCAGTCGACCATCGATGGCGACCGGGCCGGCGGCGATCAGGGCCAGTCCGGCGAGGTGAACGATTCCCAGGCTCTCGCCCAGGAACACGAAGCCCAGCCAGACGGCCAGCGGCGGCATCAGCAAGGTCACGAGCAAGAGGTTCGTCGCCCCGGCGCTGGCCAGCAGGCGGAAATAGACGACATAACCCAGTGCCGTCGACAACAGCGCCAGGCCGGCGATGGCGGCCCAGGTCTCGGCGCCGGGCGGCGCCAGCGTCCAGGGCCGGTCGGCCAGCAGGACCAGGGGCAACAGCAAGAGCGTCGAGGCCGTGACCTGGCCGGTCGCGGTCTCCACCGGGGCCAGGCCGAGCGCCGCGAAGCGCCGGCCCCAGACCCCGGCGCAGGCGTAGGAAAGGGCGGCGGCCAGGACGGCGAGCTGGGGCCAGAGGTTGCCGCCCAACTCGCCGACATCCGGTCCCAGCATCAGCGCCACGCCGGCCAGGCCCAGGGCGCAGCCCAACAGGCGCGGCCCGCTCAGCTTTTCGTCGGCCGTCACGGCATGGGCCAGCAGCACGGTAAAGAGCGGCGTGGTGGCGTTGAGGATGGCGGCCAGGCCGCTGGCGATGGTGGTCTGGCCCCAGACGATGAGGCTGAAAGGGAGCGCGTTGTTCAACAGCCCCATGACCAGGAAGGCGCGCCAGTGCCGCCACGGTGGCCGCCGGCCCAACACCACCAGCGCGCCCTGCAATATGAGCGCCGCCAGCCCCACCCGGGCCAGCACCAGGCTAAAGGGTGGCAGTTCCGTGACGGCGACGCCGGTGAAGAAGAACGAACCACCCCACAACAGCGTCAGCGCCAGCAGCAGCGGCCACTCGCGAGCGTTCATGGGGCGGTTGATGGAAGTCGTCATTGCCGTCGCTCCTGGTGTTGAGAGACGGCAGGTGTAGAGGCTCGAGGAGGCCGGCGCATTCCGATTGTTGCGGCGCGAAGCGTAAAGTGGGGTCAGCTCCGGTAGCGCTCCTCTTCGGCGTAGTATTCGTCGAGGCCGGCCAGGCGGTTGAGGTGGTCCCACTGGACGATGCGTTCGGGCAGGCCGCCCTGGTGCATGGTTGCCGCGGCCTCTTCCATGGCCTGGATCGAGACGTTCAGCATGGTCGCCGCCCAGAGCATGATCTTGAAGCCCAGATCGTCGAGCTGGGCCGCCGTTACGGCTTGTTCGGCGATGCCCTCGACGGTGACGTAGACCTTGGGCAGCGCCACGCGCCCGGCCAGGCGTTCGAGTTCGGCCGGGCTTTCGGCGCCTTCGAGATATACGGCATCGACGCCCAGGTCCTGGTAGGCCTCGGCGCGCCAGAGCGCCTCTTCGAAGCCCAGCGTGGTGGCGGCGTCGGTGCGGCCCAGGATAAGGATATCGGCGCCCTCCTCGCGGGCATCGACGGCGGCGCGAAGGCGGGCCACGGTCTCGGCCCGGTCGACCACCTCGACGCCGGCGGCCAGGCCGCAGCGCTTGGGTAGCGTTTGGTCCTCGATCATGACGCAGGCGAAGCCGGCGTTGGCATAGCCCGCTACCGTACGCTTGACGTTGACGGCGTTGCCGTAGCCGGTGTCGCCGTCGCCGATCACCGGGATGGGCACGGCGGCGCAGATATTGCGCCCCTGGTCGAGCATCTCGGCGTAGGAGATCAGGCCGCTGTCAGGCAGGCCGAGCCTGGCCGCCGCCACCGCCAGGCCGCCCATGAAAGCCAGCGGATAGCCGGCCCGGGCGACGATGCGGGCGGAAATGGCGTCGTGGCAGCCGGGCAGCACGATCAGGCCGGGCTCGTTCAACACCTCACGCAGGCGTTCGACTTTCTCGCTCATGGTGATTTCTCCCTGGGCTTCAATTTCTCGACCAATCCGGCCAGGCCTTCGGGCATGACATACATCAGCCCCAACAGGATCAAACCATAGACCGGGAACGAAAGCGCGCCCGAGGCGCCGGCCGCCAGTTCGGGTAAATAGCAGATCAACAGCCCGCCGAAGACGGCGCCCCAGACCGAACCCACGCCACCGGCCACGGCGCCCACCAGCAGCAGGATGGAAAAGAAGATGGTGAAGCCGTCGGGGGCGATGAAATCCTCCAAAAGCGCCGCCAGGCCGCCCGCCAGGCCGGCGCAAAAGCCGCTGACGGCGAAGGCCTGGGCCCGGGTGCGGGCCAGGTTGATACCCATGGCGCGGGCCGCCAGGGGCTGGTCGCGCGAGGCCCGCAGCGCCAGGCCGAAGCGCCCGCGTACCAGATTGCCGGCGAGCCAGATGACGGCACCCAGCAGGACCAGCACGACGAAATACCAGAACTGGTCGTCGCTCAGCCCCAAGACGCCGCCGGGACGCTCGAGGTAGAGCCCCTGAACACCTCCGGTCCAGGCCTCCAGATGGCTTGACTTGAGCACCTGCGGCACCGCCAAGGCCAGTCCCCAAGTGGCCATCACCAGATGCACGGCGGCCAATCTCAAAGCCGCATAACCGAAGCCCAGGCCGGCCAGCCCGGCGACCAAAGCTGCCAGCGGCAGCGCCGCCGCCACCGGCCAACCCTGGCCCGTCAGGATGGCCGTGAGGTAGGCACCGATGGCATAAAAGGCGACGTGGCCGATGGAAAGCTGGCCGGCCTGGCCGGTCAGCAGGTTGAGGCCGACCACGGCGATGGCAAAGACCCCGGCCATGGCCAGGCGGTAGGTGTCGTAGCCCTCGAGCAGGAAGGGCAGGACCAGAGGGCCAGTCCGATTCCCAGCACCAGCGCCAGGCGGCGCACGGTGGTCGGGGGCGGCGGGCGGAAGGGCATGAGGGTGGGATCCAAGGGTGGCAGGCAGAGGGCACCGGCAGGCAGCAAAATCGGCGGAGCGGATGCCTGCGGCCACCGTGCCTGCCGCCAAATTACCACATCGCGTCGTGACCGCGAGTTCAGCCGCTGCGGCGACGGCCGAACCCGGTGACGGCGCTCTTGCACCACTCGTCGGGACGCCCCCCGGCATCTTAGGGACCGTCTTGCGATCCACACCAAACACCCGCGAAGCCTCGCGGGTGCTCATCCCCACAACACGACACGCCCACCGAACCCGTGCGTACAAATCGACTCGATACATCCCTCCGCCTTCCAGTCAGAGCAACTCTGACCGAAGGCTATGGACGGTCCCATTTTGCTCCGCCGCTGTCATTTTAGGCGGGCGGCAGGATGCTCATCTGTCGCTTGTAGATTTTGAACAAGTTGTAGGTTGCGGTGCGGGTGATGCCAGGGATCCTCGGCAGTCTGTTGGTGATGAAATCGAGGTGATCGTCGTTCGAGCGAAACGCCGCCGAGGCGTTGATATTGTAGCTGCCGGTTATGAGGGCCACGAAATAGACCTCCGGGATCGCGCTGAGTCGCTCCGCGACGTCAGCCTGCGCGGGCGCGCCGCAGTAGCGGCGGGTCGCAGTCGCTCCCGTTGCACCAAGACCAAGCAGCAAAGAAACACACTTGGTATCGGCGCTAAGCCGCCCCCCTGGGGGGCGGAGGCCAAGGGCGCGGATGCGCCCGCCCGGTGAGGGTCGACAAAAGGCTCTTCACCCCCCCAGGCTACCCAGATCCTCGAGCGGCGGGGCGTACCAGTAGGCGCCGCTGACCGGCCGTGAGAATTCGATCAGGCGGTCGTAGATGCCGTCACCGGCGATCCCGAACATGCGCCTGAGCAGGATGTCGAAATGTCCCAGGCTGCGGGAAAAGGCCAGGAAATAAAGCCCGTGTTCCTGCACCGAGCCATAGGGAAAACTGCGCCGATAGATGGTCAGCGGCGCCCCGTCGAGGGCCGTGTCGGTGCGGCTGACGTGGGAATCGGGCGGCATGCGTTCGGGCCCCAGTTCGACGCTGTCGGCCTTGGTGCGGCCGATGACGTTCTCCTGTTCGTGTTCCGCCAGGGCGCCGAACGAGCCCAGGTCATGCACCCAGCGCTGGCTCAGCACGAAGGCGCCGCCGGCGCCGGCCTCGCCGGCCGGGATCAGGGCCGTCGCCTGGCGCTCCTGGCCGCTGGGGTTGGCGGTGCCGTCGATGAAGCCGGTGAGGTCGCGGGAATCGGCGCCGATGAAGCCCGACTGGTCGACGCAGCTGGCTATCTCCGGGGCGACGATGCGGTTGACGTCCAGCGCCACCTCGAAGTTCTCGTCGTGGCGTGGGCCGTGGATCCAGAACAAGAGATCCCCCTGGGTGGCCGGGGCGCCGGCACCAATGGCCGCCGCGATGGCCTCGAAGGGCCTGAGGTCGGCCGGCATGCGGTCGCCCGCCAGCCGTTGCCAGAGGCCGGCGCCGAAGGCCACGACCAGGTTGGGGCCGCCGCTCGAGGCCAGGCCGCGGGCGCTGAATACCGCCGCCGCCACGGCCGCCAGGTCGGCCCCGGGGCGCAATCCGTATTCCATGACGAAGTGCTGCGCGCTGCCCTCGGCGAAGATTCCCGATTGTGGGGTTGCCATGACATGTCCTTCACAATTCGCTAGCCAGACCGGAATAACCAGAATGCGGCAAACTGCCATGTGCGCCAATTGACGACAATTCCAAATTGCCGCCCATACCCGGATTATGGCTGGCCTTTGCCCTTCCAGCGACGCCGATCGGCAGAGGCCATCCGGGTTAGCCCGCGTTTCTCGCCGGGTCATGGCCTGCGCGGCGCTGTGGCGTCGACAGGGAAGGAGAGCTGCGCCGCGCGATGTGGGACATCGGGCAAGCAGCTCGACGTCCCCTGTCGGCGCCACAGCGCCGCCCGAAGGGTCGCTCCCAGGCGCGCGCCCGCGTTGTCAAAGACCGAAGTGCGTAGTACCACTACGCGCTTCGGTCTTTTCCTCGCGGATCGCATCACCTGGGAGCGACGCAGGCCGTGACCCGGTGAGAAATGCGGGCTAAATTGACCGTCAATCCAGTAGCTGCAAACGGGTCTCTTGACGCTAGCCAAGGGATTCGCAAGAATGATTGGATCACCGTCCAATCTGGGAATGATTCATGAACAGCCACCAGGCAGCAGCCGACGAGAGCCGCCGGGCGGAACTGGTGGGGCGCGGCGCCCGCGATGGCGCCCGGCTCTTCCGCGAATGGTTCGGCCACCTGACCGAGGTCGCCGAGCGCGGCGAGGGGGCGGCCTACGTCTTCGTCATGGGCAGCTTCGCCGAGATCTTGCGCAGCTTCGACATGGAGGTGGTGTTCCCCGAGATCAACGCCTTGCAGACGGCCGTGCGCCGGGTCTCCGACGACTACCTCAACGTGGCCGAGGACTACGGCTACTCGCCCGACGTCTGCGCCTACGTCAAGGCCGACCTGGCCATGCACCTGCAGGGCGGCAAACACCCCATGGTGACGCTGCCCAAACCCAGCCTCGGCGTGCTGACCAACGGCTGCAACACCTACATCAAGTGGGCCGAGATCTGGGAGCGCGTGCTGCAGACCGAGCTTGCCATCATCGACGTGCCGGGCTCGCGCGCCGCCTCGGGCCCCAGCGAGCCTGGCAGCGAGGACTTCGTCAACGAGCGGCGCTATGTGGTCGGCCAGATCGAGGAACTGATCGCCAGTTGTGAACGCCTGAGCGGGCAAAAGTTCGACATCGACAAGCTGCGCCAGCGTCTGGCGCTGACCAACCGGATGAGCGCCGACTGGCGGCACGTGGTCGAGCTCAACCGATCGAAGCCGGCCGTCTTCAATGCCTTGACCGACGGCACCGTCTATCTCGGCATGGCCAACTGCTTTCGTGCCACGCCCGAGGGCGTGCAGTATTTCGCCGAGCTGCGTGAGGAAATGAGCTACCGGGCCGAAAACGGCATCGGCACCACGGCCCTGGTGGATGGCCAGGAGGTGCCGGCGGTGCAGGATTTCCGCCTCGGTTTCATCGGCGTGCCCTGCTACCCCATCTTTCGCAAGTTCAGCGAGCTGTTTTCCGACTGGGGCGGCGTCTTCGTCACCTCGGCCTACCTCACCTTCGCCTCGGGCGGCGCCGACAGCGGCTACCAGTACGACCTCGAGCGTCCCATCGAGAGTTTCGCCGAGAGCCTCTTGGCCAACGTCGGCAACATAATGGATCAGCTATTCTACCAATGTCCGCAGATCGAGACCGCGGCCTCGGATTACGACCTCGATGGCATCGTCTATCACCCCATCAAGAGCTGCCGTACGGTTTCCACCGGCCTCGCGGACCGGCGCCATCATGCCGCCGAGGACCTGGGCATGGCGACGTTGTTCATGGAATCCGACATGATGGACGCCCGCGTGGTTTCCGAGGCCCAGATGCGCAACCGCATCGATGCCTTCTTCGAAGGCCTGATCGCGCGACGCCAGCAGGGCGCGGCGTGACGGCGCTTGCGGCTGCGGCTGTGGCCGATCTCGATATCGCCGGCCAGCGCCGGGCCCAGATCGTCGAGGGCGCCGTGCGGGCCTTTGCCGACAAGGGCTATTTCGGCACCACCATCGAGGACATCGCCGGCCAGGCCGGCGTCAGCAAGGGGCTGATCTACGTCTATTTCGAGGATAAGCGCGACGTGCTGTTCCTGACGCTGCGCTTCGTTCTCGAGACCTACGCCCGCGAGCTGCCGGCGCTGCTGGAGGGCATCGAGGGGCCGCTCGAGCGCCTGCGCACGGCGCTGGGCAGCTACTGCCGCCTGATCGACCGCTATCGCGACGTTACCGTGCTGGCCTATCAGGCGACGACGGTGCTGCCGCCGCCTCAACGGGCCCAGGTCAAGGCCGCCGAATCCAAGGTCAACCGCATCCTTCAGGGCTGCCTGGAGGCCTGTTTCTACAGCGGCCTGATGCGGCCCGCCAACCTCGATTTTCAGGTCTACCAGTACGTCATGTTCTGCCACACCTGGGCCCTCAAGCACTGGGCCTTTGGCGATCACTACAGCCTCGATGACTACATCGCCGAGGGCACGGCGTTGCTCATCGAGCCCCACCTGACGGCCGAGGGCCGCCGACACTGGGAGTTAAATAACCAGCAATAGCAATAATGGCAGGGTGACGAACGATAGCGTCGCCGAAATCACCACCATGCCGGCGACGTGGCTGGGCGCATTGCCGTAGCGCTGGGCGAAGAGGTAGTTGAAGACCGCCACCGGCATGGCGCAGTCGATGATGAAGACGCCGCGGGTGGCGCCCTCGAGAGCCAGCAACTCGGCCAGGCCCAGGCCCACGCCGAGGCCCATGCCGAGCCGCAAGAGGGAGAGAAAGAAGCTGCGCCCGAGGTCGGCCACCTTGAGCCGGGCCAGCGAAACGCCCAGCGTGATCAGCAACAGCGGGATCATCAGGCCGCCGATCAGGCGCGTGGTGTTGGCCAGCCAGGCCGGCGGCGAGGTGTTGCTGAAAACGAAAAGCGCCGCCGCGGCGATGGCGTAGATCAACGGCGTACGCAGCACCACGCGCCATGAGGCGCTGCCGGCGGCGATCGCCGCGCCGATGGTGAAGTTGCCCAGCGAGGTCACGGTGAAAAAGGCGATGCCCAGTGCCAGGCCTTTTTCGCCGAAAGCAAAGAGACAGAGCGGCAGGCCCATGTTGCCGGCGTTGGGAAACATCAAGGACGGCAGGTACGGCCTCAGCGCCAGCCCCCGGAGCTTGAGCACCAACGTTGCCACGATGGCGAAGCAGAGCGTTGCCATCACGGCGTAGGCGGCCATCGAGCCGAAGGTGGCGGGCGAGATCTCGAAGCGCGTCAGGGTGGCAAAGACCAGGCACGGCGTGCCTATGTTGAAGGTCAGCGCGGTGACGAATTCGACATCGAAGGGCTGCTCCAGGCGGGCCCAGAGGTAGCCGATGCCGGCGCCGAAGAAAACCGGCGCGACGATGGCGAAAAGCTCGCCGATCATGACGTCGCCGCCTTCAGGCCGACTGCTCCGGACCCGGTGGCGTCACCCTGAGGGCCACGATCTGATTGCGCTGGCGCTTGAGGATGACGAAGGTGTAGCCGTAGAAGGTGAAGACCTGGCCCTCGACCGGGATGACGGCGGCGTTGTAGATGACCAGCCCGGCGATGGTCGCCGCCTCCTCGTCGGGCAGATGCCAATCCAAGAGCCGGTTGAGGTCGCGGATGGTCATGGCGCCGTCGACGACAAAGGAGCCGTCGGCCTCGGCGCGCACGCCGGTGTCCTTGACGTCGTGTTCGTCGACGATGTCGCCGACGATCTCCTCGATGATGTCCTCCAGTGTCACCAGCCCCATGATGGCGCCATATTCGTCGACCACCATGGCGAAGTGGACGTGGCGGTCGCGGAAGGCCGTCAGTTGTTCGTGCAGGGAGGTGGTTTCGGGCACGAACCAGGGCTCGCCCGATACGGCACCGATGTCGAGCTCGTCGAGATCCCCCTCATGGGCCGACAGCGCCCGCAGCAGGTTCTTGGCATGCAGTACGCCGACGATATTGTCGGGGTCGCCCTGCCACAGTGGGATGCGCGTGAAGGGGCTTTCCAAGACCTGCTCGACGATACGCGACGAAGGTTGTTCGGCGTCGATGGTGGTCATGTTCTTGCGATGCACCATGATTTCGTCGAGCTCGACGTGGGCCAAGTCGAGGATGCCGCCCAGCATGTCGCGCTCGTGCTTGACCAGGTGGCCTTCGCGGGTGTGCAGGTCGATGGCGCTGCGGATATCTTCGGCCGCCGTCAGGATCGGCGTCTCGCTGCCGGCGGCGCCGAAGAGGCGCAGCGTCAGCCGTACGACAACCTGCAGGCCACGCGTCAGCGGCGCCAGCAGCGTCACCAGCGGCCCCAGCAGCGGCGCCAGCGCCAGTGCCGTGCGGTCGGCTTTCTGGATGGCGTAGGTCTTGGGCAGGATCTCGGCGAAGACCAGCACCAGGGCGGTCATCACGATGGTGGCGTAGAACACGCCGACGTCGCCGAAGAAGCCGATGAAGAGGCTGGTGGCCAGCGCCGAGGCGAAGATGTTGACCAGATTGTTGCCCAGCAGCACGGCGCCGATGAACTGGTGCTTGTCGGCGCTGAGCCGGCTGACGATGCGGGCCCGGCGGTTGCCGCGCCGCGCCAGGTGGTCGATGCGGGCCCGGCTGACCGCCGTCAGCGCCGTCTCGGAGCCGGAAAAGAAGCCCGACAGCACCAGCAGCAGGGCGATGGCGGCGAGCGAAAGGATCAGCGGAAGATCCACCGGATCAGGCTCCCGGGCCCAAGTCGAACGCCTTGCCGGCCAAGCTGGCGGTGAGCAGCGCCCGCACTTCGGCTTCCGCTACATCGTTGCTGACGAAGGCCTCGCCGATGCCGCGGGCCAGCACGAAGACCAGCCGGCCACCTTGCACCTTCTTGTCCTGGCGCATGTGGTCGAGCAGGCGTTCGGCCCGGGTCTCTCCCCCTTCCTCGTCCCGGCTCTCGAGCACCTGGCCGGGATCAATGGGCAGACCGACAGCGGCCAGGTGGCGTCTCACACGCTGGGCCTCGCCAGGCGCCGCCAGCCCGAGCCGGGCCGACAGCTCGAAGGCCAGGCAAAGTCCCACCGCCACGGCCTCGCCGTGGTTCAGGCCGCCGCCGTAGGCGGCCTCCGCCTCCAGGGCGTGGGCGAAGGTGTGGCCCAGGTTCAACAGCGCCCGGGCGTCGCCCTCGCGCTCGTCGGCCGCCACCAGGCGGGCCTTGGTGCGGCAGCTCTCGATCACGGCCCGCCGCCGGGCCACGACATCGCCGGCCAGCAGGGCGGCGCCGTTGTGTTCCAGCCAGGCGAAGAAATCGGCGTCGCCCAGCAGGCCGTACTTGACAACCTCGGCATAGCCCGCCCGCAGGTCGCGCTGGGGCAGGCTGTCCAGGACCAAAGTGTCGCAGAGCACCAGCCGGGGCTGATGGAAGGTGCCGACCAGGTTCTTACCGTGGCGCGTGTTGATGCCGGTCTTGCCGCCGATGGCGCTGTCGACCTGGGCCAGCAGCGTGGTTGGTGCCTGGATCAGGTCGACGCCGCGGCGCAACAGGCTGGCGGCCAAGCCGGCAAGGTCGCCGATGACCCCGCCGCCCAAGGCCAGCACGGCCTCGCCGCGCTCGATGCGGGCCGCCAGCAAATCGCCCAGCACAGCCTCCAGGTGGGCGAAGTCCTTGCTCGCCTCGCCTGCCGGCAGCACCATCTCGGTGCAGGCCAGACCGGCCCCGGCCAGCGATTGCTTGAGGCCCGGCAGATAGAGCGGTGCCACCGTTTCGTCCGTAATCACGGCCAGCCGGGGCTGGGCCAGCAGCGGTTTCAGAAGCTCCCCGGCGCCGGCCAGCAGGCCCTTGCCGATAATCACGTCGTAAGAGCGCTCCGCCAGGTTGACGGCGACGCGGGTGGGGTCGGCGGTCACGCTGCCGGCTCCGCGGCGGTGCGATGTTCGACGTGGTGCGCCGCCACCAGGGCGGCAATGATGGCGCTGACCACCCGGGCGTGGGGCGAGCTGTCGGTTTCGACGACGATGTCGGCCTGGCCATAGATCGGGTAGCGCTCGGCCATCAGGTCGGCCAGCACCTGGCGCTGGTCGCGGCCCTCGAGCAAGGGCCGGTGGTGGCGCCGGCCGACCCTTTCCAACAGCACTTCGAGTTCGGCGCGTAGCCAGATCGACAGCCCCTTGTCGGCGATATTGCGGCGCGTGCGCGGGTCCATGAAGGCGCCGCCACCGGTGGCCTGGACGTGGACCGGTCCCTCCAGCAAGCGGGCGATGACGCGCTGTTCGCCGGCTCGGAAGGCGGCCTCGCCGTGTTCGGCGAAGATTTCCTCGATGCTGCAGCCGGCGGCCTTTTCGATTTCGTCGTCGGCGTCGATGAAGGGCAGCCCCAGGTGTTCAGCCAGGCGCCGGCCAACGGTGGTCTTGCCGGCCCCCATCAGGCCGACCAGCACCAGGGGACGAACGGGGGCCGAGAAGGCGGGCTGGCGGCGCGACTTTTCCTTCGCCCCGTGGGCCGCCCCGTGGGCAGCCCGTTGAACGCCGGCCCCGCTATCGATAGACTGTCGCAACTTTGCCACATTCGCACCCTAACATACGTGGCGAATCGCTGTCCGCAAGCTCACGAACCCAGATTTGCCGTGTTTTCGAACTATGTCCAAGGCGCCTTTCATCCTTATCGTAGTGGTCGCCGCCGTGGTTGTCGGCGGTGCCGTGTTCCTGGCCACTTGGGACATACCGGCACCCACCCAGCGGGTCGAGAAGGTGCTGCCCAATGATCGTTTCCCGCGTTAGCAGATGGTTGCTGGTGCTGGCCTTGCTGCCGGCTCTGGTGGGGCCGGCCGCGGCCCAGGTGGGCAAGCCGAAGCGGTTGTTTCCCGCAGCTCCGGCGCCGGCGCCGGCTCCGGCGCCGCTGGCAACCACCCCTGGCGAGGCGGAAAAGCCGGCCGCCACAGCCGCCCCGAGCCCCGACACAAAGGATACGGAGAGCAACAACAAACCGCCTGAGGCGGCGGCGGCGGATAAGGTCAGCGTCGGCGAGTTGGCCGAGATCGATCCCAGTTCGGTGGGCATCCTCAATGCCGAGAACGGCGGCTTTGGCCGCGACATGTGGCTGGGCTCCGATCGCCTGCTGGTCGAGCGCCTGCTGCCGCGTCTGCCCGTGGCGACGCTGTCGCGCGCCATGCAGTCGCTGGGCCAGCGCCTGCTGGCCAGCCAGGCCATGGTGCCCGAGGGCGAGGCCACGGCGCCGAGCCTGCTGGGCATTCGGGTGGAACGGCTGAGTGCCGGCGGCCACACCGCCATGGTCAACGAGCTCTTGGAACTGGTCTCGGCCCGGCTCAACGATCCGGCCTTCAGCCGGGCCAAGATCGATGGTCTCCTGCTGGCCGGCAACAACGCCCAAGCCTGCGCCGACGTGCCCCATCTGGTACGCCAGGACGAGGATCCCTATTGGCTCAAGACCATGACCTTTTGCAAGGCCTTGGGCGGTGAACACGAGGCGGCGCAACTGGCAGCCTCGATCCTGCGCGAACAAGGCGAGACCGGCGATGTCGCCTTCTTCAATTTGGTGGCCGTGCTGGGTGGTGACAACGATGCCGTGGTCGACAGCCTGATCGATCCCTCGCCGCTGCACATCGCCATGCTGCGGGCGGCCCGCCGGGCGGTTCCCGGCGACGCCGTGCCGGGCGCCCGCCCGGCCATCCTGCGGGCCATCGCCACCACCCCAAACGCCGCCGTCGAGACCCGCCTGCAGGCTGCCGAGCGGGCCGAGGCGGCCGGCGCCCTGCCGGCCCAGGCCCTGGCTCAGGTCTACGCCAGCGTCGACTTCGGGCCCGAAGAACGGCAGGACTGGGTGGCCGTCACGGCCCGGCAGGAAGGGCCGCGCAGCAACGCCCTGCTCTATCAGGTGGCGGCCAGCGAAAGCGATCCCGAGGTGCGCGCCCGGGCTTTGGCCCAGTCCTGGCGGCAAGCCCTCGGCAGTGGCCGTTTCGGCACCGCGGCCCGGGTCAACCTCGAGGCCACGCGCCAGCTCGAGCCGACGCCGGAGCTGGCCTGGCTGGCGGCCGATGCCGGCCGGGCGCTGCTGGCGGCGGGCGACGTCATTGCCGCCCGGCGCTGGCTGGACAACGTCACGGCGGCTGCCTCCGAGAGCAATCCCCATGCCGCCCGGGCGGTGCTGGAACTCTGGCCGCTGGTGCAGATCGCCGACGACGAGGAAACCATACCCTGGAATGCCGCCATCGTCGGACCCTGGTGGGACGGGCAGAAGGGCCTCAAGGGCGACAAGGCGCAGGAAAATGCGGCCTTGCTCTATACCCTCTTCGATGCCCTGGGTTACCGCCTGCCCGACGCCAACTGGAAGCCGCTCTATGAGGCGCCGCTGACGGTCAGCGCCTATATGCCGTCGACGGTGCTGTGGCACGGCCTGCAGCGGGCGGCGGAGGCGGGGCGCATCGGCGAAACCGTGCTGCTCTCGTTGCTGGCGCTGGGCGAGGTCGGGCCGCCGGGTGCCAATCCGGTGACGCTGCATGGCGTCATGCGGGCGCTACGCCGCATCGGGCTGGGTGCCGCGGCCCGGCGCATCGCCCTGGAGGCGGCCCTGGCCCGGGGGCTTTGAGCGGGGCCGGAGTCCGCCATGGACGATCGCCACATCGAGGCCTTTCTCGAGATGATGTCGGCCGAGCGTGGTGCCGCCCAGGCGACGTTGCAGAGCTATCGCCAGGATCTTTTGGCTCTGAGCGCCTTCCTGGCCGGGCGCGGCCTGGCGCCATTGGCCGCCCAGGCTTCTCAGCTGCGGGATTTTCTGGCCGCCGAGGCGCGGGCCGGGAGGGCGCCGGCCACCGTCCGGCGGCGGCTATCGACGGTCCGACAGTTCTTCCGCTTTCTCTATGCCGAGGGCTGGCGCGGCGACGATCCCACCACCGCCATCGAGGGCCCCAGCGCACCGCGCCCGTTGCCCAAGATCCTTTCGCAAGCCGAGGTCGACGGCTTGCTGGTAGCGGCCCGGAAGCGCCCCGGGGCGGCCGGCCGCCGGCTCGAGGCCGCCATCGAGATCCTTTACGCCACGGGCCTGAGGGTTTCCGAACTGGTAGCGCTGCCGCTGTCCGCCACGGCCACCGACAACCGGCTGCTGCTGGTGCGTGGCAAGGGCGGGCGCGAACGCCTGGTGCCGCTGGGCCAGGCCGCCCGCGAGGCCATCGGGCGCTACCTGGCGCTGCGCGACAAATTTTCCGCTGGTTCAGGGGCTGGGGCCTCGCCCTGGCTGTTTCCTTCGCGCGGCGCGGCCGGGCACCTCACCGGCCGCCGCCTGGCGCAGTTGCTCAAGGAGCTGGCGCCGGCGGCCGGTCTCGATCCCCGACGCCTCTCGCCGCACGTGCTGCGCCACGCCTTCGCCAGCCACCTTTTGGCCCATGGCGCCGATCTCAGGGCGGTGCAGCAGATGCTGGGTCACGCCGACATCTCGACTACCCAGATTTACACCCACGTGCTGGAGGAACGCCTCAAGGCCCTGGTCGAGAACCATCATCCTCTGGCCGCACCGTCCGCCACCAAGGCCGGCAGATGACACCACGGAGCAAATCATTGACAGGCCTCGCCACCATTGACATTGTGCCCGCTTCGCGGCCCCGGCCGGCTTTTGGCCCTCGCCGAGCCCCGATCCCCATGGCCTGAAAACAACCGGAGTCCGGCATGAGTTTCACCATCGTCGAGGAAGTGACACCCCGCCTCAATCGTTCGGAACTGGCGGTGCCCGGCTCCTCGCCGCGCTTTTTCGAGAAGGCGGCGGCGGGCGAGGCCGACATCGTCTTCCTCGATCTCGAGGACGCCGTGGCGCCCGACGACAAACCCCAGGCGCGCAAGAACGTGATCCAGGCGATCAACGATCTCGACTGGGGCGAGGGCCGGCTGTCGGTGCGCATCAACGGCCTCGACACCCACTACATGTACCGCGACCTGGTCGACGTGGTGGAGCAGGCCGGGGCCAAGATCGACCTGATCATGGTGCCCAAGGTGGGCACGGCGGCCGACATCTACGCCATCGACATGCTGCTGACCCAGATCGAGCAGGCCAAGGGATTAAAAAAGCGCATCGGCCTGGAAGTGATCATCGAAACCGCCTTGGGCATGCAGAACATCGACCAGATCGCGGCCGCCAGCCCGCGCCTCGAATCGCTGCACTTCGGGGTCGCCGATTATGCCGCCTCGACCAAGGCCCGCACCACGCAGATCGGCGGTCCCAATCCCGACTACTTGGTGCTCACCGACGCCGATGCCGAGGGTCGGCGCGAGAGCCACTGGGGCGACATGTGGCACTACGCCATCGCGCGCCTGGTGGTGGCGGCCCGGGCCAATGGGCTCAGGCCCATCGACGGTCCCTTCGGAGATTTTTCCGATGCCGCCGGCTACCGCGCCCAGGCGCTGCGTGCCGCGGTGCTGGGCTGCGAGGGCAAATGGGCCATCCATCCCAGCCAGGTCACCCTGGCCAACCAGCTTTTCAGCCCCTCGCCGGCCGAGGTGGCCAAGGCGCGGCGCATCCTCAAGGCCATGAAGGAGGCCCAGCGCGCCGGCCAGGGCGCGGTGGCGCTGGACGGCCGGCTGATCGACATCGCTTCGATCCGGCAGGCCCAGGTGCTGGTCAAGAAGGCCCGCCAAGTGGGCGGCCCCAAGCCGCGCCCGGCGGCTGCCAAGAAAGCCGCCAAGAAGAGCTCGAAAAAGCCCGCCAGGAAGAAGGCCAGCAAGAAGGCCAAGGGGCGGCGCTAGGCCAGCTTGCCGGGAGCCTTCATGAACGCCTTTCTCGACTTCGAAAAGCCGATCGCCGAGCTCGAGGGCAAGATCAAGGAGCTCAGGCACCTGGCCGAAGAGGGCGACGTCAACATCGCCGAGGAGGTCTCGAAACTCGAGGCCAAGGCCGAGCAGCAACTACGCCTGACCTACGCCAACCTGACGCCCTGGCAGAAGACCCTGGTGGCGCGGCACCAGGACCGGCCGCACATGAGCGCCTACGTGGCCCGGCTGATCGAGGACTTCACGCCCCTGGCGGGTGACCGCGCTTATGGCGAGGACCGCGCGGTGTGCGGCGGCCTGGGCCGTTTTCGCGGCCGCTCGGTGATGGTGCTGGGCCACGAGAAAGGCAACGGCACCGATGGCCGGGTGCGGCACAACTTCGGCATGGCCCAGCCCGAAGGCTACCGCAAGGCGGTGCGCCTGATGGAGCTGGCCGAACGCTTCCGCCTGCCGGTGATCAGCTTCGTCGACACGCCCGGCGCCCATCCCGGCGTGGGCGCCGAGGAACGCGGCCAGTCCGAGGCCATTGCCCGCAGCATCGAGGCTTGCCTGGACCTGACGGTGCCGCTGCTCGCCGTCATCATCGGCGAGGGCGGCTCGGGCGGCGCCGTGGCCCTGGCCGCGGGCAACCGGGTCTGCATGCTGGAACACGCCATCTATTCGGTGATCTCGCCCGAGGGCTGTGCCTCGATCCTCTGGCACAGTGCCGAACGGGCTCAGGACGCCGCCGAAGCGCTCAAGCTGACGGCCCAGGATCTGCAGCGCCTGGCTGTCATCGATGAAGTGGTGGACGAGCCCATAGGCGGCGCCCACCGCCTGCCCGAAGCCGCCATCGAGGCCGTCGGCGAGGCCCTTGCCAGGGCGTTCGACGACCTGGTCGAGCGTGCCCCAGACAGGCTGCGCGACGAGCGCCGGCAAAAATTCCTGGCCATGGGCCGGGCGGGGCCGCCTAAGTAGGCGGCTTTTTTTTGGACCCTAACCGGGCGGGCGCATCCGCGTTTTTTTTTGGCCCCTCACCGGGCGGGCGCATCCGCGCCCTTGGCCTCCGCCCCCCATTCGGCTAAGGGATGCACACATCTTCAAGGGCGCAGCCAGTTGAAGCACGGGGAATTGACCACAGAGATGGGGTAATCGGCGCTGAGGGTGGCT
>MPMA02044065.1_pt1 | contig 26021 bp, 26 predicted proteins | sample 1617361 | NCBI WGS metagenome assembly MPMA02 (sample SAMN05944807, study PRJNA350692) | marine metagenome | biome: marine; feature: ODZ; material: water; isolation source: 180 m water sample filtered on 0.2 um supor filter | place: Pacific Ocean | collected 2012-04-08 | depth 180m m | reverse complement strand
CGGCTTCGGCTTCGGCTTCGGCTACGGCTTCGGCTTCCGCTTGCGCCTCGCCGAGCATGCCTTGTTCCTGCATCTGCTTCACGGTGTTGCCCAGTGCCGAGACCATGCGCAGGAAGGCATGCGGCGATATCACCATCTGGTCGACGAATTCCGGCACCGGATCGCCTTGCTGGTTGCGCCGGGTCTCCGCCATCGTCGCCCAGCAGCGCGCCGTGGCCGCCAATGCCCTGCAGCTGGTCGACGAACTGCCGGCCGGCGGCCAGGCCGAGCTGCGCCTGGCATTGCCTGGAATTTCGCTGATTCAAGTCGTTCACGTCCGTGGCCCCGAGGCCCTGGACGAAGCCCGCGCCGTGGCGCCTCAGGTCGATGCCGTGCTGCTCGATTCCGGCAATCCCGAACTCGCGGTGAAAGAGCTCGGCGGCACCGGCCGGGTGCACGACTGGGACCTCAGCAGCCGCATCGTGGCGGCGCTGGAGATCCCGGTCTTCCTGGCCGGCGGCCTTCACGCCGGCAACGTCGGCGAAGCCATCGCCCGGGTGCGGCCCTACGGCGTAGACCTCTGCAACGGCGTGCGCACGGCCGGCAAACTCGACGAGGCCAAGCTACGCGCCTTCTTCGCCGCCGTCGCCTTAACCTTCCTTAATTAAGGGGACGCGGACGCTTTTCCGAGCAGCGCCGCCTTGATGGCATGGTCGACGAAGGCGGCCTCGAGGGCGGTGCGGGTGAGGGCGCGTAGCGCCTCGTCGTCGAGGCCGAAGTGGCGGGCGGCGAAATCGTATTCGCGGCCGATGGAGGTGGCGAAGTAGGGCGGGTCGTCGGAATTGAGAGTCACGGCGAGGCCGGCCCGAAGGAGTTCGGGAAAGGGGTGGGCCTCGGGCGAGGCATACATTCCGGTCGCCAGGTTGCTGCCGGGGCAGATCTCGAGCACCAGGCCACGCTCGGCGATCTCGGCCACCAGGGCGGGGTCTTCGCTGGCCCGGACGCCGTGGCCGAGCCGCTTCACGGGCAGCGTCTCGATGGCCTGGCGCACGCTTTCCGGGCCGGCCCATTCGCCGGCGTGGACGGTGCAGGCGAGACCGGCCGCGGCGACGTGGCCGAAGACCCCGGCGAAGGCGCCGGCCGGATAGGCCGCCTCATCGCCGCCCATGCCGAAGCCGACCACCAGGGGGTGGGGCTCGGCCACCACCTGGCCGGCGATCTCCAGGCCGCGTTCGGGACCGAAATGGCGCACGCAGGTGACGATGATGCGGCCCTCGATGCCGCATTCGGCGCGGGCCTCCTCGATACCCGCGGCGATACCCTCGAGATGGTCGCTGTAGCTCATGCCGTTTTGCGCCGCGTGGTCGGGGGACGACATCAGCTCGACGTAGATGGCCCCCTCGGCGGCCGAGCGCACGAGGTAGTCCCGCGTCACCTCGCGGTAGTCGTCCGGCGTACGGATGACGGCGGCGGCGATGTCGTAGAGCTCGAGGAAATCGGGGAAGTCGCGCCAGACGAATTCGCCGTCGGGCCCGAAGCGTTCGGGGGGCAGCGTCATGCCGTGGCGCCGGGCCAGGCGCCGCACCAGTTCCGGCCTGGCCGTGCCCTCGAGGTGAACGTGGAGCTCGGCCTTGGGGATCATGACGCGATGCGCTCGAGGACCAGCGGACCAGGCGGGGCATGGTTACCCAGCGTCACGGCGGCGCGGATCTCCCGGGCCGCCTCCTCGGCGGCGGCCGGGCCGCGGGCATGCACCAGGCAGAGCGGCCGTTCGGGCCCGACTTCGTCGCCCGGGCCGGCCAGGCGCGTGAGGCCGACGCCGTGGTCGATGGCGTCGCCGGCCCGCCGCCGGCCGCCACCCAGCGCGATGATGGCAAGGCCGATGCGGCGCACATCAAGGGCCGCGACAACTCCCGCCTGCTCCGCCAACACCGCCAACTCGTGCTCCGCCAGCGTCACTTGCTCGGGGCGTTCGAGCAGATCGGCAGGGCCGCCAAGCGCCGCCACCATGGCCGCGAAACGCTCGGCCGCGGCGCCGCTCTCGAGGGTTTTTCGCGCCATCTCCCGGCCCTCGCCGACATCCGGCGCCAGGCCGCCGGTCACCAGCAACTCCGCCGTCAGCGCCAGCGTCAGCTCATGGAGGCGCGATTGGCGCTCATCGCCGCGCAGGAAATCGATGGCTTCCCGTACTTCGACGGCGTTGCCGGCGGAGAGCCCCAGGACTTGGTTCATGTCGCTCAAGAGCGCCGTGGTCCTGAGCCCGGCGCCGTTGGCCACCTCGACGATGCTGCGGGCCAGTTCCTCGGGCCTGGGCCTTGGTGGCGGCGAAGGCGCCAGAGCCGAACTTAACGTCCATGACCAAACCATCGAGGCCGGCGGCCAGCTTCTTGGAGAGGATCGAGGCGGTGATCAGGGGGATCGATTCGACAGTCGCCGTGACGTCACGGATACCGTAGAGCCGGCGGTCGGCGGGCGCCAGATCAGCGGTCTGGCCGATGATGGCGCAACCGGCGTCGGCCACGACGCGGCGGAAAACCTCGATCGAGGGTGCCGTATCGTAACCCGGGATGCTGTCGAGCTTGTCCAGCGTGCCGCCGGTGTGGCCCAGCCCGCGCCCCGAGATCATCGGCACGCAGCCTCCCGCCGCCGCCACCATGGGGGCCAGCAGAAGCGACACCTTGTCGCCCACGCCGCCTGTCGAGTGCTTGTCGAGAAGTGGGCCGGGCAAAGCCATTCCCGACCACTCGAGCACGCTTCCCGAGTCCCGCATGGCTTCGGTCAGGGCCACCGTTTCGCCCCGCTCGAGGCCCTGAAAGAAGACCGCCATGGCCCAGGCGGCAACTTGACCTTCCGTAATAGAATTATCCGATAACGATTTGATAAAAAAAGAAATTTCGTCTGAGGTTAAGATTTCATCGTTGCGTTTCCTGCGAATGATTTCCTGGGGCAGGAAAGCCCCGCCGCCTTCACTCGCCATAGGGAATCCAGATGTTCTTGACCTGGCTGGCCCGTTCGAGAAATTCCCGGCCCTCGCCCTGGCGGCGCTGGCGCCAATCGCGCCGCCGGGTCTCGATCCAGATGGGCTTGAGGTTGCCGGCGGCCAGGCCTTCGAGCTCGGCCCCCAGTGCGGCCGGGCCGAAGTACCAAAGCGCATCGATCTCGGCATGGGCGGCCAGCACCGGCGCCAAGTCGGCAGGCCGGCCGCTGACGATGTTGACCACCCCGCCGGGTACGTCCGAGGTGTCCAGCACCTGGTATAAATCGGTGGCCGAGAGCGGATGCGGAGCCGAGGGCACCAGGACCACCCGATTGCCGGCCGTCAGCGCCGGGCCCAGCAGCGACACCATGGCCAGCAGGGGCGCCTCTTCGGGGCAGATGATAGCCAGGATGCCGTGGGGCTCGTTGAGCGCCAGCGTCAGGCCGCGCAAGGGCGGCTCGTGCACGGCGCCTTCGAACTTGTCGGCCCAGGCGGCGGCGGCAAACAGGCGCGCCACGGAGGCCTTCACCTCAGCCCGGGCGGCGCGGCGCGAAACCCCGGTCTGGGCGGCAATGCGGCCGGCGAACTCGGCCGCCCGGGCCTCCAGGTTCTCGGCCACGTAATAGATCACCTGGGCTCGGTTGTGGGCCGTGGCGCGGCTCCAGGCAAGCGCCTTGCGGGCGGCCTCGACGGCATCGCGAATGTCCTTGCGGCTGCCGGTGCCGACCTCGCCGAGACGGCGCCCATCAGGCCCGAGAACGGCCTGGCTGTACCCCGAATCGGGCCTTTTTTGCGCCCCGCCGATGTAAAGCTTCGGCGTTCGATCGAGGTCCAGTTCGGGCACCTGGTCCGCTATCTCGACGACTTTCGTTGATTCGACATAGGCCTCGCGGCCTAGATCCCAGTCGGGCCGCAGGTATTCCCCCAGGCCCTCGCGGCCGCCCTCGCGGCCGAATCCCGATTCGCGCCGGCCGCCAAAGCCGCAGGCGGCATCGAAAAGGTTCGTGGCATTGACCCAGACGACGCCGCAAACCAGTTTCGGCGCCACCTCGAGGGCCAGATTGATGCTCTCGCTCCAGACGCTGGCGGCCAGGCCATAGCGCGTGTTGTTGGCCAGTTCGATGGCTTCGCCGGGCGTGCGGAAAGTGGTGGCCACCAGCACCGGGCCGAAGATCTCCTGCTGGGCGATGGTGGCGGCGGGCTGGACGTTGGTAAAAAGCGTCGGCGGAAAGAAGTTGCCGGCCGGGCAGGGCAGGTCGGGCTGCCACATCTCGCCGCCCTCAGCGATGCCGGTCTGCACCAGGTCCTGGATGCGGGCGAGATGGGCCGGGGCCACGATGGCGCCGATGTCGGTGCCCTTGTCGAGTGGATCGCCGAGGCGCAGCTTATTCATGCGTGTTTTGAGTTTGGCGATGAAAACCTCAGCCACCGATTCCTGGACCAGCAGGCGCGAGCCGGCGCAGCAAACCTGACCCTGGTTGAACCAGATGGCGTCGACCAGGCCTTCGACGGCACTGTCGAGATCGGCATCGTCGAAGACGATGAAGGGCGACTTGCCGCCGAGCTCCAGCGTCAAGCGCTTGCCGGAACCCGCGGTTTTCTCGCGGATCAGGCGGCCCACCTCGGTCGAGCCGGTGAAGGCGATTTTGTCGATGTCCGGATGCTCGACGATCATCTCGCCCACCGCGCCGTCGCCGCTGACGACGTTGAAGACACCCGCCGGCAGCCCCGCCCGCTGCGCCAGTTCGGCGAACAGGAGCGCCGTCAGGCTGGTGTATTCGGCCGGCTTCAGCACCACCGTGTTGCCCGTGGCCAGGGCCGGAGCGAGCTTCCAGGCCAGCATCAAAAGGGGGAAATTCCAGGGGATGATCTGGCCCGCCACACCCAGCGCCTGGTGGCCGGGAAATTCGTCCTCCAACAACTGGGCCCAACCGGCATGGTGATAGAAATGGCGCGCCACCAGGGGCACGTCGATGTCGCGGCTTTCACGGATCGGCTTGCCGTTGTCCAGCGTCTCCAGCACCGCCAGCAACCGGGCCTGGCGCTGCACCATGCGGGCCAGGGCATAAAGCGGCCGGGCCCGGCCGGCACCCGGCTTGGCCCAGGCCGGCTGCGTCGCCCGGGCGGCCGCCACGGCGCGCTCCACATCAGCCGCCGTGGCCTGGCTGATCTCGGCGAGTTTCTCGCCGTTGGCGGGGTTCAGGCTTGCGAAAGTCGCGCCGGGTTCGCCGAAATTACCGTCGATGAAAGAGCCGAAGCGGCGCCCGTGGCGCTCGAGCCAGGCCTCGGCCTCCTTCGTGCCCTCGGGGGCGGGGCCGTAGTCCATGCTTTGCATGATTTCGGCAACGCTCATGCTTAACCCATGGGATGGCGGTGGCTGGCGGAGTAGGCGCCGGAAAGGTGGTGCTCGAGCTGGCGTTCGATGTCGCCCAGCAACCCCGAAGCACCGATGCGGAAGAGTTCAGGCTCGAGCCAGGGCCGGCCCAGTTCCTCGCGCATCATGATCTGGTAGGCCAGTACGCTTTTGGCCGTGCCGATGCCGCCGGCCGGCTTGAAGCCGATGCGTTGGCCGGTTTCCGCGCCAAAGGCGCGGATCTGGCGCAGCATGACCAGCGACACGGGCAAGGTGGCGTTGGTACTTTCCTTGCTCGTCGAGGTCTTGATGAAGTCGGCCCCGGCCATCATCGCCACCCAACTCGCCCGGGCCACCAGGCGTAGCGTGCCCAGGTCGCCGGTACCCAGGATGGCCTTGAGATGGGCCGGCCCGGCGGCCTCGCGAAAAGCCCGAACCTCGTCGTAAAGCGCCGTCCAGTTGCCGCCCAGCACATGACCGCGGTTGATGACGATGTCGATCTCGGCCGCTCCGGCCGCCACCGAGGCATCGACTTCGGCGATGCGGCCGGAAAGGGAAGAAAGCCCTGCCGGAAAGCCCGCCGAGACGGCGGCCACGGGAATGCCGCTGCCGGCCAGAGCCGCCACGGCCGCCGGCACCATTTCATGGTAGACGCAGACGGCGCCGACGCTGAGGCCCAGGTTGGCCACGCCGAGCGCTTCCAAGAGGTCTCGGCGCAGGGGCTGACGGGCCTTGGCGCAAAGTCGTTCGACCCGTCCCGGGGTGTCGTCGCCGGCCAGCGTGGTCAGGTCGATGCACGAAATCGCCTTGAGCAGCCAAGCCGCCTGGTGGTCCTTCTTCAAACTGCGCCGCGTGGTCAGCGTTGCCGCCCGGCGCTCGACGGCGCTGGTATTGACACGCAACGCCCTCAGCCTTCCTGTGTCGAGCGGCGTTCCCGGATTGCGGGCCGGCTGGTGCAAAGCCTGCACGCTGGATTGGTTGAGCTTGGTCATGAATTCATTTAGCAGTTTGCCCGATGGCGGTGATTTTGGCGAGGGCAGGGATGGCGAAATTGGTCTGGAGTGAGGATTTCAGCGTCGGGGTCGCGAAGCTCGACGAAGATCACAAAAATATCCTCAGGCTGATAAATACCCTGGTCGACCTGGGCGAAGTCTCTTCGTCGTCCGAGGAAATCGGCGATGCCCTGACGGCCATGACCAACTACGCCAACCGCCATTTCGAGCGGGAGGAAGCTCACCTGCGCTCGATCGGCTTTCCGGATATCGAGCGCCATGCCCGGGAGCACATGGTCTTCGGCGAAACCACGGCGGTCGATTTCTGCCTGCAAGTCCTGGACGGTGGCGGCGGCATCCCGGAACGGGTCCTTGCCTATTTGCGCCATTGGTGGGTCGACCATATCCTCGAGAACGAGACATGGCGTACAAGAAGTTCATCGAGGACCAAAGCTAAAGAGGCTATCATAGCGGCTGCCTCTTCAAGCCGTTGTCGCCCCAAGTCCTTGTAGCCAACTTCCCCCTTCCGGAGCTCGTCATGGCATCGCCGCTTACCGTCGCGCCGAGCGGAAACGTGACCTTCCTCGGCTTTCCCTTGGAACTCGAAAGCGAAGGCCTCGGGGCCGACGTGGCCATCCTCGGCCTGCCCTATGGCGATCCCTACGGGCTGGACGAGGTCAGCAACGACCAGGGCCGGGCGCCCGCCGCCGTGCGCCGCGCCTCGGCCCGGGCCATGCGCGGGCTCGAGCGTTGGGACTTCGATCTCGGCGGCACGCTGCTGGACGGCCAGGACGTGCGCCTCGTCGATTGCGGCGACGTGCCGGGCGATGCCCGCGAGCTCGGCCGCCATTACCAAAGCGCCGAGCACCTGGCGGGCAACCTGCTGGCCGCCGGCGTGCTGCCCATAATAATCGGCGGCGACCACGGCGTGCCCATCCCGGTGCTACGGGCCTACGAGGAACACGGCCCCATCACCCTGATCCAGGTCGATGCCCATCTCGACTGGCGCGACGAGGTAAACGGCGTTCGCGAGGGCTATTCCAGCCCCATGCGGCGGGCCTCCGAGATGGCCCACGTGGCCGAGATCTTTCAGTTCGGCCTGCGCTCATCGGGCAGCGCCCGGGCCGAGGACGTGGCGGCGGCGCTCGACTACGGCGCCCATCTGGTGCCCGACAGCGAGCTCCAGCAAGTGGGCATGGCGGCGCTGCTCGAGCGCATTCCCGACGGTGGACGCTATTACCTGACCATCGACGCCGACGGCCTCGATCCGGCCGTCATGCCGGCCGTGGCGGCGCGCACGCCGGGGGGGCTTTCCTTTGATCAGATGCGCACCCTGATCCATGGCCTGGTGGCCAAGGGCCGGGTGGTGGGCATGGATATCGTCGAAATCACGCCCCGGCGCGACCTCAACGATATCTCGGCCATCACGGCCGCCCGCTTGATCGTCAACCTCATCGGCATGGCGGTGCGAGGCGGCTACTTCGGCGGTGCCGGCGGCTGATGGCCACGACCGCCCAACTCATTGCGCGCCGCCTGGCCGAAGCCGGCTGCCGTTATGCCTTCGGCATTCCCGGCGGCGAAGTGCTGACCTTGATGGCGGCCCTCGAGGAGGCGGGGATCAGTTTCGTTCTGGCCAAGCACGAAAACAGCGCCGGCTTCATGGCCGAAGGCGCCCATCATGCCACGGGAGCGCCCGGCCTATTGCTGGCCACCCTCGGCCCCGGCGCGGCCAACGCCACCAACGTCATCGCCAACGCCTACCAGGATCGGGTGCCGCTGATCTTTCTCACCGGCTGCGTCGATGCCGCCCAGGCCGCCAGCTACACCCACCAGGTCATCGATCACGCCGCCCTCATGGCGCCCATCACCAAGGCCAGCCTGCGAGTGGAGCAGGGCGCCGTCGGGGTGACCATCGACAAGGCCCTGGCCATCGCCCTGGACGGCCAGCCGGGGCCGGTGCACGTCGATGTTCCCATCGGGCTGGCGATTGCCGAACAGCCCGAAAGCGTTGGCATTCGCCGACCCGCACCGGCCCCGGCCGGGCCGGCGCCGTCGCCCGAGCTGGAAGCGGCCAGAGAGCTTTTCCGCCAGGCCGAGCGCCCCTTGATGATCGCCGGTCTCGACGTGCTCAACCAGGGCGGCGAGGAGGCCCTGGCAACGCTGGTGCGGAAGTTTCGCCTGCCGCTGCTCACCACCTACAAGGCCAAAGGTGTGCTGGACGAGGACGATTCCCTGTGCCTGGGTGGCGTCGGCCTCTCGCCCCGAGCCGACGAACTCGTCTTGCCCTTCGTGCATGAAAGCGATCTGGTCATCCTGGCCGGTTACGACCCCATCGAGATGCGCAGCGGCTGGTGCCAGCCCTGGGCCGCGGGCCAGCCGGTCATCGAGTTCTCGGCCGTCGCCAACAGCCACTACGTACACCTGGCGAGCCACAGCTTCGTGGGCGACGTGGCGGCTGGACTGGAGGCCCTGGCGGCCGGCCACGAGTCCGCCGCGATCTGGCCCGGCGGCCAGCCGGCGGCCCTGGCCCGGTCGCTGGCCGAGGCCTTTCCCGGCGAGGAGGACTGGGGCCCGGCGGCGGTCATCGACACGCTGCGTCGCGCTCTGCCGCCCGACGGCGTGGCCACGGCCGACACCGGCGCCCACCGCATCCTGTTGAGCCAGATGTGGCGCTGCCCGGGGCCACGGCAATTGCTGCAATCGACGGCCTTCGGCACCATGGGCTGCGCCCTGCCGCTGGCTCTGGGCTACAAGCTGGCCCAGCCCGAACGGCCAGTGGTGGCCTTCGTCGGCGATGCCGGGCTGGAGATGGTGCTGGGCGAATTGGCCACGGCCCGCGATTTGGGCCTGGCCGTGGTGGTGGTCGTCTTCGTCGACGAGCAACTCGCCTTGATCGAGCTGAAGCAGCGCAGGTTAGGTCATGATGAACTCGGCGTGGCCTTCGGCGGCAGCGACTTCGCGGCCGTGGCCCAGGCCCTGGGCGGTACCGGCGCGACGGCCGGCAGCCGCGACGAACTGGCGGCCGAGGTCGAACGTGCCCTGGGCCGCGACAGCTTCACCGTCATCGCCTGCCCCATCGAGCGGCGATCTTATGACGGACGCTTCTGATAAATTAGGCTAACCCCGGGCCTGGCGCGGCATGATGCCTTGATAGGGCAGGCGCAGCACGGCCTCGTGGACCATGGTGGCCAAGGTCGTGAGGTCGAATATGGGCAGGCCCAGGCGCTGTTGCAGGGTGTGGGCGTAGGGCGGCATGTCAGTGCATTCCAGCACCACGGCACCGACGTCGGGGTGGGTCTTGAGCAACAGCTTGGCGGCGGGCCAGGACCTCTTTTTCGATCTTCGCCATGTCCATGTCATCGCGCTGGCCCTCGAGGATGACCTCGCGGAATTCGCGGTAATCGTCCATGCCCTGGACGGCCACCGGGATATCGCCAGCGCCGACGGCGGCGAAATGCTGCGCTGTCAGGTTGGGTCCGCTGGCGGTCAGTACGCCGACCTTGCCGCGGCCGCCCAGCATGTGGTGGACCAGCGGCACCTGGATCAGGCTGGAGGCGAACATGGGCACGCTGACGGCCTCGGCCAACTGACGCTGGAAGAGCGCAAAAAAGCCGCAGCTACCTGTGATGGCACGGGCGCCCTCGGCCTCCAGGCGCCGGGCAGCCTCGAGGAAGGGTTCGATGAAATCGGGCGGCGGGCCGTTGACGAGCTTGGCCACGGTAGCACCGGGCACGGTTTCATAGAGCACGGGAAAGCTCAGGCCCGAGGGGTTCTTGATGTGTCCGGGTGGCTTGGGGAAGTGTGAATCCAGGCACAACACGCCGATGGTGACGCCGTAGATGTTCGGGCCACCCTGAAGCTTCATGGCGTCATGTTCCCGGTCCGGCGAAGCGGTCCACGCCATAGGGCGCCAGGTCGATGTTGGGCCGTCCCCCGGTAGCCAGGTCGGCGATCACCCGGCCCGTCATGGGCGCCATCATGAGACCGCAATGGGCATGGCCGAAGGCGGCATAGAGGCCAGGCCGGCCGGGGATCTCGCCGAGACATGGCAGGCTGTCGGGAAAGCTCGGGCGAATGCCCATCCATTCCTCGCCGTCCTCGGTGTTTAGGCCCGGCACCAGGCGCTTGGTCAGGCGCTTGAAGATTCGCGCGCGGCGGTAATTGGGCGCTGCCTCGAGGCCAGCGAACTCGGCCGTTCCGGCGCTGCGCAAGCCCATCTCCATGGAACTGGCGACGAACATCGCATCGACCGCCATGATCGAATGATTGAGGCTGACGCCGGGTTCGCGGAAGACCATGTGATAGCCCCTTTCGGGCTCCAGCGGCAGATTGAGCCCCAAGGGCTCGAGCAGTCGTGCCGACCAGGCACCGGCAGCCACCACGACGTTATGGCTTTCGAACACGCCCCCGTCGCATGTGATGCGCCAACCGCCGCCCTCGCGCGGTGCCAAGCTGGCGACCGAGGCAGACAGGATTTCCCCGCCCAGGCTTCGCACCTTGTCGGCCAGCACCGCGCCCAGGCGGCCAGGCGACAGAGCCCGGGCCTGGTCCCTGATGATGATGGCGGCCTGGAAATCGGGCGAAAGGTCGGGCTCGATCTCGCGCAATTGATCGCCGTCGACGAGTTCCAAGGGCGTATCGTGGTCGCGGCGAAGCCGCCACGCGAGGTCGTCGAGGTCGTCGAGGTCGGCCACCGCTTTGGTTTTCTTGCGGTAGGCGTGGATGTAATAGCAATCGCGCAACAAGCCCTCGTGGCCACTGCCGGCCAGGTGGTGGCGGTAGAGATCGACGCTGGGCCGGTTCAGCGCCGCCATGGCGGCGGCGATGGCGGGAATGCGATGACGGCGCCCAGCGGCCAGGAACTTCAGCGCCCAGGGCATGGCCTGCAGCAGGTATTGCGGCCGGATGGCCACCGGACCCTCGGGATCGAGCAGCCAGCGCGACACCTTCAGCCAGACTCCGGGCAACGACTGGGGCACGCAGGACCAGGGCGAGATGACGCCGGCGTTGCCGAAGCTCGTGCCCTGGCCCGGCTCGTCGCGTTCGACGAGGCGTACACGGGCGCCCTTTTCGAGCAACGAAAGCGCACAGCAGATGCCGACGATACCTCCGCCGATGATGGTCACGGCGTCATCGTCCTTGTCGGGCATCCGTTTGTCCTTCCCCTTAGCGAATCACCATCACCGAACAGCGGGCGTGGCGCACGATGCGGGCGGCGGCGCTGCCCAGCAGGTAATCCGAAACGTTTGATTTGTGCGAGCCGGTGACGATCAGTCCGGCGCCGACCGCTTCGGCAGCCGCCAGAACCTCCTCGTAGACCGTGCCGAAACGGATCGAACACGAGATCGTGCCCGACCGGAGATCGAGCCCGGCCGCCAATTTGGCCAGCTCGGCCTCGGCCTGGCCGGCCGCCATTTGCTCGTAATTTTCATGCAGGAACTGCAAGACGATGGCCGGCGCCGCCGCCACCACGTTCAGCAGGTGCATAGCCCAGCCGCTTCATGTTGGGGATGGTCAACGATCCCGTGGACACCGTATTGGCGATGGAAGAGCCGGAGATGGTGCCGAAGAAGGCCGACGAAACCACGCTCACCTTGGCTGGGCCGCCGGTGTAGCGGCCGGCCAGGATCATGGCGTTGTCGACGAAGAACTGGCCGAGACCCATGCGCTGGGCGACCACGCCGAAGAGCACGAAGTGGAAGACCACCGTCGAGACCACCCACAGCGTGACGCCGAAGATGCCTTCCTGGGGGAAGTACATGTTGTTGATGAACTGGCGCCAGTCGACGCCGGGGTGCTTGAGCACCTGGAAGGGCATGTGCGGCCCCAACAAAGCATAGGCCACGAAAACCAGGATAATCAGCGGCAGCACGAAGCCCAGCGAACGCCTGGCGAGCACCACCAGCGCCGTGGCCGACGTAGGCTTTGAGGAGAGTGTCGACTCGGCTCTTGTGAACAACGAGATGCTCTCCTTCGATTGCTTCTGCGCCATACCGGCCGACGATCCCCTGGCCAACCGCGAGGTCGTCACGCCGGCCGATCTGGATGGCAAGCCGATGGCCACGCTGTTCACCGACCACCCGACCTATGGTCAGACCTTGCGCGCCTTCGAGGAAAGCGGCGCCGTGCTCAACACACGTTTCGAGACGCAGTTTTTCATGCCCATGTTCACCTTCATCGAGAACGGCCTGGCCTATTCCGTGGTCGATCCCCTGAGCGCCGAGGGCTACCGCATCTATCGCGGCGACGACTGCCGGGTGGTCTTCCGTCCCTTCCGTCCCAAGGTTCGTCTCATGGCTTCGATCATGACGCCGCCGGCGCATCGCTCGCTATCCAACCTGGCCCAGGCTTTCACGGCGGCGCTGCGCAACGAAATCCGGCGGGTGGACAGAGCCCAGCCGGACGGCGCCTAGCCCGCATTCGGGCTGGTGGCCGAGTTGGAGAGGACGGGAACGAAAGCGGAATTCTCTTGACTTGGCGGCTGCGAAAGCCCATATCGCGCTCAGCGACACCCCTTCAAGGTCATTTTTGGATCGCTCGCCCGCCCATTTCGTTATCTGGGCCGGCCTCTTTTCTTACCGACAAATGTAGGCGTTTCGTCAGCCCGGCCCGTGCCCAGCGCAGGCCGAGAGCGATATTTTGAATCAAGAAAGACACACTACACATGACAGACTTTTCGGGCCTAGCACTGGCCCAACCCATCCTTCGCGCCATCCGGGACGAAGGCTACACCACTCCCACCCCGATCCAGCAGAAGTCGATTCCGGCGCTGCTGGCGGGCCGCGACCTGCTGGGCGTGGCCCAGACCGGCACCGGCAAGACGGCCGCATTCGCCTTGCCGCTGCTGCATTACCTGGAGAAAAACACAGCAGGGGCACCGAGAAAGGCCCAGCACCGCCAGCCCCGGGCGCTGATCCTGGCGCCGACGCGCGAGCTGGCCAGCCAGATCGGCGACAGCCTGCGCAGTTATGGCCGCCATCTCTCCTTGCGCACCACCACGGTCTTCGGCGGCACCTCCATCCGGCCTCAAATCCGGGCCCTGAACCAGGGCGTCCACGTGCTGGTGGCGACGCCGGGCAGGCTGCTCGACCTGATGAACCAGGGCTACGTTCGCCTTGATGCCATCGAGGTGTTCGTGCTCGATGAGGCCGACCGCATGCTCGACATGGGCTTCATCCCCGACGTCAAGAGGATCAGCGCCAAGCTGCCCTCGCGGCGCCAGACCGTGATGTTCTCGGCCACCATGCCGAAATCCGTCGAGGGCCTGGCCGCCGGCCTCTTGCGCGATCCGGTGCGCGTCGAAGCAGCACCGGCCGCAACCACGGTCGAGAAGGTGGAGCAACAAGTACTGTTCGTGGCCAAAGACAAAAAGCGAGCCCTGCTCGGCGAGCTGCTCGACGACCAGGCCATCAAGCGCGTGCTCATCTTCACCCGCACTAAGCACGGTGCCAACCGCGTCGCCAAGCACCTGCACCAGCGCGGCATCCTGGCCGACGCCATCCACGGCAACAAGGCCCAGAACGCCCGTCAGCGCGCGCTCGAGAGTTTCCGCAGCGGCCGCATCCGGGCCCTGGTGGCGACCGACATCGCAGCCCGCGGCATCGACGTCGACGGCATCACCCACGTCATCAACTTCGATGTGCCGGTCGATCCCGAAAGCTACGTCCACCGCATCGGCCGCACGGCCCGGGCCGGGGCCGGCGGCATGGCCATCTCGTTCTGCGACCACGACGAACGCGGGGCGCTGCGCGACATCGAGCGGACCATTCGCCAAAGTCTACCGGTGTTCTCCGATCATTCTTTCCATGCGGCCGAGATCGCCAACGACCCCCGACCGGGGAAAATTCGCCCCGGCGCCAAGCCGCCCCGCCAAGGCCAGCGCCGCCGCAAGGCCCAGCGCCGGCAGGGCTTCGGTCGGCCGGCGGGGAAGGCGGCTTAGCCGCCTTTTCGCCGGCGCCTCGGTCGGGGCAAACCTTCACCTTCAAGATAGACTAAGGTGTCGCACCGGCGCCCTCGCGCGACGGGGCGGCGGGGGTGGAAGGGGATCGAAATGGCCGACGAGAAACGCTTCGGCATGAGCGACGACGAGGTGGCGGCGCTGCCGCTGCATTACCGCGATAACCTGTTCGCCGACCGCGTCGTGCTGGTCTCGGGGGCCGGGCAGGGTATCGGCAAGGCTATCGCCTTCCACTACGCCCGGCTGGGCGCAGCTTTGGTGATCTGCGGCCGCAATGCCGAGCGCCTGGAGGCCGCGGCGGCGGCGCTCAGCTCGCGTTTCGGTGCCGAGGTACGCAGCCACGCCATGACCATCCGCGACCCCGACCAAGTCCAGGCCATGCTGGACGACACCTGGCAGCACTTCGGGCGGCTCGATGTGCTGGTCAACAATGCCGGCGGCCAGTTTCCCCAGGAAGCCATCGATTTCAGCGTCAAGGGCTGGAACGCCGTCATCGATACCAACCTCAACGGCACCTGGTACATGATGCAGGCGGCGGCGCGGCACTGGCGCGCAGCCGAACACGAAGGCGCCATCGTCAACGTCATCGCCAACTACCACCGCGGCATGCCCGGTGTCGCTCATACCTGTGCCGCCCGGGCGGCGGTGGCTTATCTTTCCAAGACCGTGGCCGTGGAATGGGCGCCCTACCGCATCCGCATCAACTGCATCGCCCCCGGCGCCATCGCCAGCGAGGGCATGAACCAGTACCCGGCCCACGATCAGGACCGCTACCACGAGACCAGCCCGATGTTCCGCCTGGGCGATGCCGGTGACATCGCCGATGCCTGCATCTATCTCAGTGCGCCGGCGGCCAAGTTCGTCACCGGCGAGGTGATTTCGGTGGACGGCGGCCAACAGCTTTGGGGCGAGACCTGGGTCGCCACCATGCCCGAATATTTCTCGCGTTGAGGCGGCCGGGGTGGACCTCTATCTGGTGGCAAAACTGGCTTCGCTGCTGACCCGGCCGGGCTCGTTGCTGGTGCTGAGCCTGGTGCTGGGTCTGCTGCTGGTGCTCAGCCGCTGGCGGCGCCTGGGGCGCATTTTGGTGGCCTTGTGCGCCGCCGGGTTGGGGCTGTTGACGCTGCTGCCCATCGGCGGCTGGCTGCTGCTGCCGCTGGAGAACCGTTTTGCACCGCCCCAGCCGCTGCCCCAGGAGGTGCACGGCATCATCGTGCTAGGCGGCAGCACCTCGCTGGGGCTGACCCAGCGGCGGGGCCAGCCGGTGCTCAACGACAATTCGGAACGGCTGTTCGCCTTCGCCGACCTGGCGCGCCGCTATCCCCGGGCGCGCCTGGTTTTCAGCGGCGGTTACGGCACCTTGCGGCCGGGCCAATTGCGCGAGGCCGATGTCGCCCGCCAGGTGCTGAGCTCGCTGGGACTCGAGGCCGACACCATCGACTTCGAACGCCGGTCCCGCAACACCTTCGAAAGCGCCCGCAATCTGGCCCAAGAGATCAACCCCCAGGGCGGCGAGGTTTGGCTGCTCATCACCTCGGCGCGGCACATGCCCCGCGCCGTCGGCAGTTTCCGTCAAGCTGGTTGGCAGCTCACGCCCTATCCCGTCGACTACCGCACTTCGGGCAGCTTCGGTTTCTCCCTCGGCCTCAGGCTGCGTTCCAACCTCGATGCCACGGCATATGCGCTGCACGAATGGTTCGGCCTGCTCGCCTATCGCCTGCTGGAGCGCACGCCGAGCCTTTTTCCGGCACCCTAGCCTTGCTTCAAGGTGCCAACTATGGCACAAGGCCTATGGGCTAGAAAATGAACAGGGTCAAGATATAGTGGCATGGGCTGGGTAACGGGCCGGGTCCTCGGGGCTGGGCTGGCGCTCCTTGCATCGACCGCAAACGCGGTCGCGGCGACCGAGTCCGCCGATTTCGCCACCTGGCTGGCGGCCTTGCGCCAGGAAGCAGGCGCCCGCGGCATCGCCGCCGCCACTCTCGACGAGGCGTTCACCGGCATCCAATTGATTCCGCGGGTGCTTGAGCTCGACCGCAATCAACCCGAGTTCAAGCTCACGTTCCGCCAGTACATGGACCGCGTGGTACCGCCCAAGCGGGTCAACAAGGGGCGCAAGAAATTCGCCGAGAACAAGGATCTGCTGATCGAAGTGGGCCAGCGTTACAAGGTCCAGCCCCGTTTCGTCGTGGCGCTGTGGGGCATCGAGACCGACTTCGGCCGCGTCTCGGGCGGTTTCAAGGTGATCCCGGCGCTCACTACCCTGGCCTTCGATGGGCGCCGCAGCCGCTATTTCCGCGGCGAGCTTCTGCATGCCCTGACCATCCTCGACGAGGGTCACATCAAGGCCGACAAGATGATGGGCTCGTGGGCCGGTGCCATGGGCCAGAGCCAGTTCATGCCTTCGAGTTTCGTGCATCACGCCGTCGATTACGACGGCGACGGGCGGCGCGATATCTGGACCACCAGGGCCGACGTCTTCGCCTCGGCGGCCAACTACCTGGCCCGTTCGGGCTGGCGCGACGACCAGACCTGGGGCCGCGAAGTGCGCCTGCCCACGGGCTTCGATCTCGGCCTGGCCGGCTTGAAGGGGCGCAAGCGCCTGGCTGAGTGGCAGGGGCTGGGCCTGCGGCGGGCCGACGGTGGCGAGCTGCCGGCGCGCCAGCTCAGGGCGGCCTTGGTGCTGCCGACGGCGGGCCAGGCCAAACCGGCCTTTCTGGTTTACGATAATTTTCAGGCCATTTTGAAGTGGAACCGCTCCAATTTCTTCGCTCTTGCCGTGGGGTACCTGGCCGATGCCGTCGCTGGGCGCTAGCACCCGGGCCGGCCTGGCGCTGGTCCTGAGCCTGGTCCTGAGCCTGGCCCTGGGGGCTCTCGGCGGCTGCGCCGAAACCCGTCTGGCCGTACACGCGGCCAAGGAAATCGTCAAACGCGATCGGGGTAGCCCGGAAAAAACCGCCAGACGCACGCCAAAGCGGGCCAAGAACGGTGCCCCGCTGGGCCAGGGCGGAGTCTACAAGGTGGGCGACCCCTACCAGGTCGAGGGCGTCTGGTACCGGCCCGAGGAGGATCCCGACTACTCCCTTACCGGCATAGCGTCCTGGTACGGCCGACCCTTCCACGGACGCCGCACCGCCAATGGCGAGACATACGACATGAACGCCCTGACGGCGGCCCACAAAACGCTGCCGATGCCGGTCTACGTGCGCGTCACCAACCTGGTCAACGGCCGCTCGCTGGTCTTGCGGGTCAACGACCGCGGGCCTTTCGTCAACGGCCGCATCATCGACGTCTCGCGCCGCGCCGCCCAGTTGCTGGGCTTCATCAAACAGGGCACGGCGCGGGTGCGGGTGGACATGGTCGACCGCGGCGGCAAGGTGCGCTTCGCGGCCAAGCCGATAACCAGCGAGGCCGAAAAGCGGGCCGTCAAGGCGGCACCGCAAAAACCGGTGGCGGTGGCCAAGCTGCCACCGGCCAAGGGCGTGCCGGTGGCACCCAAGATCGCCGAGGACCTGCCGCCCAGCGTGCGCTTGGAAGCGGTCAAGCCGACCCGGATCTATATTCAGGCCGGCGCCTTCAGCAAATACCAGAACGCCGATCGCCTGCGCAGCAAACTCAGCCCGCTGGGCCAGGTTTCGATCTCGAGCGTGCAGGTCAAGGGGCGCAAGTTTTTCCGGGTGCGCCTGGGGCCGCTGGAATCGCTGCCGCTGGCCGACCAGGCCCTGGCCAATATCATCGCTGAAGGTCATTCCGGCGCCCGCATCGTGGTCGACTGATGACAAAGTGCGGCGCCTGACTCAACCCGGATTTCTCACCGGGTCATGGCCCGTCAGCGCCGCCCGAAGGGTCGCATCCAGGCGCGCGCCCGCGTCGTCGAAGACCGAAGCGCGTAGTCCCACTACGCTCTTCAGTCTTTTCCTAGCGGATCGCATCAGCTGAACGCGACGCAGGCCGTGACCCGGTGAGAAATCCGGGTTAGGTTCAGGCCGTGAGCGAAAAAACGCATCCTTGCCGACTGCTCTTTGGACCGTTCCGGGTATTGCTTCTGGTCCTGGCGCTTTGCGCTGCCGCCGGCCCCGCCAGCGCCATCGAGACGGCGGCCAAGCACGCCATCCTGATCGACTACGATACCGCCACCGTGCTCATGGAGAAGGCCGCCGACGCGTCCATGGCGCCGGCCTCGATGAGCAAGCTGATGACGCTTTATATGGTTTTCGAGCGTTTGCGCGATGGCAGCTTGACCCCCGACAGCACCATGGCGGTGAGCGAAAAGGCCTGGCGCATGGGCGGCTCGAAAATGTTCGTGCGCGTCAACACGCGGGTCTCGGTGGCCGATCTTTTGCGCGGCATCGTCATCCAGTCCGGCAACGATGCCTGCGTCGTCGTCGCCGAGGGCCTGGCCGGCAGCGAAGGCGCCTTCGCCAGCGAGATGACGGCACGGGCGCGTGAAATCGGCCTGACCGGCAGCATCTTCACCAATTCCACCGGCTGGCCCGACCCCGAACACCAGATGACGGCTCGCGACCTGGCCCATTTGGCCGGCCAGATAATCCGCGAATTCCCCAAGCAATACGAGCTCTTTTCCGAGAAGGTCTTCACCTACAACAAGATCCGTCAAGGCAACCGCAACCCGCTGCTCTACCGCTACACCGGTGCCGACGGCCTCAAGACCGGCCACACCGAGGCATCAGGTTACGGCCTGACGGCCTCGGCACAGGTCAACGGGCGGCGCCTGATCCTGGTGGTCAACGGCCTCGAAAGCGTCAACAAGCGGGCCCGCGAGGCCGAACGGCTGCTCGACTGGGGCTTTCGGGAGTTCGGCAACTACCAGCTCTTCAAGGCCGGCGAGGAGGTCTCCGAGGCCAAGATCTGGCTGGGCCAAGAGGGCACCGTGCCGCTGGTCATCGAGGACGACCTGAAGGTCACCATGGCGCGCCGGGCGCGACGCCAGCTGAAGGTCGTGGTGAGCTATCAAGGCCCCATCGCGGCGCCGGTGAAGAAGGGCCAGAAACTGGCAACGGTTTCGATCAAAGCGCCCAACACGCCGCTGGTCGAAGTGCCGCTGGTGGCCGGCAGCGATGTGCCCCGGCTGGGTGTCGTCGGCCGACTGGGGGCGGCGCTCAGGTATCTGGCCTGGGGCGCGGCCAATCCCTAGCCCGACCCCCGGCCGCTTCATCACCCTCGAAGGCGGCGAGGGCACCGGCAAAAGCACCCAGGCCGAACTGTTGGTGGCGGCCCTGAAGGCCCGCGGCATCGACGTGCTGGCCAGCCGTGAGCCCGGCGGCTCGCCTGGGGCCGAGGAGATCCGAGCGCTCCTGGTCTCGGGCGAGCCTGGCCGCTGGGACGGAATGAGCGAGGCGCTGCTGCATTTCGCGGCCCGGCGCGATCACGTCGAGCGCACCATCCGGCCGGCCCTGAGGGCCGGGCGCTGGGTGGTCTGCGACCGCTTCGTCGATTCCACCATCGCCTACCAGGGGCAGGGGCAGGGCCTGGGGGCGGAGCCGCTAAAAACGCTGCAGCGCTTGGTCATCGGTGACTTCGCGCCCGATTTGACGCTGGTCCTGGACCTTGCCGTGGAACAGGGCCTGGCGCGAGCGGCGGCGCGCGGCAATGGCGAAGACCGCTACGAACGCATGGGCGAGGACTTCCACCGCCGCCTGCGCCAGGCCTTCCGGGAGATCGCCGCAGGCGATCCTGAACGTTGCGCCCTGATCGACGCCGCCGGAGACCCGGCCGCGGTGCACGGTGCCATCATGGCGACGCTCGCCGAACGCTGGGGCATCGCGCCTTGAACGAGGCGCCAGCCAGACCGGCCGGCCTCATCCCGCCGCGCGAGAACCCCGACCTGATCGGCCACGAGGCGGCCGAACGGACGTTGCTGGAGGCTTGGACGGGCGATCGTTTCGCCCATGCCTGGCTGATTTGCGGCCCCCGCGGCATCGGCAAGGCCACGCTGGCCTATCGCTTTGCCCGTTTCGTGCTGGCCGGCGAAGGGGAGGGCGGGCTCTTTGGCGCCCCCGAGAACCTGGCGCTCGCCCCCGAACACGCGGTCTTCCGCCGCATTGTCGGCGGTGGCCATGCCGACTTTCTCGCCATCGAGCGCTCGATCGACGAAAAGTCCAAGAAACTGCGCTCCGAGATCGTCGTCGGCGACGCCCGCCGGGCGCTGCCCTTCTTTGCCCAGACGGCAGCCGAAGGGGGCTGGCGGGTGGCGGTCGTGGATTGCACCGACGAGATGAACCAGAACGCCGCCAACGCGTTGCTCAAGGTGCTCGAGGAGCCGCCTGGGTGCGGCCTTTTGCTGCTCGTTTCGCACGCCCCGGGCGGCTTGCTGGCAACCTTGCGATCGCGCTGCCGCAAGCTGGTGCTGCGGCCCTTGCGCGACGACCAGGTGGCGGATCTGCTGGGGCAGCGCTTTCCCGACCTCGAGGCGGCCGAGATGGCGGCCCTGGTGGCGCTGGCCGCGGGCAGCCCGGGCCGGGCGTTGGAACTAGCCGGCGAGGGCGGCATCGGGCTTTACCGGGAACTGCTGGCGCTGTTGCGGGACCTGCCGGGCAGCGACGTGCCGGCGCTGCACAAGCTGGGAGACCGGCTGGCGCGGGCCAACGGCGCCACCGCCTTCCAGGCCTTGATGGAACTGCTGCAGGATTTCCTCGGGCGCCTCGTGAGCGCCGCCGCCACGGGCCGCCAGCCGGTCGAGGTGATGGCCGGGGAGGGCGCCGTGATGAGCCGCCTGGCGGCGCGGCGCGGCCTTGAACAATGGCTGGAGGTGTGGGAAAAGGTAGGCCGACTCGCGGCCAGCGCCGAAGGCGCCAATCTCGACCGCAAACAGGTGTTGCTCAACGTCTTTTCGGTCCTCGAAAGGGCTTCGCTGGGCGTCTGAACTGGGGCCGCATGTCCGACCGGAAACCCTTTTACGTCTCGACCGCCATCAGCTACACCAACGGGCCGCCGCACATCGGCCATGCCTATGAGCTGATTGCCACCGACGTCATGGCGCGCTTCCATCGCCTCGACGGCTTTGACGTGCGCTTTCTCACCGGCACCGACGAGCACGGCAGCAAGGTCGAGCAGGCAGCCCGGGCGGAGGGTCTGACGGCGCGCGAGTTTTGCAACCAATTGGCGCCGCTTTTCCAGCGCATGACCGAACGTCTCAACGCCTCCAACGACGACTTCATCCGCACCACCGAGGAACGCCATATCCGATCCTCGCAGGCCATCTGGCAGGCCATGAAAGGGAACGGCGACATCTACCTGGACAACTACGCCGGCTGGTATTCGGTACGCGACGAGGCCTATTACGCCGAGGACGAGTTGGTGGTGGTGGCGGGCGAGGGCGGCGAGAAGCTTTCTCCCCAAGGCACGCCGGTGGAATGGGTCGAGGAGCCGAGCTATTTCTTCCGCCTCTCGAAATACCAGCGACCCTTGCTCGAGCACTACCAACGCCATCCCGGCTTCATCCGGCCCGAAACCCGGCGCAACGAGGTCATGAGCTTCGTGCGCGGAGGCCTGCGCGACCTTTCGGTCTCGCGCACCACCTTCAAGTGGGGCGTGCCGGTGCCCGACGATGCCGACCACGTGATGTACGTCTGGGTCGACGCCCTGACCAACTACATCACCGGCATGGGCTACCCGGATACCGAGGCCGCCGACTGGCAACGTTACTGGCCCGCCGATATCCACGTCATCGGCAAGGACATTGTGCGCTTTCACGCCGTCTACTGGCCGGCCTTCCTGATGTCGGCCGGCATCGAGCTGCCCGGCCGCGTCTTCGCCCACGGGTTCTTGAACGTCAGGGGCGAGAAGATGTCGAAGTCGGTGGGTAACGTGGTCGATCCTTTCGACCTGGCCGAGGCCTACGGCGTCGACCAGGTCCGCTATTTTTTCATGCGCGAGGTGCCCTTCGGCCAGGACGGCAGCTATTCCCCGGAAAGCATGGTGAGCCGCATCAACGCCGATCTGGCCAACGATTTCGGCAACCTGGCCCAGCGCGTACTCAGCATGATTCACAAGAACTGCGAAGGCCGACTGCCCCAGCCCGGCGATTTGGCACCGGCCGACGAGACGCTGCTGGCTGCGGTCAGCGGCCAACTCGAGGAAATCCGCCGTCTGATGCAGGACCAGGCCATCCACCGCATGCTGGAAGCCATCTGGCGCGGCGTCGGCGAGGCCAACCGCTACGTCGACGAGCAGGCACCCTGGGCCTTGCGCAAAAGCGACCCGGCGCGCATGCAGACCGTGCTCTACGTGCTGGCCGAGGCCATCCGCAACCTGGCCATCATGGCGCTTTCGGTGGTGCCGGAAGGCGCCGGGCGCATGCTCGACCAGTTGGCCGTGGCGCCCGAGGTCCGGAATTTCGCGGCCCTGGGGCAGGGGGGGGCATTGCAGCCCGGCAGTCAACTGCCCAAACCCGAGCCGGTGTTCCCGCGTCACGTCGAGGCCGAGGCCGAATCCTAGGCATGCTCGTCGACAGCCACTGCCACCTCGACTACCTGGCCGGCGAGGAAGACCTGGACCAGGTACTGCAGCGCGCCCGGGAAGCCGGCGTCGGCGGCTTCCTCACCATCTCGACGCGGCTCGACAGCTTTGCCGAGGTGCTGGCTATCGCCGAGCGCTACGACGACGTCTGGTGCTCGGTCGGCGTGCACCCGCACGAAGCGGCGCATTACAACGATCTTGGCGTGGCCCAACTGGTCGGGCTGGCGCGCCATCCCAAGGTCGTGGGCATCGGCGAAAGCGGCCTCGACTACCATTACCGCCACAGCCCGCCGGCCGAGCAGCGGGCCTGTTTTCGCGTCCACGCCCAGGCGGCCCGCGAAAGCGGCCTGCCGCTGATCGTGCATAGCCGCGAAGCCGAGCACGACACTCTTGAAATCCTCGCCGAGGAACTGGCGCAAGGCGCCTTTTCAGGCCTCATTCATTGCTTTAGTGGATCGGCGGAACTAGCTGAAAAATCAATGGAATTTGGGTTTTACCTTTCGATCCCAGGCATCATCACCTTCAACAGCGCCAAGGACCTGCAGGCGGTGGTACGCGAGTTGCCTTTGGGCCGCCTGCTGGTCGAGACCGACGCGCCTTACTTGGCGCCGGTGCCGAAACGCGGCCGGCGCAACGAACCGGCCTTTGTGGCGTATACCGCGGCCGCCCTGGCGAAGCTGCTGGAGATGCCGGTCGAGGCTTTGAACCGGACCACCACGGATAATTTTTTTGCTTTGTTTTCAAAAGCTTACCGTGGTGATGCGCGATGAAAGTGACGATTCTCGGCTGTGGCGCCTCGGGCGGCGTGCCGCGGCTGGGAAACCAATGGGGCCAGTGCGATCCTGACAATCCTCGCAACCGCCGCAATCGCTCCTCGATCTACGTCGAAAACGGCGCCACCGGCGTGCTCGTCGATAGTGGTCCGGATCTGCGCATGCAATCGCTGGCCGCCGGCATCGAGCGCCCGGACGGCGTGCTCTACACCCACGACCATGCCGACCACGTGCATGGCATCGACGAGCTGCGCGTGGTCGCCCGCGACACCGGCGCGCCCGTGGATATCTACGCCAGCCAAGCCACCATCGACTCGTTAGGGCGGCGCTTTCCCTACGCTTTCGGCCAACAAAGCGAATGGTACCGGCCCTTCGTCAAGTCCCACACCGTCAACGGCCCGTTCGCGGTGGGGGAGGTGCCGGTGCAGCCTTTCGAGCAAGTTCACGGCCAGGCCCCGTCGCTGGGCTTCCGTTTCGGCCCGATCGCCTATTCAACGGACCTGGTGGAACTGCCCGAGGCCTCGTTCGCCGCCCTCGAGGGCGTCGATACCTGGATCGTCGCCGCGCTGGCGCGCTTCGAGCACCCGCTGCACGCCAGCCTGGACCAAGTGCTGGCCTGGGTCGACCGCCTGGCGCCGCGTCGCGCCATACTAACCCACATGACGGCGTCGCTGGATTACGCCGAACTGAGCGCCTCACTGCCAGCCGGTGTGGAGCCGGCCTACGACGGCATGATAATCGAGGTGGATTAGCTAAAACAGCAGGATACTCCCATATATTGTCGGAAATAATTTCCGATAATATACATTATGCGACTTTTTGGTATGCGGTGATCCTGTCACGCTTGCGCCGGCGCGGTGCCCTCTCGATAATCCGGCCATGAAAAATTCCGCCCAAACCGATCCCGGTATCGAACGGCTGCTCGACATCATGGCCAAGTTGCGCCATCCCGAGGACGGCTGTCCCTGGGATAGCGAACAAACCTTCGCCACCATCGCGCCCTACACCATAGAAGAAGCCTACGAAGTGGCCGAAGCCATTGGCGAGGACGATCACGCGGCGCTGTGCGAGGAGCTTGGCGATCTTTTGTTCCAGGTCATCTTTCATGCCCGCATGGCCGAGGAAGCCGGCGCCTTCGCTTTCGCCGACGTGGTGGCGGCGGTTTGCGACAAGATGGTGCGCCGCCATCCCCACATTTTCGCGGACGCCCAGGTCGCCGACGCCGGCGCCCAGACCGTCGCCTGGGAAGCCGCCAAAGCGGCCGAACGCGCCACCAAGGCCGAGCGCGCCGGCCGCGTCGCCAGCATCCTCGATGACGTGCCGCATGGCTTTCCGGCGCTGTTGCGCGCGCTCAAGCTGCAAAAACGCGCCTCCCGGGTGGGCTTCGATTGGCAGACGGCGCTGCCGGCGCTGGCCAAGATCGAGGAGGAAATCGGCGAACTCAGGAGCGAAATCGCGGCCGGCGGCTCGCCCGAACGCTTGGCCGACGAGATCGGCGATGGCCTTTTTTCCTTCGTCAACGTCGCCCGCCACCTGGCCATCGACCCGGAATCGGCCTTGCGCGGCACCAATGCCAAATTCGAACGCCGATTCCGTCACATCGAAGCGAAATTGGCTGCCAGCGAGGAATCCTTGGCTGAAATGTCCCTCGACGACCTCGACCGGCTGTGGGAGGAGGCCAAGTCGGAGATCGAATCGGACCTCGGGGAGTTGCCCCCTACCCCGCCGCTTTGATTGCGGTCTTCGCCAGTGTAATTGGTGCCCGTAATTGGTGCCTGTCCCCAATCGGTTCCAGCAAATTGAAACAAAAAAAGGGGTCGCCGCGGCGACCCCTTTGATTTGCTTGGCTGGGCGGGCTTAGAAACCCATGTCGCCCATGCCGCCCATGCCACCCATGCCACCACCCGGTGGCATCGCCGGCATGGCGGCGCTAGCCTTCTCCGGCACATCCGCCACCATGGCTTCGGTGGTGATCAGCAGGCCGGCCACCGAGGCGGCGTCCTGCAAAGCCGTGCGCACGACCTTGGTGGGGTCGATGATGCCGGCCTTGACCATGTCGACGTAGATCTCGTTCTGGGCATCGAAGCCACGCTTGGTGTCGTTCTGCTCACTCAGCTTGCCCGCCACCACGGCACCGTCGAAACCGGCGTTCTCGGCGATCTGGCGCAATGGGGATTGCAGCGACCGGCGCACGATGTCGATACCCTTGTTCTGGTCGTCGTTCTCGCCGACCGTCTTCTTGAGGGCCCGTACGGCATAGAGAAGCGCCGTGCCGCCACCCGGAACGATGCCCTCCTCGACCGCAGCTCGGGTCGAATGCAGCGCATCGTCGACGCGATCCTTGCGTTCCTTGACCTCGATCTCGGTGGCTCCGCCGACCTTGATCACGGCAACGCCGCCGGCCAGCTTGGCCAGCCGCTCCTGCAGCTTCTCACGGTCGTAGTCGGAGCTGGTGTCGTCGACCTGCTGCCGAATCTGGCCGCAGCGCGCCGCGATGTCCTTCTTCTTGCCG
>MPMA02180336.1_pt1 | contig 26386 bp, 25 predicted proteins | sample 1617361 | NCBI WGS metagenome assembly MPMA02 (sample SAMN05944807, study PRJNA350692) | marine metagenome | biome: marine; feature: ODZ; material: water; isolation source: 180 m water sample filtered on 0.2 um supor filter | place: Pacific Ocean | collected 2012-04-08 | depth 180m m | reverse complement strand
TCTATATCAGATTTGTTTTTTAATTTTATCTTTCCCACAACTTGCTTTAAAAGTATGATATTTAAATTTTCTTTGCTTTCTTCACCATATTTTGCATTCAATATATATTCATTACCTTTTGCGTCAATTGAAACATAATTTAAATTTTCAATAATGGTATTTTCATTTTTTTCAATAGCTTTATCTTTGTTTAAATCTAAATAAACAATATCTTTTTGATATTTTAGAAAGGTATTTTTAATAAAAAAAAATATAAAAATGCCCATTAATAAAAAAATTAATAATTGAATGGCTGTTTTAACATTCATTTATCTAATATTTGCATTTAAGATGTTATGAATAGTTAAAATTCCAATTGTTTTATTTTTCATTTTTTTATTATGTACACATAAGCATGTAATTTTTTTTGAATTCATTATAGATATGGCTTGAGTTGCCAAGATATCTTTATTTACACTTATAGGATTTTTTTTCATAATATTTTTTGCAATAAGATTTTTTATATTAGCATTTTTTTCTGATATTCTTTTGATATCCCCGTCACTTATAATACCAGATGTTTTTTTAAAATTATTCCTTACAACTAATACTCCTAAATTAAATTTATTCATTGTTTTTAGTGCACCTCCTAATAATATATTTTCATTAATAAAAGGAACTTTTTTTTCTTTAATCATTAAATCTTCAGCTGTTTTAAGTTTTGCTCCCAAACTTCCACTTGGATGAAATTTTTTAAAATCAAGTTTCCCAAATTTTCTATAATTCATAGTTGAGATTGCTAAAGCATCACCTATACTTAATTGAACTATAGTAGAAGATGTAGGAACTATTTTTCCAGGGCCAGCTTCGTGAACATTTGGAATTAATAAATTTATATCAGCAGATTTATAAAGTATTGAATTTTTTTTTGACAATATTCCAATTAAAGTGATTTTTTTATTTCTTTTGACATGTTGAATAATATTTTTTAATTCTGCACTTTCTCCACTAAAACTAATTAAAATTAATACATCGTTAGAACTTATCTGGCCTAAGTCACCATGAGAACAGGCGGCCGCATCAACAAAAAAAGATGGTATGCCAACTGATGCTAGTGTTGATGATATTTTTTTACCTATAATACCCGACTTTCCAACTCCTGAAATTATTACTTTACCATTTTTACAATTTATAATTGCTCTAACAGCTTTGTTAAAAGAATTATTAATACTGAGCTTTAATTTTCTTAAAGATTTTATTTCATTTTCAATAACTTCTTTAGCTACCGGTATAAAATTTTTTTTTTTCATTAATGAGACCAAACATCTTCTTTGAAAGAAGCTAGATCAAGATCTACTCTAGTTTTAATAAAACTTATAGTCTTTTTATATAAATCCATTCTATTTTCTCTTAACAATATGTCGTCTAAAAAATTATTTATTTTGTGTAAATATATTACATCGTTTGCGCAATATTTTATTTGAGCTTCACTTAGCTTTCCACCAAAGTCAGAAGATTGAAATTGTTTACTCACATCTATACCTATAACTTCTTTTATTAAATCTTTTAGACCGTGTTTATCTGTATATGTGCGACAAAGTTTTGATTTAATTTTTGTACATTCTATATTTTTAATATTTGCATTTAAATAATTTTTTAGAAATCCCAAGTCTGCTCTTGCATAATGAAATACTTTTTTGACTTTTTCATCTTGAAGTATACTTAACAATTTTGGAGCTTTATAATTTTCTCTATTTAATTGAACAATATGAGCATCTAAATTTCCTGAAGATACTTGTACAAGAAAAAGAGGATCTCTTTTTACATTTAATCCGCCCATTTCACAGTCAACAGCAATAGTATTGCTTACTTTAAAATCATCTGGTAAGTCTTTTTTGTGTAATTTAATATCTATACTCATTTTAAAACATTTATATATGATAGAAAAAAATATTCTAGTGTTCGGTGGTTCTGGTCAAATAGGTCGTCATTTAATAAGAAGATTGATTAAAAACAATCATTTAGTAACAGTTGTAACTAGAAATCAACATAAAAAAGGAGCAATATTAAAAACTCAAGGAAATCCAGGTTATATTGAAATTGTTGAATCAAATATTTTTGATGAAGAAAAATTGAATAGTCTAATTGCAAAGAAAGATATTTGTATAAATCTTATTGGAATTATTTATGAGGATAAAAAAAATACTTTTACAAATATTCATGTACACTTTCCTTCGTTAATTTCAAAAATTTGTGAAAAACATAAATTAAAACAATTTATACATGTTTCTGCATTGGGAATTGAAAGCGCAAAAGATAGCAATTATGCAAAAAGTAAAATAGAAGGTGAGAAGAAAATAATTAATAATTTTCCAAGATCAACAATACTTAGGCCATCGGTGATTTATTCAGTTGATGATAATTTTACAACAAATCTGATGACACTATTAAATTTATTGCCTTTTTTTCCTCTCTATTATAGTGGAAAAACTAAATTTTCACCAATACATGTTTCTGATATGGCGGAAATAATCTCAAATATAATAGACAGAAGTATATGTTCAGAAATCATAGAGTGTGTTGGTCCAGAGGTAATGACATTTAAAGAAATAATAGAAAAACTATCAATTTTAATAGGCAGAAAAAAAATATTAATTCCTTTGCCAACATCAATCGCTAAATTAACTGCTTTTTTTTTAGAAAGAATTCCAAAACCATTATTAACAAGAGATCAATTAAAACTTTTAAAGTATGACAATGTTCTTTCTGGTGAAATAAAATCAAATCTAGACATAGGAGTTCGCTCAAAACTTAGGTTTACAGAGGAGGTTAAAAAATATTCTTACATGTGGAAAGAAGGCGGCGAATATTCAAAATAATTAATTTAATTTTTTAAGCTGACTTTATTTTTTTTTCTATAAATTGAGGTAATTCTTCTTCACCTGTTAAATCTTCTTTTTTTCCTCTTGGTTGAAAGACCACTATGATGTGCAAAGGACAATAAGAAAATTTCTCGACGTTTTTTCTGCCACAAAATGATGCTGTGCTTTCATTAGGGTGTCCTTCCATATATTTGCATGTACTTTCAGTCAGTTCTTCTAATCTTAAATTTTTTGCAGGCTCAAAATTTTTATCTAAAAGCAAAGATCTAAATTTAACTTTTCTACTTCTTATTTGGATATTATTTTTTTCTTCGAAATTTGAATTATTTGAAAAGTTTGTCTTCGTTCTTTTTATAATTTTTCCTGATAGCTTTAATCGATGAGCTTTACCAATTACTGCATTTCTACTTATGCCACCAATAATTTGAGCTATTTGATTCGCTGTATTGCCCTTGCCCCAAAGCTCTCTTAATTTATCTACTTTTTCTTCTGTCCAGCTCATTTAACACTATATATTGTAGTTCGTACTATTTATATAACAATATAGAGATACACATACAATATAAATAAAAACAAGCATTATTTTTGTTTTTTTAACAAAATTTGTAAAAAAAGTTTATGAATAATGATTTATGGTTGAATTAGATAACAAATATCAAATTGGTGAAAAAAGATTTGGAATTAATTGGGTAGGTGCATACACATTATATTTAAAAGAAACTTTAAGATTTTTATCTGTTTTTGGTCAAACTATTATTGGACCGGTGGTAACCTCAATACTTTTTCTTTCAGTAATTTCTCTGGCAATAGGTGAAGATAGACAAAATGTTTTGGGTGTAACATTTATTGAGTTTCTTGCACCAGGACTTATTGCTATGCAAATTATTCAACAAGCTTTTTCTCATTCATCTTCGTCACTTTTAATGGGAAAAATAATGGGAAATATTGTTGATTTAATAGGGGCACCTTTGTCAGCCAGTGAAGTGACTCTAGCAGTAATATTAGCGTCAGTAACACGTGCATTAATGATCTCAGTTATTTCAATAATTATATTTTCACTAATGATAGAAATAGAAATAAAAAATTATTTGATATTTTTTACTTATCTATTTTTGAGCTCATTTATTATGGGAGCTGTTGGTTTTATAGCAGGATTATGGGCAGATAAATTTGACCACATGGCAACTGCTACAAATTTTATTATTGTCCCATTATCTTTTTTATCAGGAACCTTTTATTCCGTAGATAGATTGCCCAATTTTTTAAATTTGCTTAGTAAATATAATCCTTTTTTTCATATGATAGATGGTTTTAGGTATTCATTTATAAATAGTATGGATGGGTCAATTAAATTTAGTCTAATTTATTTAATTATACTTTCAATATTAACTTGGTTTATTGCGTATAAACTTTATAAAAAAGGTTATAAAATTAAATCATAATAAATAAATTAATGAGCGCACTAGCAAAAAATTATAACAGAAGAAAAATTGCTTTTAAGCGAGGCAAAGGAAGCTTTCTTTATGCCGCTAATGGAACAAAATATCTAGATTTTGTGCAAGGCATAGCGGTAAATTCTTTAGGCCATTCTAATCCACACTTAATTAGAGCAATTAATAAACAAGTTAAAAAAGTCTGGCATGTATCGAATGCATTTATAATTCCTGAAGGAGAGAAGCTTGCCAAAAGACTCACCCAAAAAACTTTTGCTGATAAAATTATTTTTCAAAATTCTGGTGCAGAAGCAATCGAAGCATCAATAAAAGTTGCAAGAAGACATTTTTACTCAATTGGACAAAAAAATAAAAATAGAATTTTATGCATCAAAAACTCTTTTCATGGCAGAACAATTGCCGCAATTAATGCTAGTGGAAGCAAAAAAATGCAAGAAGGATTTGGACCCAAAGTTAATGGCTTTGATCACTTTAAATTTGGAAATCTAAAATCTTTAAAGAAATCTATAAAAAAAAACACTGCCGCAATAATGATCGAAACTATTATGGGTGAAGGTGGCATTAAAGTTCATAGTAATGCTTTTCTAAAAAAGTTGAGAAAAATATGCAGCCAAAAAAAAATATTGTTGATTTTAGATGAAGTCCAATGCGGAATTGCAAGAACTGGAAAGTTTTTTGCATTCGAGTATGCAAAAATTAAACCAGATATAGTACCAATTGCGAAAGGAATAGGTGGAGGATTTCCACTTGGTGCTGTATTAATGACAAAAAAAGTTGCTTCTGGGATGGTTCCAGGAACTCATGGAACTACAAATGGCGGCAATCCCTTAGCAATGAGCGTTGGCAATGCTGTATTAGATCAAATTTTTAAAAAAAGATTTCTTAAAAGTGTACAAAAAATATCTAAATATTTTCATAATGAACTAAATAAAATTAAAAATGATTATCCTAAATTAATTAAAGAAGTTAGAGGCATAGGTTTTTTAATTGGTTTGCAACTTTTTAATGATCCAACAAAATTTATTAAAAAACTTCAGGATAACAACTTACTCACAATAAGATCTGGGGAAAATACTATAAGAATTTTACCTCCTCTTAATGTTAAGAAGTCAGAAATAAATATTGCAATAAAAATTATTAGAAAGGTTTGTAAAGAATTTTAATTATAATGAAACATTTTATTAATATAAGAGATATTCCTAGCAAAGATTTAAAAAAAATAATTTTTGACGCAAAAAAGAGAAAGAACAGAAGAAAAAATTTGAATACTCTTGATGCAGATAAAGATTCACCATTAAAAGGCAAGCTATTAATTCAAATGTTTGAAAAAGCAAGCTCAAGAACAAGATTGAGCTTTTATCTTGCAATAAAACAATTAGGTGGAGGTACTATAACTATAAAAGCTAATGAATTGCATTTAGGCAAAGGCGGAGAAAGTTTAGCTGACACAGCAAAAATTTTATCAACTTATGGTGATGGCTTCATGTTAAGAACTGATAGTGATGAAAAAATAAATGAATTTAGTGAATATTTAACCATTCCAATAATTAATGGATTAAGCCCATCCTCACATCCAACACAAGTTTTATCAGACATTTTTACAGTTGAAGAAATCAAAAAAAAACCCATTTCAAAGTTACAAATCTGTTGGATTGGAGATGCTAACAATAATGTTATTAATAGTTTGATTGAAGCTTCAGTTAAATTTTCATTTAAATTAAATATTGGTTGTCCAAAAAAATATGAACCAAATAAAAGTTTATTAAGCTGGACAAGAAAAAATAAAGGAAAAATTAAAATATTTAATGATATTAAAAAAGCTGCGACAGGTAGCGATGTATTATTTACAGATAAAGTAATAAGTATGAACGATAAAGTAAATAAATCTAATAAATTAAAAGATTTTAAAAAATTTAAAGTAACTTCAAAAGTTATGAGTTATTTAAAATCAAGTGGAATATTTCTTCATTGTTTGCCCAGAGGAGCAGAGGTTTCAAATGAAGTTTTTTTAGGCAAGCAATCAAAAGTGTGGCAACAAGCACTTAATAGAATTTATGTTCAGAAAAGTATATTATTGTATTGTTTTGAAAAATTAAGGTAGTGGTTTTGGATTGTCACTACTTTGATTTAGATATAAAATAACTGAAGCTCTATCTCTTTCATCTTTTAATCCAGCAAATCCCATTTTATTTCCTTTAATCCATTTAGATGGTTTAGTTAGAAAACCATTCATCTCTTCCCAATTCCAATCTTTTCCATAAGAAGCTAAAGCTTTTGAATACTTATAATCAGTTATTGATCCAACTGGCCTAAACATTACATTCCATAACTTTGGTCCAATTTTGTTTCCACCACCTGCATTAATGCTATGGCATGCTTTACATTTTTTAAATACCTTTTCTCCATGTGAAACATCAGCCATTGCAAATAAAGCATTTAGATCAACATTAGTTTCGGCAGCATTTGCTTCACCCGACGTTCCTTCCGTAGCTTCTACTTTGTAAGCAACAATATTTTTGTCATCTTTATCGAAAATTATATCCGATATTTTTCCAACACCAAAAACCAACAATATTGTTAATAGAATTGCTGTAATAATTTTATTTATTTCAAAAGAATTCATTTATATTATTTATTTTAACTCATATAACATGTTAGTTATTAAAAAGCTTAAATATTTAATTAAACACTTTGCGTCTCTTGGACGCATAAATTATCAAGCAATATAATGTCTAAAACAGTAATTCTGATACCTTCAAGACTTTCTGCCAAAAGGTTACCTAGAAAATCTCTTTTAAAAATTAATGGAATATCAATCATTTCTCATGTTGTTAAAAAGGCCAAAGAGGCTGATATTGGAGATGTTTATGTTGCCACAGAAGACAAAGAAATTATGGAAGATATAAATTTAAATGGAGGAAAAGCAATTTTAACTAGCAAAAGACACAAAACGGGTTCTGACAGAATTTTTGAATGTTTTGAAAAATTAGATTTAATAGATATTGACTATATTATTAATCTTCAAGGCGATGAGCCAAATATCGATTTAAATGATCTTAGGCATTTTAATAAATTAATTAATATTAATAAGCCAGAAATAGGAACGATGGCCGCTGAAATTGACAATAAATCAAAACTAAAGGATGAAAATGTTGTTAAGGTTATTACGGAAAGTAAAATTACAAATGAAAATTTTCCAATTGCATTAGATTTTAAAAGAAGAGCAAATGATCAAATTATAAATATTTATCATCATATTGGAATATATGCTTTTAAGCCAGAGATTTTAAAAAAAATTATTAAATTGAAACAAACTAAAAATGAAATTAAAAATAGACTAGAGCAGCTAAGAGCAATGGAAAATAGAATAAAAATAAATGTAGCTTTAGCAAAATTTTCTCCTATAGGTATAGATACCATGGAAGATTATCTGGCTTTAAAAAAACTTTTAGAATATAACTCTTAAAATGAAAATTCTCTACCAAGGTATTCCAGGAGCATATTCACACTTGGCAGCTCTTGAAGTTTACCCAGATGCCAAAGTAATTCCATGTAAAACTTTTGATGAATGTTTTGAAAAAGCCAAAGAAAATAATGAATTAAGAATAATTATTCCAGAGTCAAATAGAATTACTGGAAGTATAGGAATTGAATATTTAATTTTTAAATATAGACTAAATATTTATGCTGAACATTTTTTAAAAATAGAGCATAATCTTTTAGCCACTCCAGGAGCAAAAATTAGTGATATAAAAAATATTTATTCGCATGCTCAAGCTCTTTCTCAGTGTTCAAATTTTATAAAAAAAAATAATTTTATTGAAAACGTTCATGCCGATACAGCTGGGTCTGCAGAGTTAATTTCTAAAAAAAAAAGCAAAGAAAGTGCCGCTATAGCTTCTAAACTTAGTGCAGAAATTTACAAATTAGATATTGTGTCTAAAAATGTAGAAAATGAAAAAGGTAATTCAACGCGTTTTTTAATAATGGGAAACTTACTTAAGCAACCAGATTTTAAAAATGGAAAGTTTATTACCTCTATATTATTTAAATTAAAGAGTAAGCCAGCAGCACTATATCAATCTCTGGCTGGGTTTGCTATCAATGGCGTGAACATGACTAAATTGCAAAGTTACCCTGAAAAAAATTCATTTTCTTCTTATTTCTTTCTTTGTGACTTGGATGGTCATATTGAAGATCCAAAAATTAAAAAATCCTTAGAAGAATTAGGTCTCCATTGCCAAGATTTTCACGTGCTAGGTGTTTTTGAAGCTGACAAATATAGAGATAAATAGTTAATTACTTTTCTTGTAGAATAAGAATCTTTACTGTTATAATACATTTTGGAGGCTAGAGGTGGGTGCTGCTTGAACCCGACCAGATCCTAACGGAAGCAATCGTAAAGACAGTTTCTCAGGTTCTAGTCTCCTAAAATAATTAATTTTATGAGTAATAATTCAAAAGTTTTAGCATTAAAATATCGTCCAAAAACATTTAAGGATTTAATTGGGCAAGAAGTGATTGCAGAAGCTATTTATAACTCAATTATAAATGACAGATCAGCCAACGCTTATTTATTTACTGGCATAAGAGGAGTTGGAAAAACAACAATTGCAAGGATTGTTGCAAAGTCACTAAACTGTTTAAAAGGAATTAATCAATTGTGCACTAAAGATCTTTGTGAAAATTGTAAAGCCATTAGTAATTCAAATCATATTGATGTTTTAGAAATGGATGCTGCAAGCAAAACAGGTGTTGACGATGTGAGAGACTTAATTGAATTTTCTAGATATGGACCCGCCACCGCAAAATATAAGATATTTATAATTGATGAAGTTCATATGTTAAGCAAGCAAGCTTTTAATGCACTTTTAAAAACACTTGAAGAACCCCCAGAATATTTAAAATTCATTTTTGCAACAACTGAGATAAAAAAAATTCCAGTCACGGTAGTTTCAAGATGCCAAAGATTTGACTTGGCAAGAGTAAATTCTTCTAATTTATTTAATTTTATTAAAGAAGTAAAAGATAAAGAAAAAGGAAAAATAAAAGATGAGGCTCTGAAGTTGATTGTAAAAATATCCGAAGGATCAGTAAGAGATGCTCTTTCACTTTTAGATAGAGCTTTATTGAGCCAAAATGAAAAATCTGAGATTGACCTAAAAGCTGCTCAAAAGATATTTGGATTTTTTGATAAAAGCTATCTTATAAATTTATTTAAATTTTTGTTTAAAGGGGACGAAAAGGAAGTAATAAAGATTTATAGATCAATATATAATCAAGGAGTTGAACCCAAAGTATTTTTAAATGATTTCTTGGAAATATTGTACTACATTAAAAATATTTCATCTATAAAGTTAGATGGAAACAATTTTTCTCTTAATGATGAAGAATTTATAGAAATAGAATTAATTTCAAAAGAAATAAGCCAAGAAACTTTATTATTATTTTGGCAATTTACAATTAAAACTTTGAGTGAACTAGATGTAGTTTCAAATCAAAATTTGTCTATGGAAATGTTTTTAATAAGATTGCTATATCTTAAAGAAGACAGAACTGTTGGTGGTCGAGTCAAAGTAGATTCTAATAATGAAAAATATTCAAATAATAATATAGGCAAAACTGAACAATTTAATTTAAACAAGAACGAAGAAAGTTTAGAAATTAAAAATAAAACTATAAGTCAAATTAAAAACTTCTCACAGGAAGAAAGCTCTAAACCTGAAAAAAAAATTGAATCAAGATTAATAAATATTGAAATAAAAAATTTTGAAGAATTAATTTCATTGTGCAACGAAAAAAAAGAATTAAAATTAAAATATGAGCTTGAAACAAATGTTAGCCTAGTAAGCTTTATTGATCAAAGAATTGAAATTTCATTTAATGAAAATTTAGATAAAGATTTTGTAAAGGAATTAACTTTTAAATTACATGAATGGACTGGACAAAGATGGATCATTGCCTTTTCAAAGAAAATTGGACAATTATCAAAAAAACAAAAAACAGAAATTGAAAAATCAAAAATTATTGAAGATGCAAAAAGTGAAGATGTTTACAAAAAAGTATTGGAGTCATTTCCTGATGCTGAACTAGTTGATGTAAAATTGAAAGATAATAAATAATGACTGACTTTAGTAAAATTTTAGATAAAGCGAAGGAACTTGAAAACAAGATGAAAGAAAGTCAAGAAAAAATAAAGAATATAAGTGTAACCGGTACATCCGGAGGAGATTCTGTAAAAATAACTCTTAATGGTGAAGGTGAGATGATAAATCTAGACATATCTTCTGATATTTTAAAAGAGGATAAAACAATAATTGAAGATTTAATAAAAGCTGCTCACAATAATGCTAAATCTCAATTAAAATCCAAGACATCCGAAGAAATCTCTAAAGCGACTGGTGGATTTGGTATACCAGGTTTTAAGTGGCCTTTATAATTTAAATGCAAAATATAACTGAAATTGATGAATTAATTAAGCTAATATCTAAACTTCCTGGTTTGGGACCAAAATCGGCAAAGAGAATAGTTTTAAAATTAATTAACAACAGGGAAGAATTAATTAAACCCATAGCAAAGATTCTGGCAGAAGTTTATAAAAATATATTTAGATGTAAAATTTGTGGATCTTTAAAATCTAACTCAAACGGATGTAATAATTGTGAAAATAACAAATATAAGTTTAATAAAATTTGCGTTGTAGAAAATATAGCTGATCAATGGAGCGTAGAAACTTCTAGCGTATATCAAGGTTATTTCCATATTCTTGGAGGAACAATTTCATCTTCTAACAATCAAAAAAAAGAAGATTTGCTAATCAATTCTTTAGTTGAAAGAGCTAAAAAAGACGATATAGAAGAAGTAATTTTAGCTACGAGCGCAACAGTAGAAGGTCAGACAACTGCATTTTATATTCAGGATAGCTTAAAAAATACTAATGTAAAAATTTCAAAACTTGCACAAGGACTACCAATTGGGGGAGAGATAGAAAATTTAGATGATGGTACCTTAATATCAGCGTTTAAAAATAGGCAAAGTTTTAAAAAGTAACAAAAAATTAATTTTTTTTGAGCAATCTGTTAAGATGAAGAATTGGTTCAGTATAACCTGAGGGTTGATTTTTTCCATGAAATACAAGTTCACAAGCAGCTTTAAAAGCAATTGAAGTTTCAAAATTTGCAGACATTTTTGTATAGCCAGATCGGCCAGAACGAAAATAAGCAGGATCATTAATGTTTTGATTATCAACAACTCTCGCCATTTTTTTCATAATTTCTAAAACTTGTTTTCTACTACAGATTCCATGATATAGCCAATTAGCAATATGTTGTGAAGATATTCTAAGTGTTGCTCTGTCCTCCATTAACCCAATGTTGTTTATGTCTGGCACCTTAGAACATCCTACAGACTGATCAATCCAACGCACTACATAGCCCAAAATACTTTGTGCAGAATTTGAAATTTCTCTACTGATTTCTTCTACAGACCAGTTAATTCTATCTGCAATTGGAATAGTTAAAAGTTCAGAGATTTTAGTTGTTTTCCTATTTAATAATTTTTTTTGTTTAGAAAAAACATCAACTTCATGGTAATGAAGCGCATGTAATGCTGCTGCTGTTGGACTTGGCACCCAAGCACAATTAGCTCCTGACAAAGGATGAGCAATTTTTTGTTTCATCATATTTAACATCAAATCTGGCATTGCCCACATTCCTTTGCCTATTTGTGCTTTACCTGAAAATCCACAAGAAAGCCCAATATCTACGTTACTATTTTCGTAAGCAATGATCCATTTTGATGATTTCATATCTCCTTTTTTAATCATAGGACCAGCTTCCATGGATGTGTGTATTTCATCTCCGGTTCTATCAAGGAAACCTGTATTTATAAAAAAAACTCTATTTTTTAATGATCTAATGCATTCTTTTAAATTTGCAGATGTTCTTCTTTCTTCATCCATTATTCCACATTTAATGGTAAATTCTTTTAAATTTAATGATTTTTCAACTTTCGCAAAAATTAAATTTGTGAAGGCCGCTTCCTCTGGTCCGTGCATTTTGGGCTTAACAATATAAATTGAATTAGTTCTAGAATTTTCTTTTCTTTTAAAATCATGAAGACAAGCAGCAGAAGTTATAAAAGCGTCAAGAATACCTTCTGGGCATTCTGACCCATCTTTTAAAAGAATAGCAGGATTAGTCATTAGGTGTCCAACATTTCTATTTAACAATAATGCTCTACCATGTAATTTAAATTTTTTACCAGTTGGAGATATATAATTTCGATCTGAATTTAATTTTCGAAAATGTTTTTTTCCGTTTTTTTCAAATTCAACGCTTAAGTTGCCCTTCATTAAATCTAACCAATTTTTGTATCCAAGAATTTTATCTTCCGCATCTACTGCTGTTACGCTATCTTCATGATCACAGATAGCCGATATAGCAGACTCTAAAAAAATGTCATGTATTGCTGCTTTATCTTGATTACCGTCTGGATTATTAACTTCAAGAGTCTCGTCGAAATCAAACGCAATATCTATCTGAAGATTATTATTTGCCAATAAGAGAGAAGACAAGTTGTTAGATTTCTTAATGTAGCCTATAAATTGTTTTGGATTTTTTAGTTTTAGGTTTAATTTATTGTTATTAATTTTAGGAATTTCAGATATATCTTTCCAGCTTTTTTCTTTTAAAGGAAAATATTTATCCAAAAAATTTCGAGCATACTCTATTACTTTTTCTCCTCTGATAGGATTATAAGTTTTTCCACGAACAGCTCCTTTTGTTTCAGAAATTATGTCAGTACCATACAATGAGTCATAGAGACTAACCCATCTTGCATTGCTTGCATTAAGAACATATCTTGCGTTTGAAATTGGTACGACTAGTTGAGGACCACAAATACTTGTTATTTCTTCATCAATATTTTTAGTTTTAATTTTGAAATTTTTTCCTATTTTTTTTAAATATCCAATTTTTTTTAAAAATTTTGTATATTTTTTTAAATTAAATTGTTCTCCTTTATTATTTTTATGCCACGCATCAATTGCTTTTTGTAATTTTTCTCTTATTTCTAAAATCTTTTTATTTTTGTCTGAAAGTTCGTGAACACATTTATCAAACTCACTCCAAAACTTTTCTTTAGTGATTTTTGTTCCGGGTAACAATTCAGAATTTACAAAAGTTACCAGCTTTTCTGAAATAGAAAGATTTTTAATTTTTATGTATTTTTCTCTCATTTGAACTAACATATAAGGTATATTTTTCTGAATAATATAACTTTTTGGTCACAAAACAGTCAATTTATTATTAATAATTTTAAAATAATTAACATTTTCTTGCCTCCTTTTGCATTATAAACAATATAAGAAAAATATGAAAAATTATTTAAATTTTGAATCTGAAATTAAAAATTTAGAAGTAGAGCTCGACAAACTTAAAGATCCTTATAATCAAGAAGGTTTATCAGAAGTTGATACTCAAAATATTTCCAAACTACAAAATGAAATAGATACAAGACTGAAAAATATTTATTCAAACTTAGATCCTTGGCAAACAACTCTTGTTGCTAGACATGAAGCCAGACCCAAAGCAAAGCATTTTATAGATAATCTTTTTGAAGATTTTATTTCTCTTTCTGGCGATAGATTTTATGGTGAAGATCAATCAGTAATATGTGGATTTGCAAAATTTGAAAACAAATCAGTTTTGGTAATTGGACAAGAAAAAGGAGAGAATCTTGAAACAAGAATTGAAAGAAATTTTGGAATGATGAGGCCAGAAGGCTATAGAAAAACAATAAGACTGATGAAGCTAGCAAATAAATTTAAAATTCCAGTAATATCTTTTGTAGATACTCCAGGAGCATACCCGGGTGTTGGAGCCGAAGAAAGAGGCCAAGCAGAAGCAATTGCTAGATCAATAGAATGTTGTATGGAATTAACTGTACCAACAATATCAATAATTATTGGAGAAGGTGGATCGGGAGGAGCAATAGCTTTGGCTTCTTCTAATAAAGTTTTAATGTTAGAAAATGCAATTTATTCAGTAATATCACCAGAGGGATGTGCCACAATATTATGGAGAGATCCAAAAAAAACATTAGAAGCCTCTAAAGCAATGAAATTATCTTCTAAAGATCTTTTTGATTTAAAAATAATTGATGAAATTATTTCAGAACCTTTAGGTGGAGCCCATAGAGATAAAGATTTAATTTTAGATAATGTTAGAAATTCGATTAGGAAAAATTTAGATTTTTTTTCAAATATGGACAAAGAAGAGATTTTATTACAAAGAAAAAATAAATTTTTGTCTATAGGCAGAAATCAAGGTTTTGCACCTAGTTCAAAATTATCAGATAACTTGCTCATGAAAACTAATATTATTTATAAATTTGTTAACAAGTTTTCTTTTTTGAAAAAATATTTAATTTATTTTTTATTTTTAGCAATATTAGTTACTATTTTTTTTGCCGTATCATAGAGAGCCATGGCAGTGCTTGTATTTTTTTCCTGAATTACAAGGACACGGCTCATTTCTTCCAATTTTTTTAAAAGAAACATCATTGATTGTATTATTTTCAATTGGCTCTTGTTTTTCTTGAACAACTTCAAGATTTAATAAGACTGTAACCAAATCAGATTTTAGTTTAAATAGTAAGTTTTCAAATAATGAATAAGCTTCTTTTTTATATTCTACTAAAGGATCTCTTTGACCATATGATCTTAGGCCCACAACTCCTCTCAATTGTTCCAAGTATTGAATATGGGATTTCCAATTTTGATCAATAAGTTGTAACAAAATTCTTTTTTCTAATTCTAAAGTTTGATCTTTGCCTAATATTTTTTCTCTTTCCGATCTTTTTTTAAAAAATTTTTCTTTAATTTCATTTTCAAAATTTTCTTCGTTTAAATCTAGAATTGAACCAATTTTATTATCGTTAAACGATTTTCCTAAAATCGATTTTATTTGAATTGAGCTTTCGTTATTTTTATCTTTTGTTAAGTTTAATTTTTTTAATTCTTTTAATTTAATTATAATTTCATTTAGAAATTCATCTGAATAATCAAATGAATTTTTACTAACAATTATATTGTTTCTTTGACTAAATATCACTTTTCTTTGATCGTTAAGCACGTTATCAAATTTTAACAAAGTTTCTCTAATATCAAAATTTCTTGCCTCAACTTTTTGTTGCGCTCTTTCCAGCGCTTTATTAATCCAAGGATGATCAATACTTTCACCGTCTTTTAATCCAAGTTTTTCAAGTATGCTGTTCATGGACTCAGAACCAAAAATTCTCATCAAATCATCTTGAAGACTTACATAGAAAATTGAGTTTCCTTCGTCTCCCTGCCTTCCAGAACGTCCTCTTGCCTGATTATCAACTCTTCGACTTTCCATTCTTTCAGTTCCAATTACATATAAACCACCCAAAGATTTAATTTCTTCCTTTTCATTATTATTTTTAGAGGATTTTCCTCCTAATTTTATATCCACACCTCTTCCTGAAATGCTAGTTGTAATTATTATTGAATTTTTCTTACCAGCATTTAAAATAATTTCTGCTTCCTTTTCATGATTTTTAGCATTTAACACGGTATGATTTATTTTTTCTTTATTTAGCAAATTAGAATAATGCTCAGATTTATTTATGTTTGCTGTAAAAACTAACAAAGGTTGTCCCGTTTTATTACATTCAAGTATTTTTTTTATAATTGCATCATCCTTTTCTTTTGAGGATCTAAAAATTTGGTCATTCCAATCTTTTCGTATCATTTTTTTATTTGTTGGAATTATAATTACTGGAAGTTTATAAATTTCAAAAAATTCTTCAGATTCAGTTGCTGCTGTTCCCGTACAACCTGCAAGTTTAGAATAAAGCTTAAAATAATTTTGATAAGTTATTGATGCAAGTGTTTGATTTTCGTTTTGTATCTCAACTCTTTCTTTTGCCTCTATACTTTGGTGAAGTCCGTCTCCAAATCTTCTTCCTGGTAATTGCCTTCCAGTTTGTTCATCTATTATGACAACCTGCCCATCTTTAACAATATAGTCTCTGCCATTTTCATACAAATGGTTTGCTCTTAGGGCTTGATTTACATGGTGCACCAAATGCAAATTGTCTGGATCATAAAAATTATTATTTTTTAGAATTCCTGCATTTGATAAAATTTTTTCTATATTATCTATTCCTTGATTAGTTAACAAAACATTTTTATCTTTTTCATCAATTTCAAAATCTTCTTTTTTTAAATTTTTGGTTAGTTTGTCTACAGCAAGATATTGATTTGTTTTGTCTTCTACTCCTCCTGAAATAATTAAAGGCGTTCTAGCTTCGTCAATTAAACACGAGTCTATCTCATCTACAATTGCATAGTTGTGTCCTCTTTGAACCATAGATTCAAATGAAAATTTCATGTTATCTCTTAGATAGTCAAAACCTAATTCACTGTTTGTTGCATAAGTAATATCACAGTTATAATTTAATTTTCTTTCTTCATCAGTTTGATCATTATTAATATAACCAGCTGTTAGACCTAAAAAATTATAAATTCTTTTCATATTTTCACAATCTCTTTTTGCTAGGTAGTCATTAACAGTAACTATGTGTACACCTTTTTTTGATAGTGCATTTAAATATGCCGCTAAAACGATCGTTAAAGTTTTTCCTTCTCCAGTTTTCATTTCAGCAATTTTATTTTCGTGAAGGACAATTCCTCCAATAATTTGAACATCAAAGTGTCGTTCATTAGTTGCTCTTTTTGATGCTTCCCTCACCAAAGCAAATGCCTCAGGCAGTATTTTGTCTAAAGAGACTCCATTGCTAATTTGTTCTATTAATTCCTTGGTTTTTTGTGGAAAAGATTGATCATCCAACTTAATTATTTCTTCTTCTAAATCACTAATTTTTTTTGTAGTTTTTTTTAGTTTATCCAGTTCTTTTTGGTTACTAGATTTAATGATCTTTGATAAGAAATTTAGTGGATTGAGCATTTAATAAATATATTGTTTTATAATTTAAATATAGAGTTTAATATAGTAACTAAATTAAATTTTTAAATAGCATGGCAATTAATCTAAATAATTTATTTAGTTCAATAAATAAAAACTCAAAAATGGGTGATTTTCAGGACCTTGAACATATTGATGGTTTGTCGATATCAACCACAAGTGCTAATTTATATTCAAAACAAAGAAATGATTTAGTTTTGTTTTATTTTAGAAACGGAGCAAATCATGCATCAGTTTATACACAATCGAAATTAATTTCAGAAAATATAAAGTGGAATTTAAAAATTAATAAAAAAAAAATTAAAGCCTTGTTAATTAATACGAGAAATGCAAATGCTTTTACTGGAAAAGATGGTTTTAAAGCTTTAAAAATTTTGGCTGATGATTTGTCGCACGAATTAACTCAAAAGCAAAAAAGTGACGAAGAAATTCCTGCAAAAATTGAATCAGGTGAAATTTTGTTTGCATGCACAGGAACGATAGGAGAAATTTTTCCTACTGAAAAAATTAAAAAAAGCATTCCAGATTTAATAAAAAAAATTAGATACACACAAAATAAATACGTATGGATGAAAGCATGCATGGGTATTTTGACAACTGATTTAAAGCCAAAACTTGCAATGGAAGAATGTTATATTGGAAATAAATTGGTAAAAATTTACGGAATTGCAAAAGGTTCAGGAATGATTTTTCCAAATATGGCAACAACATTAGGATTTGTATTTACAGATGCAACAATTTCTTCATCAATTTTAAAACAATTATTAAAAGAAAATATACAAAAAACATTTAATGCAATTTCCTGTGACGGTGATACAAGCACCAACGATATGCTTTCTATTTTTGCAACAGGAGAAGTTGCAAACTCAAACTTAAACAGCGTTAAAGATAAAAAATTATCTCATTTTAATTCATCTCTATTTAATGTTCTTCTAAATCTTGCAAAAAGAGTCGCTGCAGATGGAGAGGGAGCTTCAAAATTTATTTCAATCAAAGTAAAAAATTGCAAAACAGAAGAAGATGCAAAAAAAATAAGCTTTTCAATTGCGAACTCACCACTGGTAAAAACAGCTATTGCAGGAGAAGATCCTAATTGGGGAAGAATTATTATGGCAATTGGTAAAGCAAATATAAATTTAAATCCAAATAAAATAGCAATTAAATTTGGAAATATAACAATTATTGAAAATGGTAAATTATCAAATTCTTATGACGAAACTGAAGCAGCAGATTATATGAAAGGAGAAAAAATTGATTTATTAGTAAATTTAAATTTAGGAAAAAAAGAATTTACTTCTTATACGATGGATTTAACAAAAAAATATATTGAAATTAATTCGGACTATAGGACTTAGAAGAGTTGAAATTATTAATTTAATATTTAAATTACATAGCATGATAAAATATAAATTATTATGTAAAAATTGCTCACAAGATTTTGATAGCTGGTTTGCATCATCAAAGGAATTTGAGAAACTAAAAAAGTTAAAGTTTATAAATTGCTCTAATTGTAACTCTTTTAAGATTGATAAATCTTTAATGGCTCCTTCAATTGTCAACAAAAAAAATGAAAATAATAATTTAAATTTAAAAAAACATTCAGAAGTTAAAAAAAAATTAAAAGAATATAAAAATTTTATCAAAAAAAATTTTGAATATGTTGGTGATAATTTTACCTATGAGGCAAGATCAATTCACTATAACAATAAAAAAAAAGATAAAGGTATTTATGGAAATGCATCAGAAAAAGATATTAAAGAGTTATCAGAAGAAGGAATTGAAACAGAAAATATACCTTGGATAAATGATAATGAAAATTAAATTTTTTTGAACTGAGTTATATAATTTACCGAGTCATCTTTGGTAATAATCCATTCATTTTTCAAAACATTGAAATTAACCCCGTCGATTTTTATTAATTTTAAGTTATTTTTTTTTCCAAATTCAATTAATTCTTCAGGTTTTACAAACTTATTCCATTCATGTGTCCCAATTGGCAGCCATTTTAAAATGTATTCTGCTCCAACTATAGCAAAAATATATGATTTAAGAGTTTTATTTAAAGTAGAGATAAACATCAGACCATTTTTATTTAAAAGCAATGCACTTTTTTTTAAAAAAAGATCTAAATCATCTACGTGTTCTACTATTTCCATATTTAAAATTACATCAAATTTTTTTTTTAAATTTATTTTTTCTGGAGAGGAGCACAAATAATTAATTTTTAAGTTATTTTTTTTAGAATGATATGAGGCAACATTTATATTTTTTTTCGAAGCATCAATTCCAGTAACTTTTGCACCCAGTCTACACATTGGTTCAGACAATAAACCTCCACCACAGCCAATATCTAGAAGCTCAATATTTTTAAGAGGCAGAAGTTCAGACTTTATATTAAAGTGTGCAATGACTTCTTTCTTAATATAATTTATTCTTAAGGGATTAAACTTGTGTAAAGGCTTAAACTTGCCCTCTGTATTCCACCATTCATCAGCTATTTTTGAAAATTTTTCAATTTCTTTTTTATTTATAGTGCTCATAATTGATTGATAGTTGACATTACAATTAAGATGTATTTTATCAACATAATTTATTTAAATAAAAAAATTAAGATCAATGAAAATTGTAGTACTAAAATTTGGAGGGACCTCTGTAGGCTCAACAGATAGAATAAAAAAAGTTTCAGAAATAATTGTTTCATACGTTCAAAAGAAATATAAAGTGATTGTTGTTTCTTCTGCAATGAGCGGAGTAACAAATGATTTAGTAAAAAAATCAAAGAAAATTTCTAATGAATTTGCATCAGATGAGTATGATGTTTTGGTTTCTGCTGGAGAGCAAATGTCATGTTCATTGATTGCAGGAAGGTTAAATCATTTAGGATATAAATCTAGGTCATGGCTGGGTTGGCAAATTCCAATTTTGACAGAAGGAAAGCATTCTTCTTCAAGAATTCAAAAAATATGTAAAAAAAATATTATAAAATATTTAAAATTAGGTGGGATTCCTATTGTTGCAGGTTTTCAGGGTATTAACTCTAAAAATAGAATAACTACCGTTGGTAGAGGAGGAACTGACGCTAGTGCTATAATGCTTGCAAGATTTTTTAAAGCAGAAAAATGTATAATATATACAGATGTTGATGGAGTTTATACTACCGATCCAAATACAATAAAAAAAGCAAAAAAAATAAAAGTAATTTCATATGAAGAAATGCTTGAGATGGCTTCTAGTGGAGCAAAAGTCATGCAGCCACACTCAATTCAGGATGCTAGATTAAATAGAATTGATATTGAGGTTAAATCCTCATTTAAAAAAATTTCAGGAACTTTAATTACAAAAAGAAAAAATATTTTTAGCAGTAAAATAATTCGAGGAATATCTTTTTCAAAAAATGATGCAAAAGTAACTTTGATTGGAGTAAAAGACAAACCGGGTATTGCAGCCGCTATATTTGAACCTCTTTATAAAAACTCTATAAATGTTGATATGGTTGTTCAAAATATATCGCCTAATGGAAAGGAAACAGACTTAACTTTTACAATTAAATCTGAAAATTTAAATAAAACTCAAAAGTTATTAAAAAAAAGCAAAAAAATTAGTTTTAGAAAAATTATTGTAGACACCAAAGTTTCAAAAGTATCTATTATTGGAGTTGGAATGATTACTACTCCAGGTGTAACTTACAGAATGTTTAATGCCTTAGCAAAAAAAAATATAAATATTATTGTAATTTCAACATCAGAAATTAAAATATCAGTATTAGTGAATAGAAAAGATTTAAATAAAGCAATAATAGCTTTACATAAAGAGTTTAATTTAGAAAAATAAATCAAAATCATGAGTATTAGGCCTTTTAGAGATATAAAGCGAAGAGTCACAAAAGTTATTAAAGTAGGGAATGTTAAAGTCGGTGGAAACAACCCTATTTCAGTTCAGTCTATGACAAACACTTTGACAAAAAATGTTAAAGAAACTTTAAATCAAATTAGTAAAATCTCAGAAGTTGGAGGTGAGATTGTAAGGGTTTCTTGTCCGGATGAAGAATCAACTAGTGCTTTAAAAGAAATCACAAAGCATTCTCCCATTCCAGTAGTTGCCGATATTCACTTTCATTTTAAAAGAGCCATAGAGGCTGCAGAGAATGGTGCAGTTTGTTTAAGAATCAACCCTGGTAATATTGGTGATAAAAATAAAATTGCACAAGTTATTTCCGCAGCAAAAAATAATAATTGTTCAATAAGAATAGGAGTAAATTCTGGTTCATTAGAAAAAGATATCTTAGAAAAATTTAAAGAACCCTGTCCTGAAGCTTTAGTAGAAAGTGCAATTAGAAATATTAAAATTTTAGAAGATTTAGATTTTTTCAATTTTAAAATAAGCGTTAAATCTTCAGATGTATTTTTGTCTATAAAAGCATACAGAGAACTTTCAAAAGTTACGGATTATCCATTACACCTAGGAATTACAGAAGCAGGAAGTTTTATTCCTGGCAGCATAAAGTCTTCTATAGGTTTAGGAAATTTATTATTAGATGGAATTGGTGACACAATTAGAGTTTCGCTTTCAGATGATCCAGTTGAAGAGATTAAAGTAGGTAATGAAATTTTAAAATCACTAAATCTGAGGAATAGGGGAATTAAGATAATTTCTTGTCCATCGTGTGCTAGACAAGGTTTTCATGTTATAGACATTGTTAAAATTTTAGAAGAAAAGTTGTCTCACATTAAAGCTCCAATAACTCTTTCGATCATAGGATGTGTTGTTAATGGCCCTGGCGAGGCTGCACAAGCGGATATTGGAATAACTGGAGGTGGCAAAAATAGCAACATGCTTTATTTAAAAGGGGTTCAAACTGAAAAATTAAGTAATAAAGACATTATTTCAAAGGTAGTCAAATTGGTTGAAAAAAAATCTGAAGAAACCGAAACAAAGTAAAAATGATTCCAATAAAAAAAGTTGAAGAATTAATATTAAGGCACAAAAGTCTTGAAGGAGAATTATCTTTAGGGAATATAGATAAAAAATTATTTGCTGCAAAATCAAAAGAATATTCTGATCTTAACGAAATAATAAATCAGGCACAAAAATATCTAAGTTTTGAAAAAAATAAAAAGGATTTAGAAAAATTAATTGAGGATATTAATAGCGACAAAGAAATAAAAGAAATAGCGAAGATAGAATTAGATCAGCTGATCAAAGACAATGAATTAAATGAAAAAAAAATTAAATTATTTTTACTTCCGAAAGATGATGCAGATTCAAAAAATGCAATAATTGAAATAAGAGCTGGAACAGGAGGATTGGAAGCAAGTTTATTTGCATCAGATTTATTTAAAATGTATGAAAAGGTTTCTCACAAAAAAAAATGGAATTTAGAAATAATTAGTATTTCAAAAAGTGAAGCTGGAGGCTTAAAAGAAGTAATAGCAAACATAAGGGGAAAGAATATTTATTCTCTTTTAAAATACGAAAGTGGTGTCCATAGAGTTCAAAGAGTACCCGATACAGAAACACAAGGAAGAGTTCATACATCTGCGGCAACGGTCGCGGTATTGCCAGAAGCAGAAGAAGTTGATGTAAAGATTGAAGAAAAAGATTTAAGAATTGATGTTTTTAGAAGTAGCGGTCCAGGAGGACAAAGTGTAAACACGACAGACTCTGCTGTCAGAATAACTCATATTCCAACAGGAATTGTAGTTAGTCAGCAGGATGAAAAATCACAAATCAGAAATAGAGAAAAAGGATTAAAAATCCTTAGATCTAGAATATATGAATTGGAAAGACGAAAGATAGATGAAGCAAGATCAAAAGATAGAAGGAGCAAAATAGGAACAGGAGACAGATCAGAAAGAATAAGAACTTATAATTTTCCCCAAGGAAGAGTTACGGATCATAGAATAAATCTTACTTTGCACAAACTTGAAGAATTTATGCAAGGAGAAATATTTGAAGAAATGATTGAAAGTTTAACTATACAGGCTCAAGAGGAAGAATTAAGTAAATTAAATTAAAATGAAATATCAAGAAATACTTAATAAAGGGTCAAAAATATTAAAATTAAATAATATAAAATCTTATAATTTAGATAGCGAAATTTTATTATCATTAACTCTGGAATTAAATAGATCTCAATTACTTTTAAGCTTAGACAAGAAAATAGAAAATCAAGAAATTTTTTTTTTTTTTAATTTTATTGAAAGAAGAAGCAAAAATGAGCCTATAGCTTATATTGCTGGTTATAAAGAATTTTGGAAAAATAAATTTAAAGTTGATAAAAATGTATTAATACCTAGACCAGATACAGAAACTATAATTGAGCAAGTTCTAAATGAATTGGACATCAATTCTTCAAAAAAAATTTTAGATATTGGCACGGGATCTGGGTGTATTATAATTTCAATACTTAATGAAAGAAAAAAATGTTTTGGAGTTGGTATAGATATTTCTAAAAATGCAGTAAAATTAGCAAAATATAATGCAAAAATACAACACATTGACAATAGAGTTAAATTTTTTAACTCTGATATTGACAATTTTTATGGAGACAAATATGATCTAATCATATCCAATCCTCCTTATATTAAGCATCATAAAATTAATGGTTTGGAAAAAGATATTAAAAACCATGAGCCCAAAGTTGCTTTGGATGGGGGAATTGATGGTTATGATAAAATTAGGCTCATAATAGAAAAAAGTTCAACTTTGATAAAAAAAAGAGGCAAGTTGTTTTTGGAATTAGGAATAAATCAAACAAGAGAAACTATAAAAATTTTAAATTTAAATGGTTTCTATAAAACCAAGGTAGTTAAAGACTTGGCTAGAAAAAATAGATGTATAGTTTCTACAAAAATTTAGAATATAAGCTTAATTAATGAGAAATTTTAAGAATAATTTCAGAAGAAGTAGATATAAAAATCATTTAGATAGAAATAATCATAGAAATGAAAATGGAAAGATCATAAATGATCTACAAAATGGTTCAAATTTTGTTAGAAAAAATGCTGGCAAGAATAATCATAATGCTTCTAAACTTATAGAAAAGTACTCTTGCTTAGCAAGAGAAGCCCTTTCTAGTGGCGATAAGATTTTGTCGGAAAATTATTTTCAACATGCTGAGCACTTTATAAGAGTTCTTGAAGAAAAGGATGCAAAGTTTAATAAAGACCAAATACCAAAAGAAATAGTTAAAGTTAAAGAGAAAACATCTCAAGATCAAAATAACACAAATGGTACGGATTCAGAATCATTAGAATCATCGGCTTCTACTGAGAGCTAATTAATTTTGATTTTAATACATTTAATTTAATTTTGTTAACTTCAAAAAGTTCTCTTTCTTTTTTTTTAAGAATTTTACCCGAAGGTAGCTTTAATTTTTGTGAATTTACTTTTTTTCCATTAACAATAACTTCATAGTGCAAATGTGGACCAGTTGACATTCCTGTTGATCCGACATATCCAATTATTTGACCTTGTTTAACTCTTGCGCCTTCTCTTATACCTCTTGCAAAACTTTTTAAGTGTGCATAAACAGTAGAGTAAGTTGAGTTATGTCTTATTTTTATACAATTTCCTCCACCACCACACCATCTAGATCTTATAATTTTTCCATCTCCCGAAGCCATAATAGGAGTTCCTTCGGGCGCAGCAAAATCTGTTCCTCGGTGCATTTTATTGTATCCAAGTATTGGATGTTTACGAACTCCAAAGTTTGACGAAAGTCTTGCTCCGTTAATAGGGGTTTTCATTAAACTTTTTTTTACACTCTTTCCTCCGGGGTCAAAATGTTCGTAGCCATCTTTTGTTTTAAAAATATATAAATCATTTTCCTTACCTTGCAAAATTAAATTGGCGTATAAAATTTTTCCAGTATCTATAACTTTATTGTCCGGATCCAAATAGGTTTCATATATTATTTGAAAACTATCATTTTTCCAAATGTCTCTTTGAAAATCGATTTGAAATCCATATATTCTTGCAAATTCAATTATAATATTTGGCTCTATTCCCTTATTAATTGCGCTTGCATATAAACTATTTTTGATGATTGACTCCTTATAAACAATTACTTGGTCTAAATTTTTACTTATTTCCTTATGTTCAAACATGTCTGAATCATCTTTTCTATAAAAAACAAAAGTTTTTTTTTTTGATTTTTCAATTGATATTTCAAAAACCTTAATTGGTTTAGAATTATTTATTTTAAATGATATTTTTTGACCTCTATATAAATTATTGACAAATTTAAATTTTGACAGTTTGTTCACCACTAATTCTCTTTCAGTTGAAGGTAGATTTAATTGTTTTATAATTTTTTCAAATGTATCTTTTTTTTCAACTTCAAAATCTATATAACTAAATTTAGGTGTTAAATTATTTACTATTAAGTTTAATGATTTTTTTAAATAGGAGTTATTTAAAAAATTTATCAAATCATCTTCATTATTTTTTTTATTTATGGAGTAAAAATTTGTTATTAAAATTGCAAAAAATAATAAAAAAATTAATAATATTTGATAAAGATTATTTTTTATCATCCTATTTAAATATAATTTAGTTTTTTGCATTTGATTAGAAGTAGCAAAAAAACATTGATTTTTGTATGTTTTTTGACTTTTTTTTTGTATCTAATTACTTGATTTCCTTTTAATTTATACTATAAGCGTCACACTCAACATAGAAAAGTTGTTTATTATTAGGCTTTATAAGTCTAATTAGCTATTTTATTAGTAAAAATTTAAGAAGAGAAGTGTGGACGGTTAAGGTTACCAAAATTTGTCGTACACACTTCAACATTATATAAGTTTTATTCTTAGAATTTATATAGAAGCTAGTGTGCGCCGTTTTTAAACTTGAGAGTTTGATCATGGCTCAGAACGTACGCTGGCGGCACGCCTAATACATGCAAGTCGAACGGAGTAGCAATACTTAGTGGCAGACGGGTGAGTAACATGTGGGTATCTTCCCTTTGGTGAGGAATAACACGAGGAAACTTGTGCTAATACCTCATAAGTCTTTACGGAGAAAGCTTTATGCGCCAATGGATGAGCCCGCACTT